>Ga0065711_1038035_pt1 | contig 19225 bp, 17 predicted proteins | sample Hoacrofraction12_FD_59098 | JGI IMG/M metagenome (GOLD analysis project Ga0065711, IMG submission 59098) | Hoatzin crop microbial communities from Cojedes, Venezuela - Epithelial fraction 12 v2 (version 2) | ecosystem: Host-associated > Birds > Digestive system > Esophagus > Crop | place...
TCCATTCCATTCCATTCCATTCCATTCCATTCCATTCCATTCCATTCCATTCCATTCCATTCCATTCCATTCCGTTTTGTCAAGGAGCTAGAATAACAGCACGTTTTTGCTGATGTAATCTGTGTCTTTTAAGAGGAGTTTTCTGGGATAGTTAGGCTGATGTACTATAGGGGCAAACTCATTAGATTAACTTTTAGTCTGAAACATGCTCTTCTTTCACAGAGGAGACTATCCTTTGCTCTCTGAATAGATGTACTGCATTTTCCACACATGCCTGTGGAGTTGGGGATCACTGTATTTCAAGCATATGTGTTCTCTGAAAGAGGACACAACTCTTTTCACGGGCCCTGTCCTTCTTTTCTATATCTGCCTTGCTTACTGGATCACAGTGAGCAAACCAAAGATAAATAAAAAGCATTGGATGTAGCTTATGCTGTGACCTGTATCGTGGAACACCTGAGGAACTGAAGCTAATGTCCTGTATATTTATATTCCAGCTACCCTCATCGTAACTGCTTAATATATATTCCCATGGTGAAACCAAAACAACCACTCTCAAATTGAGATACAGGGGTCCAAGCAGGCTACACAGAGCTTAACTACATCATACAATAAGCTAAGCCATCAGGAAAGGCCCGTCATTTACTGTGCAGGTAGAAATTTCAAGTGTTAGGCATGCTTGTGTAAGTTGGGTCCAGGGGAATTGCTGGGATTTTTGCCTTTGACTTGCATTGAAGCAAAGTTTAACATAGGAGCACTGAAGCCATGTAGTTTACCTTTAAAACAGAGAAGCAAAACACACTATCAGGTTTAGAGCTGTACATCCCTTTTGTTTGCTTGGGTTAACGTGCCACATATTTGATATTTTTACAGGTCTTATGAATCGAGACTATGAAATTGTAACAAGCAGAGAAGTGAGGGAAATAAATCATTATGATGGTACCGGAACAGCAATGAGTATTGCTGCTAACAGGGTCTCATTCACATTTAATCTGACTGGACCATCACTGGCTTTTGACACTGCATGTTCGTCTTTTCTTTTTGCTCTGCACTACGCCTTGCGAGCAATTAAATCAGGTAATGGGACTGAAGAGATACTGGGCAATGAAATTAGGATTGCTACTGTTTCTGTCTGTCATCCTGGACATCTCAACATGAGTATGTTTCTCTTCTACTCCAGGAGATTGTGAGGCAGCAATCTGTGGTGGAGTGAACTGCATAATAGATCCCCGCACGTTTGTGTCTCTCAGTAAAGCAAAAATGATCTCTCCAGAGGGAATAAGCAAACCCTTCTCCAAAAAGGCAGATGGCTATGGAAGGGGAGAAGGCTGTGGTGTTGTTTTCCTTAAACCACTGAAAAAGGTAAGCTTGCTTGTGAAGCAGCGTAAAAGAAGACTGGTTGCTTACCTGAATTTTGCATATTCAGTTCTAATAATTACTCTAGAAAAGATTTTCCAATTCAAGCTTAGGACTGATGAAGCATTTATTAAGCAGTAAGCATTTGTGCACTTCCCCTGCCATGGGGAAGGGATCACGCATTTAAAAGTTAGTACTGTACCCCATCTGTTCTTGGTTTTGGTGTTTTATTATGTTTTCTCCTATACAGAGAAAGCATGAGATTATTAAAGATAATTTTACCTTTTTATGAAACAGGCAAAGGAAGACTACAGCAAAATCTGGGGTGTTATAAACATCAGTGCAGTAAATCAGAACGGTAGGTCCGTGACTCCTATCACAAGACCATCTCAAATAGAGCAAGAGAAGTTACTGCATAGCATTTATGGAACTCGTGTTGATCCCTCAGTTGTGCAGTACATTGAAGCACACGGTACAGGAACTGCTGCTGGAGATCCTACTGAAGCTGAAAGCCTATGTAATGTTATTTGTAAAAACAGGTCTACACAAGTTTCCATTCTGAAAATTGGTTCAGTGAAAGGAAATATTGGCCACACTGAATCAGCTGCTGGAGCAGCAGGGTTAATCAAAGTGCTTCTGATGATGCATCATGGAAAGATTGTTCCATCCTTGCATTACTCAAAGGAGGTGAGCAGCATTGATACAGAGAAATTAAACCTGGCAATTCCCACAGCTGTAGAGCCCTGGGAAGAATCCAGCGAGTATGGAAGAGTAGCTGGCATCAACTGCTTTGGATTTGGAGGAACCAATGCTCACATTGTTGTCAGGCAGGTTAAGCAGCTAGAGCCTCTTCCTGCCTTTAAAAGGCCCCTTGAATTAGTTCTGCTGTCAGCAGCATCAGCTAAGTCCCTTCAGATGACAATGGCCGATACAGCTGACCAGCTGAGGACAAGAAACTCCGTAACTCTCCCAAGCCTGGCCTATACGTCTGCCTGCAGAAGAAGCCATGCCGGCTATAGGTACCGAAAAGCATTCGTGACAAATTCTCTCCAACACTTGCAGCAAGAGGTTATGTCGGCAGCGAGCACTGAACTTGCTATGTCAAAGGTGGAACCACAGCTGGTGTTTGTGTTCTGTGGCAATGGCGTAACGCTGAAGGAGTTCAGTGAGGCACTACTGAGCTCAGAGCCAGTGTTCAGAGACAAGTGTAGGGAAATAGAAGCGCTTTTTCAGAAACATGCTCCCATTAGCCTCCTGCCAGCAAGAGGTCACAGCCCAAAGGATTTGCTGAATCCGGAGCTTTCCCAGCCCTTGCTTTTTACACTGCAGGTTGCCTTAGCTTCCCTTCTGAAACACTGGGGCATTAAGCCAGTTGCTGCTGTTGGCCACTCAATAGGGGAAGTTGCTGCTGCACATTTTGCTGGGTACCTTTCCCTGGTAGATGCAGTCAAATTGATTTATCACCGGAGCTGGCTACAGGCAAAGACTGCCAGTGGCAGAATGCTGGTGGTTGGAAACATCCCTGTTCAAGAGATTGCTGAACACCTGCAACCCTACTCGGGTAAGGTGTGCATTGCAGCTTTCAACAGCCCAGTTTCCTGCACCTTGTCTGGGAATTCAGACTCTGTAGATGCTGTCCAGAGAGACTTAGCTCAAGCTTTCTGCCAGAGAAACATCTTTCTTCATGTTTTAAATGTCCGAGCTGCGTACCACAGCCCCAGCATGGATATGATACTTGGGCAATTGGAAGAGAACATACAGCCCTTAGAAAAACAGAAGGGGGAAATTGAAGTGATTTCAACGTTGACTGGGGCAGCTGCTTCTGAAAAGGATTTTGCTCAGGGCAAATTCTGGGCCCGGCATACTCGTGAGCCTGTTGCTTTCACTCAAGCCATCAAAACTGCAGCTAGAGACAGGGAAAATGTGGTGTTTGTGGAAATAAGTCCTCACCGAGCATTGCACCGAAGCATAAAGGAAACTTTAGGAAAAGACACAAAGGTATTCTCTTCTTTGCAAACTGATGCAGAGTATCAGACACTCCTCACTCTGGTAGGAAATCTGTTTGAACTGGGATATAATCCCAACTGGCAGCACTTTTATAATGGGTATCAAAGCATTCCAGAGGCCATTCCGCGGTATCAATTTGATCGCAAAAAACTCATGGCCTATCTGGATATCCATCTGCAACCAAACCGAAGAGGCATCAGCTCCAGTCATCCTTTGGTTTATGGCATCAACAGTGACAACATAGAGTTTGGCTGCCTTCTGTCTCAGGACACGACATCGTACTTATATGAGCACAAGAACAATGGTGTGGCTTTAGTCCCTGGTGCTTTTTATGTGGAGCTTGCTCTGGCCTCTGTGATGAACAGCTCAAATCCTAAAGTGCCTCTGAGTGCTTGCCAGATGAGTATCAGTTTTTCTGCACCATGTGTTCTCACACAAAGTTCCCAAGTCTTGAGTATCAAGCTCAGTCCTCAAAAAGCAGTGACAACCTTTGAGATACTCTCTTCCTCCAACGCAGTTTATGCTGCAGGCCAAGTCACAAAGAGGCCTGAAGCTGTGGTGGAAGAAAGCACCATCTCCTTCCAAGACATCTATCAAAGATGCAGGTCAGTGATTAGCAGAGAGGAGGTTTATGAAGCACTGTCTCAGGTTGGCTTTCAGTATGGTTCCATATTCAGGCAGCTCAGTGATGTGCATTATTACAAGGAACTAAAGGAAGCTATAACAAGCATAAAGGTGAACAAGGAGACCATCAGAGAGATGTACAACTACTGTATCCATCCCGTGCTGCTTGACTGTTTTCTGCAGATGACCGCTGTCATGACCTCAAGGACGTTGGAGTCCAGAGCTGGCTTTCCCTCAGGGATAGGCAGCCTGGTGTTGCTCCGACCGCTGGAGGAAGATATGATGATATATATGAGAACAAGCAAATCCGTTGGGAACTTCCTAGAGGTGTGTGGGTGCTTTATGGACAGGCGTGGCTCTGTTTTGGCTGAACTCAAGCGTGTTGCCATCACTTTCATGAAGCAAGCATCTTCCAGAGACAATGAGTTCATGTTTGAAAACAAGTGGAAAGAAGTCTCTCCTTCACAGATGATTGGACATCTGGGGGCTATGCCCAGAGTCCTAGTGTTTGCTGACAAATTTGGGATCGCTAAGCAGCTCAGAAAATATTTGCATCCTGATTCGAGATATGTTATGTATGAAGACTGGGAAACCCTCATGGAAGGCCACACACAGAATATAATGAGAACAGAGGTTGAGGATTATGATGAAATTCTGTTCATGTGGGGAATTCAAAAGTTAAATGAAGATTTCCCAAGCAAAGTGGTCGACCAATTGGCGAAGTGTTGTGAAGCCTATCGCCAAGTTATTGTGGCATTAAGAGAGAAAACATCCCGCTGTTCAGTCAGAGTTATCACCTACAGAACAACAGAAAGAAACGTAGACCACATTAACTGTGGGTTTGCATTGTATGGCATGACCAGAACTTGTGTCATTGAAGTTCCAGAAATCACTTTTCAGCTGATTGACCTCAGCTCTTCCAGTTCCCTGGACATCTCAGTGCTAGCAGATGTTCTTGTCAAGTACAAAGATGTAGACTATCCGGAAGTTTACATCAGCCAAGGAAGAACTTATGTGGCTGAAATCAGACACACACCTTTTGTAGATGCAGATTACAGCCAACCCGTAAGATCCCTCCAGAAGTCAGAAACATTCGCTTTGTACACTTCTGATCCGTACACAGCAAAAGAATTGTCTGCTGAATTATCCAACGGCACTGCTACTCAGCTTGACAAAGAGAGTGTTGAAATTCAAGTGGATAAAATATGTCTCCACTCAGAAGATTATTTTCCCATTAGTGTTTCTAGTCATAACTTTGGTAATACACTGTACTGGAACTCACAAGCAGTAGACAAACATGAACTTTTAGCTCTTGATTTCAGTGGCACAGTAACAGCAACAGGCATTGATGTGAAGAAAGTTAAAGTGGGAGATCGTGTGGTTTCATGTTATCCAGCTGCTGCGTCATCCAGAGTTCGGATTCCAGGAACAGTTTGTTTCAGTGTAAAGAAATTGCCATGCTTTCAGAACGTCCCTTGTGTGTCATACTTTATCATTGCGTGGGAAATCTTCTGTCAGAGGTTACCCAAGGGGAAACACGGCAGAACATTGGGTATTATTTCTGCAGAGCCATCGTCAGTTTTGTGCCATGTTCTTTCTGCGGCAGCAGAAGAGATAGGTTGGAGAACGGTACTTGCGAGGCCCAGTCCTGATAACTTCCAATATATAAACTTGTGCAATGCCCTTGTTGTTCTTCCTCCAGTGAACAGACTGTCTCAAGAGGATCTGGACCACATGTACTTTCTTAAAGATGTGGTGATAGTGTGTGGCAATCGACAGTCTGAATGGATGCAGAATGTCTATGGAATTGATTATGATAATATCAGATTTCATATCCTGACACTTACCAGCATTTTCCGGAAAGCATCTCTAAAGGAACTGCAAAAGACTCTGCACATGTGGATCAGTTCCATGGATATGAAAAAGTTTAGATGTCTATCAGGTTCTGTTTTTCAGCAGACTGAGAACTTTGAAAGAATGAACTCTGTGATGTCCTATTTTACCTGCAAATCTGTCCCACTTGCTGTACTGAGAAGGCAGAAGGACATCACCATGCTTTCAGATATACCATTTTATGAATCCCAGAAGAAGTTGTTTAAGCAGAATGCTGTTTATGTAGTAGTCGGGGGGCTCACTGGACTTGGCTTTGAAACAGTGAAATTCATAGCTGAGAATGGAGGAGGGGGTATTGCAATACTCTCCAGGAAAATTCCAAGCAATGAGAAGCAAGAAGAGATGAAGGCTTTGTGGCAGCAGCATAAAGGGAGCAAAATAGTGTTTGTGCAGTGTGATGTTACTTTGACCACTGATGTTGAGAAAGCTTTCCAGGCCATTTTGAACATCTTTGCAGGGAGTCCAATCAAAGGTGTATTTCAAAGTGCGGTTGTTTTACACGATGGCCATCTTGAAGTTCTGACCTTGGCTGACTTTCAGAAAGTGCTGAGCCCAAAAGTAGCAGGGACCCTAAATCTTCATTGGGCTACCAGAGGCCAAGATCTTGACTACTTTGTGTGCTACTCTTCTATTACTTCCTTTCTGGGAAATTCCACCCAAGCAAACTATGCAGCTGCAAACTCTTTCTTGGATATCTTCTGCCTCTACAGGAGGAACTGTGGGCTTTCAGGCCAATCCATTAACTGGGGTGCTTTGAATCTTGGCATACTGCTCAATCAAAACCATATTCAGAACATTCTGGAGTCCAAGGGCATAGACATTCTGCAAGTGCATGAAATTCATGAGTATCTCAGGAAGAGTTTACTTATGAATAACCCACAGCAAGTTGTCGCCAAATTAAACTTTCAAGCTTTATTGCATCATGTTTTTTCTCGGATTATTTCACTCAGAAGTCGCTTTGTATCACTTATGTCAGAAGAATTCAGGAACAAGATTGAAACCTCTGAGGAAACTCAAGTTCAGGATACTGCCTTAATCAAGTCTGAAGACTATATCAGCTCACTGATGAGTGACCTCACCGGATTGAGCCCAGATGAACTAACCATGAATACAACACTTTCATCATTGGGCATAGACTCTATGTTAGCAATGACAATTCAGAACCGTGTCTTCCGAGAGAGAAAGGTGGACATACCTCTTCTGAAACTGCTTGATCCTCACACAACCCTGTCAAGTTTAGTAGTAGTTTTAGAAGAAAGAAACGATGCAAATGGAATAGTTGAGAAAAAAAATGCTGCAGCTGGAAGTGCAGAAAATGGGAGCTGGCTATAGGATTCTTCTCACTCTGGAACTGTGTAACTTTGAAGATACCTGGACCCTTTGTTGTATCTCAGAATATGTCATTGCAGACAGGGTAGAACATCTGGTGACGCTGAAAGTGCTCTCCTGCATTGACCCAGAAAAACCCACATGAGGTTCTTCTGCCATTGCACGGGCTGTGTTAATTTCAGTCGAGTGTTTGACTTGTTACTTTCAATACTTTTTACCTTCATTTTTCAATATTTTGAACTGGAAATAGGTGGGTTAATACATATACAATTTCATTTGGTAAATTTGTATGCTCAATGCACGTTGCATTTTTTTAAACATTATTAAAGTCTTGATGAAAATGGTATATTTGTACTTTGAAATGATAAGTGTACATGCAAAGCAACATACAATTATCACAATTTTTGTCGTTATTATATTCTTAATGTATTGGGGTTTTTTTAAATTATCAAATGTGTACAAATATGGGCATCTTTTTGAATGACTTCTGGATGTTGTGAATTTCAAAGGTTTCTTCTCAAAAAATTAATCTTAATTTTTTCTTATGTCTGCAAAAATATCAAGTTGCAAAGCATACAGTAAAGCAGCTGTTTTTATTTATTAATTAACCAACTTTTATGAAAGCCCAAATAAACAAGAATAGTAAAAAAGTTTAAAAAGCAAAACTTAAAGTGCATTTTTGTCTTATTTTAATTTTTTTCCCTCATCTGCTCTTTATCCGAACACTGTTCTTATTTTACTCAAGTGAGAAAATATGGACTTTTCCCTGAAGTTACTGAAAGAAATTTTTTTTTGTAGTCTCTTATTATAGGAATAGGGTCCTTGTATTTTTTCTCCCTTTTATACCTCATTATTGTTCACTCTGAGATGCCCCTTGCCGCTCTGATAGTATTCTCCAGTGCACGGAGTATCCATGGAGTATGAGGTCCCCCTGAAACCATCTCTTCTCCAGGCTGAACAAGCCCAGTTTCCTCACCCTCTCCTCATAGCTTTGGTGCTCCACACCCAAGTGTCTTGATGGCCTTCTGCTAAACTTACTCAAGCTTATCTGTGTCTTTCTTATACTGGCTGGCCCAGAACTGGAGCACAGTTCCAGATGTGATGTAATCAGTAAAATGTGGTTTAATGCTGCTAGTAGCTTGCTGCCAGATGGATTTTGCACTGCTGATATCACCCTTTAGGCCTGGTAGTCCCGTGAATACTCCAGCCAGCTTATAGTACTCTTTTTCAATCTATCTTGCATCAATTTTGCTACAAGGATGCATTAGGAGTCTGTGCTGAAAGCCTTGATGGAGTCAAGTTGAATAACTTTCTCTGCTCATCCACAGAGCCAGTCTTTTTATTCTTCAAGGTAATCAAGTTGGTCAGGTACTGTTTGCCTTTGGAAAATCCATGCTGGTTGTTCCCAACCACTTATTCATGTCCCTTACAGCCTGAATCATTCTGAGTTTATGGTTCTTTATGGGCAGAGATCCCCGTGACCTTGCCCAAGTGTTTTGGAGGGAAGTATGGTAATGAAATGAGGAGCAAGTAACTCTATATGTATACATATGTATACACATACTCATATGTGGAAATGCACAGGGAGGATTTTAAATCCAGAGTGCTTCTGGTGTGGCAGAACCTGAACAATAGCCAGGCAACAGACAAAGCAGAGAAACATGCACATTTATTGTTCTTGTTGCCTGTGCTGCTCTCTGTGCAAAAGCACAATGAACCTTTCAGCACTGATGGCAAGATCAAAGCAGTAACCTAACGGGGATGCTTCACACAGAAGGAGTAGATTACAGGTATGTTTGTAACTATGGTACAGAGGCTGGAAGACACTTCAAGACATCAGTTTCTGATCAGTTGATGGCTTGAGGGATGCACCTTGGAAAGTGTGATGCCAAGGCCAGTTGCTGTTAATTGAAACATGGCCATTAATCACAAGAAATGCGCTGACGAGCATGATGTATGAACCAGGAAAGCAACCAGAGTTACCAGCAGTTGCTATAAATGCCCATACTGGTGTAACGCTGTAACAGAAGGAAGCAGAAACTTCCATTGCCTCAGATGACTCCTTCTGCACTGCATCATATGCCAAACTTGCCAGAGGCAGCAATAGCACAAACGCTGCACTGTGTCATCCTGACCATCTGAAATAATGTTTGTGTGAGCAATTAATGCATCCCACCTGCAGAACAGCAAGTTTTTTGCCTGAATGTTATGCAGGAAAGGCTGAGAGAACTGCGACTGTTCAGCCTGGAGAAGAGAAGGCTCAGGGGGAAGCTTGTCAATGTATATAAATACATGAAGGAAGGGTGTGAAGAGGATGGAGCCAGGCTCTTTTTCAGTGGTGGCCAGTGACAGAACCAGAGGCAACAGGCACAAACTGAAACACGGGAGGTGCCATCTGAACACCAGGAAACAGTTTTTCACTGTGAAGTTACCTGAGCACTGGCACAGGTTGCACAGGGAGATTGTGGAGTCTCCATCCCTGAAGATATTCAAAAGCCATCTGGAAATGGTCCTGGGCAATGGGTTGTAGGTGTCCTGGCTCGAGCAGGGACTCGGACCCCTCCAACCTCTATCATTTTGGGATTCTGCAAAAAAAGAAGCCTCCAAACCTGTAATCAGTTGTGTATTCCAAGACTCTCAGAACATAAAAAAAACTCTCCTCTGGGGGAGAGAGAGAAAAGAGGGGGAGAGAGAGAGAGAACTGACTACCAGCATGCCACCTCTCCTGCCATGAATGGGTGTATTATCTATCACCTGTGTGAGGTATCACACTGCTTAAGTTTCTATATTTGCTGTGTTTCTATACATGGATAGACCTGTGAGATATACATTTATACTTTTACTGAATTTGTATTTAGAGTCACCTTTCAATCTCACAATAGAACAGCTGTTAAAGCAAGCACTGCAGGGCCAAGTGTCACTGAGAATCACAGAATCATAGAATGCTTTGGGTTGGAAGGGACCTTTAGAGGTCAACCCCCCTGCAGTGAGATGGGACATCTTCAACTAGACCAGGTTGCTCAGAGCCCCATCCAACCTGGCCTTGAATGTTTCCAGGGATGGGGCCTCCACTACCTCTCTGGGTAACCTGTGCCAGTGTTTAAACAACCTCAATGTAAAAAATTTCTTCCTTATATCCAGTCTAAATCTACCCTCTCTTAGTTTAAAGCCATTGCTTCTTGTCCTATCGCAGCAGGCCTTGCTAAAAATATTTTCCCCATCTTTCCTGTAAGCCCCCTTCAGGTACTAAAAGGCTGCAATAAGGTCTCCCCGCAGCCTTCTCTTCTCCAGGCTGAACAGGCCCAACTCTCTCAGCCTTTCCTCATAGGAGAGGTGTTCCAGCCCTTGGATCATCTTTGTGACCTCCTCTGGACCCACTCCCACAGGTCCATGTCCTTCTTGTGCTGGAGGCTCCCAAGCTGGACTCAGGACTCCAGGCAGGAACTCAACAGAGCAGAGTAGAGTGGCAGAATCACTTTCCTCGACCTGCTGGCCACACTTCTTTTGATGCAGCCCAGGAAAGAATGAGAAAAGCTGAGAAATCACAGATTACAGGGTTTATGGCTCTGCTATGAAGTCTTAATAAGTATTTTTCCAACTTCTAACAAATCAGGCCTGACTACAGGCACAGCTCATAAACCATTTCAAAAGAACCAACCTGTGCTGAACAACAGCAAAAACATGGCAGCAAGTCCACAAAATTGTGGCAAGTGCTCTGGAGAGGAGGAGAGTAAAGCCCTGAGCTTCTGCAGTGATCTTAGTCCATAAAGAAAAAGGTGGAATCAAAGGTTTCACACGGACTTTAGGAAACTCAACATGCTCTCCGTGCTGCTGAGGAGATATACATGGTCACTGAGCTTCATTGCTGCTTCAAGACAATTTGAACTTAAAAGTGGCTTCATTGGCCTCACGGACACTGGAGCTAACTTGCAGAGAGCTGCTACACTTTAACTGAGCCAGCCTTATACTCAGGCTAAAGCCATCTATGTCAACTCCTGGCAAAGCGGCAGATATGGAAGATGTGAGGAGGCTCAACACCCCAGGACAAACTGTCAGCGCTGAAGTTCAAAGTAAGGGCAACTATGGTTTCTTATTTAGCACAGTGGCAGGAGGAAGGACTGCAGAGAGAGAATCCCCCTTGATCTCTTAAAATGAAGGCCATTGCGAAGTAGCCTGTTCCCAAGCTGGCCTATGGTTTGGGAAAAGAAGTAGTTCAAGATGAGCTCCCAAAAGCCCCTGCTCCACCCTTAAACTCATCAGCCAGAAGCTCACCTCAAGCGAGCAGATGTATTCCACAATGCAAAATATGTTATATTTGAAGGTCATTAAGTGTATTTGTCTAAACATGCTTTCATTTGCCTGTTAGGCCTCTAGTATTGTGAACGTTGTACTCTGCCCAGGTGTTTTCTTTGATAATCTAAGAACGAAGCCATAACCACATGAAGCACATTGGAAATTTCCATGTAATTTTTATGTAGATGATCTTACTGTTGCTTGAAGATGTTGAACACGTTGTTGTCTGGTGATGCCCTGCATACAAAAGAGCAATTTGTTGTCACTCCAAGACAAAGTTGTCCACCCCTGTGGACAAAACCCTGTGTTTTGTAAACCACTATTGCGTTACACTGATGGAAGCAGAACTGGAGATGATTTGGTGAAACTAGAGGAGAAATGGGAAAGAGAGAAGAAAGGGAGCCAGAGCCTGACAGGGTCACGCAAAGCAGGATGAGTCCAGAGCTTGCATCTCCAGCTCCTGAGGCTGGTACAAAGGTTGACAAATGTAGGCAGCCGAGTTGTGTTGCTAAGTAGATGTGAGAATCTCTCATACATCTCCACATTGTGCATCTGTAATGGAACCTACTAATTTTAGTCTTGATAAAGACAGGTCTGATTCTGTGAGACTGAAGCACCAACTTTGCTTGGCTGCAGCCAGTGCTGCTCTTTGGCTTTCTCTTGCCAAAGCAACCACTGTCTTGCTAGCACTGTGAAAGCTGGGTTTTCATAATCTATTGATGGTGCTTGTATTCTGCGGTATTGCTGAAGAAACTCATATTTACTATGTGTTTTGGTTTTGACTGTTTCTGTGGATCTGCCATAAATGTCCCAGAGGCCAGAATATTTGAATAAAAATAAGGCCATTGCCAGCCCCCAGAAGTATTGTGAGAAACCTGATCTTGAAAAATATTCCGGCAAAGCAAGCTTCAACTGCACCCAGGGCAATTACAATTGACTCTTCTGACAGCAGCAATTTGTAAAGCAGGGTAGTGAAGGAATGGCAGAGCACCGACTACTCTTTCATTTGTGTCTGACAAATACATAGGACATATGACCAGAAAAATAGCCTGGGAAATCCACACAGATGACACGTTAGCTCATATTTGATATCCTGAAAGCAACAACCAGCTGTAGGAGAAGGAAAAGTTATCCACAAGCAACAGAATGGACTGCAAAGCCACACAAGCAACCCGCAGTGCTGTAGGAGCAGTGACAAAGTCCTGAGTGCTGTTCTGTATTACCAAATGTCAGAACTGGAACATAGAAACAGGACCTTGCAGATCTTACTTATGCCTCTCAATTAGTTTAAAAGGGATTGGTTTCCTTCATCAGCTGCTGTCAAATGTGATTGTTTGAATAAAGCTGTAGGTGTCATTTCCCCCTGAAAAATGATGTTCTGCTCAAAATCTGAATTGTAATTTGATAAATTACTTGTGAAAAAAATCTGTATCTGTGTTTAACAGAAGGCTTTTAGTGGCAATGTTACTTTGTCTTCAAAATTTATCTCAGATAAAGCTAACCACATGGAGTGTATTTTTAAAGATTCTGTGCTCTCAGTCTCCAAACTCTCAATCCTGTTATCAGAGGAAGGATCCCATTAGCAGGGTGCATACTCTGTAATAAAATTATCATGACACTGGCACAGTACTTGGAAAACTACTGATTTTTCCAGTCAGAGCTTGAAGTGATATAACATTTAGCCAAACTGCTAAAACATCTGTCTCCCCTTCTCTGGGTACAACCATAAATGCAATTAGTCAGATATGTTCTAACCAGCAGCAACATAAATACAGAATTAATGGCAAAGAACCCTAATGTTTCTTTGGAAAATGTGCTCGTGGATGCACTTTTTGCTTTCTGCCCCAGGCAATTCATCAAAACATCCCCCCGCTGCGTAAAAGGAGCTTGCAGACTGAACTAACAGCTTCATTTTCCTGCAGGTAAACCGATGCCTGTTTCTCGTTTCGCCTGGGTTGAGTAATGCCTGACAACATGCATGTTGGCCCGCGGCTGTGGTCCACACGTGGATCAGGGGCCACAGCCAGGCTGCGGCAGGACCACGAAGCAGCAGTGGCCACAGCTCTGTCCATGGAGCCTCAGCTTCCAAGCAATTCTCCAAGACCATGTCTGGCTGTGGCCACGGCCTCCCCGCAGTGCCTCATGGAGCCTCTCCCCGTGGTCCCAGCTGAGCTACCTCAGCTCTGAGCCCAGGCAGCCAAACCCCAGAATCTTACAAAGCCAACCTGCATTTTCTTCTTCAGATATCATCCCAGAGAAGCAGGTGCTCAGTTGACAGTGGCAATGGTGCTGATAATGGCTTCCTTCTGTCATGCCTTGTTACTGCACAAAACATTGATTATCACTGTGAAATAAAAATGCTCTATCCTAAATGGATCCATGTAAATGTTTTAATTATATGTGGTCAACAGATTGAGATGCATCTTACTCGACAGGCTGTCCTATGATGCTGGTGGAAAGCAGTCCTGACTCTGCTTTTTAGAGTTTGTGCCTGTGACCTCAGAGACACTTCTAAGAGGTGGTGGCTTTAATAACAAAACAAGACGAGCATTTTGCAGGATTCTTGGAGAGCTACAGCAAGGTTCTTCAGACATCTGAGGCTGTGAAGATGATTATGGGACTGGAGCACTGAGGAATGTCTGAGGCAGCTGGGACTGTTCAGCCTGGAGAACTTGGGGACTTGGACCAGATGACCTGTGGAGGTCCCTTCCAACCGCAGTTGTGCTGTGATTCTGTGAAATCCATTGGCAGATGGATTTGATCAGCTCCATCAGTTCAAATCTTGGGGAAAATTTGACACCACCACATTAAATAGAGCTTTGTGAAAAAAAATGATAAATTCAGAAGCCTGTGACTAATCTCCCTCTGCCCCCTTACATCCCTTTCGACCACCCTTCATGATCTAAGGGAAGACCTACCCTACACAAGAAGTGCCCAGAGAGACAAATTTAATTATACTTACATAGCAGTAAGCCAATTCTGGAAATTCCAGCATACTTTTAAAAGTATTTTGGTTAAAAATCAGAGCATTGTATTCAGTTACAAATCTGACTATAAGACATCATTTTTATACTTCTGAGAAAGCATTTTCTATTGCAAACCTAAAAGCAAATCCTATGCATCAGTCAGACACAGAATACAATTTCCATGCATGCAGTCATTGCCTGTGACTTTAGATATCACCTGAAATTCATCAAGCGATGACAGTCTTATCTGCTGCTTCAAACACAGACCCGCTTCAGTTAGTTTCTTCAGCACAGAGCAAATCATTCTGGATTAGTTTAGGATGAGAAGAGTACTTTGTATTAAATCCCCAGCAGAGGTGAGAATGGCTGACACACCTCCCAGAGCAGACAGGCTGCTTTTTTCAGCTGCAATGCTGGTTTTGACAATTTCGTCAACAGCATGTGACTCTGGAAGAAAGAAGCTGGCCTGTTCTTGTATTGTTTTCAAGGATGGATTTTGCAGAGGGTGATGCAAAGTTAATCACCACCCCCACTGGCCCCCAAAAAAGAAAAAATAAAGCCTATGCAAGAAAAAAATGGAAATAAATTTGAATGAGGTCTGATGACCCCCCTCTCTAAGGTACCTGCTTTCCCCGCTGGCAGCAGGAGGAATCCAGGGCAGTTAGCTCACATAGTGCCCTCTTGGAGACAGCCAAACTGATTTTGCTGAATAATCACAGAAGTTCAACCTACATAGGCATGGGTGGAAAATCTTTAGCCTTCTGGCCTATATTTGGCAGAAGTCTGTGCAACTGGACAGTGGGCTAAGTATGGGAAATGTCAGACAAAACTCGTTAAGGTGTTACTCATTTCAAGTCTACATGTATCAGCCCCCAGCAGAAGAGCAGCTTGTCCATGCTTGTGGCACGAATCACAAATGAAACTACTTGAGCCATGGTACTGGTTTATAAAGACAGCCTTACATTGCTCATACAGAAGTAAAGGAAGATTTCATCCAGGTGTTGGGTTTCTTTTCAACAATTGGAATATGAAGAAGAGGGTCCTGCACAGAGCTGTAATTTCTTTTCACCAATGCAATTTATTGCCAAACCATTAGGAAATCCAGAGAATGCAATGTTTCATATTGACATGCTAGACTTCTATTTCCATATGTGGACTGAGGAGAAAATAGCTGCTTATTCTATTTTTTAAGTAGCGAAGCTAGTAGGTGGTGGAACTGATAATTTCTGGAAACAGACAAAATTGATGTGGTGGAAATACTACTGGAAAGATTTCATATCAAAATATTAGCACACAGGAAAAATTGTGCATAAAGTGAGCTGTCTTCCTGACGAGTAGGTCTGTTACTGTGATCTAAAACTTTAATCAGATTTTTAGCATGGAGAGTCTAATCCTGTGCTCCATGAACTAAATAACATTGGGTTTCTTGAGTTGTGTAAGCCTGCCCAGTAAGCATGCAAGCAGTTCCTCCTTAGGTTTCCAGGAATTTAACCCATGCTTTGTCTGGTAAATCTGCTTGGCTTTAAATCCTGGAAGTACCATAGGTGGCAATGGTGATGACAGGAATGTATCTCTTGTGTAGTTACTTGGACAGTTTGTATTTTAGAAGCTGTCCTCGTCTCTTTTTATTGTCATTTCTGGATTAACAGTTCTACACCTCTCCGCTGTTGTTTGATAAAAGGCTCTGTTACAAGGGCAAATGGGCACAGGGCAACTGTACTTTTGCCTTCACCTCCCACGGTGGTGGCTGTGGCTAGGTGTGCCCAGGATTGCACAGAGCAAATTCAACAGAATGAAGCTGCTTCTTTGGAAACAGCTCAAATCCACATTTAACTTACTTGTTGACGCTGCAACTCTTTTTCCAAATCAAGAAGCCACCCTCTAAGCAGTGCCCTGGTTGCTGTGTCAACATTGCCTTGAGGAAGACCTGCTTGTGGAAAGAGAAGTTTGTGAGGTAGGACTATAGCTGACAATGAGCTGTGACCCTACTTTAAAATGAAGCAGCTGTTTAAAAATTAAAGGTGAGCATTTGTGTGCACACCTATACATGTACACATATTAGGCTATGTACCACACATAATGTGAAATCTTTTCTGCTGAAAAAAACTTATTCCTAGTAATTTCAGTGAATAAGGACTTGAGTTACCTTAAATGTTATTTAGAGAAAATATCTGTTTGCAGAAGCTGCATTACAGCCAACAGAAGCTCTTTATTAAACTGAGTAGACCTGCTTAAGCTAACAGATTTTTATTAATATCTAACAATGTGAGTAAAAATTCGCAGGGAGGGCTCCTAAGGTTTAAAAATGCAAGAGCTGGCCTGTGATTAGTAACAAGGTATTTTTTCGCAGCAGCAGAATAGTGAATAAAATAGTCTAAATTTTTTCAAACACAAGGTTATGTTTTTCACAAAGGGTTTTCTGACTTAATGGTGAGCTCCTCATTAGGTGTTTAGACTAGAAATGAATATCCAGCAGTTTCCAGGGCACGTGGGAAGAAGATACTGTAGAAGTCATGTATTTTTCACACCTGTAGCAGCAAGATATTTGGAATTTGCGACGTGGGGACCAAACATACAGATCCAATTTTTTTTTTCTCATGAAGTCAATAGTCTCAGGATGAGAGACAGAGGCTTTTTACAACTCAGATACATAAAAGTAATTAAAGTCTATGGAAACACTAGAGCTGTTGAACGCTACAGTTAAAACCACCATGGTAGGAACAGCTTTGACAATTCTCGTTGACCTTTCTGAATTACTATTATGGCTGTATTTTATAGATTGCATGTTATAAATCCTGGTGTGGTACATCAGAACAGATAGTCCGTACTCTGGCTGCAAACCCAGCTCAGTTTCAAACAAGAAAACTCCTGCTGCTCTATTTATCAAGATGACCATTCATCAGTTGAGCGGTCTTCACGAGTGCTTACTCTGAAGACTGGCTTGGTTAAAAATCAACAGGGGTAAATTAAATGTCCTTCTAAGGATGTGTACATCACCCCAGTGAAGAGATTGTTCAATATTTGCATTCCTTAAATATCTGCGTGGCAGAGTTACAAAGAATTCCTATTTTTAGCATCTCTGTGCAAATGAGAAGAAGCTGGTGAGTTTGGGATGGTACCGGAATGAGCAGGGCTGGGTTTAGGAGAAACAAAGTCTCAAATGACTTATGTAAATACAGGCTGCTCCTCCCTGTAGAGGAGCACTGGAATTATTTCTCCTTTCTGCACTTTAAATTCATACCTCAAATTGAAGAGGGAATTGAGTAGAAAAAACAGCTGAGCAGCTGAATGCAAGAAATCAATTGCTTTCTCTGGACTTGCCAAATTACTTGGCCGTAGAAATGCCAAGTTTGCTAGTGCTTTTCAGAAATAAGTGGTTTTAGCACTCAGCAGAAGGAATGTGTGTCTTTATCTTTTAAATGTCCCAGTTGTGTTCCACAGGTCGAATCCAGTACTAGAGACCATGTAAAAGAAAACACTGAATTTAAACCCACAGAAGAGGACTCAACACCACCTGGGATGGCTGATTCTGCAGAGGCGGTCGCAGAGCAACGCACGAAATTGCTGGAGATTCTCTTGTTTTCAAACAAGCAATAGCACACAAATAGGAGACAAACCAAGAGTCTGTAGAAACACATACTCAAATATATGTGATATGTAGTAGACACTTGGCCAAAAAGGAGGATTACTCCTCCTCGTGCACTAATGCTGGATATCACCAGTCTGTTTGACCTGGGATGTAATCCTGACTGGCAGCCCCTCTGTGCATCATTTGCTCTTTACCTGAATCATTTCTGAGAGTGTTCCAGTGGCCACAGTACCCCTTTGATCACAAAAATCTTGTGGCCTGGCTGGACATTTCTGCTGCTGAGAAGTACTGAGTCTTGAGCTGTCAAAGGCTGTGAAACTGCAGGGACCCTGCTATGCCACCAGGCATGGCATGGGGCCCATGCTCAGGAGCAAAGCTGAAAGCAGTGTCACTTCTCTTCCAGAGAGTGCTGTGAGGTATGGGCTTTGCTTGTATTTGAGGTACTTCTGTGGAGTGGGACAAGGAAGTGGGTTTTGCTTTTACTCTGAAGGCATCAAATGTGCCCATTACTTTCAGTGGGCAGCTCCCAGTCCCAGAGCCATTTCTCAGCAGCGGTGCTTCCTGTATGTGAGCGCTTCCCAGAGGCTGATAAACCCTTGCTGTGCAGCTGCGCAGCTGCGCAGGGCGGACTGTAGCAGGGGACCCGCTGCCCGTCTTGCCCTGTCTCCAGGGCTGGTCACAGTGTCTTGTTTCCACTGACTGTGTGAGGTCCATGCAGTGCTGCAGTGACATGCTCTCTCAAAGTCTTCAAACCCTCAAAGTCTTCAAACCCTCAAAGTCTTCATTCCTGGCCCCATGAGTGTCCCCAAGCCCACCCCATCCCCCAACTCTCCTCAGGTGTTCCTCCCTTTTCTGCAAGACCTGAGCAATGGGCTGCAGGAGGCAAAGACAAAATTATTATCCCCTCTACACTGCCCTAGTGAGGCCTCATCTGGAGTACTCTGTCCAGTTCGGGGCTCCCCAGTTCAAGAAAGATGAGGAGCTACTGGACACAGTCCAGCGGAGGGCTACAAGGATGGTGAGGGGACTGGAACATCTCTCACAGAATCACAGAATCACAGAATAGTAGGGGTTGGAAGGGACCTCTGTGGGTCATCTAGTCCAACCCCCCTGCCCAAGCAGGGTCACCTACAGTAGGCTGCACAGGATCTTGTCCAGGCGGGTCTTG
>Ga0065711_1038037_pt1 | contig 19223 bp, 13 predicted proteins | sample Hoacrofraction12_FD_59098 | JGI IMG/M metagenome (GOLD analysis project Ga0065711, IMG submission 59098) | Hoatzin crop microbial communities from Cojedes, Venezuela - Epithelial fraction 12 v2 (version 2) | ecosystem: Host-associated > Birds > Digestive system > Esophagus > Crop | place...
GCTTCCTCTGCTTCAGTTTGTGCCCGTTGCCCCTTGTCCTGTCGCTGGGCACCACTGAAAAGAGTCTGGCCCCGTCCTCCTGACACCCACCCTGCAGATATTTATAGGCATTTATAAGGTCCCCTCTCAGCCTTCTCTTCTCCAGGCTAAACAAGCCCAGCTCCCTCAGCCTTTCCTTGTAGTAGAGATGCTCCAGTCCCCTCATCATCTTTGTACCCCTCTGCTGGACTCTCTCCAGTAGCTCCTCATCTTTCTTGAACTGGGGAGCCCAGAACTGGACACAGTACTCCAGATGGGGCCTCACTAGAGCGAGAGTAAAGGGGGAGGAGAACCTCCCTCGACCTGCTGGCCACACTCTTCTTAATGCACCCCAGGATCCCATTGGCCTTCTTGGCACCCAGGGCACACTGCTGGCTCATGGTCAACCTGTCATCCCCCAGCACTCCCAGGTCCCTCTCTGCAGAGCTGCTCTCCAGCAGGTCTGCCCCAGCCTGTACTGGTGCCTGGGGTTGTTCCTCCCCAGGTGCAGGACCCTGCAATTGCCCTTGTTGAACCTCATGAGGTTCCTCTCTGCCCAGCTCTCCAGCCTGTCCAGGTCTCGCTGAATGGCAGCACAGCCTGCCAGTGTATCCACAAAGAGAAGCGTGTACTTTCTGAATGAGGTTTGAACTGGACTTTGAACTCTTCCATAAGCAATGAACAGGTAGACGTCTTTTGTGCATGCAAGAGCTGTTTTTATCCTTCGTTCAACTGAGAATTCACTGAAGCGTTAACAGTCCCTGAAACAGAAAATGAATGCTGTCTAGTGGCATGGCTGGCTGGTGATGTGTGAATACATCTGTAGTAATGTCTAGAGCAAAAGTTTGCAGCCTGCCCTGTGGTGAGATGCAAGTGTGCTGAAAGGAGAAACGCAGAGGCTCGCTCCCCCTGCTTTGGGCTGATTCCTTCCAGAGACAAAGAACTCCTCAACGCTTGCTGGCTTTTGGGAGCCTGAGAGCAGCAGCGGTGACACAGAAATAAGCATTACCACTGCAGGACTTCCAGAAAGCTTTTCTTGCCTGAGAACTCCAGTAATATACAAGTTCTTGAGGACATGGGTGAGAGTGTCTGACCCGATCATTCGGTGTGGAAGAGCAACATTTTCTAAAGGCTGTTTGTTTTGGGAAAAAGACATCGAAAGCAAGCAATCAGAAGCGTGTGCCTAAATGATCTTGGGAGCTGAAACTCGTTTGGCTTTGTTTGGACATTGCAACAGACTGAGAGAAGAACCACTGTAAGGAAGCAGCTTGGAGGCTGAGTTACCTTTTCAGCTGACACGTTTCCACTCCTTCTTGGCTCCAGGAGTTCAGATGTAGTTGCAGCTGATTGTCCCCTCGGCCTCCGCCCTCACGTTTACATTTTCCTTTGCTTTTTCTGGCTGATACAAGTCTGATGCTTCTTCAGCACGACCATCTACCTCCAGGAGCAGGAACAGCAGCTGCGGCTCAGACAGCAGGAGTAGAAACATTTCTCACCTTTTTAAGCCGAGGTGTTTGCCCTAACTCTGGCTTTCCTCTGTGCAGGGTTTTGCTTAGAGAAGATTAGTTGATTTTAATGAGCCAATGATTGACTATTGCAGGAAGTTCCTGATCGTGTCTAGTGAAGAGGTAAGAAGCTTTGTTGTGGTTCAAGAGCTGGAAATACAAACCGTGTGTATTTCTGTGTGGCTTTGATAGGAGTTAGATGGGAAGAGTTTGCAAGGAATGAGGGCCTGTGTTAGGGAGGGAGAAAGGAAAAGACAAGCACACAGAAGATTTAACCTTGAAGGAATGCAGCTCTGGACTTGTCCAGGGTTGCCCGAAGGTAGAAATATTTATTTACGAGGTTGAAAAAAATAACCCAGATCTCCTGTAACGTTTCCTGCTGCAACATGAACAAGGGTACAGTGTGCAAAGGTCTGTATATGAGCAACCTTCTTTTTTGTTCACGTGGACTGGGTCAGCACGACTCTCACTGGATTCGTGGTGTATGTGTTCACCTAGCTGGCTTGCGTTTGTGTGTGGTTTCCCAAGTGGTGAATGGACAGGGGGTAGCTGTGTGGACAAGTCAACAGGCTGAAAGACTGAAACCTCTTTTCAACTCCAAAGCCTGCCTTTGGGTATTTGGATTTCAAGAAGGGAAGTACCAGGAGATACAGGCTTGGAAGGAAGCCACGGACTGCGGTATGTGTTGATAGTTCAGCTCGTAATTTTTATAAAAGTTACTCTTTGTGTATTAAACATGGGAATGGAAATACACGCATACCCTTTGGTCTGAGGCTCTCATTTATAAGAGTCCCTGATAGTGGTGTGTGTGTGTAAATCGGATTCAGTGTGGGAATTTTGTCAGGCTTCCGCCTGGGCAATTCAGGGAGTTGGAACAGCTCCTGGGAAGAGAGGTCAGACTGAAAGAAAGCAAGCCCCTTCGGGCTGGTTAACGAAATTCCAGCATTACTTAGGTCTATGCTCTCGTGAACTTCCCTTGTATTTTGACAGCTGTGTTCCTTCTGCGTTTTACGGAGTGTTGCTTCCTCGGAAAGGAGGAGAGCAGGGGTTAAGCTGTGCGCTGAGGTGAGGTATGGAGTGCGCAGGGCCTGGGCAGTGCCTTTACTTAGCAGGCGGAATACACATCTGCGTTGCTAGCGTGTTTGCTCATGTTCTTCAGCCAACAGTGTTCCCTGCCTGTATGCACAGCTTCACTTTTGCCAGGAAGCTGGGTATCACTTTTTGGGGCAAAAGTGGGTAAAGACCAGAGGAAAGTCAAGTCCAAAAGTCTTAATGCAGAGGTATTCCAAAATTCTGGTTCAGGAAAAGGTAGAATATGAAAGTTTTACGTAGTAGAGAGGAATTTCAAAACCTTGTGTTTTGAAACTTTATAGTATTTGAATAGTTCATTTGTACTGGTTTTATGAACAAATAAACCTTATGTACATAGTTTTTATATATAGAGAGAGCTTATGTAGCGAGAAAAATAATGTGTATGTATGTATTTTATATATATGTACACGCATAAATAAAAATCTAAATCTTGTATTTCTTTTAACTATTTGCATGTTCTCTACTGTGATATCATTGAACCTTTGGAGATAGATTTGTGGTGGTTGTTTGCATTTAAAATAAGTCATAGCTAAGTATTCTGTGGGTTACAGATCTGGGACTGCCGAGTGTAACATTTGGGTAAAACCACTGACGTGTATGTGTGCTCGAGAAGTGTTGACTCTGTCAACAGAGTGTGATACTGCACATTTAATTCCCCCCGACGGAAATGCTATATTTTAAAGTAAAATTATGATTTTTGCCTCATACATTTCATATTCCTTTTAAAGCAAGTTAGGATGAAAAAATTTCTGGATAGAGCTTGTTTTTTACCTTAGTTAAGTTGTGTTCTTTACACTGGACTTGCAGTGACAAATCTTACACAAGTCTGAGGTAAAACTGAATTTCAGATGCTGTTCAGCATCACACACAAGTACTTGTTTTAATCATTACTGGGTAATTACATGTAAGTGCTTGTCATAATTAAAAAAAAAAAAAACCAAAAAATAAAACACCCCAAAATTGATCTAAGAATGCTTTCCTACAATGCTGCAAATTGGAAAATAGTTTATATTTATTATGTGCAATACCCATTGTGTTTTCATGATCTAGAACTGCAAGTGTAAATATCCAGACCTGTCAGGAGCAGCTGTGAGTCTTCTTTTTTTCTCGTCTGTTTATAATACAGAATGATGATTTTTTTTATGAATAGTTGAGCTTCTAAAAAGGCAACTGCCTACTAGAGCAAAATGGTCTAGTTGCAAGTAAATCGTTTTATCTCACAGCTGCAGGTGTTTCCTTGTGAAGTCTGACAATATTGTATTCATCTTTAAGTTCACAGCCAAAAGTCAGCAGGTCCCAAACATTTCTGTTTCTCACTTCACTTGTAGACAGAGAACATAATGTGACTCCTCAAGCTCTAGCTAAATACCAAAAGAAGCGTCGGTTAGGCTCGCCATCCTACTTCTGACCCATGCGACCTCTGTACAGGGGTCCACTGCTTGGAGAAATTGCCTCGGGGATTTTTGAAGTTTGGTGGTGGATCAGACTTGCAGATACGGATACTGAAGTAGGGCGTCTAGATCCCACGGTTTACTGGGTACCTTTTCCTTGTGCAGCTTACGTGCCTTTTTCTATATAGCCACGTGCTCACTTTAAATGGTTCATGCAGGACTGGGAATCCTGATAAATTGTTTGCTCATTTAGTCGAGTTCTTGGTTCTCCTCTCATGTATATGCACTTCCTTCCAATTTAGATAATCTGCATTTATCAGATAATAGTGCAGAGTATATAAAATACTTCAATCTGTTAGTTTCTTTCAATGTGAAGTTCTTCTTAAGAAGTGGTACACCTGGGCTTGTTGTCTTGGTTATGAGCAGTTAGGCTGATGCTGAGTAAGCCAGTACTCATGTCCACAACAGTTCACACGTTTTAATCCACTGGCATTCCACAGCCTGGCAATCTTGAGGCAATGGGGTGAGACGCTGAATGCCACAAAATCTAGTTGTCAGTTTTATGGTGCCGAAAGATTTCACAGAGATGCTAGTATGCAGACGTCATCCCTTCTGCTGTGGTGTTCGGTGCTGACAGAGCCGTGTGATTCATTAGCACGTGGGAGTAATTGAGAGGCCCAGACAGCTCGCGGTTGTCAGTTGCTTATACAAAGTGGTTCTAGTGATCTTCGCAGAATCTCAGATTTCAGAGGTTTTGTTTTCATCGGGGGCTATACTGTAGCAAAAACATGATTACTACTGCTGAAGCTTTAGATCAGATTTACTGAGTTTCCCCATAAAAATGAGATGTTTCCCTATACAGACTCGTGTGTGTAAACTTTCATCTCCTGGCCGTGAACCTTTCAGTCTCTTAAGTTTGCTGCCTGTGTTCCAACCAAATTTGTGTTGGGCCATCCTGACCTGACCCTATGAGAAGTCCCAGAAAGAATGTTGTTCTCAGTATTGTCTCTATCAATCAGGCTTCTAATGAGTACACATGCCATTCTTCAGTGTAGTAGAGATCTATATTTTTAAGCGTTTTTTAAAACCTCTGTTTGCAAAAAAGGACATTTTCATTCATCTACGTGATAGGTTAGGGGAGGGAGAAATTTCTTCAGCAAAATTTTTCTTCCTCTCCTCTGATTTATTTGTCTAAAATATTCCTACACTGTTCCTTGATGTTTACCAGTTAACGCTAACTATTCAGAGAAACGTGAAACTTTTTACAGTCTCTTCTTAGTGTTCACGACCAACTATAGCTCAGACTAAAACTGGGAGTAGCAACTAATGGTCTTAGCCAGCAATGGGATTGCCTGAGAGTTCAAAGACAGATGTTTAACTTCTACATTTATCAGAAAAAGATGCTTTTATATTTACTTCAACTACTTCAGGATTCTGAGATGTCTTTTAAGTCCAAGCTTTGTACTGACACATAAATGCAGTAGGAAAACGAACAGTGTCCAAGAAATGTAAATTGTTCATAATTTGAAAAAACAGAACTAAACCTTAATAAACTCATGAATATTGTAAAGCTGTTGTATCCAATCCAGAGTCCAATGGGAAGAAGCATCAAAGTGCTCTAGGTTGCATACTTAATAGGTAAATGGCAGGCATAAGCATCGTAAGCAATGAAAACCCCATCCTCTGCTGAAAGCTGTTTTCATATTTATATCCGATGGTGCTAATTCTTAAAACCATTAAAAATAAATCGAGGCGTCATTTTTGCACATTTCATCATTTGTGTGTAGAGATACTGTACAGATGTTTAAAAAAACTTTCTAAAAAAGCTTTTTTGTTTCAAATGGAAACATAAGGAGAGCAGATGAACATTTCTTGAGATTTATAATCCACTTATGTGACTGTAGGTTTATTGTTTGCATTTTGTTTTCTGTTGTTTTTTTTCCCAAGTGAAATGGCATAATTTTAAGTAGGGATGCGGCTGGTAAGCTGACCTCATGTCTCTTATTCAGAATGGAAGCTGTACGGTCCATAGCTGGGAGACACCCAAATGGTTTGTGATTGCTCAGCACTCCGGGCAACATGCAGAGCAAATGCGGTAATTTTGTACTAGTGGAAGAAGTACTGGGCAGGGTTATCTCTGAACCTTTCAGAGCACAGATGTGCAAGACTCTCAGGTCTGTAGCCCACTGGCAGTCTGTCCGTCCTCTTGTCTGTTGCTGTTGCTGTGCGTGGACGGCACTGTGTGACAGCACAGGGAGGGCTGATGGAGGGAAGTGCACAAAGGGTTTCTGTTGCTTCCCTGGCTGCACTTTAGAATTTGACGGATTCTGTACTGAAGATGTCTGTGTGGCGAACCAAATGTGCATGCTAGAATGTTTCATCTGGTGTGAGGTATTCATGGCTGACTAGCATGCTGGAAGGATTTACAGCACTTTGCCTAGCTTTGGGTAACAGGAGAGTTGGACAGGAAGACTTCTTACTCGTTCAAGTGTACTAGCCCTGGATTTACCTAACTGCGTTCTAGTTCAGACCTGTAACCTCCAGTCTGTTTTGTGTAAGGATATGCAACTATTTAAAACAAAGCAGTTCTGTATTGTTTTCTTTTCTAGTTTTAAGCTCAGAATTAAGCACACAGAAAAGAAAAAAAAAAAATCACCTAGTAGTTACTCTTAGTGTTGGTTTCTTTTTTAGTTTTTGCAATTTATTGTGGGAACTATTAAATAATTCCCCATGAAGCGCCAAGTGTGCTTCCTTGTCCTAGCAGTTGTGAGAGCTTGTGAGAAATCATAGCATGAAAGAGGGTTGAGAAACTGTCAGTTGGCTGCATTTTCCTTAGCTAAGGTAGTTTTTCATAAATACTGTTTTTAAATATCTGTGCACAGGCATCCAACCTCATGCATAGCATCTCTGTTCACCATGCGCTTTACACATCATAAACTTCAGCAAATTTCTAACAGCTTGCAGAGAAATTTCTAACAGAGAATTTCTACAGCAAGAGGAATTGCTTGCTTTTTTCCCTAGCCTGATGACTTGTTCTGAAAAGGAGTATTTTTGTCTTTTGCATGTCATGTTTTTAAAATCAATATCAAACAATAGTACCTAGTCTTAAAAAGTAAAACGTTGTCCTTTAATTATTAGCTAAAATCTGTTAAACTTATCATGTAACCTTCAGTGTGTAAGTATTTTAACTGATGGAAACTTGGCAGTGTGTCATGTAACGAAGGCTTTTTCCAACCAGACCACTTTTCTTGCCATTATAAACCGATGAATTCATTGCCATCGTGGGTACGATTTCTGAATAATGCTTTTTCTAAAATGGTATTGCCTAGAAAAGCTTCCTAGTTTGGAAGCTTCGTGATCATGATGCCATTTTAAGTGTATTTGGAAAATATGTGGTAGAGTTGGTGTTGAAATGCATTAGGTTCTCCAAGGCTCTTTTAATTCTGGAGCTGCCACAGATGTAGACTAAGCTATTGGTTACCTTTGACAAAAATCTGCCTGTTCCTAAATTGTAATGGTCTAATTTTCTTACTATCAAACAATTTTCAAACTATGGGTAGGCAAAGTTATTCAGAAACTTACGCTTAATATAAGTGTTTTGGTAAACGAGCACTAAATCCTTTGGAAGTAGAACCACTGACTGTACTTTCTTTGCTTGGCAGATAGTAGAAGTATTTACTCCTAAAGTTTTTCATAAGAAACAGAATTAATTGTGTTTATTTTCAGCACTGAGTAAGAGCCGAGTAGCCATACTCTACATCTGGTTGGTCTAACCTGTGTGATGTGTGTGGGAGTTGGACAAACAAGTCCAATTAAGGATAATAAGAATGTGCCTCCCACAGCTTTGTTTCTTCTCCTTGGTCTGTAATGCCAAGGAGAGCTTTAAAAAGCCCTGACAGGCAGAAGTAGGAAAAAGTGGTTTGGATAAAATAAGCTGGATTCAATTAAACTTTTGAGCTTTTAAAATGTTTCACAGGGAAATCACTGTATTCGGTGTTCTGTGGTTTTATCCATTGCCAGTGTTGGTAGTACTGAAATAACATGGAAGAGATTATTCTCACAGTAGTATTTTTAACTCATGGATTTTTTAACTTCCTGATTGTATATAAAAATCTGCTCAAGTTTGTGGTTTTTTTCCGGTAACCAAAAAGAGAGTTTTTCAACAACTTTACCCATTTTGTATGTATTTTGTATTTGTTATTGTTGAATATATATTTTATGTGATTCCTGTTAGCAGTAAAGCATAATATCTAAAATATTACAGATCTGATAAAACCTGTAGAGGTTTGTACATGGGAAACAATTCAGAGACTGAGATTTTAGTCTCCAACTCGTGATTCTCTTGACTTTCTGCTGTATGTTTTGCATTCATTTTTGTGTTGGTTATTGAAAAGAAATAATTAACATGGGCTGGTGGCTGCAGCATGGAAGCAAATCAATAATCAGCTTAAAAAATACAGGATGCGTGCTCCAAGATTGGCAGGAGCAGCAGGGTTCATGGGTACCAGTAACAGTTGTGGGATCCAAAGCAATGCAGTCACTTCAGGGACGCTCTCCGCTGGAGTTCGTTAGCCCTATAAGAAGGTTGAACTTGGCTCACCCAGTTCTGCGCATAGCTGATGCCGGTGAGGCATACCAAGTTGTGCTCGTGCAGCTGGAAGCAGGAGTTTGCCTGGTCTCAGCACACAGCCTTAGTAAACTTAGTAGATGCATTTTCCTGCAAAATTGTTGTATTTTCTAAAGGTGTTCTAAACAGAAGGGGAAGTTCATATTTATTGTGAATGATTATTCATAAACTTTAATTGAGTACCTGAAGGATCAGAAATAAAGTTAGGTTCTTACCGTCATTGATGAGGAAGGAGGTATATTCTGATTTTTAAAGGATTATGGCCTTGCTTATTAGAATTGAAATATGAAATGCACACGAGATCCTCCACACGTGTAGGAATGTTACAGTCTAGTATTTCCTCATGCATGCCTCTGGGAAGAGGCCTTACATGTATTCCAAGAACTGCAGCTCTGATTGAAAGCCTGTTTCTCCTTGCACCATGAAGAAAGGGTAAATGATTCTTCGGGGTGTAGTTAGACCGTCAGGTAGAAATGGATGAACTGGTGATTGCATGATACATGTTCAAGGCAAGTATTGCTGGTAGGTTCCTGCCATTCTTGTTCTGAATGGAATGTATGGTAGCTGCCTCTCCAGTTGATATCACTGTAATAGTGGGGTTCTTCAAATTAGCATGAGCAGTTTGTGGAGCCGTAAACATGCCTGCAAAACAGCATAAAAAGAGCGCGCTGTATTTGATCCTGAGGTATGAATGGCATGTTATATTCCCATCAAGAAAGCTGTTATAAATTGAAATGTAAAATGAAAGAAGATAATGCCATTGGTTGATGCTGTATTTGTAACACCAATTTAGTTTTGCAGAAACTATACCATTAGTATTAGTGGTACTTCTGTTGTGTGCTATGACACCAGTCAAAGCCCTGATATAACGCCTTGTCCTTTTCTCCCCCTTTCCTTGCCACTTACCTCCCTACAGTGCTGCACACCCAAGGTCCCATTGACGGCAGTCTGTATGCGAAAGTGAGAAAGAAGAGCTCTTCAGACAGCAGCATCCCTGGTGTTTCTCAGAGTGTTGCTGTGGCTGGTAGTCCTGATCACAGTGATCATACCCTGTCTGTCAGCAGTGATTCAGGACACTCAACAGCTTCCGTCCGGACGGACAAGACTGAGGAGCGCCTTGTGTCAGGAGTCAAACGAGGTCTGAGTCCACAAGAGAAGGCAGAACTGGACCAGCTACTTAGTGGCTTTGGTCTGGAGGATTCTGTCAACACCACCAAGGCTATGACTGATGCTCGAAGCAAGTACAGTGGAACTCGCCACGTAGTGCCAGCTCAGGTTCATGTGAATGGAGACACCAAACTGAAGGACAGGGAGACTGATATTCTGGATGACGAAATGCCTAATCATGACCTTCACAGTGTGGACAGTATTGGGACTTTGTCTTCCTCAGAAGGGCAGCACTCCACCCACCTAGGGAACTTTAGTTGCCACAAGAGCAGTCAGAACTCGCTTCTTTCAGATGGCTTTGGGAGTAACACTGGGGAAGAACATCACAATGCTTTTGCCCCAGACCTGGGAATTGGTGTGGATCCACTTTACGAGAGATCATTTGGCAGCACTGAGCCAAAGTCAACTCAGCAATTGCAACGGAATCCTTCTGTTTCACCCCAGCCTCAAGCCTATAGCCCAAGTAATTACTCCACTAGCCCAAGTAATTACTCCACTCAGACCTGGGTACGCCAGCAGCAGATGGTCACTGCTCACCAGTATGGTTTTACACCAGAGAATGAAATGAGGGTTGGCATTCATAACACTGAGAATTCAGCCAGTGTCCAGAGCCAGTCCCGAGTCCCGGACACCCCAACACGTGGCTCCAGCAGCAGAGACGCTGTGCAGAGGGGGCTAGGAAGCGTGCCAGGTGCGGCTGAAGCTGCAGAACATGCCAGTGCCGAGAGTTTTAAGTCAAGGCCAGTGCCTCAGAGGGACACAAATGGTCTGGATCTAGGACAGAATGCAGGGGACTTGCCAGCTTCTCCAACTTTGGATATTGATCAGTCCATTGAACAACTGAACAGGCTGATCTTGGAATTGGACCCTACATTTGAACCTATCCCGACCCGCATTAACACTGTCAACAGGGACAGAAATCAAGTAAATGGCTTCACCAGCCTTGATGTAGATGTGGAAGGGCTTGGCAGGGGTCTGGGCTTCCATGACAAATTAGAGGTCACGAACAGGAATCCCTCCTGGCATGGTAAGCTGTTCTAATACTTTTTGAATATAATGCTTTTCTTAGCACTTGTGTGTTCTTGATATGGCACAGCAGGACCTCAGGTCATGACTTACAACTTTCAGGATGATTATCAAGGGATTATTTTTTATAGCATCTTTACATAACCATCCAAGAAATTAAGGAATCAAACAGATGTAAGATAAGTGAGTTTTGCAGATACTTGGTTTCTTGCTTGAAAAAATTACTGTTCAGCAAATTCCTACCTGTTATAAATCATCAGTTGGGATTTTTTGCTGTTGTAAGTTTAAGTGATAAGGGAGCAGAATTCATACAATTTCTACATTGAGACATTTTTAGAAGGCATCTGTGATGAAACGGTTTATAATTTATGATTATATACTTTTTGTTATGATGACTTTTTATGATTTCCACTTAAAGTAGCAGAAAAAGCTGCGACAGTTTTATCTTAAAAGTTAGTGTAATGCTGCTGGCATTAAATTTCTATGCAGTATTTTCATAAATAATGTAATCTTTGCCAGTAAAGTATTTTCAGTTATACTCTTTCTGAAACTTTTTTCAGTTTAAAAATTCAGAAGTCACAGTGCTTGCTTCTTGTCTCTGGTTCTGATATGATTGCAGAAATCAGCTGATGGAATTAAATATATGACACTTGCTGACTATATTGCCTAAGTAATGCTACTAGAACTAGCAGCTTTGTGAAAGCAGGAGTAGTCTGTCTCTTGGTTAAATCCGCTCAAACCTTTCCTTAATGCTGTAGCTAAAATTTACAACAAGCAAGCTCTTGCTGTCTTATTTGAAAATTCTGTGTGGTCTAATTCCTCTGGCGGAACATATCCCCTTTCATTCCTTCCCTCCTTTCCTTCTTACTCTTCTCCCTCTTCCTACCTTCAGTCTTGGTGCAATGAAAGACTTGATTGTGTCTCCAGGATTTGATTCGGTGTCAGCCAACACACCAGCATATGTGTCCGTGGCCTCGTTGAACACAGATGAGCTGCTTCAGCTCAAGACCAGTTGGATGTGCCAAACCACTCGATGGTGACTGTGCCTGACCAGTGTGTGGTTTCCCTTCGTGTGCAGACGTATGCGATCAAGGGTGGTGATTCTTGTGGGAAAGGTGAAATGGCAATTTTGTGTTTAGGAGGGCGACTGAGGACTACAGAAGTCCAGAAATCCATGATGGATATATGTAAACTGCTTCGTGGTTTGTTTTTAATACACGGTATGCGTTTTGTGGCTCTTACAGGACAAAATTCATTAGCTTGTAGTTCTCTTGAATCTTTCCAAATGATTAGCAGATAGCCAACTTGAAAATGAGTGTATTTCCAGCAGGAGAGAACTCTTCTCTTTGGTGTACAGTAAAGCTAGTGAAGGGAATATAAGGGTCATTTAGAATAAGCCACCTTTTACAATTCTGTGTTTAAAGATATGAGTCTGAAAAGAGATGTTTGAATTTTTCTCACAGATTCTGGTTGTCTCGCAAAGGAAGTGGGGGTTGCTGTCAAGTCCCCTCCATTTGTAAAGTCAGGTAAAGCAGGTAAACTTTCTGCCCTGATAAAGACTGGTGAGAATAAGAGTCCTTGGACGTGTTCTGGAAGAGGATTTATTTGAAAGATAGTGGTGAATTTGGAATTAAATATGAGTATACAGACAACATTTAGAATCCTGGGTAATTCTGAGGGGGCAACAGGGCATCAGATGAACAAGGAAAGAGTTTAGGAGTCAGGAAGCTCCTGCACGTTTTATCTCTCTCCTTTATCAGTCTGAGCAAGGGAAAAGGAGAGTTATTTCTTTTTCCATTTGTTTTTAAGCCTCTGTCAGAAATACTGAACATCGTTACAGGATGTTGACATCATACTGAGCTTCCAACATAACCTTATGTGTACTGATTCCTAATCCACTTCCAAGTCGACAGAAGACCTCTTTGATGGAGTTAGTTAGTGTATATGTCTCTGAAAGTCAAGTGGTGAGCACAATTTGTATGCTGAAAGCGGTATGTAAGTGCTAATTGCTATCAACAACTCCTCTGTTTCTGACAATGATTTTTTTCCCTGTACCCTCTGTCCCTGCGCCTAAGCAACACCCACATTCCTACTGAAAGCACAGAATCAGAGTGGTTGAGGTTGGAAAGGACCTCTGGAGATCATCTGGTCCATGCCCATTGTCAGGAAGGGCTACCTAGAGCCGGTTGCCCAGGACCATGTCCAGATGGCTTTTGACTACCTCCTATCTACAACCACCTCTCTGGGCAACCTGTGCCCAGTGCTCAGTCACCCTCGCAGCAAATAAGTTGTTTCTTAACGTTCAGAGGGAACCTCTGGAGTTTCAGTTTGTGCCCACTGCCTCTGGTCTTGTCACTGGGCACCGTGGAAGAGAGCCTGACTCCCTCCTCTTCGCACCTTCCCATCAGGTGTTTGTATAGATTCATGAGCTCCCCAACACACCTTCATTTAATTAAGAACTTACAGAAAGAGGGCCATCCAGTATTTTGTGGACAGTTCTACACTCTACCAAATCATGAGTACTTCTGAATGACGTTTTATTTCAGCATACTAGGCCTACCTTGTCTGGCAAAACAGCTATTTATTTAAGGGACAGTCAGGGAGTGAATCAACTCCTATTTGGGTCTGTAAGTATTTTCTTAAATTTTTGCTTTGATGAAGTACTTAACCATTCATGCTTCTACTGTCGTGAAGTCCGTTTCTGTTGAAGTTCTCACAAATCCTTTCATTGATATTAAAGACTTAAGAAGGAAGGTGGAAAGTAAGGAGTTACCCTTGCATTTTTAGGCCCAAAAATAAATGGATGAACTGTGTCTAGGGTTTAAGCACTGCAGAGAGCCTGAAATGGGTGGAATCCAGGATGCAAGACTGGAGGCCTCTAGCCTTGGCTTACGTCGTCGAGATTTATGGGCTTTGTTCTATTCATATTTCTAGTGACCTAGGATATTTATGTTTAGGAATATTTCCTTTAGAACATTAATCCTTAAAGTGCTGTTTCTTCATTTTACGCTCTATTTTTCAGGGCCTCGTGCTACCAGTGTTGTTTAAGTTAGTTAGCAACTTCTAGCCTTAGTAGTGTCTTTGAAACAGGATACTTGTATAAAACTGTGTTGGATACTCTCAGCTGAAATATATTTGTGGTGGTTCTTGTTGAGAGGTTTAGTTCATTTCATCAAAGGCAGCAAAAGGGAATGGGTGCTTTACCTCTCCTCCAGCTCGTGGTTTGGTGGGGTGTGGGGAGGCATTATTAGTTTACATTTCTGGGGGTGTAAGCTAGAGCACCATCATTTTCAACAACTGCTACTTCAGAGGATAGCATCTTCTGGTAGAAGAGGCAGAAAGTGGGAACAGTAAGGATTTAGATACTTTAGCCAGGGCCTTTAGGCAGCTGAGTGCGTTCGAGTGCCCTAAAGTTTAAAGACCTCTGCGTGTGGTTATTTTAGGTAGTGTCTTGAGGAGTTTCCCATGCATAACGATCACATGCCCTGCTCTTGAGTGATAAGGAGCAATTTTAGATACGTGTTCAGTCCTTTGTCTGCCCTTTGAACCTTCAAGTATATTGATTGTGATTAACAGTGCAATTTTATGTTGTGTCTAATGCAGTTGAAATGCAGCAGACTGTTCCCAAGAGAGGCTGGCCTGAAGCTGCCTCTGTGATCCTTGGACATGCGTTACCCCGTTCATCTCTGCATCAGATCGAGTAAAACTGCGGTGGTGGGGTTTGCTGGATTAGCTTGTTAATGTAATGGTTGGAAGGTTTTCTTATGGGTTAGTTCTCTGTCAGGTCAGAGTTAAACTTGCGGTGTGGACAGGTAGTTGCTAAATGCTGTGTGCAAAAAAGAGTGGTGAGGGCACATGGCTGGAGGTGAAGAGCAAGCAGAACGGCCATTTTAGCAGCTTTTAAACCAGATCGAGCGGGTTCATTCTGAAACTACATACGGGTATCTTTGTGATAGGACCTGATCTGTTGGAACTTCACTGTTAGGAACACACTAGTATTCCACTGGCTTACCAAACACCATTAGGAAATTATGATTAATACTGGGGCAGAGCTATGAGAAGGGTAAATTCAGTATTTTAGGGCCTTAGCTCCAAGGCTAAGGGAGATGTCAGGATTCACCTGTCATTGTCTGTACGTGATACTGGAGTAAGTAACATAAGAATAGCATTTAATGAAAAGTTTTTTTTTTTCCAAGAAATATCTCTTTCATGTAGCTTTAGCACAATAATTTTTCAAGTTTGTGTTTATGTCAAGTGCTAAAATGTTCTGTTTCTGACTTTTGCAAGTATCATTCAGTTTATACTATCAAGAGCTCGATTTTAAAACAGTATAAAAGGTAAAACAGTATATATATGTGGCATCGTGCCACCTCTGCTTGAGACTTGGAGGTCACCAGCATGTACTGGTTTTCCAAATGCTGTAGGATTTATTTATTTGCATATCTGCACTTGCCCCACTGCTGTATACAGAATCATTTATGCATGGTGTGCACAAAACAACAAGGGAATAAAGCAGTTTGCCCGAATCAATGTTAAGAATATGGAAGACCTGGAATGTTTTTCCCTTGATACATCATCTGGTGGAAAGGGAGCATTCTAGCTCTAAGGAGACATTGGGAATTGAGATGGTCAGATGGGAGCAGCAAGGAGTAGAATTCCATGTGTCATGTGAATCCAGATGATGGTCATAGACAGATGTTCTGATATGTTCTTTCAAACTATGTAGTAAATTCAGAAGTGTTGTCCAAACATCATGATATTCTGCTAGGCAGGTGACTGGATACTTGAAAAGTAACCTATTGTTTGCAGAGGTCCCTACCACCTCCCAAGCCTCAGCTGTATGAGAAAATAGGCAGGTACGTTGAACCAGCCAAATTAGTTGGTTTTGACCGTGGGTTGGAGAAGGAGCAACAAGTCTAAAGTTTGAGAAACAAGGAAATACTCTTCATTAGCTCCTTTTCTTTTTCAAACATGCTTGATGTTTCACTTGTCTTTGAGGACCATAGGTATGCAATATCTGTGTGAGGAGAGGTAGAGAAAGTGGCCATTGGGTATGGAGGTCTGTCAAATGCTGCAGAGATTCAGTGTCCAAACCTAAGCCCTTAAAAAGTCTGTCGTCTTCATACTCCTACTGAGAATTAGTGCTTTTATGCAAAGATTAATAAGTAAGAAGAAATATCCTCTGTACTCACTGGGATAAATGGCAAGTGTTAAACAGGTTAAAAGAAAAATCAGATAAAAACAGAACTCATCATGCCTGGTTAAAATCAAAAGTCTGTTCCTGCATGTGTGGAAACAAACTAATGTCATATAATATCATGGAATATACATCATGTAATGTCATGAAAAGTTCCTCTTCAGGCTTTACCACTGCTTTCCCTCCACAGTGCACAGCTGAAGCATCAGTTTTGTCGGACTCCGCTCCCCTGTGCATGCGCACACATGCAGTACAGCTGAAGTACTCGGCGTATTTGGGGTGAAAGGCTGTAAACGTACTGATTAGGAAGAAAAGAAAACCTTATAACATAAGCTAAATAATTCCTTAAAATAACAAGAATACGCTGTTGTTCATTGCCAATTTGTGGTAACGGAGCACAGGCCTGCTGGGTGTGGTTTACCTTGCCTTGGGGTAGACTTATAGAATTAGGATAAGCAGGAGATTCTCCAAGGCAATTAATTAGCTTTTGAAACTACTGCAGCACAGAAGGTGTAACTGGTAGCACAGAGAAGTGCTGGCTGCCGTGGGGATGAGGAGCAAAGGATGACCAAACCAGCAGTTGCTCACTGGTGAGTAATGATTGGTTTTACCTGGTCAGGTTTTAGGGGGAGCTCTGTACCTTGTGACTAAACAGTCCTTGACCTAACAAATATATCGAGAGGATGAACTGGCCTGTGATGGAGCGAGTTGGCAGATCAGGGCTGAGCGGCTCTGAGTGAGGCTGAATGGACGACTGAGGTATTTTGGGTGAGCTGGAGAAGAATGGGGTCGATGTGGTGCACCGTCTGTGTGCCTAACTTGAGGGCTGGATTACGAGGGAGTGGTGGGGTTATCTGGTTTCCTCCATGAGCGTGCAGAAAACGCATGCCTTAAGAAGGCACGTGCATGTTTCCAATGCCCTGCAAAGCTGGAAGAAGGAGCTTCAGAATGAAGTGTGTGTCAGCTGGGATGTGCGTTATAACACATTCTTACCTCTCTTTGCTTGCGTGTTTCTGCACTGGATGACAGATAGGCAGCTACCTGTCCTTTCACGCTGCTTCCCAGAGGTTTTTATACACATGTACCCATGACATAGGTTAGCATGGCACAAACTGCTGACTGCCCGTGTAGTGGCGTTGCGGCTTCTGGCCTTGGGTGAAGTGCTCAGTGTTCTTGGGAACAGGAGGAAGCAGACAGTGATCCTTGAATGTCTTTTTACTAGGCTGTGTCTTTGTGTACCATGTAGAACAGTGGCTGATGACCTCTTTTCGCCTCCGGGGCTGTGTGTGCCACTTATCAGAGGTGAATCAGTGAACCACAGATGAAGATTTTTCCAATTATTTGCTTTTACGTGAGCTGAGTTACGTGGAGTAAGTTCCTGGCAATAAATGAAGCTGCCATTTACTAGGAATGCAGTGCTGCAATAGTTCTTAAATAGCAGGAGAGTTTGTAGCCTGAGGAAAAGTTGATGTGTATGTAAGCTTTTCTCTGCAGCCATATGTTCCTTCTTTACTTTGCTGTGTATATTCTTCCATGCCTAAGGACACATGACCTCAGTCTACTGAGAAACAAAGCTAGAACAATGTTTTGCTTGTACCTAGAAAACTATAAAAGCAAGAATCTGTTAATAAATGTAGAGAACAGAAAGGTTTTTACCCATTTTCAGTAAAATCTACCATTACTGTCATCCATGTCTCATCCCTGCCCCTTACCTTTTCACTCTTAAAATGTTAGTTTGCGTCTTTAGAAAGATGTTGGATACAGTTGAAGAATTATGTGATCAAGCGAAGGCAAAACACACGAACACGTATTCAGCATTTGCGGGCAGCTGTTTCCATTGCTGTGCCCAAGAGGTGCGTGTTTATCGAAATCAGCCAGCATGAGGAAGAGAGGGACTGTACTTTCCACAAGGCTGAAATTATATCATTGCTCTCAGCTAATTCTAGTTCTTTTTCGTGCACGAGTTATTGTGTTTGAAAATACTCTGAAAACATCCTTAAGTCATCTCGTGTGGTGGTGACAACACAGATACACGGTACACACAGCCTTACGTTTTGTGTGGAGTTTATGTAGTTTATCAGCTCAGAAGAGAATTGAGCATGAAACAAAGCCATCTTCCCTCCCTCCTTCAAAAAAATCCCACCATGCAAAATGAATAAAAATGGGGTGGCTGAACATCTGATTACAAGTGTCTGGAACATCTTCAGAGATCTTTCCTCTATCAAAAATAAATCTTTGAAGATGGTCCAAATTACAGTATCATAAATCATGCTACAGTGTATCTGCAGACAGGGGAGAGGGGAAGAAATCCTTTTTGCATTTTTCATTAAATAATAATTTTTAAAAGCATCGAACTGTTCCAGGTGTTCCCATTCACTCTGTGATATTCGGTGGGAGAGCAAACGCAGTCCATCTGAAGTATGTTGTAAAGTAACAGAAGAACAAAGCTTGTCCAGATCCTCATGCGCCTTATTTGCGTGTACTAACAATACACTGCAAAACCTGCTGTATTTTCCATTGCACAGGAAAATTTTGTTACCTGACTTGGAGTTAATTTTACGCTAGTCAACAGTAAATTTAATTGGGGTTTTTAGCTAAATTAAAGTGAAAAACTGGCTTTTTAAGTTAAAACTGGAGTTTTATATAAATTCAGTTTTTTAAACTAAACTAAATTTAGTTGAATTCATTTCTAAGCTAAAGTTAAACACAGAGTTTTAGTTACATTTAGCATCACAGTGATTTTTAATGTATGACCTGTACTTATTCCACAAATTTTATCAATCTTGTAACTAGCAGGGTCTGCTGCCATTCAACGAGACCTGGACAGGCTGGAGAGTTGGGCAGAGAGCAAGGGCAAGGTCCTGCACCTGGGGAGGAACAACCCCAGGCACCAGTACAGGCTGGGGCTGACCTGCTGGAGTGCAGCTCTGTGGAGAGGGACTGGGAGTGCTGGGGGATGACAGGTTGACCATGAGCCAGCAGTGTGCCTGGGCTGCCAAGAAGGCCAATGGTATCCTGGGGTCCATCAAGAGGAGTGTGGCCAGCAGGTCGAGGGAGGTTCTCATCCGCCTCTGCTCTGCCCTGGGGAGGCCCCATCTGGAGTACTGTGTCCAGTTCTGGGCTCCCCAGTTCAAGAAAGATGAGGAGCTACTGGAGAGAGTCCAGCGGAGGGCTACAAGGATGAGGAGGGGACTGGAGCA
>Ga0065711_1007880_pt1 | contig 19221 bp, 18 predicted proteins | sample Hoacrofraction12_FD_59098 | JGI IMG/M metagenome (GOLD analysis project Ga0065711, IMG submission 59098) | Hoatzin crop microbial communities from Cojedes, Venezuela - Epithelial fraction 12 v2 (version 2) | ecosystem: Host-associated > Birds > Digestive system > Esophagus > Crop | place...
CCCCTGGGGACGCGGAGCCCGCGGCCGCCCGCACCGCCGTGCGCCCAACATCCCCCCTCGCCCCGGGCCCGGGCCCACTGCCGCTCTGGGCATCCGCGTCCGACCGAAGCGGGCTGCGCGGCCCCGGGTGGAGAGCGGAGGTGACCCCACATCCCCAGACCCCAGACGCGGGGGTGGCGGGCTGGCACGGGCACGTGCGCCCGCTGTGGCGTCGCCCCGGGTCTGGGCAGGGGTGCAGCAGGGGTGCCCGGGACACTGTCATAGAATCGTAGAATCGTAGGTTGGGAAACACCTCTAAGATCATCGCGCCCAACCATCCTCTGTCCGTCCTTTCCGACCCAGGGTAGGCCGCAGACGGCGCTTCGTCCGCTTGGGTCCCGCCTGGCAGCGGGAGCGGGGCTCTTGGCTGTGGTACAGCGCCATTTCTGTGTCATCAAGGTAACTCGCTGGAAATCGTTGTCCCTGCGTCAGCACTTCAGGAGAGCCGGCTCTGCCACTCGCTCTCGGAGCGGTAGTCAAGGTCAAACCCAGATGGCAGGTCTGGGGTTGGTCTGGATGGGCCAAGAGGGGAAAAAAAAAAAAGAAAAAAGAAAAAAAGAACGGCAATTTGTCTCTGCTAGGATTTCACAGCTAGGAATTTCCCCTAGAGAGGGAAACTGATGTCAAGGCGGATCAGCTTTTTGTAATTAAGGCACAACCTCTAGAGCGTAAACAGGGGCAGAGAGGTCTCTGCATCTGCAGAAGGTGCGGATTGCCAATACCACAGGCAGACAGACAGAGACACCCAAAATGAGCTTATGTTTGTTTTTCCAGTAAAAGAAATGCTATTTTGAATTCAGTGCAGGAAAAGAGATTTTTAGACTCTTTCCACTCCAATCCTTTTCCTCCGCGGCTGTGCTCGGTCAGGAACTGGTCTTTTCATGAAATGAAGTATGTGATCAATCTTTCTCCGAAAAGTGGCCCCGCTGAGTATAATGGCACTATTCATGGGCATAAGCTTCCCCCTGTGTGCAAATATCTGCAGATTCTGGTCGTCTGTTGCTCCCGTTCCCTCGCGTCTGCATACACACACCAAAGAGTCAAAACGTTCGAAAGAAATAATAAATCCAGGAACACATGCAGATAAGCAGGTATCTTCTCCTTTTAAAACAGCTGCACTGCACTACGCTAACAGCATCTGCACGTACTTGAAGCACTACTGCAGATCCACGCACGCTTTGACTGTTCTTCAGAGTTGTGTAAGACTATTTACACCAGCATAACCACAACGGGTGCTTACAGCCCTTCCTTCAAGTCACAGAAATTCAAGCACCATCAGATATTCGTCCTGTCAGAACAGGACAAGGGAGCGGCGGGTTCACCGTGGCACGTTGACTGACACAAAGCTCCCGGCGGGAGACCTGGCTTTAAAACATGGCAGCATTTTTGCTGTGTAACAGAAGCGCGTGATGTCCAGAGCTAGAGCTGTTTTGTGGCATTACACAAAACGACAAGCTTTTATTTATGAAGCAAGGGGCTAACAAAAGTGGAAAGAGGGGAAGAAAAAGTCTAGGGGTAAATCCCTTTTCAGAATGGGTAGGTACAGGAGGGAAATAATTGTTTCCAGATTGGAGCCAGGCAGCAGTCCACACTGTATGGTGAAGAAAGAGCAGACAGCTTTCAGCACACGTGTTTCCAATCGAGTGGAAACCGGGTGTCTGAGGTTAGCCTAAATGGAAAGCACGAACTGAAACAGGTTGCTAGACCAGTCCGGGGACCAGGATGGAGGCATGAAGAGAGACAAGTTTATTTCACAGGCAGAAGGACGTCTCCAGGCACCAGCACCGCTGTAGTTGCTTGATGCTGCTGAGGAGCCTTCCGCATTGCGTTAGGTGCTGTATACAAAGAGAACAGAGAGATGGTCCCACTCCGACTCGCTTGCAATGTCANCGTANGTTCTTCAAGTAAAAATCCGATGTTGGGTCTTAAAAGATCTTGCTTCTGCTTCAGCCATGTTCTTCATTTGAATTTTCACTTCCTGCTTCCAAAGAAAATCATAGCAGTGCTTGAGGATACTGAAGCAGGCTGGGTTAGGGCAAACAGTTGATCCCGCCAACTCGTCCTTATTCAAGGACGTGGGGCTATCAAAATGACCAGGAAGGGCGTATATCCACTGCAGGATGTATTTAGTCCTGAAGTAAAGCAAGGACAGACGCTGAGAGACAGGCATGGAGCTGTCCTAACTGTGTGACATCTCCAACTGACACACGGCTGTAAGCGTTTGGGGAAAGAACTACCACAGCTGACAAAGTTAACGGCCTTCCAGCACCTCTGTGTACTTGAAGGGAGACACATTAATTATCGTGTCTTATTTAAAAGCAGTTGTCCCAAATGCGCTCGCTGTGCGCCGTGAGCAGCGAGTGGCTCAGCGGGGCTCCGGCCGCTGCGCTCCTGGGCTCGGGGCTTCCAAGCGCTGTGGGGTGGTGGCTTTTTGGAGGGGCAGCTGGACGGGCCTTGCCACATGGGAGCGCATGGAGAGGAAGCGGAGGGTTTGCTGCCGGTGGGAGCAGTAGTTCTTGCAGCGGGAGCCGGGTGAGAGGGCTGTTCTGGCAGGAAGGGAGATTCACCGCGCAGGACGCAAATCCTGGAAAGGAAAAGCAGACAGTACAGCCAAGGCTGTTTGACTCCTTTCAGCCTCTGCCCTGGCCCTAGCGAATGTTTTGCTTCGACTGTGGCTAAAGCCTGCTCCCAGGCACAGCCCTCCAGGGCTAGGGGGGCCCTGGCAGACCAGGATGGTGCTGGTGACCCTCTCCAGCACAGGCAGGACTGTCCTTTGCTACTTATGACCTCTTCCTCTGGAGTCAAGGTCCTAGTCCACATCTCAAGGCTTGCTGTGCTGAGCCCTGGGATAGTATCTAAAAGGTTGCCAGAGCATGAAGATGAAGACATTCACCCTGGCCTCACACAGTCGTGAGGGCCTGAGGCTTGGCAACAGACTCTCCAAGACTGAGATGTGTTGCAAGTCTCAGCACTTTCCACTCTAAGTGCTTGCGTATTCCCCTGACCTGCTTTCCTTAGGGAAAACCCAGAGAGACGTGTACTGATTTGAGGAAGAATCCCTTTCCCAATCCAAACCATAACAATAAGCAAAAAAGCCCTCCAAAACACCTTACTGAAACAAGATCCTGTACTGCAGAAATACCTCCTTCCATAGAGAGGGGAGAACAGCTGCATGACAGATAGCGGTCATCCTGTTCACTTAAATCCTTGCAGGGACTCAGTATGGTGTGGGCTGCATTATAAAGCAAGAACAGGAAAGAATGGACCACAATCTACTTAGTATCAATCCGACTGTAGAAACAAAACAGAAAAAATGATTACAATTTAATCATAAAACAACTACAATCCTGAAGTACCTGCCTCCTTCCATTCTTCCTTTATTATAAGACTCGTTTTTTAAATTCTTACTCTCTGTCATGTTTAGGATTGGTTGGACAAGACAGCCTTCACTGTGTTTCAAAGGCAAGCTGTCCAAACTGTCACTGTTCATCAGTTCAGCATCAGAAGGACCATCAGCATCCTTGCAGTGGAAGTCAGTATTTTACAGCATTTCCTCACCAGTTAGTTGAATCTTACAATCACGTAAAATACAGAAATAAATGGATAAACACAGAGTAATTCTGTAGTCAACAGACTTACTTTATGCCAGTGTGACAGAGAATTAATCCGGCTAATATTTTACAAGAAGAAGAACCACAGAAGACTCAAGAGGAAAGACAACACTGAATTATGCGCTGAGAATTGTCTCTGTTCAGGCAGGTGACTGTCACAGGCACTGTGCACTTCTGGGCTGGCTGGGCTGGCAGGGGAAACGGAGACCTGAGAAAAGGGCTCTGGATGTTTATCTTGCACCAGCCCTTCTGCATTTGTTTCAGTGGCAAAACAGGTCAGAAAGACGCTTTTTTCCCCAGTTCTTGGCGACCTCTGAGCTGGGGTATCTGGTCATTTGCTCCCCTCCCGCTATCCCACAGGCACACGTATGACAGCAAATTTAGGCAGTGATTGGTTAATATTTTTTTGTGCCAGCTCCTACTCAAGGAGCAAGAACACAGCGCTCCGCAGAGACACCTGTAGCAAGACAATGTTATTTAGGGCAGCCTGCATACTGCACCCGCATCTGCCTGAGCTCGTATGTCCACCTAGGGCACGCAGGCACCGGGTTTGTTCTCTGGCAGCCTCCCCCATGCATTCCTGCCTGCACCTCGCCCCGTGCTGCACCAAGTCATACAGCTCAGCACAGCCAAGAAAGCCAGCCAAAGGTCTCGGCAGTCCGTTCCTGGCTCTGGCCCTGCCATGCTGTGGGGTGTTAGCAATGCTGCTCGTTGCCTCTCCGCCTCGGTTCGCCTGCCTGCGAAGCAGGCAGTACGTACTAAGACGTCCTGTGTCTCCTAGTGTATTTGTGGCTGTGACCTGCCTGAAGTTTCTGTATGCTTGGGGTCCTTGGAGGAAGGGATGCACACATCCTATACATCTATGCGCAGCACACATATGCAGAGCATTAGCGCTGGGCTAAGAACATCAGTTTGGCTCACAGGCTCCAGGTTTTGCAGCAGGACTTTGGAGAACTGTTACAGAGCTCGAGAGACTAAAATGTCTGTATGAAAAATGTTATGCCTAGTCACGTACTCTGACAAGGAACTACATGCACACACGAGAGGCAAGAAAGTTTAGGAACCCTAGAACAAGCACAGGATGTTACATTTCCTCTTGATGCAGTGCATATATGCCAGTGGTACCCTCACTTTTCCCTCCACTAGTAAACTTGCCAGGATGAAGATGTGAAGGTCTGATGTGAATGCCTGCTGGTCCTATGCGTGGATATGCCCAGCAGTTTCAGTGCCACCCTTCCTGGCTTCTCCTGGTGCCAGAGAAGAGCCCAGCTTCGCAGCCACTGTATGCCACAGCTGTGGTCTGCTGCGCTGCAGCAGGGCTTTACATGGGCACGTTGGCCCACGGTTGCTATTTGCTGATAATAAGAATATAAACAAATGCGTGTTTGGGGAGTAACCTGTGATTCAGCATTAATGTTTCCCTTTTTTTGCACAGACTGAACTAGAGGCACTGGGAGCACATGAAATGTATCGGTGAGTTTTACTGAGATTCAGTATATAAAGGGAAATCCCTTCCTGTTGGACCCTGAGGCTACTGAAAGTTGTACTTAGGTCTGTGGTTGAGGGGATAAAACAATTAGAATTCAAATACTGCTTCATTGTCTGAAGAGGTTTTTCATATTCATGGATCACACTTATTCCGCTAGACTGTGACCACATAACCATAATTGGGCAGCTTTGCATTTGTTTGAGATAGCTACGATCGCAGCAGGAAAAAGACGAGCTATTTTTTATGTGTGCAGTGTGTCACATAGCCTGTTTGGGGTTTGGTAGCATACAATGGGGATATTCAGCCTCCAGGGCTGTGAGATTCCACTGCACCTTTTAGGGATGAGATGGCAATGGAATCATGAGAAATGTTGTCCAAGTTTCCACTCTGCAATGAGTGATCTCTGTTTTGAAAAACTGGGAGAGAGAGGGCACTGAAGAGGACATATGATTAATAATTTTAAAGCCCATATTGGGCTGGGGATATTTAATTTAAAATAAAGCCTGTTGGCTCTCTCCAGTAAACTATTTTTGCCTGTGGTATAATAACATATTTGAAGGATTTACCATAATATTTCTACGATGGACAGATGTTTACCTTTGTCTGTTCCTATGTCTGTGAAAGGAAAAAAACTGAGCTTTGAATGAGCGCAGCACAGTTTAATAAACTGGCAGATCTAGGTTGATTCTTCATAATTTTGAATAGCTAAAGAGAGCTATGAAAATATTCTTAAATGGTGTTGCCAGACAACGGTGTATTATCTGTGCTGTTTTCTGTACGTAGCACGATTCATTGCCATGCAACAAATTGCAAAGGTCAGCAGACCCTGACCCTGAAAAGCAGCTGTGTTATAGCAGCCCCTGGAAAACACCAGTCCTTACACATAAAATTGCCTCAGGCCAGAACATCTTTCCCAGACAGCTTGAGATCCGCACACTGGATCACGTGTTTCCTCTGAACAGCCAGAGGTAAGTAAAGCCCCTACAGAAAGAACAGGATGTCCACCTAGGAAAATTTTCAGCCCTATCACAAGTTTCTGTACACACATACATACATGCACGCCCAGGCATAATAAGGGTGCATTTCAACAGTACCAATAGCAGCTTCTCCATCGCGGACTTGTACTCATCAGAGCCTTCACCTCCCTGCTGCCCCCCCCGCCTTGCTCTGGATCCATCTGCTCTTAGAGCTGTGAACTGCTCTCCAAGCTGCCTCCCCAGTTCTGGATTTGAGCAGCAACTTCAGCAACGCAGCACAGTTTTCCGTGCTGTGCTCCCACCTGCTTTGGCTGGTATGCACAGGACAAGGGTCCCTCTTGTGCTGCCCTTCCTCCTCCCCCAAGAGCTTACAGGTTGCTCCTGAATCAGCAGTTACTTATCTCTGAGAGGGCACACGTCTAGAAAGATCTTTAAGCTACTGCTGCAGACTACAGAGTTTCAGATCATTGACTTTTCCTACTCTACTGCCATGTGCTTTCTAACCCTGGGCAAGTTCCTATGGCAGGAGTTTTCACCTCTGTGTAACTAAATCAAAGCATTTAAACCCACACTTAGGTGCCTGACTAAGCAGGCAGATTTCAAGAGCTGGGACAGTCCTACACCTCACCATGAAGTTTGCCAGTCTTCACAACTCTCTGCAGTCTAACAAAGGGGCTCCTCATTCTTCTTTTCCTTTGGAACAGGTGAAAGATATTTCATGGTCTGGCAGGTACTAACAGCTGCTTGAAATCAGATATCTAAAAATCCATTACAGCTGGGGAAGGTGAAGATCTGGCCCAGAGATGAGACATTAACCATCCATTTCCAGGCTTGCTGAATGAGAGCTGATGAGCTACACTGCAGCTCTAACGGGTTCCTAAACATTACGCATTTGCTTGCTGCTTCCTGCCAGATGGGGATGGATACCACAGAGTTCCAGCTGGCTGCTCTCTTCTCCCCAGGGTAATTCACCTCATTGCCTAAGTAACTTAATAAGATGCAAAAGTGGAGGCAGAAGAGGAGAGGTGTGCAGCCTGCAGGTCCTCAGCAGAACCCCAGTGTTTACTTCCCACTCGTTCCTCAATCCTTTTCCATCCTTTGTTCTCTTCCTTTCTCGACACACTTCCAGACACCTGTAACTCTCACTGTCTGAACCAGATTCTCCCATGACCCTGACAGCAGCCTTCAAGACCGGCTGACACAGGACTTCAGGCTGGCCTGAGGCAGGCAGAGCTAGCAGAAGATGGTGCCGCAACAGGGCACAGCAGAGAGGCTCAGCTGCTCCCTGGTGGGGAGCTCCCAGGCTTCCCTCTGTCTCGGCCTTCATGCACCCGCGCTCCTGCTGCTCTGCCCAGAGGCTTCTGCTGTTTGAGAAGAGCAGGACTTGTCTGGCGAGGGGGACAGAGAGACACCTGCCTGGAAAAAAGAGCACAGACGTGGGACAACCAGGAGAGCTGGTGAGGCTCTGCTGGCCCCAGTGCCAGGTGGGCTTCTCTGCCCTCGGAGACTGTGGCTTCTTGAGGCTGGTGGAGACGTTGCCTCTTCGCCCCTCGTGAACACAGCCTGCACCCCTGGCTGAAGGCACTGGAAAAGCTGGCAGCCGTTGCGGTCTTCTCTCCACCAAGAACAGACTGAAACTGTTTTTCTTCAGGGCTGTTTTACGAGGAGCAGGAAGAGAGCAGCCGGGCAGAGCGTTAAGGATTAACTTTACAAGTGTGTCTCCCTTTCACAAAGCGTTTGAGGTTTGCCAGCTCCCTTATGTTCTCTCCTGCTGGCTGAGGATAGCCTTGTCCTGAATAGGAGAATGGGAACGGTGCAAGAGCTCAGCCGTCTGACATCTTCCTGTCCTGTGGCTCAAAGAGAGGGAGATTAATAAAAACTGCCAGAGAAATTCCTTGGAATGACCCTTTCTGATAAGAGAGACAGTATGCTGGAAACACCCGTCATTTGTTGGCAGAGATACTCGCTTCATTCCTTAGCTACACAATCAAATGTCTTTACCTTTCCTCAGGGTTGCTTTTGGAGTGAATTGCAAGTGTGTTTTATGTTAAAAAAAACCACACAAAAAAAACCCCAAAAAACAAAACAAAAAACCCAAACCCCAAAAAACAACTACTTTGTTTCCTTCTGTTTTACATTTCTGACATTTCCTAAAAGGAACAATATGTTGGAACAACAAAATGTTTTTCTTTTTTACAGACCTATCTATCATTAAGAGACAGTTTGCCTAACATGTCTTCTTCCCTGTGAAGGTGATGAATGGGGCTGAACAAGACTTGCAGGATCCAGTAAGTGAGGTGCCATTTGTGTCATCAGCAACAGCGGTCATCAGGGAATCATCTACCATTTTTATTGTTTCAAAAAGAGATGTGGAGGAAGAATGGAGCAGATTGAGATTTATTACAGTTGGTGGGATAGACTTTAGACAACTGGAAATTTGATGACTCTTCGCAGGCACAGAGCCTGTGTAAGGCTGTCAAATTAGGCAGGGCCCTGTTTTTGGAGGGAACATCACGTGGGCATACTCAGACTTGAAACCTCCAAGACAGACTGTTGGAGGCTGCCATAGCAATCGAGAAAGTGGCAGCAACCAAGAAAGTGGTGCATCAGTGATGAACCAAAGAAGGGAGTTCATCAGAGCTGTCCTGCACGGCAAGCTGGGCCCAGTACTTCCCTGGATGTCATCCCATTATAGTTGCTGGAGAGACACTGGAAGGGACTTCAGAACAACAGATGAAACTCTCGTCTTCTATGAATCAGCTTCCATTTTGCTGCAGCAGGGTTTCCTTTGCACACCTGAGACCACTGGAGACTAGGAGATGAACTCTTGACAACTAACAAAATGCCAGCCATCAGATTTACTGTCTGAACAGTGATCTCGCCTGCAGAATTTTTAAAGTGGCATCTTACACTTCCCAACCCCTGGCTCAAAAGCCCTGAAGCACCTGCACTGTCACATTCCCATCCTCTTTCCTTTCCCAGGGAAATCAACCTGAATGGGAAGTGATGAGTATACACAGGTTTCGTGAACTCTTAGGAATACTTCTGAAAGTTGGGATAAGGAGAATGACAGTGACAAAATGCCCGTGTTACTGGACATGTAAGTGCCCTAGGAAACCTCCCCAAAATTCTTGAGACCCGTGCCCAGGGACTCTTTCACTGCTCAGCCTCACTGAAACTCCTAAATTGACAGTGGATTTATTTTCCCTCCAAGCCATTTTGTCACTTCCTTTCCGTCAAGCTGATGGCCAGTTCTGCTCACAGGGAAACCTGTAGTAATTCCGTGGAAGCCAAAAGACTGAACCATATAGAAGTGCAAGCAGGCCTCACGGGTTTAGTAATGAATCTGACAGGGACAGAGAATTGCAGGTTGGGGCTGTTCTAAAATAAATTATTTCATTTGACCAAACACTTGATAAATTCTTCCCTCCTACTCCCTTTCTGAATGCAGTTATTTGTCCCTGTAGTTAGATTCACACTCTTCCATGTCCACATTAATTTATTTCACATGATTAATCAGCAGCTGGGAGCAGGTGATGCCATGGACTCTGACATTAGCCTGTCATCAAATACTACATTTCTCTTTTTTTTTTTCTAACTAAACAACTGCAGTGATGGCTTTGCGGGCTGGTGGCCAGCTGAGTCTCTGCATCGAAATGTAACACTCCTTGCTTCTGTTTTCCCATATTCCCCACCTGGCTTGCTCTCTGATGGAAAAATTAACTTCCGCGGCAAGAGTCTGAGTAGCACCTACAGCTGCATTTTATCCAAGCAAAACATACTGCGAGGACAAGGGGAGTCCTTACAGCCCTGGCAAACCAGGGGTTCATCCCTTTTCTCTGTGAGGAAAAGTAGTGCTGGGGCAGCTTCAGTGTCCCAAGGTGGTCGGACAAACAGGATTTTGTTTCATATGAAAGGTGGATGGAAGTAGGTTAGAGACCCTCAAATGCAAGCTGTCGATATGAACAAGCATTACAGTTGCATTTACATGGAAACAAAACGTGCCTCAGCTTTTGGCCACTTTGGGAGAAGGATGATGATCTTTGCAGAAACGGTGCAGGACACTTCACTGTTGATGAAATTTGCCTGGCGGTTGTTAACAGCTGATGTTTCCCACATTCACCAGAAATGGGTAATGCCTGCAGTCAATACTGCACTTCATTTTCTGTTAAAAACCTGATTCATAACTCTCATCATTTTCTCTGTCAAAACTATGCTCTCCCATTCTTAATGATTAAATGATTCTCACAGAATTTTTTCTCAAGTTTGCGATGAATCAGAGGGATTTGCCTGGCAAGTTGTAAAAGGGGAAGGTGGGCCCTTGCATTCTCTAAAAACTATATTTTTTTGACAAGTTCTGTCTCCAACAACATATCGGTTTTAAAAGCCCAGATCTGATCTAACCTGTTCTCAGTGATAAATGCTGTCTTCAAGAAGGCAGTCTTGACAGGTTGGTTTTGGAATAACTGTGATGGTTTATATGCCATTTTAATTTTCAACATTTCAAAGTGTATATAACACACTGTGAGCATAAATGTTGATGAGATTTGGTTGATTTTGTTTAATTGAGACATTAGCTGTATTGCAGGCAAACGGATTTAGAATAGCTATTACAGCACTCAATTTTCCAAATCATTACAGAAGGATGAGATTATAGTCAAATATTTTTGTTAATACGCTCAAGCATTCACAATTGTGGAAGCTTTTTCATAAGTAAATGCAAAATTATTGCAGCAATTCTGAGCATCAGCAGGGTTTGAAAGCCTTTAATTAATTTTGGAAATTTTGAAATAATCATAATAATTTGAGAATAATAAAGCAGATCTGTCCCTCGGAAGACTCCCATAAAGTGGATTACATCACACCTGAAGTAAGCTTTGGCTCTTTCTCTGGCATTTAGATAATCCATGAAAAATCCCCAAAAGGCTAACAACTGTAGCAGGAAACACAAATTACAGTCTGCATATGTTACCCAGTTACGTCCAAAGAAAAATACCTACTGATTCGAATGGGCTATGGACCAGGTCTTATGCCGTACGCCTAAATTAGAAATTCAGCTGTCTCTGGGATAGGAACTGATCAAGTTCTCTCTTTCAGCATTCAGCTCAAAATCCCTTCAAGCACTGTCTCCAAGGAAGTACTTTTTTCCACTTTTCCTATTTTCACTTGTACTATTCAAAAATTGAAAGCAAGGATTTACATACAAGGTACTAAATAATCTACTGAATTCAAATCAGTTTCCACTGCGTAGATGTATTTTTTTCCATCCAAATTTAAGGTGAGCATACTGGACAGCCTTTCTTTTTAACAAGCTGATGCAGCGTAAACAGGACGAATGAATAGGTAACTCTCTGCAGCTACAAATGGAAGAGCTCCGAGCATTTGGCAGTGGTGAGGCCAATCTTCCACACACCGCAAGTCAGAAAACAGAGGGCAATGGCAGCGACAGTGTGATGCCCAAGGCAATGCAGGGAAGCAGTAGCAGAGAGAGCAACAAGGGCTTTCTTGCCCGCCAGCCCAAGCCAGAACCACCCTTGGGTCATGGGAGCGCACTGACAGCCTTGGCTCTGTGTTTAGAGAGAGAGGCAGAGCTAAATAGCTAATAACAGCTACAGCCTTTTTCCTCATCCCTGTTTTCATATGGTTACTTTTGCATGATGAACTTTAGTAAAGCCAACGCACCAGGTATGTTACTCGTACCAGTTCCTCCACGTAGCTGTTCTTTCAACACAGTTACTGTATTAGCTTTGTCCTGGTAGTTGTTACAAGCTTGTCTGCAGCTGTCTCTGCTCGGCTTGGGCCAGCCACTGTTTCTCAGCCTGCACGGACAGCCCTTGTTTTCCATCGTATCCTCTCCCTGCAGCTGAATAGCAAAGTCCGCGTGATTTGCTCTGTGTGTTTCTCTGTGCCAAGCCTTCAGCGATGCTCAGGCAGCTCAAGAAGGCCCTTCCCACTCTGCCCAAACTCCCAGCTTTTATTAGCTCTGCCCGCACTATTCTAGTGCTTCTTGGGCTCACACGTACTGTCCTCATGTTTATTGTCCTCACATTTCTGCCAGTGCTTCCTAAAACTCGCAGGGGCGGATTCAAATGCTGAAGGGAAGAGTATCACTGACTCCTACAGGCGCTCAGTCAAATCTTTCCTTTACTGCAAAACATGCAGTCCTGCAGAGAGGGTTGAATTTAAAAGCTCAACAGAGCCTCATTGATTTTGCTGGTTTGATTTCTGAAGGGTAAATATGAAATAAAAGCATAGGAAGCCAACCCAAGAGCGAGTTGAGATGCATAGCTCCTGTTTATTTCATCTGCAAAACATACTTAGGTAGCCTTTTACTTATAGTTTGTCCTATGGAGCAGCCACTGAAACTGCTGAAAGCATCACCTCAGTACATGCACAGCCCATTACAGAAGCAGTGCTACTGAAACCGCAAAGCATGAGTTCTTCTGCAGAAGAAACAGGGAGGCAGAGGGAACAGATTTCTGTTTTCTTTTAGCAGCGCTGCTCAGCTGGAGAACCCACAGGTAAATAAAGGAGGCCAGAAGGGAGCTAGTCAGGGTGCCGCATGGAGAAGGGTGAGCCATGCCTAGAGCAGGAGCAGCCCCACAAGCACAGCAGTTGGGCAATGGCTGCAGCCCCAGCCCTGCTGATCAAAATTTTTGTCCAGGCAGTGAAACAGGAGCTCCACCATAAGAACGAAGAAGGTACAGACACTTCTGCATGGGTGAAAGGTGCCCAACTGAAAAACTTCAGGTTTGGGGCATTGCTATATGTAACATTGCAGCCTTGCCTCTTCCTCCCAGGGGACCAACTCCCAAAGGCAACTGGCCACAGCGCTGGCCTTTCAGGACTTACGAAACGCAAATACAGTTCCTGACCCTTGGCTCAAAACATCTGCAGCTCTAGAAATGAAAAGCAGTCACTGCTATTGAGCAACTTCATCTGCCTCTTCTTCATTTTGCCAGGAGACGGAGGCCATGCTGTAATGTGACCGTGATGCACCACAGGTGTTGTGGTGACATTTGAAAACTTTCGGTTGGGCTCCCCAGGTAGCTGACACCATTGCCCTTCATCTTGCATCTTGTCTAGCAGGATGAAGCCTGGCTGGTCAGGCAAATGGCTACAGCTTGGAAATTTTAGTCAAATCGAAAAAAAAATTGAAAATGGAGCCTTCTTCATCACAAACATCTCAAGTTTCTGTTCCGGACAAGACAGCTGAGTTGGCATTCTCAACTTCTCCTGTCTCTCCAGTACGTGGTAGAAGAGCCACTGGTGATGCTTCCCTTGCACCTCTAGTAGAAGAAAAAGCTGATCAAGTTTTTGCCTGATGAACCCTGGACCATGAGTGTAGGTGCTAATATTTTTAAGAGCCCTGGCATAGCTTTTCATCCCCCTTTTTCCAGAAGAAACCATGGAAAATTATTGGAAGCGATCGGTTTCAGTCAATTTGGTGGGGCAATGCTGGAAACTGCATAGCGGTTGCTGAAAGATTCTTCAAAAAGGAAGTGCTGGGAAGGAGAGTACCTCTGCAAATTTTTGAAACTGAGTCCATAAAAACTTTTATTTGTCATCTTAATCTTCATGGATTCAGCAAAATGGAAGGGGATTCTCCAACACCTGCCTCACCTGATGAACTTCAAGCACTAGCAGCAGCAGCAGGTTCTGCTTTTGGCAAGGTACGTCAGTCCCTCTGCATGTAAAATAACTCTCAGGATATTGTGGTGGGAGACATTTACATGCATGCAAAGTAAGCCTTTACAAGGTAGGAGATGAGGATGTTAGTGAATGTCATGATTTTATCTCTCTGGTCATTCTCAACAATTCTTGACGCAGTATTTCTGAGGAGCAGAAATGCTGAAAAAATATGTTTTGGTTATTTCCGGTTACTTTGAGCCCAGGAAACGGAAAGATAGTCTCATCATGTTGTGTTTTTTTTGTACTTGCCCCATATCTTGCTGTACAAAAAGTTTAAATTTTCTTGTGGCATCTGCTGAATGCTGACAAGATAGATGTCAGCATCATATTATTACCTACATGTTCATTCCACACTGAAGTGGCTGAAAAGCACTGATATTTGTGTTTCTACATCCATTTTTCTGCTTTGCAAAATTCTACGCTTCTCTGCTCCCAAATGCCAAAAACACAGGGGGAATTATGATTTAACAAAACTGTATTGTAACATTTTATTCAGAGTCAACTTTAGGTTTAAAATGCCCCTAAGAGGCCTTTTTAATATCCATCTTTGTGTGTTTTGAATCAAATGCTTAGTTGTCGTAGCTTTGTCTTTCTCCATCTGGAAATGATGGCAACTATCTCCTCTCCTTTGCATTTTTTAGTTACTCTTCTACTATGACTTCTGCTTTCAAGAGACATAATCCCCACCTGCTATGAACCTGTAAGCAAAGTGCTGTGAAGAAAACAGCACCACCTGCCTTCTCGGTGGACCCCGACTTGAAGGAAAGCCACCTGAGAAGAAGCCCAGACATTCACCCTGCGGTAGGAGCTGCTTCTGCGGAGAATGATCCCTTTGCACCAGCTCCACGGGAGGACATGCAGCTATCTGCACCCAGCATCCCCAGACCTACTGAGCCATGTGCTGAAGCAACAACACAGGTCGGAAGTGCTCATACATCCCTGTCACCACAGTTCAACAGCCACACCCTGGCTGGTGTCCAGGATGCAGCTCCTGCTGCATCTGATACTCTACCACACCCCGCTCTACCTCCTGTACCAAACAGTCCTTTCACACCAGGGCGGGGGCTTCCCGCCTTTCCATTTGGGCATCCACATTCAGCAGCTCTGCAGGCTCCCTGGGCTAGCCTGCTTCCCTTCCACGAGCCATGGCTTTCAACGTCCATGCTGGCAGCCTTTGCTGCTGTTGCTATGCCAAGGCCACCTCCCTGCCAAGCTCCAGCATACCCTCACTGCCCTACTTGCATTTGCCGCCCTAATAGTAAAGCTGTAGGCAACGGGGTTGGACCTCAACACTGGAGACAGCACATGTGCTAGGTACCAAATGAATAGTGTCACAGAGCTAGAAACAGATTACTATAGAAATAAATAATCATAAAGAGTGTGTTTTCAACAACAGATCTTTCCAGATGTCTTCTCCTGTCTCTACAGTCTCACAGTTACTGTCTCTGCACCCTAGGGGGTTGCCTGCAGGGAGACGAACAGGTTTGTACCAGCCCAGAGAAGCCGAAGGCCCCAGACACTAATGGTACACTCAGAAAAACCCACCAAAAGGGCAGCACGGGGCAAATCCAGCAGCTGCACCAGCAGCAAGGACCATTCACACAAAACCAGCCCAGAAAGCCAACTGTATCCTGGGCTGCATCAAGAGACGTGTGGCCAGCAGGGCGAGGGATGTGATTCTGCCCCTTCACTCCGCTCTCGTGAGACCCCACCTGGAGTCCTGCGTCCAGCTCTGGAGCCCCCAACATAAGGAGGACATGGATATGTTGGAGCGGGCCCAGAGGAGGGCCACGAAGATGATCCNAGGGCTGGAGTACCTCTCCTATGAGGACAGGTTGAGGGAGTTGGGGCTGCTCAGCCTGGAGAAGAGAAGGCTGCAGGGTGACCTTACAGCAGCCTGCCAGTACCTGCAGGGCGCCTACAGGAAGGATGGAGAGGGACTTTTCACAAGGGTGTGTAGCGATAGGACAAGGGGGAATGGCTTTAAACTAAAAGAGGGCAGATTTAGATTAGATATTAGGAAGAAATTCTTCACCATGAGGGTGGTGAAACACTGGAACAGGTAGCCCAGAGAAGCTGTGGATGCCCCCTCTGTGGAAGTGTTCAAGGCCAAGCTGGATGGAGCTCTGAGAAGCCTGGTCTAGTGGAAGATGTCCCTGCTCATGGCAGGGGGGTTGGAACCAGATGATCTTTAAGGTCCCTTCCAACCCTTACCATTCTATGATTCTATGATCCATAGGTCTTGGGGAGTCAATGCCTCTTCCTCCCCTCAGGTCAGACTACGGGAGAGGGGCTCCTGGGAACAGACTTGGGGTTCTCCTGCCCATCCTACATTACATCTGGGCATAATGACAGCATTGCAGCTGGCAAAGTTGCACGGCTGTCCTACAGGAGTCACACACTATCCTTTCTGGCTCCATCATGAGTGGATATGCTTTTACGGCTGTCCTGGGTTCAGCCGGGATAGAGTTAATTTTCACAAGCAGCTGGATGGCCTGACCCAAACAGCCAATCAAATGGGATATTCTGCACCATGTGACATCATGCTCAGTATTTAAGTGGAGAGCTGCCTGAAGGAGAGGCTTTATTTTACTCAGGAGTAAGTTGAGCATTGGCTGGTGCGAACAGTGCATGTTATATATGCTTGTTATTGGTGGTTGTTTTCTTCTCCCTTTGCCATTGTTAAACTGTTCTCTTCGCAACTGAGGAGTTTTTGCCTTTTTTCTTTCTGATTCTCCTCCCCATCCCACTGGAGAGGGGGAAGGAGTGAGAGGGTAACTGTGTGGTTCATTGTTGCAAATTGAGGCAAAACCACAACAGTTTTTGGTGCCCAATGTGAGGCATGAATATAATGGTAGTTTTGTACTAAATGTACTATAGCTGTTAAGTGGCAAGCTTCTGTGTGGTTCATGAGATTGGTTGTTTGTGCTGCTTATCTGTTTGCTCTGCTGAGCTTTGTAGCATGTTTGTACAAACAATGGCTGTGTGCTTTGTCCTGGTGTTGATGGCCTTGCTGTTTTGTGGATGCTATCTTGTGGACATGATGAGGGAATACATCTCTCTCCCTATCTGGGATTTCTGTGCATGGTTTTATTAGGCAGGCCCACGAGGTCCTTGTTCACCCTCATGTGAGCTGTCTAATACTACTTGTTGATACTGTTGGTATATTATGGGTTTTGTGGAATGTGGTCTTGTCCTGGTGTAAAAGAAAACAGATTCTGTGTGAGGCAATACTGAAATGTGCCCTAAAACAGCCAGTCCCTGGGTGGCAGGGTGTGTAGAAGGATCTGGGCAGGTTCCTAGGATGGTTATCACCTCTCATAGCCTGGGATTTTACACCTAAGTAGGCAAACAACCTGGGCAAACTGATGTGCCACCTGATAGAAGGGTGCCTTATTGACCCCAATGAGAACCAGCAGCTTCTAGCACTGTACTGGGCTCTGGCCTGTGCCTATCTAGCCACTGTTCAGTACTCTCAGAAGACTGTGGCTGATGCAGGGACCCAGACTGCACGTGAGGACAATGGAGTTAAGGTAGGCACCCAAACAACAACAACTACAGTAATTGTCCCACTAGTGAAAAACAAAAAAGTGGACAAGGAGAGCAATGGGTCCATATCATCGATTAGTAAGAGAGGAAGAAGAAACGGAAAGTTCTGATCAAGAAGCTGGTCCTTTGACAAGGGAACTGGAGGAAGGAGTCAGAGAGCTCAAACAGGAAGAGTAAATCACCTGGTCCCTGATCTCAGCAGAACTTCAAGATGTGAAAAGATTACAGCTGCCAGCCAGGTGAGTGCATTGCTGCCTGGCTGCTCCGGTGCTGGGATAACAGGGCTGATAGTCAGCAGCTGGAAGAAAAAGAAGCCCAGCAGCTGGGATCCCTTGCTAGAAATGGGAGAATTGAGAACTGAGAGAGGACTTGGGAAAGAGACAGGAATCTGCAGTCTCTGGAGATGACTCCTTTCAAGTGTGAGGGTAATATACCCATTCAAGGAAGACCTTACGAACTCCCCAGAAAAGTGGACTACTGCAGATGAAGTTATCCAGTACTTGAGAGAATTAGCAGTGCTAGAAGTCATCTACAGTGATCTTGATGATGATGAGGTCTCCAAAGATCCAGAGGGTGTCCTGTGTACATGGGCCATGTGCAGGAAGGTGATTCAAGGTGCCCCAGCATCATATTCTAACAGCTTAGCAGCAATGTATTGCCCAGATATGGATACACCACCTGTGGAGAGAGTGTCTTCTTGGCTTCAAAACTTTGCAGAAAATCTCTGCACCTCCTTATCCCTTCTTGTGATGCTCCAAGAAATAGGTCCTTTCCTGGCCCGGTCAGAGGAAAAGGGAGCCCCAGACGCATGCTGCGTAGTGCACTCTGGTTCTTCCTGTGTGACCAGGGAGAAGATATGAGGAGGTGGGATGGTGAACCCACCTTTAAGCTGGAAGCCTATGTATGCAAACTGAGAGGGAAGAAAGGGCCATCCAAAAAGGCTGTCAGTGTAGTTGCTGCTGAGACACAAAAGAGCCATCAGCGATCTGCTAGACAGAAGAACAGAAATCACCTCCTTTGATCCTGGTGTGGGGACTTCTGGTCTGCCATTGCAAGGGTCAGACAGTGAATACTCTGACCAGGAACAAGAATAAAGGGTCCCTGCCTTTGCCCAGGAGGAGGAAAGGGATCATTGAGTGTACTGGACTGTGTGGATTCAATGGTCTGGCACATCAGACCCACAGAAGCAAAAGGCTTTGACAGACACTGGTGCACAGTGTACGCTGACACCATCAGGGTATAGGGGCACAGAACCCACCTGGATCTCTGGAGTGACAGAGGGATGCCAAGAATTTTCTGTACTGAAGGTTGAGGTGAGCTTGACAGGGGACAAGTGGGAAAAGCACTCCATTGTGACCGGCCCAGGGGCCCCGTGCATTTTTGGCGTAGATTACCTCAGGACAGGGTACTTCAAGGACCCAAAAGAGGACTGATGGGTGTTTGGTGTGGCCACTGTGAACACAGAAGATCAAACAGCTCTCTATGCTGCCTGGCTTCTCAGAAGATTCCTTTGTTGTGGGGTTGCTGCAAATTGAAGAACAGCAAGTGCCACTTGCTACTAGGACAGTGCGCCAGTGACAATATCGCACTAACTGACTCCCTTATCCCCATTCATGAGTTGCTTCATCAACTGGAGAGCCAAGGAGTGATCAGCAAGACTCACTCACCTTTTAATAGCCCTATATGGCCAGTGCAAAAGTCTGATGGAGGATAGAGGTTAACAGTAAACTATCATGGCCTGAATGAAGTCACACCACCACTGAGTGCTGCTGTGCCAGACATGCTAGAACTTCAATATCAGCTGGAGTCAAAGGCAGCCAAGTGGTATGCTACAATTGACATCGCTAATGCATTCTTCTCCATC
>Ga0065711_1009866_pt1 | contig 19221 bp, 15 predicted proteins | sample Hoacrofraction12_FD_59098 | JGI IMG/M metagenome (GOLD analysis project Ga0065711, IMG submission 59098) | Hoatzin crop microbial communities from Cojedes, Venezuela - Epithelial fraction 12 v2 (version 2) | ecosystem: Host-associated > Birds > Digestive system > Esophagus > Crop | place...
ATGATAGAAATAAATCCTATGGTGGAGGATGCATCAGGAGCTGGTAATGTTTCTTCTTCATATTCTTCGTGTAACAACTTGACATTTTTGTAGATCTTAGTTGCTTCACACTGCTAAAACTACAGCTGTATACAGCAAGAGGACTTGGCATTAACATGGTATGTTGAAAAATTAATAAAGCATATAAATTTGAGAATCTAAACATAGTAGATATCTGCTCGTAATTGCTAAGTAGGGTCTTAAGTTTAAATGGCTTCCTTTTTTTTATTTAAAAAGAACACATCTTCAACTCTTTGAGTGTTTGGCTACGCAGCATAAGGTGTTCCTGGAAACTGAATCTTTTCAAAATTTGTGAACTGAAACTTGAGCCATGTTGTATATTCAAAGTTGGTCCTGAAGAGGTAACCAGAATAGTAGCACCTTCGAGAAATCTCCTGCCTTTACTACTTGAGCATCAGAATGACTGACTGAGTTTGATGTATTGAAAGACTGTAGGTGTTTAAAGGATAACTTGGTGTTTATCAGGTTTTTAGCATATCCAGTTGCAGAATAGTTAGTTAATATTCAATCATAGCCAATTCCCCTCTCACCAAAAAATAAGTCTGTGGAGAATATTTGTGTTTGAACTCAGGTACAACAGTTTTAAATTTAAACATGAATGTAGCTCCTTCATCGAGGCTTACAATTATTCTGCTGTTTTTTTTTTTTTTTTAATAATGCTGCTTAAATGAACAGTAGGGAGCAGTCTCTCCCATCTGTTTCTTGTGCCTTCTCATTTTTATATAATCTGTAAGGAGTAGAAATGAAGTCTTACCTTTGTACAGACAGAAGCTTAGTTCTGATGTAAAGAATAGTCTAGATTTTCCATGTCACCTGCTATATATTAAGTGAAACTTCGGTGTGTATTCTTCTGACACCTTTTCTTCCAACTCAGATGTTTTTTCATTGTGTTTCTGTGTGCTTACATGCACGGACACATGCTAAATGTATTTAATCTAAAAGCAGAAAACTAAGAGGTATTTAAAAAAAAAAAGAGACCTTCTGTAGGGATTAATTTCATGCTAATTAGTGAAGCGTAATTTGCCCAGATTTATCAAACAGTTTGTTGTAAGCTTCTTTGCTTTTAGAGAGTCTCAGTAAATACAGTTATCTTCCCTTTTTCTGCAGGTAAAAGGACTTAACTGATTGTGTGGGTAAACTGGAGAGAATCTTGTATTTACATGCAGTGTTAAGTGTGTCTTTTCAGCAAAACTTGAAGTTTGAACTGCATGAGCTAGCTGCTGAGTTTGACTTAACATACTTTAACATATTCATGTAGTAGTTGAGCTGTTATTCTAGTATTAAATGATGGTTTGCGTTTTTTTCCTTTCAGTGATGTGTATGGATGCAAAGATAAACTTTGACAGTAATTCAGCCTATCGTCAGAAGAAGATCTTTGATTTGCAGGATTGGACGCAGGAAGATCAGAGAGACAGGGATGCTGCAAAAGCAGATCTCAACTATATAGGATTGGATGGAAACATAGGCTGCTTAGGTATGTTCCATTTAATGAATATTAAATAATCTAACGGATTTATAAACTGAATTCCTAAATGTTGTCTTTATTCTCATATAGTCAATGGTGCTGGTTTAGCTATGGCCACAATGGATATAATTAAACTTCACGGTGGAACTCCAGCAAACTTCCTTGATGTTGGTGGTGGTGCTACAGTGCAGCAAGTGACAGAAGCCTTTAAGCTTATTACCTCTGATAAAAAGGTGAGGGAAGAGTTGGCATATCAAGGTCCTACACAGTGGTAAAGCAGGCTATGATTTGAAAGACAGTGATTAGTGTGTGTTCTCCAGAAAACACGTTTTTATAAGCGTAGAATTAAAAAGGGAAGAAAATGGAGATGTTAGCATAATCCTGGTGCAAATGAAGAAGGCCTGAAAACCTGTGGAATTTTTTTCCCTTTTTTGAAAATAGATTCTTTGACTCTGTACTGAGTAGGCAGTTTTTTGTCCTCCAGTTGAAGTTACAGCTGTATTTGAATCTTTCCAGAAATCCTTTGAGTCAGAAATTCCCCCCCTGCCTGCTGTTTAAACAGAAACCAGCTTTCAGATGGGTTTCCATTTCTTCTTTTTTTTTTTTTTTCTTTTGGGCCTGTTTTGCAGCTGGGTCTGTTTTATGCATAGAGCTGTAGAGATGAATATTCAGTGTGCTGTGCACAAACAAGTTTCTAAGGTACTAATTATATGTCATGTAAGATAAAATAACTTTGTAATGGGCTTAGAAGGATGTTAATGATTTATCCTATCAAAAGTTTATCAGAAGTGTTTGAATATTATTAAAATAATAAATTGTTTGAAACTGGAGGATGAGCTTTACCATGCCAGAAATACAATGCAAGGACTAAATTGATGGTGTGTGTGGGGGTGATTATCCCAGTGGGAACTCAATGGCAGTTTGGGACTTTTTAAAAAGAAAGAAAAATATGAAAAAGACGTAACATAAAGGTGGGAGTGACTTGCATGGCCTGGTGATGCTATGCTGCTTTTGCACCTGTTGCATGCCACTTGCTCATTCATCTTTGGAAAGGGCCAGAAACAAATAGTGAGTGATGTTACAGGGGAGTTTGTTCTCTTCCCCATTGAAAAGATTTTGGTTAACAAATGCAAGGTCTGACAGAGTCTCTGAGAGTGTTCTTTCTTCACGTGCTTTCAGCAAACTGAGGGAAAAGTGAGGGACAAAGGCCCAGAGCACCTGAATTACAGAGGGAAGAGGAGAAGAAACAAGGAAGAATATGGGGGTTGTTGAATTGGGACACGTTCTTGCAATGCCAGTTCTCTGCTGATGCATGGACAGAGGGTGCCCAAACAGACTTCTAAATATCTCTTTCCCTTTCTGTCTTCCTTCAGCTGCTCACTATTTATTACAAAATGATGACTGTAGCTGGGATTTTTGGTGCTGAAAGTCAAACAGCAGTACAGCCCACTGGTGTCATGGACTGCGCTCTGGCTGGCACTCTGGGTTCAGTTCAGGGCTTGTTTGGAATAGCCTTTGGGGGTACCAATCTAAGTTGCTCCTACCCATTAGTAGCAGGAGCGAGAACAGTGTCACACAGATGAACTAGTTTAATTGCAAGATAATGAAAACCAAGCTATTGTTTATTAATCATTTGCACATTAATGTTTTGTCTTAAGTTTATTCTGTCCTTCAAGGCTCTCTACTCATTTTTGCTCCTACTTTATTCCGTCTTTCACCATTGATTGCGATCTTTTTACCCCTCCTTTACACCACTTGAGTAGGAAAAAATTTTCCCATAACCTCAGGCTTAGTCCTCCTGAATAAATCATATTTCAGATAGCTTACTTCCAAGCATCCTAGCTTTTCGTAAATTGTACAAACAGTGTCTTGTGAATGAGTTTTGTAAATTTTCTGTGTTCTGTAGCATAGCTTCTTCAGTATGTGGAGGTACTGGTGTGGGAAGTGCCTCTGCTGGGGTAACGTTAGAAATGGAAAGACAAACAGCTGACAAATTTAGTAGTTAAATTACTGAAGTTTCATGTGTTTAATTTGCTTGAAGAAAATTAAACAGCTCTATTTATCATGCTCAGAATATTCTGAAGTAATGTACAGTGTTGGGTTTGTACAGAAAATGGGTGTGCGTCTTGCAGATGGCTGCACAGAATACACACTGCCTAAGAGAAATGGCTACTTCCTGCGACTCATGCTGGATTGAAGGAAAATGTGGAAGTTTCCTGGGGCATTCTTGCAATAGGGTGTCCCTGAAGTAGCTGTTCTGCTGTATGTGGCTTTGTAGAACTGTACTGTTGTTGCTGATGTTCTCTAGAACAGAAATGTTGCCTGTCTTTTGCGGAGTCCCTTATTACACTTGTGGAGCTTCAGTTTTCCTTAGGTTGGAAGGTTGAGTGGTGCTTTTATCTGATGTGCCTCTGGCCATTTTTAACGTGAATATTGTCATTGATTCTGTAGGTACTGGCTATTCTGGTAAATATTTTTGGTGGCATTATGCGATGTGATGTGATAGCACAGGGTATCATCATGGCAGTAAAGGATTTGGACCTAAAAATACCTATTGTGGTACGGTTGCAAGGTGAGTGTGCTTTAGTATGTTAAATGTATTTCTGTCCATATTGACAGATGCTTTTGAGCTTATGTATTGCATGGCAAATTTCCTGTAAGCTGAAGACTATGCAAAAATAACGCAAACCTTGAATTGAGATGGTGAAGATTGGCAAGTTAATAAAAAAATATTTCCTGCTTTTATAACTGCAGAAGTTGTCTTCTAGATTTATTCACTAGCTTCCTTTTGGAACAGGGTTCCTAGAAAATATGAGAGTACTCTGGAAGTAATAGTCCCCTGTTCAATAAGAGTGACATTTTATCTGTTTAAGGTACACGAGTTGATGATGCCAAAGCTTTAATAACAGCTAGTGGCCTCAAAATCCTTGCGTGTGATGACTTGGATGAAGCTGCAAAAATGGTAAGATAACTGGTTACGAATATTCTTTTCAGAACATTGCATCGGTTGCAGAATATTGAAAAGCTGAAACTCCGTTCAGTCAACTGAAGGTAGCTTAGTGTAAATCACAGTGCCAGTTATTATCAAGGCCTGAAGCAAATGTTTTACAGTTTTGTAAAGAGAGCTACACAGTTGGAAGCTATTATATCCCAGAAATTTCTTTGTTTGAGACTTAGATTTTTTTTCCCCTCTGTCTGAAAAGTGGTTCAAAAAATAGGTTTATAAAACAGCAATAACCAAAACAAAAAAAACAGGTAAATGACCAGATCAGTCACCTTCCTTGGTAGGGGAATGGACAAGAGCTTAGCTTTACTAATTGGACGAAAATACATAAATTGAGGTAGCTGAAAAATACAATACAACATTTCCTTTGATAGACCACTGTATTTCAGTGTGCATGATTAAAACCAAACATAGTTGATCGTCTGGTTGCCTCGTAAGGTAATTAGGTATTCAGGTGCATCATTTGTGATTTTTTTTTATCTTGTGTCTTATTTTGCTTTGTTTCCTGGGATTGAAGCTCTAGAAGCAGCTGTGGATTGCTTGGAGAAAAAACTTGCTTAGCCTGACAGCATGGCCCTGTGTTTTAAGGAATAGTATGAAGTCTCTGCTAGGCTGATCAAGCTTTGGTTAGGTCAATGGAAATTTTCCCTAGCAGTATGTATGGGTCTTTAAGGTATATTGCATGTGTATAAAGCATCTTCTAAAGCTGCTGATGAATCTGAAGTTCTCAGCTGAATCATGGAGCCATGCAAATGGAGTTAAAGTTAGTTTTTGTAATTTTAAATTATCTGTAGAAGCACTTTTTGAAAGGGTTATAGTTGGTTTTTGTATGTTGCCCATAGGTAATTTCTTAAACAGGTTATGTAAGATGACGCCATGAGTGGCATAAACAAATGGATGAGGATAGATCAGAGTAATAAGCTGAGCATTCAAAGCAGTGGTTGTAACTAGTGATGTTAAAAGTATTTTTTTTCTGCATAAATATGCAACAGATGTCTATAAATTATTCTAGCTAACTAGTGTTTTAGGTGCTTTTGAAGTTAGGTAATGTGGATGAGAAAAAGATGCTACAAATGTGTAGCAACAATGAAGATGAAAATTTTCCATCTGCAAAAAATTAGTGGACATCTGGTGGATTTTTTTTATCATGGGGAAACTTATAGTTCTGAATATTTTTTTTTCCTAAAGAACCACTTTGTTATAAAATTTGATTCTAAGCAGGAAATAATTCATAAGGGTTTTGAGTTATTATGCAAGAGAAGTTGAGGCTCCATAAGGTATCAGAATAAGATCCAGAAATGCTTGCAACAAAAACTCAGAGGAGAAATAGCTTCTAGGTATAGAAACTCTTGTGAGTGGGTACCCCAACACCTCCCATGAAAACAAGGTAGTGCATAAAGTTTAAAACTTGTAGTATTTTATCAGGATAGTTAGTTGTAAATGAGAACCAGACATTATGTAACTGTGTGAGATACTTTCTGAAAGACTTAACTGATCTTTCTTTTAAAGGTGATTAAGAAGCAGTGGACTAAGTAATAATCCCCACCTCCCCACCCTCCTTTAAGATCTTGCTGATGATTCTCTGGCATTGTTTGGTTTAAAGAGATTGGTCCAGCTCACTCACATTAGGAGGGTTTTGAAATGAAGTCTTTATTTTCTGTTTTTCAGGTGGTGAAACTCTCTGAAATAGTAACCTTAGCAAAACAAGCTCAGGTGGATGTTAAATTTCAGTTGCCAATTTGATCTGAGAAATGTCATGCCAGCGTCTAACACGTTCTCTGAAATACTGTGTTCTGTGGGATATTTTTCTTTTTTTTTTGTGTGGAGGTTTTGATTGTTTGAGGGGCGCACAAACTGAAGTACCTGGTCTTCAATGTAACATTCAGAATGGTCAGAGTTCTTGTAAGAGCGTGTGTTGCTGATACTTGGTCCTTCTTAGTTGTTGTTCTCAAGCCTCCAGCTTCTGCTGCAGAATGTCACTTGCAATATACTTCTGCGTTGTCCAAAGTAAAGCTTCTGGTTGAAAAATAATTATTCTGAGTAAATTCTGAGTTACTTTACTTGTAAATTTGTATTAGCCTTGGTCAAAAGTAAATATGACTAGATTACCTAGTTGTCCATGTGGAGAAATGTATTGAAACGGTATTTTGTATTGGAGACAGTTGTACTTAGCAGTATAATGGACTTGAGCAAACCAATCATTATTTATGAACAGATGCATTTGAACTTGATCAGAAACATTTTTAGAAGTGCTTCACTGAAGTGGCTGGTAACTCTTCTGGACAACATGTTTAATCACTACAAAATATACTGTAGCACTTAGATTTTTCACGATTTCCAGTCCTTACAAAAAAAGCATCATGTAGTTTTGTATATGAACAAGCATTTACTGTGCTTCGAGACAGAATACGTAGAGAATTTAAATGTCTATTGTACATTGCTAATAAAATTGTACATTAATAAAATCTCTCCCAAAACTTATCCTGTCTTTTTCTTTATATGTCACCATTTTGATAAATTGCATGTATTAAACCATAATTTAAGATAGCAAGCTAAAAGCTTTGTAGGATTAAATTTACAGTAGCACACATGTTGATTTTTTTCCTCCTTAAATTGCATTATGTGTTTAAAAACACGGTAACTCATGCTATGTTGAAAAGCTTGGACAGATATCATACATATAACATCTTGTAAAGTGGCCATAACTGGTCTCTGCACAAACAAATACACAGGAAAATGTTGCTGCTACTAACAAATCTAGTATTAACCATTATTTTTTGTCACTTTACGATGCTGTTGATTTTGGCATTGCATAGAACTTGGAACTTGGCTGATGATACATTTACCACTTAGTTTCAAATGATGCTAAATTACTGTTACTCATTTTTTATTTGTATTTTGCAGGTTTTTGTTTATAATGCTATTTTCTTGACTAATGGTACTGTAGTTTTATCAGGAAATAATGAAGACTTGTCTGCTGTGGGATTTCAAAATGGGAAATCCTATGATCACGAACTAGGGGCTTAAAATGATTATATGAAATGTGGGGGAACTTAGTCAATCATACGCAGTTTTGAGGTAGGTGGGGTGATAAATGAAGAAACTTTAAACTAGCATGGTGTATTTCTGGAGTTCTTTGGCAGTACTAAAGAAAATCAGCAGAAACTAAACTCACTCTGAATTTAAACTGGATTATTTTTGATCCTAGTTGGTCTTTCACAGCTGATTACTGTGTGTTGTCAGTCCAGCATACTAAATTGGGCTTGTGGGTGCACTTAGAATTGCTTTTATTCAACAGCCTTGAGCGGATTTGCAGAGATAACTAGTTGGAATAGATTTGTTAAGCATTGAATAATTTAGAGAGTATGATTCATTTCTGGCATATGGGTTTGCTTCTAGCCTTACTTTTTTACTTTTAAAATCTGTGTGGAATGATAAGTTTCCGGGGTCATAAGGAGATTTTTTTTTTTTAAACATACCTAAACATACTAGCCTAATTCCTTAGAAATCAGAGGGAGGAACAGTAAGAAAAAAGTGACTGGACGTTGCCAAAAATCACAACTGCAGATAGCCTTTTAGTACAAATACAGGACTAGAATGGACGCAAAACTGGATCCTGCTGTCAGTCCAGAATTTCCTTATAGGCTGTTTGAACTGTTAAATGTAATTGAATAGGGGAGAGGGAGCCAAGGCAAAGTCATTTCCATCTTTGAGAGGAATGTAAAATGCTGACATTCTCAGTATTGTATTCACAAGTAATAGACTTGACAGAAAGCAGTGTTTTTCCATTAAGGTAATTCTAAAGCCCGTACTATTCCTTTAACAAAGGGTGAAGAATAGGAGTGGGGTAGGAAGGTGGCTGCCTACAGTTTGCTGACCAGGGTGTTCAGAATGTAGCAGATCGCTCTTAACGCTGCAATAACAATCTGTAGAGTGCAAGATTGTTGATTTAAGTTATGTCAGCAATGCTTACGGCTTTGTAATCCAAATACTTCCTAATTGTAAGACATTGGATTTCACTTTGGAACCAGGAGTGTGTAAGGTGTTGAATATGGTGTTACGGATAGGGCGGGAGGGGTGTGAGCAGTAATACGAGTGACTGTGACCAGGATGGCGTATATAGGGGTAGGCATGCCCCTTCCTGAAGATACAAGTCTGGAAACATTATTTCATGTTACTTCACTTCATGAAGAAACAGAATTGATTGACTGATTTGTGTTAAGTATCTTGCAACTAAGTAGGCATATGGAGACTGCTATAATTAACAAGGTATTAGAGTGCTATGGGACCTTTATGTGTATGTTTTAATTGTTCTTCAGACTGTTTTGCCTAAATCAAAATATGTTGCAACCAAGGAATGTTAATCCATTTGGTGTGTAGTTGATANTTCNNAGTNNCANNTTTGGGACTTTGAATTATCTGAAACTACTTAAAGCCTTATAAACAATGTTTTTACCCATACTGTATTGCAATATTATTAATCAAAGATGTGTAAGAAAGGAAACTTACTAAAATTAGTCTATACAGCCAAAAGCAAAATGTCTAACAAAGTAAACAAAACATGAAAAATGTGTAAACAACTTCTTACAGATAAGAGCTTCAAAGGAGCAGGAATTTTAATGGAATAAAAGGAGTTTGTAGTAGATGACTTGCTGCCTTTTGATGCAGTTCTTACCAATGCGGAGTTTTGTAATTCTTTTGAGGTATCATAAAAGCAAATGCCTTTTTGTAAGAATAGTGTAACCACTACAGACCTTGAAATTCAGAAATTGGCTGTTCTCGTGTTCCACAACTACCTCCAGCATTAGACTTGTGGCACATTGTGGCCAACATGCTTGAAGGCAGCTCTGGTGGACATTAAGGGTGAATCTTACTCCATAAGTATTCAAAAAGATAAAACCTCATGTTTATTTTTTTCAATGTGTTATCTGCTGAATTAGTTTGTTTAATGTATTAAACCAGTTTCTACAGTGATATTTCAGTGAAATAATTTACCTTGATGGAAAAACAATAGGATTCTAAGTAGTATTAATGTAGGTACTGTTGGTGGACACATTCAGATTTGGTTAAAACAATTCCTATGCTAGAATTCCAATGTTGCACAATCTGAAAGAAAAGTAGAAAATGAAGCTCTGAAGGAGCTAGGAATAAAGCTGTGTTTCAAATTACTAATAGGTCTGATGCATTTAATGTGGGTAGGGCCTGTATAGTAGCCTATACCCAACTTGAAGAACTCACTGCAGCAGGGAGAAAAACTCCAGTTTCACAAAAGTGAAACTGCTAAACTTCAAGTAGCTAGTTGGCTTTTAACCTTGTGCAGATGAAAGAGTAGCCCTGGATTTAATTGAGGCTTAATTGCAAGCTAATAGTACTATTTTAAACTAGAGATTTAAGTTCAAATATCAAGCTGATATGAGCAGAAGAGCAGGTTGATGTAGGGTGTGCCTGAAGCAATAGCTCACCTTTGAGCTGTGCAGGGACTGTAGGCAGGAGGTAGCGAATGGCCACTGTTCTGTAGTGGGGAACCCATGCCTTGGCGTACCAAGGCTTGCTTCTAAATCTGTGATGTCAGTCTGCCTGATTAACCTCTTTGCTTGACAGAGACTATCACTGCAGGTGGTCTTTTTAATATCTGCTATATCCCAGTTATGGGAAGCTGCAGTGTAAGAGAACTTCTGTACTGACCAGTGTTTAGTGAAAGATGCGTTGTAAGGTTTTCATCTTGTGAGAGGAGGTAGGGAAGAGGGAAGAGTGCACCTTAACCTCCCTAGTGAACAGAGACTGCTGCCAGGGGAAAGGAGGAGACATCAACTGTCTGTTCTTCCCAGCAAGTTACCTGGCAGTCAGTTGAAATACCAAGCACCTGAGGAAGAAAGACGAGAAGAGTTTATTACTAGATTTAATTTGAAGCTTTGCAGTTCCAGCCAGTCTGGATAGACATCGACAGCGTTGGTGTGTACTTGCTGCCAAACTTCTCATGTGAACTGTAAACACCACTGAAACTCAGTTACTGCTGTTCTACGTGACAGGGACCGACTGCGTGGGTCAGATAACGTGTTCACCGAGACGGGGATGCTTGGGAAAGGTATTAGATCTGGATAAGCAGCAATGGTGCCTCAAATATACTCTCGCAGTCAGCAGCGATTTAGGGCTTGGGGTGTTGTTAGTCAGAGGCAGACACAACTGAGGCAAAACTACTCAAAACTGGCAGTGGCTGCACCCCAGAGTTCCTGCAGGTGAGCTTTAGCACATCAGGTGCATTTATTGTCCTTTGAGGTGAATAGCTGGAACACCCTGCAAACTAAACTATTTTTTTTTACTCAGTTGAAATAATTAGTTTTATAAGATGGTATGTCTTAATTAAGCAATCCTTAAAATCTAATGAAAGATTTTCTACAAGTGTGTGTTAAAGTACGAGAAACCTAATGAAGGGCCTGTACACACAGGTGTTCAGCTGCTTGGTTTATGTTTTTTTCCTCTCCCATTTACAACCAGTGGCAACGTACTCCCCTAAGCAGGGAATGATGAGGCAGTTGGGTGTTTTTCCCCATGAAAAACAGGGAAGGGACTAGTAAAGTCACTCAAGCGTGGTGGACGATATGAGGCCAGTAAACACTTTTGTTCACAAAAATAAAACCTGAAAGACCTTACTGAGAATCGATTTCTTGACTGGGTGGGTTTTTTTACCTGACTCCAAATTTCATGTGTTAAAATACAAGAAACTCTACAGATGTCTACAGAGCCGGAGGGAGTGGTGTGTGAGCAATGGGTACACAGCGATGGGGGTAGTTTGTTCCTAATACAGAGCTGTGGTCTTTTGTGTCCTCAGGGCAGATAATTTCTGGAATGCTGTCTTTGGTTTCATAGGCAGTAATTAGCTCCTTGGTTCTAGGAAAGCAGAAACTCAAAGTGCAGGAAGAGAGCCTGAGGTGCTGTGTATTAGACTTTCCACTGTTTCTGGTAATTCGGTTTCCTTAAGGGAAATTCAGTAAGGGTTTGTTTTGTTTGTTGGGGTTTTTTTGTGGTTGTTTTTGTTTGTTTGTTTGTTTTTTCTCTCACTTTCTTCTGAACTTGTATCATGCTCTGGGCTGAAATGAGCTTGTTTCATCTCCATCCACACCAAAGTTCAAAAACACTGTGAGGGGCCTTGTCTGTGTTCCCGTTTCCTACAGTTTCTGTCTCCTGCTGTAGCTTCTGCTGCTGCTTGAAATCTTCACCAGTCTGTCCTTTCCTTTGCAGTGGTGACCGATTCATGCAAATGTTGAGGGGCAATGTGGAGGGGAGTGAGAAGGGATCTGAATGGGTGCAGCCTGAATAAAAGACTTCATTTCAAGTAACGTGAAACTACTGTTTGTATTGTTTTTATGCTTCACCCGGACTCTGAGAGAGCATGCCAGTGGTTTTATGTGTGTATGTATGCCTCTGTGTGCCTGTGCATGTGTAGGTATAAGCATATTGAGAGTGAGGTTAGTATATATGAATTTGGGAACAGTGTTTATCAGTTTACTGCTGTACAAAGTACACTGTTAATGTCAAGTGTTCTCATTATTCATGGCCCATTTAAACAGGAAAGATGTATTGGCTGGGGGAAAGAGCCTCTATTGCCTCTTGTTTTGAGCATCACCTAAGAGAGGTGACATACTGTTGTGGCACTATGCATCTCTCTGCTATAACTAACTTCATTACTTGTTTAAGTGCTGCTCGCAGAAGGTCTGGGTTGGCAGAGCTGTCGGTAGCAAGCTGTGTGCTTAGGGCTGAAGAAGTTCAGGCTATAGAGAGAATGGAATTGCGTTCATTGAAAAATACCACCATACCTGAGGGACAAAACTGGGATTTGGGGGGGGTCCTCAGTTCTACGACTTAGCTGTAAGAAAGTTCTTTCCTCCTCTTTTTCTGCACTTTTGACCTTTCCTGCACTAGGCAACCTCCAATCTTTTCACTGAGAAGAGCCATAGCAGGTATTAGATGTGACCTGATCTTGTGGCTCGGCTGGGTCTACTCACTGCAGCTGAGCAGGTGAATGGCATTTGTGGTCCTTGCAAAGCTGGCTGGTGATGGAAGGCCCAAAGCTGCTTGCTGGCTGGCAATTTTCAGCAGCAATTTTCAGTCTTTGCTAGCTGCTTTCACCTTTTCTCTGAACTAATAATCTGACTTGTTCAGGGCAATAGCAAGTATGCTTCTAATGTTTTGCTTATATTCGCTTTTAGTTTACCGTGATCCCAAAGGGAAGCAAGCCGCAGCATTCTTATCTATGATTCTAAACAGTCTGTGGTTTTGTCCTTGTGCTAGATGGGACAAAAAAAGAAGAAAAGATAAATCTAGTGAAAACTGCAGCTGTTGGATGCTGGATGGTGCTGTCATTGCTGTCACAAGACTCACGTACCCTTCATCCTCCTGATCTCGGCAGCGTGTCTTCAACCTGTCATTGCCATGGCAGGTCTGTTGCAGTTTGGAGCAGCCCCATGATCAGTGTCTGCAGTGATCAGACATGATTACCTCTGAGACCTGCCATCTCCTTTCCTCTAAGAGCAGTTGTGGCCATTGCCTCGTGTCAGACAAGGTCCTGGAAACACCGAATCGCTTGGAGCAAATCCATTTCACAGAAAATGGATGTAAAGCATCTCCCGTGCCTGGTGGTCTTGGAAGGAAACTAATGCCTGTACAGCACAGCTCTCTGTCAGACGCTCTGCCTGACAGCTTGATACCACCCTTCTTTAAAAAAGAAAACCAAGAGAAGTTTCCCTATCCCCTCTGCTCCATTAAAACCCAGACTTTTAAACTACTTATTACTGTTTTCGGGTGCTAGTTTCTTGCATCTAGAGCATCTTAGCTGCACATTCTGTGTGTTTAAAGCCAATTATTCTCCTTTACTTGTTCTTTTCCTTTAACTTCTCAGCTGCTTCTTGGGATCTTACCTATACGCATCTGCTGTCTCGCTTTGCTGGTTGACTGCTTTCCCCCCACAACTGTGTGTCAAGCAATGCTTTCATACACCGAGTCTAGTACAAGTAATGCCATAACCCTGCTTTCCTAAGCAGTGCATCGTTTGCCATTTAGGGAATCCTTGTGTACATATTTTTGGCAGTACCTAATTTGTAGTTGTCTTACGGAGAGGGTTGTTTTATCTAAAATTCCTGCTATCAAGATATACTGAGTCTGGCTGGAGTTAACTTTCTTCAGAGTAGCACGTATGGTGCTGTGCTTTGGATTTGTGATGAAAACAGCTGTTGCTTGTGCAATGTTGAGGCTTTTTCCATCTCTCACTCCAGTGACAAGAGGTTGGGAGGGGACGCAGTGAGCACAACTGACCCCAGCTGACCAAAGGGATATTCTGTGCCATATATCATCACGCTCCGCAGCAAAGCTGGGGGCTTCTGTCTTCCAAACTGGCTGTTGCTCTGAGACTGGCTGGGCGTTGGTCTGCTTGTGGGAGGTGGTGAATGACTGCATTTGCATCACTTGTTTTCTTTTACTCCTTTGCACAGTTTATTAAACTGTCTCTGTCTTGACCCTGAAGTTTTCTTGCTTTTACTTGTCCTGTTTTCTCCCCCGTCCCTCTCAGGAGAGGGGCAGTGAACGAGTGGCTGCATAGGTGTTTGGGGTGCTTGCAGCTGTGGTAAGGGCCTACTTGAAATGTGTTGCTCCAGCTATCAGAAAGACTGGTTTTTCAACAATCACTGGGAGTAGGTGTATTGTGAAGAGACAGCTAAGTCTACGTTCAAAGATGCTTTCTCCTAGATCTGCATGGCTATGCCTTATAGCAAAGGTTCCCAGTTAAAAAAATAAGCGTTAGGTTATTGCAGCAAGTGCTGGATTGATCCCGAGATCGAGAGAAAGATGCAACTTTCCTACCTAGCTTCCTTTCTCTTTTCTCCTTTTCTTTCCTTTCTCTTTTCTCCTTTCTTCTTTCCCCACAGTAAAAATGGGGAAGTGATCACCTAACTCCCCTGGCCTAGGATTTGGCACACACAGGACCACTGAGATCTGAATTGCGTATTTTTATAGCAGCTGTCCTGTGCTTGAGCATGACCTGCCCATCTCAATGTGTGCCTGAGTTTTGCAAGCCTAGATGGCATGGTGTCAGTGGGGTGTTTCCTCTCTCCTTTTTCATGTGCTTGACCTCACCACCACATACTAATTTCTTTGATATCTGTGTGATGAAGTTGCTTGGGTGTCCTGGTTGCAATCAGGGCTCTGTATTACTCAAACTGTAACACACAGGTGAGAACACATGGTTCCTGCCCAATAAAAGAGGAGAAGATACATATCCCACAGAGTGATGGGGACAATAGTAGGAACAAGGCACATTTTCCCCAGCCCCTTCCTTTTAGCTGTTTCTGCTCTCTTCACCTTTCATTGCAGATGACTTTTCTTTCGTATTTAACACTCATCCTCACAAGTTGAGGCATCTCCCAGCCACCCTCTGTTTGTTTATCAGCCTCCTCCTTGTCCTTTCTTACAAGTAAAGCTAAAACCGTCTCACTCACCTTTGGTTCTGAAGTGCCGTCTCAACCAAAATCCCACCTGGCCTCCCTTGCTGGTGGGAAACTGCTCCAAGCAGTCATGGTGCATGTTTCTTCACAGAGGAGATTTCACCAAAGAGCTGCTACCTCGATTAGTCCGGGGCGTTGGGAGGCAGTGCTGTTAAACCCTCTCTGAGCCCAGGGGAAGCCTGGATCTGCCTTAATGGGATGTGACTATAACACAGCAAAACATGCTTGAAAATAAGCACTCGTGGCTTTTGATAGCCTTGGATGACTTGCATCAAACCATCCAATTTCCTTCTGTAGCAGAATAATAGGTCTTGTAGATAAAAGGGAAGCTGTAGGTGACATGTTGCTTGAGTTTTGTGAGGCTTCTGGCACTGTCCAGCGCAACGTTTTCCTATGCAAGCTGGAGAGCTTGGTTTGGTGAAACCGTTAGCAGCTGAACAGGCCCATGGTTGGGGAACAGCAGTTTGCTGCAGCATGGAAGGACCCAGGGAGCTGTGGTCTGTCCTGTGTCTGACTCTAGATCATGTTTTCTTTGGTAGCATTTGTGATGGGAGCATATGCTTATTAAATTCATAGATGGCACAGAGCCAGGGGAGGCTTCAAGTGCACTTGAAGTCAAGAATAGATTCAAAATTAATTTACAGGGTGAAATTTGAGAGACAAAGCATGAGGTGTTTGCCTGGACCATGGCACCAAACACCAGCAGCCAGACAGCAGTTGCAGCAATGAACCTGAGGAGGAAAGGGAGATAGCTAAGGTGTATTGGTGCGGAAAAGGAGTACATTTTAAAGGGATGAATACAAGTTTACGAAAGGCTGTTGGAAAGAAGATTAAGGAATAATCTGTTCTCCGTGTTTGTGGCATATGGGATGAGGAGCACTAGGCTTAAACAGTAACTTCTTTGGTTATGGTTGGGTGCTCGGAAGAGCCACTGGAACAGCTTGGCTGGGACACTGCTGGGTCTTCCCTGTGGTGGCCTTTAGGAACAGGGTAGAGGGGAGGAGGGATAGACCTCACCAAATATCCTTCAGTCCTGTTTTTCTATGTTTAACCACAGTGAGAAACTGCTTCCTTGCTGCTGGTGGTGACACAGTCACATACCATTCCTTAGCTCCCTTCTTGATGGAACACGGGGAATGTTCTTAGCTATTGGGGTGGATTTGTCCCCATCCTTAAGCCTGTAGCACAGGAGGCTGAGGGGAGAGCTTATCGCTCTCTATACCTAGAAGTGGGTTATGGCGAGGTGGGTGTCAGTCTCTTTTCCCAAGTAACATGTGGCAGGATGAGAGGAAACTCATCGGGTTGCACCAGGGGAGGTTTCGATTGGGTATTGGGAAAAATTTCTGCATTTCACAAGCACTGGAGCAGGCTGCCTAGGGGAGTGGTTGAGTCACCATCCCTGGAAGCATTTAAAATTATGTGTACATATGGTGCTTAGGGACGTGGCTGAGTGGTGGACTTGGCAGTGTTAGGTTTACGGTTGGACTCTATTATCTTAAGGGTCTGTTCAAACTGAAATGATTCTATGATTCATGCTCCAGGGGCTGAAAGGATCCTGAGAAGCCTCCTGATGAAACTGCATTTATTGCATCCTGGATGAGCTTTGTTTTCCTGGACTGGTGTCACTGAAGACAGCTTGATCTCCATGGTTATGTCTGTGCTCATAATTAAAAGCCAGGGACAGGTTAGCATTGACCCTTCTTTGGGCTACCTTCATCCAGGGCAGATATGTCTTGGAGAAAGCTGGTTGGAGCAGTCTGAAACAGCAAGGCAGTGATCTAAAAAGTAATCAGGGTGTGCGATGAGGGGTCCTCACCCTGATTTGGTTTAGCAGAGCATATGTACGTTAGATCTCACTTCTCCCCTGAAGCACATCCCTCCTTGTTTGGAAATGCTTCCTTGCTCCCACCTGCCAGGGAAGCCTGTCGTGTCCCTCAAATTTTCAGCCTCTTTGACAGCGGAAATTAAATTCCTTCAAGTCCCATGAGACTGCTGCTCTCAAAAAAACACAGTCTGCACTCCCTAATTACAGAGGATTTAAAAGGAGGGAGAGAACTATTTTGATGTAAAAAGAAAATAATGCAGAAACCATGGAGGAGAGCGGGCTGGAACTACAGCTGGATGACCCTTGGGTTTAGCTGCATCTTATTTGGGTTGTGTTATCCAAATGTTTTATGCAAGTCTTTCCTCACATTGCTCTGCTGTCCTTCACTGTGGTAAGCTGTGACCTTGTCAGGGGGCTTCTGGCTCTGCTCAAGCCCTCTGCTTCCCCCCCCAGCTCTCTCTGGCCATGGACCCCACTGGGCAGCATGGCTGCTGGGCTTGGGTTCCCCTCGTTCAAGCAGTGCGTCTGGCAGCAGAGCGTGGGCATGTTGCATGCAAGCAGGAGCAGGGAGAACATGGCATCATTTTCTGTCAGCTAACAGTCTGAAAGCTGAGAGGTTTGCCTCCCCTTTTATACAGTCTATATTGCATTGCCTTGTATTTTCCGTTTGCCGTCTCATTGGTTTGCATACTTCACACAGGCTACACGTCTGCCCATTTACGTTGCTCCGAAAAGTGCAAGTTGGCTGGAAGTTTCCTAGTTTTACTAGTCCCTGCATGTAGTTACACAACTTCGTCAGTATTATCAGTGTTAGCACAGCTTCTCATACCACAGCTGTAGTTTTCTGCATCTAAGGATTCTCACCAGTTGACGTGCACACTGAAGGAGTTAAATCAGCCCAAACCTGCCAGAGCGGTGTGACTTTGTGTTTAACACTCAGAAGTACCTTATAATTACCCATTAGATTAATACACAGACATGACTTTGTTTGAGGCTCTTATCTATTCTCAGAGTTCATTTTCCTCTGCCTTCACCACCTTTTCACGTCCTCTTTTAGTTTGGACAAGTCCATAGTTGACCATTCTGGGAATTTTACCCACTTCAGGAGGGGCAGGGGATGCAGGACGTGGTGGTGGCTGGTTAGCAGGGAGATGGCCAAGTCTGGAGCTTTCTACCAGCTTCAGGTGATACCTGTTGCCCCAAGCAGGAGCTAACACCAAGAGTATGACAATGGTTCCTTGGAATAAGCGGAATTGCCTTGCTTTCATCTAAATGCAACCTGGAAAGTGAATGGAGTATTTGGCAGATGGGAACCAGGCTGCAGAGAACAGCTTTGGCAGTCCTGGTCTGCACCTTGTTGGAGGTCTGCATCACCGACCCACGTCTGTCTGCAGCACCGGCCTGCTGGGAAGGTGGCTGTCCTGCAGGTCCTGCATGCCAGGGTCCCACACCTCCTGCACACGAAGGTCCCCTGTGCCCTGCATGCCAGGGTGAAGCAACCGAGCAGCTCTGTGTGTGCGTGCCGCTCTCCTGGGCAGCACCTTCAGGAATCAGAAGTTCATCCTGAAGGAATGGAGTAGGTGGCGAAGTCTCTGGCCCCAAGATTAGACTTGAGATGAGATGACGCTGAGTGACTCCAAACACAGTGCTGCCCAGATGGATTTTTTTATCTGTTAGTAACTATAAGTGTGCAAACTGATTAAGGCCAGAAGCAGTGAAGTTTTGACACTTGCCACTTTCTTTGCATCTTTTTGTCTTGTTCAAGTATCTGAAGCCCAGACTGAATTCAAGACTGAGATTCTGGTCAGGTCACATTCCAGAGTCAGATTTTCGTCAGCAACTGCCTTTTTGTGGTATTATACATTCGTCTCATGCATAGAGATGTTCACGTGCACATGCGCGTGCTGAGCAAATGGACTATCTTTGGGAAAAGATAAAAATAAAAAATAAAACGGAAATAAACCAAATGCCCCAAGTTCACGCAGCTGCTAGGCGGCAGTTGAAAAAGCAGAGACGTACTTTGTCCCCTTGTCTGCGGTATTTGAACAGCCCTCGAGTGCAGCACACAGTTATGCCTGCTCCAGGAATATTCCCCTACAGCACACCTAAACCGCTGTGGCCACTGACGTGCGGAATCAAACTTCACAACTCAGAGAGTTATAAAGCAGGTATGTTTATTGCGGCGCCGGGTGCAAGGGGGATCGCTCCTCCTAACTTGCACACCCAGTCACGAAGCATGCACCCATTTATTACAAAGCTTATCTAAGTAGGCTGGACTATTGTAATTATTTCTAGGAATTCATTATCATACTCCACCCCCCTTTAGCACTTGCGCAGTGTCGTCTGGTGGTCGTCTGTGGGGGTCTTCTGGATG
>Ga0065711_1038038_pt1 | contig 19219 bp, 17 predicted proteins | sample Hoacrofraction12_FD_59098 | JGI IMG/M metagenome (GOLD analysis project Ga0065711, IMG submission 59098) | Hoatzin crop microbial communities from Cojedes, Venezuela - Epithelial fraction 12 v2 (version 2) | ecosystem: Host-associated > Birds > Digestive system > Esophagus > Crop | place...
AGCCTGCTGTAGGTGACCCTGCTTCGGCAGGAGGGTTGGACTAGATGACCCACAGAGGGCCCTTCCAACCCCTACCATTCTGTGATTCTGGATCCTTGGATGGGGGCCATGGGCATGGTGGGACTGCCAGGCAGCGGCAGGCAATCCTACCAGGCTCAGCCAGCCCCGACCCATATCGCTGCCCAGTGGAGAGCAAGATGGGGCTTGTCCACACCACAGTGTCTGAACCGCTGAGCAATGCAGGGGAACGGCACGAAGCCATCACCAGCGGCATGACCCCTTCACAACACACATGTGAAGAACCACTTTGAACCATCTTGCCTGTAGCCAGGCACGCTCAGAGGACAAAGCCTGTGCCTCTCCCCCCGGTGGAGGTTTGCGTGCCCCCATACAGCTGTTACTAACCATCAGCATGTTTATTCAGTGAAAAGCAGACCTTGATGCAATTAGAGGCCATTGCTTAAACATGGCCCACAGGAGAGCAAGCTGGGGTTTGGGTCCCAGCGCAGCACAGTAACCTCACACCTCCTTTTCAAAGTGCCTAATTTTCTGTTCATTTTTAGTCTTGCAGGAGCTCTTCTTCCCTCTCCGGCTTTTCTGCTTTCCCATTCTTTTCCTCCCACTGAATTTGTTAGTAAATATTATTCCCTACGTGTATTTCCTTGTATTTCTCCAACCTAAATGTCATTTTATGATTTCCTGCTCATATTTCTTGCTTCTCTGTAAGTCCCTTTGTATTATTTCTCCGTCCCCAGTGGGGTTTGCAACACTTCCCTGCACAGGATCACTTCCAAATGGACTGAACAAGTCACCTAAGCCTGTGCCATCCTGTCTCCGCTTCCCCATCTGTGGTGAATGCAGCCACTTCAACGGGACCCTGCTCTCCCCAGGGGCTCACGCTGTTCCCTGTCGTGCAGCAGAGCTGTCCCCATGCCAGCATTTCTGTGCGACATCAATGGCCAAAATCCACCGGCTGCTCATGCTGCAAGAACCTCCTTGTGCCTCAGCAGTGGGGAGGTGCCCACCGCACTCGCCCACGTGGCACGAAATACCCGTGTGGGCTTCACCCATGGGAAGCCCTCATGGGAGCCAGCACCGTGGCACAGCCGCTTTGCACCAGCTGAAGGCCGGCAGCATTGGCCTGTCCGTGGCAAGGCCTGGAGGTGAGGTTGGGCTGGGCAACGCCTCGCCTCAGGGCCCTGGGACGCATCGATGGGACCTTGGCTGGACCTGGCCCACTGAACTTAGCTGATGCCTTCCTGGTTTTCCAAATCCTCAGGGCAAGAAGGCAAACATTTCTCCAGGCATGGCTGAAAAGCTGCTAGGTGTGTCCCAGGCCAAGTATCTGCTCACTCCTGAATGTTCTTCAGAAGAGAGGAGAGAAACCTCTGTGGAGTGCGACGTGAATCACAGCTCTCCGAGAGCACATGCCTCCAGCATTGCACTGCCTGCTGGCTTTGGCAACAGGTGGTTGATTTACCTTACATTTTCTTAGTGTTTATTAGTTTTGGTGGTTATTTCTGATGAGATTAAACCCACACAGGTAACACCTCAGTCTCCTTCTGCCCTGGCAAGGCCCGGTGGGTGCACACAGCTTGCCAAGGACAGACATCAGTTCCTTCTTGTTTGCACTGAAGACAGCACATCGGGAAAGCTGAAAGAAAATTTACCTTAAACTTTGAAAACAGAATCTTGTCTGCTATCGCAGATGCTTTTCACCCACGTAGTAGGCCTGTAATAGCAAAAGTAGAAGTCAAATATTGAAGAAAAAGTAGAAATAACATCCTTTCTCTGAAACACGGTAATCTTTCACTTTCAGCTAAGCAAACCCTTACTCGCCGTTATCAGTCCTTCAGAAAACCTCCAGCAAAATCAAGGCAAACAATGATACATCAAGCTGAAAACCATTGTTTAATTCGAAAGATGAGTCGCTTTCCATCAAGCCTTCCTCCTGTTGAATGCTGAAGCAGCTCAGGGCACAGCCCACCCTGGTTTGTCGTCCTAGGTTAACTTGAAAACAATAATGTAGGAAGGCACCACTTCGGATCGATCTCTGCAAGGGAAAGTGAACATCATGCCAGACAGCAGTAATGACACAGCAGTAAAATAAAACTACTTATTTTTCTCCCTTCCAAGACATTGAGCAACTTCCTTCAGCCGGGTTTGGAAAGCACCGTGAAAGCTGCTGGGGATGGGCTGGCCGAGCGTTCGATGGTGCTGGGCACAGAGCCAAGCTTCGCTGGGCCAAACCTTCCTGGGGCTCGACAGCGCTGGGGCTGCTCGCACCGGGGCGAGCCGGACACGTTGCAGGATGTCGCTCCTCCGAGATGAGGACACCAGCGTGCTGGGCACTCTCTGCTGTGATTTATTACCTGAATGGTAAATATTGGCTTACGCTGCTGCTAATTCCCTCCATATTTGCTTTTGAGACAAAGAATCCTGTTGACTTCACCCATCAGACAGTCCTGCATGATCATCAATGTCTCGTTATGGGGGAAAAACTGATTTTCAGTTTACATCGGTGCAAACTAAAAGCAACTGCTGCAGACCTACTGTGCAGTCAGAATCCGGCTTTCAGTTTAAAAGCTAAAATGCCACCTTTGCTATATATGGGTAAATAAGTATAATCATTATACAGGATTTAATTACCATGTATGATCTAGGTACACAGTGCAAGCTCTGACACCAGGCACATCCAAATGAACAGACACTGGGACCACATTACATTCTTTCCCAGACAGACGCCTGCATTTGCGTGCTCGCAGGCAGCTCCTTCCATGACATAGAGAAAGGACAGGGGGAGGCAGACCAGCAGCTACAAACCCAGCACGTTATACAAACCCAACCCACAGTCCCTTTCTTCCAGTCGTCCTTCTCCTGATGGAACAGGAGCTGCTCCTGCTGCCCGCACTGGTTACCAGCAAGTACCACCAGCCCCATGGCATCCATCAAGACGAGCGAACCAGCCTTGTTTGTTTTGCTGTGACAACTCTGCTGGACGTTTGTGATCAGACTGCAGGTTGGTGCCAGCCAAGCCATCACACGGTGGTCTGAGTCTGAGGTTCCCAGGTGCTTCACTGGAGGATTTAGGTGCCAAAACACCTCGGAAGCTTGCAGCTTCACCACTCAAGGGCCTGCTTCATGTGACCCAGCAAGCTCAGTGTCCCCACCACTCCAACACCACAACACCCTCAGGGCACCACCTGATACCATGGGAAACACAGAGAGGAACCAGGACCACCACCCCACTGACCCTCAGATCAGTCAAACATGAGCTCCCTCACGGTGTGTGTCCTGCCCGAGCATGGCCATGGCAGCAAGGCTTCCCCAGCACGGTTCACCATGCCCCCACCTTGGACGCAGCCCACTCACCATCTGCCATCGAGCTCCCTCCTCAGCGTGGACAACCAAGAACCAGCTGTAGCTTTCAATGATGTTTCAAGCCTTGTTTCTCTGCAGCCCCATATTTCTACTGAGAAGGAAGCAGGAGGAAACCCATCACCCCTTCCAAGCTTCTGAGGACCTGCTGCACCCCAAATGCCGGGGGAGCTCGGAGAGGCTGTGCTGGAGGGAGGGCCACTGCTGGGTGGCTGGGTACCACTGCAGTAGTGCTTGCAGAAAGGGATTGTGTTTCTGAAATTTTCTCGCTTCACATTCCTCAACTGGACCTTTCTCAGTTACACTTTTATTTTTTAACGGTCCCATTTCAGACTTGAGCATTAATCTACGGGTTTAGTGACTTTGATTCTCCTTTGGTCTGGTATGAGGCACCGAAGACTGCCGGCAACAGACTGAACAGCTGCTCCGGCAAAAATCTGGCTCTGGGACGTGAGCACTGGCTGCTCTCACAGCCTTGCCTCTCAAACTGTTAGAGGGAAAGTCTCTGAGGCGATTAGTCAACTAATGTATCCAGTAAGGGGTTTAAGCAGCAATCCATTATATTTAACAATCCTGAGAATCATTTCCCTTTTAGCGCGCTGCACAAGAGACGACAGGGCAGGGAGCAGCCAGCTAAGCACCAAGTTCTCCCAGCACCAACTGAATAAAGCTTATCCAAGTTTAACATCAATTTTGCTTTGGCATAATTGATTGCCCAGATGTGTGAGCAGCTTTTATACACAGCGAAGTTCCTGCTGCTACACGCTCATGGGCTGGATGGCTGCTACGGAGGCCCAGGGAAGGAGCAGGCGTTTACCACAGCACAACAGGGATACACAAGGAGTTCATCACTCGCTTTTTACTTCTCTGCAAAGGAAAAGCAGGTACAAGGTCTGGTTTCTAGGATAAAGGCATTCTGAAATGTGCTCAAGCAATGACTCGTAAAGGGATCATTGCGAGGAGAAGAAATTTGGCTTACACCTCCTTTTTGTTTCCTAATTTAAAAAAATCCAGCAGTAATTTGTTGTTTTAAAAAAGTCTCTCTATGCTCTTAAAAGGGGTTCTGTCGGCAATCTATAAGGAAAGAAAAACAGTCATCAAGTTATAGCACCCCAAGGAGGAAAAGTTTTAGCCAGACTATACATAAATATGCATTTTGTTCCTGATAAAATCTGTTTAATTCCAGTATTGAATAATATTTGGACAAAAAGATCTCTTTGTTAAAGCTCATACACTTTTACTTTTTATAGGGATCTTATAACTCCTGTTCCCCACGGTCACCAAAAATTCAATAAGGCCTTTTTTTTCCCGCAAATTTAACTTCAGCCGTGACTGGAGTATCGCTCCTGACTTGGTGCACAGGGATGGTTTTGCTCAGGGAGGACGCTGCTGTCACCCAGAGTTGGCTGTGCCCTGGGGTTTGAACGCCCAGACTCGTCCGGCTGAGCTGCCGAGGGTCTCCGGTGTGCCACCCCCCCCGCTTCCCAGCAGGGCCAGCGCGAGAGACAGGGTGGTTCACAGCTCAGCTCACTATGGAAAAGTATTCGTTAAACAGAAAGAACATATTGTAGCAGAGAGGATCACAGCACGAGTGCCCTGGAGCAGATGGATGCAGAGCTACTGGGGACACGAGCGCCTTTATGTGGTGCTTCGCGCTGTCGGTCTTGCTTGAGGCAAGTAAGCTGGAGAGATGCTTCTCCGGGCGAGGCAACGCAAGCGAGCTCGGCAGCGTCAGCCGAGCACCGTCAGCAGGGACTGGACACAACACTCGTGATCAGGCACAAGCAGGAGAGATCCCGTCCCTGGCTTCAGGACGGTCTGGAGCAAGGCATCTCTCATGGCCTTCCAGCACCTCGCAGCTTGAGGCATCATCACACCACACTTCCCCCAAAACAGGAGAGCATGCGGGCCCAGTGCTAAAAAACCCGCCTACAAATTCGGCTGCAAGAAGGGCGCAAAGGAGATTTAAGGGCTTAGTTTTCCCCTGCTGTGCCTACGTGGCTTAGATGGGACAAAAGATTTCCAAGGTTTATTTTGGTGAAGTCTTGGTGAGATCAAAAGTATCCTTTGTTGGGGAGTATCTGTCCATCTAGTTTATATAAAAAGATGGTTTTTCCCCTAGAGACACTATTCAGAAACCAGGTACCTGCTGTCAGCCCGTCAGTACCTTTCTTACTTTGCCATACTGGTCTCGCGTTTTGTGCCTGATTCAAATCCCACTAAAGGAACCCAAGCCTCATCCTTGGCACTAACAGAGGCAACCTCTCAAAATACACCCAAAAGCTCATGAAAAAATGAAAATAAAAAAAATTTGGCACATCAGCTTTGCAAGCTACATCTCAAATGCATTTAACATTGCACTTGCTACAGCTCTTGCTACAAAACTTGCAGGGGGGATAAAACAAACAAGCCTTGGTCCATTGGGTTGCTTTAACAAAAGGTTTATTGGAAATATTTTTGTGCAGACATACAACAGTCAACAATGCTGTTCAAAGCTACAAATCTGCTAAGTTTTCTGAACCTTCTAAAAATACAAGTAAATGACCTTCATTTGTATTCAGTCTGGGAGGGAAACAAACTCCACGGAAATGCGATGCTGTATTTAAACTACCAGAGAACATTAATAAGACGTGAAAATGGTAACACTTCCAGAGGAAAAAACCCACACACCACTTCTGCTCTGCTGGGAGCCAATTAAACATCCCCCCACAGCATTACTTCTCTCTGCATACCCAGATTACAACCTCCCCATCTGAAACAATATTTAAGCAATTCGAGTACAGATATGACAGACGAGCGGGTACATGGCTCAGCTCGCTGATGAAAAAGATGCTGTTAAAGCTCCTGCCACTCAAGCTGCTGAATATTTGACCTCCCAGCGCAATGGGCTGCACTTCAGGGGCAGGAGGAGGGACAGGGGGAGGTTTTCAAGTCGGACAACTCTTCCGACACACACACACAGAGTCTCAGAGGGCTTGGCTGCCTCACTGCTTTGTATCTGGAGCCCTTTTCTTAAAGAGGAATTGAGAAACAACTTTGAGCTCTTGATGGGGAGAACAGCAAGTGCCTGTGTTCCCTTCCTGAATCCAAGTATCAACCAGAAGGGCAAAGCAGAGCATACGCGCTGCCGGCTAAATTCCGTGTTTTCTAAGAAACCCCGTGGATGTTTTGAAATTGATTAATTTATGCCAAGACGACATCTGGAACATCTTCGCAGGGAAGCCACCCAGTAAGGTGGTTAGGATTTAAAACAATCACGTCTTTCTGTTAATGTTGGCTTTCTCCCTTGGCTTCATCACTCCATAATTACTAGGGTGCTGACCTCCCGGCTATGCACAGTGACAGCCTGGCAATATATTAGTCTTCTCTTCATCATTAGACTTCTCCGTAACTGCCCAAAGCTGGGCTCCCCTCCTCCTGAATTTGTCATTTACCCACTTCCTTTTCTCTTTAGTAGCTACAGAGATGCTGAGAGAGAATGATCTCCTTGTGGCAGACTGTAGGAGAACTTCTCCCACCCTCTTCATGCACAAAGGTAGGCTTTGGAGAAACACCAGCTCTCAGCTATTTTGCCTTCTGTCCACATCACAAATGAGCAGGCCACGAATCCAAACGCAACAACCCCCAGGCTTCACCCTCTGTCACAAAAAGACCTGTGTCCCCAGACGAACAGGCCCCTTCCCCAGGCCTGATGGACAGGAACCTGCCTAGGAGCAACACCTAAGGAGATGTCCCATTAACTCTCCATGAAAGATACTCCCTGTCAGGACCAAAATTATTTCAGTGCTCAATTCCTGTGGGTCCCCAAGGCAAACAGCAGCCTGTAAACAATTTAGCAATCTGTCATAAGAGGAAACAACCTGCCAGACCCAAGGGACGCTAAGCAGGGGGTCTTCTGGCAGGGACATGTTTGCTTTCTCCAAGCTCAGGACTCACCCTGCAGCCAGAGAAAGCTCAGCTTCAGGAGGTAAAGGAGCTTTGCAAGCTCCCAAAACAGCCGCCTGCCTCCCTCCCCACAGCCGCAGGAAGGAACCAGGGATGTAGGCGTTGTCACAGGTCTTCAGGGATGCCTGAGGAATCCCTCCCCTCCCTCGCCTCTAACAGCAGCAGCGGTGTTGGCTGAGCTCTTCCGTTTCCCAGCCCTTTCATCCCCCCAGACAGCCCAGCCGAGAGCACATTCCCGGCCAGATAAACCCAGCCAGGCTGTCTGGGCTTTCTGCAGGTCACCGAGAAGCAATCACCTTCGGGATTCACTTGTGTGGCCAAGCAGCACAGGGAACTTTGTTTTCTATTTTCCGACAAGGCTCAAAGCCTCCATTAATCTTGCTGCTAGGTATGGAAAGAGTTATTGTCTGTATCCATGTGGACTGATTTTGTTGTCTTCTATTGTACTGACCTGTTCTGTGGCCTTCTCCAGACACACAGCTCTGGTCACAAGCGCTGAAGGGTAGTGGAGGCTCTCTTGGGTGTCTGGTGGATAACGAAGCTTTCAGGTAAGAGGATCTGAGCTCTCGCCCTCCTGGAGCTATTCAGTTCTGAGAAATCCGTGTAAACAATATTATACGACTAGTGAGAATGAAGCGGGAACAGGGCCGTGTTAACTGTGTAATCAACCCGAGGAGACTTGCCCCAACCCCATACAGAAGTAGAAAGCTCCAAGAAAAAAAATCAACGCGTATGGTTTCACCAAACAAGACACCAAGCCTTTCACGCATGGCACAGAAAACGGATAAAAGCATGTTTCAACTCTATTCTAACACGAATTGCTTGCATCCAACGCAGAAAGCTTGGCACCAGGAATAATCAGCTCCAGAAATAAACGACCTGTCCGAAAGCTCAGGTCATGCCAAAGCCCGAGCTCATCAGCGCCAACAGGTCACTCCTGAAGAAGCAGGGGCTGTGTTCCTGGAGCAGCTTGTTTTACCGCTGCTGCTGCTGGCAGAGTCCCACCAGCCACCGTCTGTGATCCAAAGGCAACCGTGCCACCGTGCTATGGAACAGGCAGCTCCTTGGGGCTGCCTCTCTCAGCCTGGCTGGAGAGCTGCCCTGCAGCGCAGGATCTGGGACAGGGCTCCTGCACAGAGCGCTTCTGGGGAGCATGACATGGCTGCAAATAAGCAACATGCTAAAGAGAAGTGTCATCAGCTGTTCGCTCACTCGCCAAGTGACACAGTTGCTTACACAAAGGCCGACCAGTAGGATGCAAATGCAAACCTGTGTACAGGTCCGGTCATCAGATTCATAACCTGCTGAGTCTACATCTCTTGTATAGCTCTCTACACTGTCTGCAGTGACAATTTTGAGTTATGGCTAGGGACACCACTTGGATTTGAATTCCAAACTCTCCCCATTTGATAGGCACTTTGGCTGTGCCTGTAACAGCTGCCTGCAGGACAGCCTCAGGGCTGTGTCCAGGGGACCCTGCGGGCACAAGGTAGGGAGGAGGGTCTGGATCTGCTTGGTGTTCAGCATCTTCGAGGAAGCACGGGGCTGCAGCATAGACAGACTCCGGATGAGATGAGTACAAGGGTCCTTCCTGGAAGGAAAGAAGGAACCCAGCTGCCCAGAGAGCGAGGAACAAGCATGGTCAGTGCCACATTTCAGAAGCAAACTGCTACCCAGATGCATCAGGTATAGCATAGACACAGCCAAATTCTCCAACCCGTGAGCTATTTCATACCATCACCGTTTATTGTTAGACTCAACAAGACACAAAGAGCTCTCCCGACAAACTGACTGAAGCTTAAGGCACTGATACTGTGTGATGATCCAAAACTAAGGTAAAATATCCTCGGTGCCTTAAAACTAGGGAGAAGTCTGACAAATCTGAAGTGCTTCTCAGGGCTGAACACCCACTTAAGGGCTGGCTCTACTTCAAACTTGAGTTGTGAGGCACAACAGCAAGAGTACAGTCCTTAGGGTACTTAAAACGAAATTAAGTCATTATTGATAAAACTAAGGGAGAATGCAAATTGGGCATCACTATTCTGCACTGATGACTGGAGGCAATGCAAAACAGAAGATTAGTTACCCCAAATTATTAGTTGCCCCAAAAGGGCAAAATAAGCCTGCAGGACAAAGACAGCGTCAGGACTGTGCACCTCTCAAGGTCTTGGGGCTGTCAACACAGGCCCAAGTTGTACCCAGTATGGCCACTGACCATGCCATAGTCCCTGCATTTCACTTATTCTGGTCCACCTCAGCTTTCTCTTCTTTATTTACAAGCATTGACCGTCTCCCAGCAAACACACTCTGGTACATGCTGTAAAAACAATGTAATCTTGGTAACAGGAGACTTCCCTGCAGCATCTGCTATTAACTGCTGGCTAAGGCAGGGGAAGAGACTGCACATTTCTGGCATGCACTAAGAGGCATGTGGTGTAGCGAAGTGCAGATTAGTGAGGCTTGACTGTTATCTTAATTTACAGCCCATATAGTTCATGTTAACTCCACACACATTTTTAGATACATTAGCAGCTTAGTTTGACTCAGATACTTTTATTGGTTATTCACCATTTCTCCTTGACAAGTTATTACTGAGTTCCCATGCTAGCTCCCTACAGCAAGATCTGAAGTCCTGTCAAGGAAAAGAAAACGTCAACAGACTTCTCAGCAGTGCTCAGCTCAGGCTCCCATTTGCCAGCTTTAACTTGCTACCAGGCAATCGCTAAAGGAACAGCAACTTCTGTGCACGCAGGGATTACAGTGTGACAAAATGAAGCAAGCAGACCCAGGTTTAATTCAAGAAAATCACCACTTCCTTCCGAATATTCAAAACCCCCACAACCACTCTGGTGAGTGCAGACAGCTGCCCAATAAACCCTTTTCTGATCAACTCTAGGTAGTTAAGTCTGGACAGTCAAGCAGAAACCTCCCATCCCTTCTGCTCCGACACCCTGTCACGTTGATACCACTTTCACACAGCGCTTTCAAAAGCTGCTGTTACTCCTACCTGCATTTGTGTTAATGAACAAGGAATTCTGTCCAGGCAGAGCAGCTACCGTTCTCCTTTTGCTAACACACCACTGGAATACACCTCATCGTTGTTCACCAAGACAAGCAACTCCAACAGGCAGGCCACAGCACATTACGACACATGAAATTGTGCAATGACTCCGAAGAACAAGAAGAATGCCAGGTCTTGACCTGGGTGGGCTCTACAGGATTAACTCAGCCAGAGATTAAGGCCGTACAGTGATGATAAAGTCTGACCCGCTAGCCCCAGTGTCACATACTGTACAGCCCTGTGACAAACCCCATGTGTAATTCCCATTGAGCTGACATCCAACACACGTACCTCAACCTAAGCCACTATTCACTCTAGGGAGGGTTTGTGTTTGTGACACACGCTGACCTCAATTTACAGAGAGGTCGAAATGATACAGCCCATAGTCTGCACTAATAAAATAAATCACATTAGATGACAGCTGCTTCTCCCCAGCATCTCTCATTACGTTCTGTAAAATTTTGTTGCACTAAGTTAAGAACAGTAAAGACTCCAGGATCCTTCCTGTTCTCTGCTCACACATTTACTTGCCCTTCTTCATTCTCCAGAGGTTTTTAAAAGGTTTTGTTTTCTGTATCCTCATGAAAAGCCTCCAAATTGTTTACGTACCAATGATTAGTGTGTGGCTTAAGAGAACAAAGACTAAGCTGATCTCACTTTGTCTCAGTGGGAAGTTAATTTTCCTTGTGTTGTTATAAAAGGAAGAAACAGTTAGCAGTTTTGAGGAGAGGCTTATACCACAGATTTCCTAAATAGATTTTGTTCCTAAACAAAAGAAGGTGTTTAACAGGTTAGATCAGCATTAAGAAGCATTAAGATTTAAAAGCTCCTGGCATCAGGTTTACACTCCCCTTATTTATTCTCTGCACTAGTATTTGTGCCTTCAAACAAAATTCATTTCCCAGAAAATAAACACACCCTCACTTGGCCCCTTGACATTCATGCCTATGGCAAAATTATTTGCATGTTTCCCTCATTGCATAATTGTCTCATTAGCACTGCAGAAAGAAGGTGGTGACTTTTCCCTCTGTGCCATCAGGTAATCCAAGAGCAATCCTGCCTGGTGCTGCAGGAGCAGAATTTGGCTTTTAACATGGAACGGAACTCCGAGCCGGCACTGGGAATTGAACTACGACACTTGAGTGCTGGCATTTACTCACAACCCTTAAGGAAAATGAAGCCAGCGGGCCAGGCTGGCGTTTTCCTTTTCCTTGCTAAACATAAATATTCATATTCAAATTGCTTTCGGATATATTTAAATCAATAAAAAGTTCTGGATGACAGTCAATAGGACAAAAAATAGCGCCAACTCTTTAAATGCACAGATGTAGTATATATACATTAACCACGAAACCTGGCTAACACACAGCAGTATTTACTTTATGCTAGTCAGAAACGTGGCTTGGCGACTAAAATTAATAGAACTTGTCTGGAGGACAGCATGAGCTTTCTAAGAGCTCTTTCAGCTTTAACTTATGCCCCAGTTCTTGCTTTTTTTCAAAATTCCAATCTATGCAGCAGCACGCCTGTCCCACTAGCACAACAAGGCCGTGGAGCCAGCATACCTTTCAGAGCTCACGGGTCCGAGTGTGTCGGGAAGCCTGTTGATGGATCAGATCTAGAAGAGGGACTGGTTCGGCCGAGCAAACAGCAGGTCTCCTCTTCACAATGACCAGCTCTGTGTGTGTGGACACACGTGTGTAAACCCGTCCTAACTTCCCTCTGAAAGCCTGTTCTACCTGGTCAGGACAATGCTTCTTTCGGGTTACAGTATCAGCCTCTTGTGTGGATGCACATCTTCTTTCCCAGCATCTGACAAGCTTTTACCTTTTCAGTTCTCACTGTTTTGTTCTATTGTCAAAGTGAGAATGGGATCATGGAGAGAAATCCCAGGCCACGTTTGAAGTGCACGTCCAAATACATCATGAAGAGTTACCAGGAGGCACCTATTTGAGTCCATCTTTGTGCACAATACCATGCGCTCCTGACAGCTGCCCTGCTGAGCTCTCCGACTTCCACATCCTGGCTTTGTGAGTAAGCTATTAATTGAGTTTTAGAAAGCTAAGACAGAGCCCTAATAAATCCTGTATGAGGGCAAGGAATACTCTAAGTAATTCATTGCTATCCTGTGTTATTCTGTCATAATAAGGCAAATAAGCATTTTTAGCTACAGACTGTGTTGCAATCAAAAATTCTATGTCAAATTGTCTGTTAAAAATTTCAGCCAAATTAGTGAACAGTGAGTATGAGAGGGAGTAAAGCCTGCATGCAGCCGTGTGCACTCGGTCTGTGTGTAACAAAACTGGAAACCTCAGCACCCCGTTCCAATTAAGCAAAGGCTGATATCTCATGGAACATAAATTTTCTACTTTTCTCCCAGAACAACCTTATACTGATGTTTGAAATAGCGGTAAAACATTGTTTTTAATTTCACACCTCACATAGCACAGTCAAATGCTTCATAACAACATAAACAAAACTTCAGGCAGAGCTTTGTGACTGAATTCAAACAATGATTTCCCCCCACAATATGTACTCAAGGTTTGCAGGGAGAATACAGAAACTTGTTGGCTAAGGCCACAGAAATGAGTTCTCTCGTATTTTGGCTGCTGCCGCCAACTCTAGTCAAGAAGGTGTTAACAGTGGATGCACTGATCCAAATCCCATTATTCCCATAACCCATCAAGTAAGGAACCATTTATTCTATTTCTGCTCTCCTTTTGGTGGTATCGTAGGATCGAACCACTTGTGACTGGGAAACAACACCGTGTTCTTCTTGAGAAAATGCATACCCATCTGAAAAAGGAAAGGAAGAAAAAAATAAATCACTGGAGTCAGCTGAAGGGCACAGCCCGTTTTCAGGCATTGTTAAAGTTACATGACAGACTGCAACCATCTTCATTTCTGTGCTACGCTTCTGACGTTTACAGCTGTGCACTGCATTGCCCATGTGGCACAGACGGGAGGTCTGCTGCTGGCTCTGTCTCACTGCTCCCCTCCCCAGGCCAGGTCGGTGCAGACAGTCAACACTTCCCTCTGAATTAACCTGACTAATACGCTACAGATTGACTTGGACACCTCATGAACTCCCATAGCGGCAAAGCGTCTTTAAAGACATAACAGACAGGTAGAGATTTGCATTTTGGCTCGACTCCTCTATAGTCTGCTTGATATCAGCTGTTTCCCTGGAGGAACACAGAAATGTCTAGACCACAACTGAATTTGAGTCACATCTTCCTCTTAACTCCATTCAGGGTGGGTGTTTTTTTTGTGGTTTTTTTTTTTGTTTTGTTTTGTTTTTAAGAAGTTTCCAGGTAGCATCTGACAAATCACACCAAGAAACTCTCACTTCTCTCGGCCAGTCACCCATATCTTGAATAAAGCAAATTTAAACATATTCTGGAGGTCTGTATTTTGCACAAGTGCTAGCACAATCCCTTGGTCTCCCCAAAAGTTACTCAGATGAAAATAAGTGTGTGTCTGATTTCTTTTAAAGTACTGCAGCCCAAGCACTCTGCAAAGCCAATGCAAAACACAATCAAAGAAATGCGTTCACTACTCTTACACCAGCAGAAAACACCTTAACAGGACAAAAAATATCAGGCTAAGACAATCATCAGTTAAGAATACCAGGAGTATCCTTACATTCTCACGTTCCTGATCCATTCTGAAGTACCAGCAATGAGGGTGTTGTGAGCACATCGTGGGAAAGGCTGTGACCCCCACGCTTGCACACTGCCCGACTTAGCCAAAGCTCAACATTTGGCAGTTTGCTTAAGACTTTTCCTGTTGTTCTTTATACAGGAAGACGAGTTCATATTACATTTTTTTATTCACATCACAATTAAAATTGAGCTTCAAGCTGTTTGGGCAGCTGACTGTGTCCTGTGGAGTCAGAACGTTGTGAATGCTCGAGTCCCATCTGCACTCCCTCTCCAAGCAGCTCCACATTTCCACTATTTTCAGACCCCATCCAAAACCAATGAAAGTTTCCATCTTCAAGCTACTAGGGAACTTCTCGGAAGTTTGAACTTTTCCCCCAACTCCAGCTTTAAAACCACACCTATGAGCCTGCCCTGGGAACAAGGCCCTCATTGTTCAGCTGTCCTGCCGCCGCCCGAGGAAGGAGCACGTTTCTTTGGGGCTTTCTGAGCACAGCCCACTCACGGCTGTCGCAGAAGGAAAGACCTTTGTACTCGGAGACTTTCTATTAATGGAAGCAAGGTGCACTTTTGAATATCTGTCAGTGGGGCTCATTTGTCAAGAGGAGATTCACGTTCTCATCAAATCTAAGGTTTCACTCGTACCAGATATTATCAGGCAACCTACTGAATTTTAAAAGCATCCTGTTGGGGTTTTTTTAAAGCTTTGATATTCCTATTCGTAGATCAGAATCTAGGCTCCCATTAGGTTTCTAATTTAACACATTCTTTTTCTGTTCACTACAATGACTACTCTAGTCTGTGCAACGTTGGATTAGAGAAACCATCTCCATGCACGTGTCCTGAACACAGTAACACTGCGCAAGCTCAACAGCTCGCTCACACACAACAGCTTCCAAGACCAGGACCAGCAAGGGTCCAGAGTGCTCTTTCTGTTCCAGAAAATCTGCTCGTGGAAGGACTGCGTGCAGTTCTACTCACTTCAGCAATTTATTTTAGAGGCCTCCTACTCTTGCGCTCTCCTCCGATACATCTGAACTGTCTGTCCTGGGGTCTGTTTAGCCCGTCCAGCACATGGGCAGTTCTCGCTGGAAGCTGGTCAGAAACCTTGCCTTCTGCAGCATTTCACTACTTCATACACGCAGTGTTATTACGGCTTAGTACAGTCCAAAGCATAAAATGCATTTTACCATTATGTTCTTTGCCTTTGGAGAAAAATGCCCAGGTTCAAATCCACTATAGTTAAGTTTTGGCGTTTGGGGGTATGGGAATGGCTATTTTAAAAAAAAAATCTCTTTTAGGAAATATTGCTTTTTAGATATCAAAAATCTCTCAGACATAGTAAAAATCAGTGTTAGGGTATCACTTGGCCAGCTAATTCTCTCTCAGGCCAAACATCTGCTTCTGCACAGCTTTTACGGAGATTTGCTATGATGTTGCAGTTTGCATTTAATAGTTAAACAGTAAATGCTAATTCAAGCTTCGACTTCTCCAGCAACCCTCTTCCTTATCCTGGGGAAGGGAGAGCTGCTTTAAACCTGGAACATTTTGACTAATGCTTACAGAAATCATTCATTTCTCTGCTGATAAAACTATGCTTGAGTTTTCTAGAGGACCCAAGAGGAATTCCTGACAATGGCCTCATCTCTTTCGTCCCAGATACTAACCTACTGGTATTTGCACGTAGGAAACAGCACCAGATGCCACAGCATCAATTCCAAACTAATTATTCCTATTTCTTATTCTTGAGTTGATTTTAAAATATTGCAACCCCACTTGACAGCCAACGAATATGTAGCTTGGAAAAAATACAGAATGTATATTTCAAACACATGGAAGATAAGAGGAAATGGAATTTAAAAAGCATCTCAAGTGGCTACCCTGTTGTTTTTCAAATCGAAATGCACCAGCAGAAAAGTGAGAGGAAGAAGGTGTCTGCTAGCGGAGAATAAATGGCAGGATTAGAGGCCCTCACCATGAACGCATTATTATTATTTATTATTCGCCAGCCCCCATGCTGTGAAACGGACTTCAGATGACAGGTGCTTTTTCTCCATTGATTAATAAGGTGCAAACCATATGCTCTACGTTCAGATTTACTCTGTGCAATCACCATATTCTGTCAAAGGAAGAAGGATTTCTTTGCTAGGATAGGAAATCCGGGCCAAGTGCAGTAATCTTCAGTCAGGCACAGCTCTCCACATTTCAGGGGGAGTTCTGCCAGAGCAGTGCTTAATGAGAGCGGGATTCAGCTGTCTTTAAGAGCATCACAACTAAACACTGGCAGCGGGCACTCTGAATTACAGGATGGTAACTGCACTAGAGGGATGGTACAGGACTTCCCTTGAAGACAGACCAGGTTTGAAGGTACCTGAGCTAGTGGGGAGCATCACCCTTCCCATCCTGCTGGTGAGGCTCTGGAGACCCAGGTGATACAGGTCAGCTACGCAGGAAAAAAGGGGAGGTCAAGAACCTTCTTTTTTATCTACTCAACTTGCCTAAAGGAGATGCTACTTTCACAAAGTCACAGCAAAAAAAGAGACATGAACTTGGATGGAAAGCTAACCTGGAGAAAACCTCATTGCCAGCAAACCCTCCGAGGGGAAGAGCTCCTGGGAGTCATTCTTGCTCCTTCCCTCGAGCGTGAGCCCCACAGCACACTGAAGGGAAGGGTCCAAAGGCATGTCTGAGAGGAGCCTGTGGGCATTTCCTGCTCACTCAAGCAGCTTTAGAAAGCAGGTGGCAACGGGCAACCTCCAACTTCACCAGGCACCTTCACCACGATCTACACCAAGCCCAGAGGCCAGCGCCGTCACCACTGCCTACAAGATTCCACTGAGACGGTTTTATGTTAGCATATGGGTTTGACAACCATATAAAAAACCTCTTCCACTAGAGTCTCATGACAATGCCATCCAACAGCAACTTCACTTTTTTTATTTTTTTTTTCTTTTTTTGGAGTTTTCATAAAGCTTCCCAGAAGTTATACTCGTGGGAAAGAACCACATGATCTTTGACAGCACAGTCAGTAGACAGATTTCTTTCATGCTTCTGACAGCTCTACACGATTCAGGAACACAAAAATAAAGCCAGAGCAAGAAAAACAGCCGTGAAAGTCTTACACGCATTCAGGGCATACCCTTCCAGACAAGACGCGCTGCTCTCCAAGGCAGTCACTCTGAGCCAGTTTCTTTGCTGGGAGGAGGCGCTGAAGAGATCGGTCCTGGCTGCCAAGCCTGTATGGCACTGACATGGCACTGGCTGTGTGGCTCTGCCCCCGCTTTGGAGGCTGATCTGCCAGAGCCTGGTGCTGTATGGGAGCACCCCAGCCATGTATCCCATCCGAAGGTCTTGTGTTGTCCTAATACTTTTGGAGGGGCTGACTCACCAACAGAGAGCTAAGGAAACACAGGCAGAGTGAGCTTCTGCCTTTTGACACACGGCCCTGCAGACTTACCTCAGTCATCCTTTTGCTCTTATCACGGACCACTAGTAGCAGTAGCCCTGAACCTCCTCATGAGATTTTTCTCCTTTCCATGTGACTGGAAACAAAGCTACTTAAGCATTGTTTCCTCTCCAAAAATTTTGCATTCTGTGCTAAGAAATTTAACCCCATTTCCTTTCCTTGTTGGGACCAAGGCAACTGATTTGCTTAAGCCTTTGTCAGCTCTAACTAAACAAACCATTTCCCTGCTTTATAAGCAAGTGTCAGATTCTGAGTTGAAGTCACACAAGCGATTTTTGGAAGAAGTGGCCTTCACAGGCTGGGAACTTGGAGCCTGGTGGAAACATATGAACAGCTCAGGACTTCAAACAGAGCGCGCTGTAGTGTGATTTAAGATATTGGCCCAGCATGTCAAGGCTACTGCTCTATTAATCAACTCCTTGCTTTGAAGATTTCTAGCATTTAGTAAACAGTTGTACAATTGAGGGTTGTGAAAACAGCACATATGTTCCTTGGATTTCGCATGGCTTTATACACATAGCAGCTCTGCAACACTGCAAAATAATATTTGACAAGAGATGACAGAAGTCTTAGAGTTATGGATACACCATAAAAAGCGTCTCGCAATCCTAACACCTTCACAATAAAAATTTACATTCATGTGAAAAACAGACAGCTGACTGTAACTTGTCCTGACTGGCCTGGTTCATTCATCATGTAATCATTTGCAGGGAACCTGGTTATCCGAATTACGGTTTATTTCAGTATCTCATTTCTCTTTCCCAATGGCTATTCACCTACTAACAACCTGACGATGTGTTCTACCAGACTCAAAGCATGTATCAAGTCTGACTAGTCACCACTGGTGCATCCCCTTTCTGCACGGCAGTAAGTCTCTACAGCAGACTACTTTGACAGCAATTTATTTACGCATTTTATGGATTTCTTCTGCCAATCACTGCCTTTGGAATCTCCTCAAAGAGTGTGTTTGCATGCCCAAAGCCATGCTGCCGTCAGCATCCCTGGCTCCTTGACACAAAGGATTAAATCCCAGCAGGAGCACACGGTCCACAGGGCTGCTCTGTGCACTGGCCTCTTTTCCCAGGAGTGATGGGATTGATTGCTAAAGACCCTGAATCCCTTGACAGTGACAGCCTTGCAAGGGCTCTGTGAAGGACAAAGACTATCAGACCCATCACTGCCCCACTCCTTCTAGCCAAATTCCCAGTGGAAAACAGGAATAGCTCAGGCATTTGGCTTCTCAAATCCCAGTCCAGCCTCCATGGCCTAAACCACAACAGTTCTACTACAGAAGATGATACAGCCAGCAATGAGATTTGACTTCCCTGGGATTCTTAAACAGTCAGGGGTGTCACTTCTCACCACAATGGCAATACAAAACCCAAATCCTCAGTGCCTGCTCCTTGCCCTGTGCACAGTAGTACTGCATGCTGGGGGGACTATTTTCTTTATTAAGATGAGCATATTTTGACCACCAGTTTAATCACAAGAGAGACTGCATTTTACCACTAGAAGGGATTGACTGGACTCCCTGGTTCCTTGAGACAGTGTGGTCCTCAGCAAGTTTGCTGATGACACCAAACTGGGAGATGTGGTAGACACACCGGAAGGCTGTGCTGCCATTCAGCGTGACCTGGATAGGCTGGAAAGTTGGGCAGAGAGGAACCTGATGAGGTTCAACAAGGGCAAATGCAGGGTCCTGCACCT
>Ga0065711_1008878_pt1 | contig 19218 bp, 12 predicted proteins | sample Hoacrofraction12_FD_59098 | JGI IMG/M metagenome (GOLD analysis project Ga0065711, IMG submission 59098) | Hoatzin crop microbial communities from Cojedes, Venezuela - Epithelial fraction 12 v2 (version 2) | ecosystem: Host-associated > Birds > Digestive system > Esophagus > Crop | place...
AGGAAAGGAAAGGAAAGAAAAGAAAAGAAAAGAAAAGAAAAGAAAAGAAAAGAAAAGAAAAGAAAAGAAAAGAAAAGAAAAGAAAAGAAAAGAAAAGAAAAGAAAAGAAAAGAAAAAGAAAAGAAAAGAGAAAAGGTGAAACTGTTATGAATTGAGCTGCTTTTGCTGCATCTCAAAACTGCGCCTTGCTTCTGCTTTGCAGTCTGTAAGTGCAGCTTCTAATGCTCCAGCTGCAGGAATCTGCTCGACCAAAGAGGAGGAGGAGTAGGAGGATGGCTGCTGGCCATTTTTGTTTTCTAACATGCATGAGTTGAAGAAAGAAGAATCCCTTGTGGGATTTGATTTAGATGATTTTGGCAGATGTAAATTACTCACAGCATGCTGTGGAGTTTCTGCTACGAGGTATTTTCAGTTCCATCGAAATCTCATACTAAAAAAAACACTCCTCACTACCCTTGAACAAAAATAAGACAGCAGAACAGGAGATCCCCGCAGATGACTTTCAGCTGGCTCATGGCTGCCTGCTCTATAGGAGGAGTTTAAGGAGCTGGATTAACCACTTAAGGAATCCTGAAGAAACAACAGTGAATGGCACTGAAAAGTTGGTGTTTGCTGTTCCTGGCAAAGAAAGTGCTTTTCTTTAGACTTTGCATTACATTAGGGTACATTTTCAGAGAGTACTCTCTGTTTGTCGTAAGATTATGCTGCAGCACAGCTTTTTAGAGGAATAGGGGAGTAATGAATTAGTACTTTCTAAAACATTTCTTACTTCTGTGGTTATATCCTGAAGGCCATTGAAGAGTGATTCTTAGTCAGAAGGCAGAGCTGCTGCTTATAAATTGTACCTCCACAAATAAGCAAACAAATAAACAAAAACATGTACTAAAATGAAACATCTCTCGTAATGGTAGGAGCACTGTGTACAAATAACTTCCATTTTTTGGAGGGCTGCTCTTAGAGTAATTTCTGCTTAAAAAAAAATTATCTATTTTTACAATCTCCTATTTCTACTGCTGTGGTAGAGCCAGAGCAGCAAGAGAAGTGAGATTGCTTTCCATCAGGAAAGGTGTTGTTGCAATTGCAAAAATAAAATCTGTTTCAGTGGAGGGGAATCTCTTGGAAGGAGGTCATCTTGGGTCTCGAATCCCAGGCCAGCTTGCGAGGTTAGACTCCCCCCTCCTCCCCCAAAACCAAGAGAAACAACAGACAAGAAAATCTCCCCAAACTTCCTTTGCTTGTAAACTAGAGAAATGGAATGGACTTAACCTAGGAATGATTGAAGAATGGAGAGCACAGGTGTCCTTGCTGACACTTCAGTTTTTCAAAGCAGTGATGCTCTTTCAGGACATTTTACACCGTGACTGGCATGTGGCCATACAGCCTCCCACACCAAACAGAGCCTGCAGCAGAGCAGGACACCTGCAAAATCAAGTGTTACATGGGAAAGGGAACAAGAGCTGCTCACCTTTCCTCTGTCTGCCAGATCGTTCCAGCACTGGTTCTTACTCCACAGCTCTTCCTGGTATCTACTTTATTTTCCTGTTTCCTACGTCACTGTATATAGTACAGAGTAAAATATTTTACTGTGTGGGAATATGTAAGACATTTCAGAAAAATACATGGACATTTTAATACATGGACATTTTTACAAATGTCGGTACAATAAGGGTTGTAATCATCAAAATGAAACAGGGAATTAGACATAGTTTTAATTATGAAATGATAATAACACCTCTTTGATACACTTCTACTTTTACAAATCTGCATTTTCAGAAGAAAAACTGTCATCAGCGTTCTTTGACCAGCTTCAGTTATAGTTTCATTTTACCATGAATTTCTTAACTGGACTAGATCAACAAAGAGTCAAGAAAAAAGCTGGTATCTTGTATTACTAAATTAGTGTTCACGAACTTCCAGCCTCCTTGTTGCCTTCCTTTCTCAGCAGATCCTTTGCTGCAGGTGCAAATGCACACATACCCACACACCTACCCACACAGCCATCCCTGTGGCTGGGCAGCGGGCAGCCAGACAGCTTTGTGTCCTGCTTCATATGAGCTTTGTGTCATGGTCCATCTTCACCTCCCTCCCCATGCACTCCTGGGCAGGAGGAGGAGCACTGCAGGAAATGCTGCTTGACCCCCACAGAGTTCTTCCCCAGGCTGAACAAAAAGCCAAAATAGGAATCATGTCAGTTATCCATCCCACATTTTCCTCTCAGGGCCAGGGTAGGGCTTCCAAAGTTAGTTTGGCGCTGTGGGTTCTGGTGGCTATGCAGGATGGGCAGGGTCATTGTGGTTCATAGTTACATGCTTTGGCACTGTCCTGAAGATGCACAGATATAAAGATCATTTTAGAGATCCTGGGTATTTCAGTCACAATACCTGTTTTACAAATGGTCCTAAACATTTCTGCTAGTGAGGGTCCCCACATGGTGCAAAAGGAAAGCATGTGTGGTGGGGTCGTGGTAGCCCTATAGCCTGGTAAGGTACTGTGCTTACAGGCTTGTCCTCAAGAAATTGATGCTAGAGGACTATGGCACCCAGCCAAGCCTTCTGCTGGCAGTCCCTCAACCTCGTTTTATCAAGAAGTGTTAGTGGATGAGGCAAGAGAGAAGAAAAAATGTGGACCACAAAGTCGTTACTGTTATTTTTGTGCAAGGAACCTCGACCTGTCCTCTCCCTACTCTCAGTAGAATTTTGAAGGCTGGACAAAGTATTTTCTCTCATTTTTCTGCTGAATTAAGAGCTGCAAAAGCTGGGGAAGCCAAGCAATTTTCATCCTTATGTTCCTGTGAGTGCTTTTTGATAATGGAGGCTTCTGTTGATGGAGAAGAGAGAGGTCATACCTCAGTTTTGGGCCAAATGATATGACAGTGGTTTCATGCGGTCATCTCTTCTCTTACACATTGTCTCTGCATATTGTCCAAATAAATCCATAATGGCTTCTACCTGAGCTTCCACAGGACGGTAGGGGAAGTCCTGGCTTTGGCTGTCTGAGTAGGTCCATCCCAGGGTGCTCTGCAAGTGCTTGCTAATTTGAGATGAAGATGTAGAAATGTTTTCTCCAATGTATTACACTAGAAAGCTCATTCTGCTTTGGTTTGCTGTCTGAGCTATACCTGTGCAGAAAGATTGCACAACGAAGAGTAATTAGAAATCTCTAGTATCACTGTAAATGGGAAAAATGCCATTGAAGTTGGTAGATGAAAGTGTTGGGATTGAGAAGAGAACTGGAATTACCTTGTACTGAGTTAAATGCACACGAAGAAAAACAGTGGTGGGTTAAGATTCAATATTAGAGGAGTTTCATACATTTTCTCCATAATCAGCATAAGTGGCTTTGTGCCTACTTGAACGTGGCTGTTTCATGCACTGTGGGCATCTCATGGAGGTACAGCAAATATACCTAGGGAACACTGGGAAGCTGTTCAAATCATTTAGCAGTGTCACAGTAATTGCTGAATTTCAGCTTGACTTGCATTTTCCATAATCTGTTTTCTCTTTATATTTTTCTTTTACGTCTTTCCAAGGTCCTTTTAATGTTTTTATGTTTATCTTGCTTTATTATTTGCTCTATGCTTTTTTAGTGCTCTGCTGTTACAGCTCTTTACTGGCTTTTCTTCTAATCTCTTCTCCCACTGACCTCTTCAGCTTTTTTACATTTTCTTTTTCCTGTGCTTTCTCTCCTTTCTTACTGCTGTGCAACCTGCAGAATTCTACCTCTTTCCTCTGAAAATATCTGGACTCAGGATAGTCTTGAAAGTTTTGGGGGCTAATATAAGCCAACAGATCTTTTAGTGAATCCTACAATCAAACCCCTTATTTTAGTAAATAAAAAGTATAGTAGCCTTCCCTGTGGCAAGAGAGGTGGCTCCCTAGTGTTTGCATCAGCTTCCAAGCCCTGTAGGAAATTCTTGAGGATGTTTTCAGTGATTCAGTTTGTTGGCTAGTAAGTCTGCAGTCACTGAATTACCTAGTGTATGTGTGGGCAGATTTTATCTTTTTGTTTTATTTTTTCCCTATTTCATTATGGCTTTGGCTTTTTCTTTTTATTTTGCTTTCCCCCTCCCTTAAATGATTTTTGTCCCCATAACACCACCACGTCATCTACTTCCATCCACTATATTTTTCTAGGTCTTTTTCATATTGCATCTTCTAACCTTTTTCTCCATGTATTCCTCTTGCTCTTACTATCCTTGTCAGACTTTACTTGCTCCATTTAAAACTACCGAGAGCAGAGAGCCCCATGCCTGTAAGAAACAGGTTTTTAGGATATTAAAAATAAAAATTTGGAGTATTCAGCTTAGGAGGTCTGAAGGTTAGCTTTTCTGAGACAGTAACTGAATTGGATCTAAAATTCCCCCACTTTTCTCCTGTAATGGTCCCTGCTGGATGCTCTGACTTTAGGAGCAAAGCAAGGAAACTGCCTGATAAGACTTTTCTTTGCTGAGTGCTCAGCTAGCATGTGGCCATCAGAGACTGTCACTTGCCATTGCCTACGGCAAGGAAAAGGGGAATAGTGTGAAGGGATACAAGCTGGGAGAAAGGATCTGCTGCCCAGACTCCTCCTGTCCACGGTGGCTTTCAGCTCTCTTTTCCCTGGGAGCCTGGCTTCTTCTGTCCACACCCGGGACAGCCCTGTGCAGGGTGGGATGCCCTTTCTCAGTGAAATGTGTGGCTGTGAAAGCTATTAGACTGGTGCTAGCATTAACAAGGTGAAGTTGTTTTAAGACTGTGTGGTGGATCTATCTGCTGTAAAGCTGGTAGCACGGCTGTAAACAATAACTTGAGGCCATTCGTAAAAGTCCTCAGGCACCATCAGTGAGCCCAACTCTGCCTTCTGTACGAGAGTTTCATGTTTGTACAGGAAGGCAGCCTGGCCAAAGGTGAATGTTAATGGATTTACTGCTACTTGGAGGCAGCAACCGTCAATTAATCATAGCCCTTATGAGGGAATGGCTAAGATCTGAGCAATTACGGTAAGTGTGATTCAGGTTGGACTTCCCCGGAATGCTTCTAGCACAGCTGAGCACAGGCATAGGGAAATAATCCTGGCAGGGCTTTGAGGGCATTGTATGTAAGTAGATGTGTGTGTCTGCTCTTGCACGTGTGTAACCCTTGTGTAAGCCCCCTCAAACCAACCTCTGTCTAAAATAAGTAAGAAATTGCTTGAGCTCATTGAAGAAGCTGGAATATAATAGTTTACTGTGACAAATTCTGCATAGAATTGATTTAAATTGTCTGCAGAAATTAAAGCATTTATTGGCATCTGCACTAAAACTGTCTGTGCTACTGCAGAAGTTTTTGCTTTCTCATGGTCTGTGTTATCCAGGCAATCATGCTGCCTTACGAAGTTTGAAAGCTCTGTTCATTCTTAGGCAGACTGTGCTGGCCTGTGTGACTGATTTGTGCGAGCTGTAATACACTTTTTGCTCAAGAGCTGTAGGTTTCTGGCAGGTTCTTCTGAGTGCTTTGCAAACCTTTAAAATAAAAAGCTGTGGAGAATTTGAGTGCATAAATAAATGGGAGGAAATCACGTGCAGTAAATCACCAGGAGTGTATAGACAGTCGAAGGATTGTGAAAGAAATAAAGTGTGAAATAGCAATGATACTGTAAAAGAGATACAGTAAAATCAGAAAAAACAGTGGGTCAGGTGCTAAGCGGCCTGAAGGCTGCTTTGCTTCACTACAGCAGCTCAATATAGCAGTTAAACAAACATTTTATAGCTGGAGGTACACATACTCTAGTTCTTCTGAAGCCGAGTGCTGTGCCACTCTCACTGAGAGAGTGAAATAGTAGCCCACAGTGCTTGCACCGGCCATCTGCAGCAGGACTCATTCAGTGGGGCAGTGTGTGGGGATGGGACAGAAGCAGCATTCATCGCATGTAGGTTTTCGTGCTTGGAGTTCCTGCCTAGGTCGCGGCCAGTTCCCAAGCACCTCTGCCCAGTCCTGTGCACAGCAAGAGCGGGGGAACCACAAAGGGATACTGAAGGCTGTGGAGCACCTGGCTTAATCAAGGCAACTGGGCAGTTCCTCTTGTCTTTTAAATACATTGCCTCCTGCAAGCAAATATTGGTTTTCATGCATTAGTGGAATGACACAGGATATTAGGCATTACAGGCGAAAAATGCAGAGGAGAAGCCCATAAGGTCAGTCTCAGCTCTGTCCCCCTGGTGCCTGTGCATTACAGCGAGGCCCCAGCACTGCTGTACCTAATTTGTTAATTAGAGAGGCAAAGAGATGTATTTTTTGCAGCTGATCTCCTTCACTCACAGTTGCTGGTGTGCATATGTGTTTATGGAAATTACATTTAAACTAGACCGAAGGAGTGTAATTATGGGCACATTGTTATGCCAGAGTGTTTTCCCCATGGGGCGACATTGATCAGTTCAGTGGGTGATGGTGGCGAGCTCAGCTGTCCTGTAACTGTTCCCAGGGCCGTCAGATGGGTCTGGTGGGGGCAAGTCTGAAGGAAGGGTTGGAGGGAGAAGAATGACCTGCCTGTGTAAATCTTTCCTCCTGTGTGTGAAAGGTGCCATAGGAGAAGTCACAGAGGGGCTTGCTCAGGTCTGTAACACCGCTGCAGCTGGGAATAACTGCTGGCACTCAGAGCCTTTCAGTGTCTTCTGTGTGTGTGTGGGGGGGACACGCAGAAAATGTCGAGCAGGCCCTTGAAAACAGATTTTTCATTTTTAATGATGTGGTAGAAAAAGCGAAGAGAGTGGAGGGATGTGATACAGCAGAGGTGTCAGGTGACTAGATGGGAAGTTTATCCTTGCAATGGTGTTTTACACAGATGCAACCGTGGCAAGACTGTGTTAGGTCCCAGAAGAAATGGTTTTGCAGTGGGCAAGATGCTGGTACTGACAAACCTTGTCAATACTGGTGCTTATACATATGGATTTATCATAAAAAAGGCCCAGGTTTTGCTCATGCTGCATCAGTTTCACAATGGAGAGACAGGCTACTGGCTGCACATGGTTTTTAATGAAACAAGTCAAAGAGAAAGGACTTTTCAGAGCCCTGTAGAGAAACGTGTTGTGCAGGAAACCCAGAGGAAGCTCCAGCTCTGCTTATGAGTCCAGGTCTTACACCTCTGGATATGGGTAATCTCTCGTAATGGCTCATCACGTATCTCACAGACAGGGTGGGCACTTGGCAGAGTTGGAAAAAGCGTGAGGTATCTGTCCTAGAAAAGTTCAGTCTCATTCTTTTTTAACGCAGTCTTCCAGAAAGAGCATTCTGCAGAAGACATTTCATTCTACTTAATTCGCTTCTTGTCTAATAGCTGCTAGCTTCTTTCACTGTTATGTGAAAAGCAACTAATACNTGAAAAGCAACTTNATTCATGAAAAGCAACTTTAGCTCAGACATAGACCTGAGAATTTTCTTTACATCTAGAGGCTTCCTTTGAACTCTTTACTGCAGTCTTAATAGGACTTTATTATGTTTGCTCATTTTGACATTAAATGCTAGAGGTAGAAACTGAAAATTTGATGCCCACTATTTTCTACTATTAGATTCATGCTTTGGTCATTGCACAATGTAGTACTGGCCTGTTCATGTAAAGAGTAGCAACATATTTATTATGTATTACTTGCTCTTGTGTATGTTTTGCCCTAAGAGTTAGATAAAAGTAGATGTAATCATAAACATTTTTGGCATTAAGCTCTGCTACACTTTCTGTCCTTTAGAATTTGACAAAAATGTACACTTATGTGGAAAAAAAAGTGTAACATTCCGACAACAATTATTAGTATGTTGTGTCATAAACCTATGAATGTTGTGCTAGGTGTTTTATTTGCATGTGTGCAGTGTCCATTTAAGGTTAAGGGAATGGCAAACAGAGCATTTGGACCTTCAGATGATGCTCTCTGTTATGCACAGAGAATGAAAAGTCATTTGGGTAGGCTCTTAAGATCTCAGCTTTGGTTCAGTCAATTTCTTTCCACAAAGCTGGTCTCCGTTTTGAAAACACAGCTCTAGCACCAGCAGGTCTTTAGGACATAGCTAGTGAGTTACAGAGTCTTTCAGCACCAGATCAGATTCTGCATCAAGCTCAGCTCAGGGGTAATAAGAGTTATCCCCAACTTCATAGATCCACAGTGGTGCATCTTTAAGATGAGTTTGATGAGTCTCAGTTCCTCCTCATGCTGCACAAACTGGCTGCTCAGTCTTGTCCTCTGCAACAGAGATGCTCTCTGCGTGCTTCTTGGGTGTTTAGCATAGTGATTGCCTCAGTCTGGGTAGGCCCTCATGTAAGACCTCTTACCAGAGCCACAACTGCTGCATGGCAGATGTGATTCTTACAGAAAGCTATTCACACCAGCCAGTTTGCCACATTTGAATCTCTGGCCTGGCAAATTATGAATAATTTGTGAGGTAGGCTAGGTAAACTATGTTAGGGAAAAGCTTTGGAGGGTGAATTCTAAGGGAGATTTTTTAATATGTTTTTCTCCCAGTGAGACAATGTTTTCCCTTGGTACCTTGTGGGTAGGATTGGGACACTTACTGGGTGTCAGGGTGAAGGTGTGCTGTTGCTGAGAAGGCGGCTTGTGGTGGACCTCCAAACAAAGATTTGTGTGGCCTTACTGAAGTCTGTTGAGAAAGGCTGTGAAATTTGAGTTGTATGAGTTTCGTAAAGGAGGGGAAGTCTTGCAAAACAACAACTAAACAGTGCCTTTACTGAATGGCAGGAGCATCTGTCTCGCAGTGCAGTCCGGTCTATGTTCTCCTTTTCTTACTCAATGAATAGCTGACAACACTTACTGCTGTATAATGGATTAGGTGCAGGGTAGCAAGGGAAAAGCGTAACACCACATTCAGAGGTGGAGTGCAACCAGCTGGTTGCAGGAGGGTTGTGTTGACGCATGTGCCCCATGCTACGTGCAGGAGAGAACCATGGTCTTTCCTGGGCTGAGGGAACGCTCTTTGTCACAGCCATTCCTGAAGGAGGGGATGGCTGTGGCTCAGGTTTCAATAGGGGGGACAGTGTGTACCTCCTGGTTGTGCCATGGAGCGGAGAATGCTCTGCCATGTGTCCCTCCAGGGAGTGCTGCATGGCCACTTGCTGCTTGAAACACAAGGGACCAGAGAGGTACAGTTTTGGAGACGTGAGGGTGGATGAGTGCCATGGAGGTGGGTGAGATGGAGGGGTTGGTGGGTGGGATGAAGATGGGTTGAACACCATACATTGACCTAGCGATATCCTGCACAGGACACTTGCTTTGTGCTCCGAGCGCTTCTCTGCATGGTAGGTTCTTACTGAATATTTTTGTTTGCCAATCAGTGTAAGGTATCCTTTACTCAAGAAAAAAACAAAACCAGCATCATGCTTGGTATCTAAGCAACCCAAAAGTATCCATGGCCTATAAGGCCACGTGGAGATGCCTCGCTGGATTTAGCAACAGCAGAGTTATTACACAAAGCATGTCTCATGGATGTGACCTTCTCCGTTCCTCCCACTCAGTAAACAGTGGAATCAGTTATTCTCCAACTGTATCTTCCCTGCAAGAAAGGCGCATTTTCTACAGTCATATACATAGGAGGAAGTTAGGTGTCTTTCTCTGAAATATTTGATATAATGAGCTTGTTTGTTTTTTGCCCTGATTGCAGAGAAAGTGGTAGAGAGGTGGTGGATGGATGGATTTGCTTTGCTTTGCTGCTTTCTGGGGGAAAATTGTTGCTCCTATTTTCCAGTGAGCCCACCAAAGTGCCTTAGTTTACCTTTCTGTAAATATCCTCACTTGTTTTAGCAGTAAAAAGATACCTGTGGCTGCAAGCTGGCATTTTGCAAAGACACCTTGAGATGCAGTAATGGAAATAACCATTTAATTTCAGCCAGCCACTTTTATTTTAATTTATTTTATTTTTTTCCTCTATGCCTCAGTGGAACTTGCCTGCAACAGTACCATATTGTTAGTGAGGAGTGTTGTGAGACATGCTGCCTGCTCAGAGCTGGGAGAAGAAGGAGTCTCCAGATGGGTGAATGGCTTTTTAGAACTGGTTTCTTTACATCTAAATGCTGTAAGATTTGAACAAAGAACAGACTCTCCAGCCAGGATTCTGAGTGCCTCATGCAACAAAAGGTATCCTACTGAAGCGGTCCCACATTTCTCTATTATGTTCATATTTTTCTCCAGACATGGAATGGAAGTGGGCAAGCAAGCTGCTGAGATGGATTAAGAGGTCCCTACTTAGGTGGCGCACATAGCAGCAAAGATCTGATCTGCTCAAGCAGATCAGAGCTGCAGCCAGCAGCAGAAGGCATGACTGTCTGACAAGAGCTGTGGAAAGAGAGGGAAAGTATTGTGTGGCTCTGAGGACATTAACCTGGCTCACCGTCATTCCTTCTGCTGGGGTGTTTTGTCAGAAGGTGTAAGATAGAGGGCTGTAATGCTTCCTGGACCGTCCTCTCTTTACAGCATTTGGTATCAAAACACCAATTCCAACCAGCCGTCCTAATCCCCAGCCTCTTCCTTCTCCTTTCTTACTCCGTACATTTGTTCAACTTCTGGTTTATCCTTGTTTTCTTCCATCCCCTCCCTCTCTTTTCCTGCCTTCCATAACGCATCTCGCTGAAGAGTCGCCCAGCTGCTTCTCAGACCCTGCTGGGCTCCAGGCTGGAAGGGGTGGGTCACAGATTCACTTTGAAGCATCACTGTGGGGCTTTGCAACTGTACGAGGAGAGGAAATTGCTGCCTTCTCCTGCAGCCACACGGTCAAGTTCAGCAGCATTAGAGACAAGCTTCGGCTGCTTTTCACATCAGATTTTACCACACAAGAAGGTGGCAGAAGTATGATTGAAGGCAAGGTGGAGAGAGGGGGAGGAAAGTGCGTTGATTTCAAACTGTCTTCTCCTTTTTCCCCCCATGAGAACTGGTGGATCTCTTACTAGTTTAGCGCTTCTCTCTGACCACTGCATCCTTTAGTATGGGAAGGGCTGAAAGGAACTTTTGGGCCACAGATGGCAGCATTTCAGCAATGAGGAGGGCATGGGAGGATGCACATAAGCACCAGAGAAAACAAATTAAGAGATCAAATAATATGTTTAGAGGCCCAATAAGGGGTGTGCTAGTTAGCTTCTCGTGCACTCACACTCCACTCATAATGAAATCCCAGTGATGGTTATAACTCTGCTTTGTCTCTCTACGCTTCTGAGAGACTTTTGAGCTGATCAGTAAGATAAATCTACAGCAATGCCTGGGAAGGATGTGAATGATCATCTGTAGATCAGAAAAATCACGCCCTTTTTCGTGAAGACCTTTCATGTGGAATATGCTAAATGGTAACAAGCCCTGGTAGATACCTGGATTCCTGATGTGTTGGTGTCCATGGGTCTTTTACCTTCTCTGGGCTCTAGTCTGAATGATTTTGACTTTCCGTTCTGTGTATTTTATGTAGTAGCACACTATCAGTTTTCTTTGTGCCACAGTTGTTTGTGATGGAAACCCCTAAGTGCAGGGGGAGTGTATCAGTGTGCATGCTCTAATGCTAGACATTGACCAGCGCTTTTTGGGAGGCACAAGGAGACTGTAAAACCAATGCTTTACCTGTATATCAGTTTATTATTGAAATAGTTACTGATATTATTAAATTATTGTTATTATTATATGGCATTATCACTATATTTACCCTTAAATTAAATTTTTAACAGCACACTGAAATATATGGGACAAATCACATCATGTAGCTGAGACCGCAAATGTTGAGAATTTTGCAGATTTCCTTTCCACATGAAAATGTTCATCCTCATTTTCTAACCAGAAATTCTAAAGAAATTCAGTAGAATGCATTGCATTTCTTTTTTTTTTGTCTGCAGTTAAGATACAGCAAGACATTCTTCCCACTGTCAAAACCCCTAACTTTTTCATAGAGAAGATGGTTGGGAAAAAACCTCAGTAAACTCAAAATATCCATATAATTTTCCAAGTGTAGTACATGCTTTTAAAGGTTTTAAAAGAGCGCGTTATGAAACAGTTTAGTTCTGCATGGTTGAAAACAGGTGGGTATTCATACACACAGAAAATTACTAGCCCTGTTTTTGACATCCATAAAGGATGCTATCTGAGATCACAGAAGCAAACAGGTTTCTGAGGTCACCACCGATGCATTTTCTGAGGTCACCACTGATACATTGACTTTGCTGGTGGGGGAATCGGTTAAACCTGAGACCTTTGCAAATTCAATGCTTCCAGACTGTGTACTTTCCAGCATGTTTTGCTGCAAGATAGAGTTTGCTGAGAAAATCACAGTGGGGGTTGCCCTTGTTTCCAGTGTGCTGAACTGAGAGCCGGGCAGGCACAAGCATTCTGAATTGAAGTATTTTTCATAAAACACCTAAGACACACTACCAGAAGTTTTTACCCACATTATCCTTGAACACATCTTTTAGGTTAGATGTGGATGAGAGAAATGAAGGAAAACAGGCTGGAAATTTCCATCATCCAGAAATACTGAATTATGCAAGTATCAATTTTTAGTATTAAGCAGTGGGATATTTTTAAGTTAACGGATATATCTGGATATTTGGATGTGGTTCCTCATTCCCTTTTATCGGTTTTATTCTGGCATGACTTCTAGCCAGAAAGTGGAAAAGTGAGCCTCATAGCAGGTAAGGGCATGTAGGCGCACCTACAGGTATGGCTGAGAAATAGAGAGGTGTCTATCTGTATGCACAGTATGTTCAACATCTGTGAAGTGTCTATGTCAAGAGCCACTCATGCTCTATTATTCAGAAGGAGCTAAACGTGTGCTTTAAGAGTAAGTGCAAGTGCTTGGTTGTATTTCTGCATGTGTGAATGCGAATGCCAGGTTAAGAGCACATACTTCTTTCAGTGAAGTGGAAAAGGTTATGCACCTCTTCAGTGGATGCATAGATGAAGTGTTTGTGAGTTTTGCAAAGATGAATGAAGTTCATGGAGTTATTAAAGTTAGCTTGTGATCACCAGATGTTGGAATACATGCTTGCATGCATGCTGGTGCATCTGTTGTTTGGATAACAGGATATACACATGTGGGACAAGTGTGCAGTGTAGGTGTTATTACACTGGGGACCATAGCTTCAGCAGGTGTAAATCAGGGTGGCTCAGTGGAAGTCAACGAAGTCCAGCAGCGTGCGCTTCCTGAATCAGTACGTGTGACTGCATGTAGGGATTTTGACGTGTGGGATTGTCGTTGGCAGAGCATGTCAGGATGTGACTTTGGGAGCTTGAGCTGAAGAGAGTTAGTAAAAGAAAAGAGGAATGCCAAGCCACAAATACATACCCAAGGAGCACGGGTGTTAGGGGAAAAGGAAAGAATACATGCACCAAGACTTGTCTTCCAGGCGAAACCACCGGTTTTGTGCTGCTCTTTCTCTGTGGAAGTACACAGAAACAGTGGGATTTTAGAATATGAGTCTTTTAGATAACTTTAGATAACTGACTTTTGCATAGGGTTAATTTAATGAAACTTCTGTGCTGGAGCTGGGGAGGGCCTGGGGCCTCTCTGAGCCATAACGTCATTCCTTGTTGCACTGCTGCTCCAAAGGGGAACAGCTTATACCTGCTGTGTACCACCTCTGAGCATGGGCATGAAGCTTGTGCTCCTCTGTCCTCCGTCCCTTCCTCATCCTGCCTATCTGCTGGACTGAGAAGGAACATAGCTCAGCCTCTGCTTCCTCTGCTGTATGTGAAATGGGAGTCTCTAGCTACAGGGCTTACTCCTGCCCTGGCTGCCGAATGCACCCACAGCCTGGCTCTCATTGAAGCATTGTCTTTTTATGCACTGCCCAGAACTGCACAGGGTTATTTTTTTCTGGTCAAATGACACAGTATGGAAGTCCACTCATCTGTGCTTTCTTACCCCTAGGTCTCTTTCAGCATCCCCTTCCCTGTCTTCTGTCAGCTACAACTGCTGTTGATGTGCTGCCTGCCTCAGTCTTTCAGCCCATCTGGGCAGTGGTGTAATTATTAAGATGTTCTTAAACACCAGTGCCTGGTACCACTCCCTTGTATGTGGAGTGTAACATTGCCTTTTGTAACTTTGAAAACATTTACAGCTTTAACACTTTCTGTGAATGACCTCATCCTAAGCATTGTTCACTTTTGCAAGTTCCCTGATTATTTCAAAGTTGCTGAGATAATTGCTTCAAATTGATAGGAGGTACATTCTTTGTTATAGTTGAAAAGGTGATTCCATTTATGGCTTGCCTGTGCATCTGATTTTAAATTATATTTTTTTATATGACACGGTTGCCTTTCATAGTACAGACTGGATTGAAGGTCCTAACACATCCTTTCAGAGTCCATGCACGATACTCTGGTAATGCAGCACTATAACCTGTTCAGTCTCTTGTGGTTCTGACACCCATGAGCTGGTACCAAGTCCATCCCCCGTTTTGTCACTATAAAAAATTTTTTTTATGTTGATGTTTTGGTCTTCAAACACCAGAATTTAAAAAATCAGCACCCTGCTCAGGTGCTTCCGGAGAATCTTCTCTCTCAACCCTACCTCCATGGCTACAGAGTCAGAGGCAGCAAAATTGTCTGGTTTGGATGCAAGTCAGTGGTATGTGAAGCAAATGAAAGGAATAATGTGTTTATCACTCATGAAAAATACCACAGGCTCATGGTTTCACAAAAACATCTGGTCACTCTGCAGAGGTGATCAAAACAGCAAACAGAACCTTGGGTTGCAAGAATCTTCCTGCTGGAAAGCACAATTGAAAATACTATAATTTCTGCTATATAAGCCAGTGGCAGATCGCTGATTTAAAAGCCAAATACATTTTTAAGAATTCAATCCCATACATATAGTTCTGTGTCTTTGTGTGTGTGTGCATATGTACATAGTAAAACCAGAACAGATTTAGAGAGCTAGCATTTAAAATATCTAGAATCAAGGAGAAGCTTTATTATGAATAAAATCTGAAAGGATTTGGATTACAGTCAAGAAGTTTAGATAAAGGACAATCAAAATTGTACTAGGGCAGATAGTCTTCCAAAGTCTGCTTCAGAAAGGGGTGCGAGGAATCTGAGGGACAGCTTGGCTAATGTAGCATGTGGATGAAAAAAATGTAGTTTAATGATTTGTTGAACTATTACAAACCCAAACATCAGTTCAACAGGACTAGCCTGCTAATTACTGTTTTCCCAAAAGACAATCGTAGATTGTGAACAAAAGGTACAATTTCAATTTGAAACTTCAGCTTAACAGAGATGTATTTTTCTTGTAAAACCATTCCCATGGAAATTTCCTAATGATTTTCTTTTGAAATGGTTTCGTTTAGAAAGGAAATACAAGCAATACATAGAGTGGTATTTTTCTCATAATAATACTGCAGCAAATAAACACTCAAACTAAAAAGGCAATTTCATTTTAAGTGAAAAAAGACTCTTTGCTGTGTGCACACTTCTGTGGTGGAACTCGCCGCCATGTAACAGCAGTGCCAAGAGCTCCGTAGGACTCAGGAAAGGGTTGGACATTTCTTGTTATTAAGATGCCAACTGGCTCACTGATATTGCTGTCATGATAACCGTCGTGGTATAGGGAAGCATATGTACTGTCTCTTTCTGTGTGGTTTGTGGGCCACCAAATATCTTCAGCTTGCAAATACTGAAAATGTTAATCTTCATTTGTTTGAGCTGTGTTCATACCTACAGAAAGATGGTAATATGCAGTCACTTTAAACTTCGCAGCGATTTCACATTGGTTTCAGAGACAATAGGTACCTCTGCAGCATTAATCTTCTGTCATGTTTCCCTTTTTTACGAATGATTTCTTTTCCTGGCTGGCAGAGAGCAGTCCAAGCCGCAGAATCCAGAAACAGACTGTCCCAGAGCTTGTGCCTGCTCCCATCAGGGAAGGGCCTGCCACAGAGCTGGGATCTAGTTTCAAACTCCTGCACAATTTGTGGTTATTTAGAGCTAACATTTTGGTTTAGGCTGGTCTCTAAATATTTGTTGTACGGTTTTATTTAGAAGAATAATGACTCTGTGTTTAGGGGCTACAGCATACAATGCATCTAATGCCTGGTCTCTTATTTTTTTTAGCTTTCCTTAACTTTCAAGTGCATTTCCACTCTTTCATTTTACACAAACTCTTGGACATTGGCCAAATAAATTCTCTGTAGTCTGTACAGTTCAGGATCTTAGCCAGATTAAAGTTATCATCAATTTCACCTCCCTCTTCTTTTAATAACATCCCACTTTCTCCATAGTACTTCTCATGTTTTTGAAGGTTCCATTCTGTATGTTCTTCCGCATTTTCTTGAATTTTATGCTCTTTTATTTTATCTCTTGATGTAACTGAATCTGGTTTTTTTACACATGCTTTTCAAACTCTTTACCATTATCAGTATGGGCTTTCTGAATACTTGCTACTGAGCAGTCTATTTTGTGAGGCTGTGCTGGTGATTCCTTGTTCTAAGGCAATGCTGACTGACAGCTGCAGAGAATCTCCTCAGGGCATTTGAGGAATCTCTCTGTTTATTCTGTATCAAAATTTCACATTGCATTTTCCTCAAAGCTAGTCTGAAATACTGAAGACCCAAGCTATTTTTTGCTTTCCGGAAGACAATAATACAACATCAAACACGGAGTCCAGGTTTTGCTATTTCAGTGTGGTTTGTTCTCCTGAAATATGATTGCCAGAAGCCTCTGCTGGGGAAACATTATGGTTGTAAAATACTTTTGAGCAAGTAAGTTACCTCAATACAGCGATGGGAGAGTTCATAGAACAGGTTTTTGGTGGGATATTTTTAGTTGTGATGGGTAGTCTAAAGCACAAACTGAGGAGTTGCAGGTAGTTTTCCTGAGAGAATATTTTGGACTTGGATATGAAGCCTGCAAAGAAATCCTGCGCTGTAACACTACTCAGAACACTCTTGGTCACCTAGTTTACACTTCTGCAACGACAATTTGTATTTGCCAAGGATGACTTCAGAGCCCAGCAGCCAGCATCTCCATTTTTAGCAGATGCAACTCAAAATTGGAGCTGGTCTCTTGAACGTCTGGTCCTAAACTGTATGTTGGCAAAATGTGTAAGTTTTCTTTTTCTCTGCATTCTTAAAAAATACAATAGATAGTGAGATAAAAAATCACTTTAAATTTTAACTGTGGCTGATATTCTTTTTCCTGGCTGGAGCAAGAGTTAACTTCTTAGGGCAAACCCCCAGGGCTAAGTATACTAGTAAACTCCAGCTGCTTTGTACTTCTTTGCCAAAACTGAGAAGCAGTAAACCTAATACAACTTGCTGGTTAAACCAGGTTTACAGCTGTTTTGCATTGCTGGAGTGGAGCAGAGCAGCTGGAGCATACCAGTGAATCAGGGTGATATTTTCTTTGCTGGGTCTTTTGTTGAGTCTTATAAGGAATAAGCCAAGGCAGAGGCAGTCGCTTCTTGGCAGTGCACAGTCAAGTTGATCCAAGACTTACATTTAGAGCCAAAGCCACCATGTTTTTTGTCTTTGTGTTCACTTTTATATTCTCCTACTAGTTTTGTTTGCCATGGGGATATAGATGTGTAATAATTCCATGTCATACTGGCATCATACTCAGTCTTTGTTTTGGTAAGGGCAGCCATCAGCTTGAGTCTATTTTACCAGCTTTGCTGGCTCAAGTCATCTTATGAAAATATCTTATAAAGCTATAATTTAGGAGAATGAAGAAGTCTTTCAGGTTAAAGTGCCAGGGGAATTCTTCACTTCAGAATCTGCTTGTGTCTCATTGATTTCACTTGTGACACTATCAGGTCGCTTTATTTGTTTATGTCACATTTTCCCATCTATACAATATCTTCTAGTTTACTCTTTTTGAGTTGTGCTGATATTAATGCCATTTTGTCCTGCTAAGGTTTCATAAAAGGGTATTAGGCTAGAAATTAATTATTTGAATGCTTCTTTTGGCTGTGTGAGATTGCAATGCAGCATGAGTATAGATGAAGTTCTGGGTTTGGACAAGTTTGTACTGTCTCCAAATTGTAAATCCTGATATCAGTTGCAGCTTGTAAGTACTAGTGTAGTAATAATAAATATCAATGGGGGATAGACTACATGATCTTTAAAAGGCTGCTTCCAACCCAAACCATTGTATGACTCTATTATCAGTAATAATCAGGTTACAAATTCTAGCTGTGTGTAGTTTATAATGATCCTAATACTGGAAGAAGGCACGATTAGTGTAGTAGGGAATGGGAATGAAGGGAAAACAATTCAGGGGGATAAGACAATGTATAAGAACACCTGCAGAACTATCTTTCTGTTATTTGTTCTGTGCAGCAGGTGCATATGGTTACAATCACCTGGGAAGTGTTTAGAAACCTTTGCCTACAGCAACAGCAATTTTGGGATCAGCTGTGTAAAATGCAGCCATGCTAATCTGAATGGCTCTGTTGAACTCCAGCCTGCCTCACCTCTGCTGCTCCTGCTGTCTTTGCCGTAGCCAGACATCTTGTATAATTTTGAAGTTACTGAGGTCTTTGTTTTAGCTTCTGCCCAAGTATTAGTTATCAGGGGAAAACAGTTGTATACCTGAAGTAGCTGCACCAGCAGCCACCACACTATGGGCAGATGAACTTCCACTCTTCCAAACTGTTTCTACTTAGCGAGCTTCTGTTCTATTTTATGTATTGTATTTTTTATCCATTTTGTATCTGGATTCCAGTAATGTCACACTGCTATATGCGTAGTTCCCATGATGCTGATTTTGAAGGGTGGCAGTAGTAAGTTGGAAAATTAGAAATCTAAAAAGAACCTTGAGATCTGTCTGCAACCAGCAGCAAAAGCAAAGTGTCCACTCTGTTAATTTCAGCTGAGTTCTCAGGAAAAAAAAAAAAGTGACGTCCATCAGATTTTCTCTGCCCATGCATGTTCAGGATTTTGTACCTTCTTTGTAGTCTGCAGATCTTGATTGCCAGCAAATCGACTGCAGGGGAAAGGGAAGGACCACCTGTCACACTAAATGTTCACAAACCTTGCGAACAAAAATAAACAGTTTAAAAAAAAACCTAACAGCTTGTAACAGCTGCCACATTCCACCCAAGAGAAATCTTTATGCTAATGGAATCTGACAGGTTCTACATTAGATATCTACATGTATGCAAATTAAAAAAAAAAGAAAAAAAGAAAAAAGAAAAAAAGAAAAAAGAGAAAGAGAATACGTCTTTTGGGCTTCTCTTGGTTGGTGGTGTTTTATGTATATAAGGTTTTTGTCATTGTTCTCATTCCTGTAATTTA
>Ga0065711_1038039_pt1 | contig 19218 bp, 18 predicted proteins | sample Hoacrofraction12_FD_59098 | JGI IMG/M metagenome (GOLD analysis project Ga0065711, IMG submission 59098) | Hoatzin crop microbial communities from Cojedes, Venezuela - Epithelial fraction 12 v2 (version 2) | ecosystem: Host-associated > Birds > Digestive system > Esophagus > Crop | place...
TAAAAAAAAAAAAAAAAAAAAAAAAGAAAACCATCTGTTCTTCCACTTCTCTCTGGTTTCCCTGGGCAGCATCGAACACAAATCAGCCCCCATTTCTCAACAGACATCATCATCAGATCATTAACAATAATCAGCCTTTTGGTATTATCCTGTAACATACTGTAACAGCAGACCTAAAAAAAATGCTATTGGATCAGATTCAATTTTCCAAGAACAAGTTCCAGGTATTTTGTCAGCTCTCTCTTCCTAGTTTCTCATACACAATAGGAGTAAAAGGAGAAATCACTCCATATGCCCATACATCTAACAGTAAACTATTTTTATATTTCCTTTTCTTTCTGTATGGATCACATATCCACAAGGGCTAATATATCATGTCCCTTGAGGTGACATCTCTGTCTGCAGTTCTGAAGTGTTCTTTCCACTGTGCTTCAGTTCTACTGGTATAATCACAACCATGTATCATGTACTTAATCCTTACTTTTTAAATAAACCATTTTAAATGTATTCCTTTTTGTGTGGAGAAATGTATATAGATTTTTTAACTTCCACATTCTCTGACCTGAGATTTCTGTGCTTATTTTTTCACATTTCTACCTACTTTAATTGCAGCTGGGAATGTTACTGGCAGTCAATGTATCAGAGGAGAAAAAACTATTCTCATGGTTCCACAGACGACAAAATCTCCAAGATTAGCTATGTTCACAACATTTCCAGTCATTTGGGTTGGAAATTAAGAAAAACCTTGTAGTTTCCAGCTTAAACTTGGCCTATATGAGACACAATCTGGTTTCAGTGCTCAGTTTAAGGCTGGCAGGGTGGCCAGAGGCACTGCAAACCATCATCAAGAAAAATAAGCCAGTGTCTTCTGAAGTGCTAGCCCCGAGCCTGTGCTTTGCCTCCATTGTTTGAGGTTTGACATGAATTCACTTCCAAGCACCCTCCTGTCCCTGATCTTGTCCATTTTGCCTGAAGAAAGCTTGACCTTGCTTGCTGAAGCTCCTTGAAAGCCTTGCTCCAACCACCACCATAAAATCCCGATGGTACAAGCGGCACTGAGCACGGGTTGGGAGTTCAGCAGCCTTTTACCACTCCCAGACATCCCAAACCATCCCTGCATCAGAGACAAAACTTCTTCTTCAAATGCTTCTTTTAACTTCACCTTCTTAGTTCCTAAGGGTCCAGGTTGTCTTTAAGGATGAAGATTGCCCACGTATCTCCATCTGCCTGCCTCTTCCCGTACGTATGATCAATTGGCATGTCTGGACAGAGGCAGGAGATTCATCTTTTCAAATGCCTTCGACACCTGGTAGTGAAGCCATTTAAAGCCCAAGCCCAAAGCTGGTTCCCTTGAACTGAAATAAATAAAGGCCCTTCCCACATTGCTGAGCAACTCTGTGGGTAAATGGGGACCCGAGAGCTGGGGCTGCCCTGCTGTGAACAGGGATGTCTCAAAAAGTGGTGATGTTTGAGGAGGAAGCAAAGCCCGAGTCCTTAAGGCCTCAGAAAGTGGAAAAAGAGTCCAGCGAGGAGGATGTGGCATTTCCTTGGAACGAGAAAACTAAAAAAACATGGGAGGTGCTGAAAATAAAAGGGAATGAGGAGTGCCCTGCATCTATCCGTGAAACGGCTCGTCTGACGGCCGCCGCCGCCTCGTCAGAGCTGAAGGGATTGCTTACCAAAACTGCACACCCGGCACGGCAGTTGGTGTTTTAAAAGAATGAAGCTGTGGATCAGACGTGCGGGCAGCGGCGGGGACGGCCAGCCCTGCCTGCGTCCCGTGGGGCTGCGGGGCTGCTGCCGCGCCGAGGCTGGGCTGTGTCTTGCAGCACGGGATCGCATCCCCTTCTTCATGCCCATGGGAGTCTGTTAAAAAAAATAAAGAACCAAAACACACACACATTTTGCTCCTGCCTTTACTGTCAGCAGGATTTCAGCCCCAGAACTGGAGGGTGCCATTGGCCGTAATGCCAGGTATCAGCCATGCGGAGCCAACCATGACCACAGTGGTCTCACCGCACCGGGCAACGCAGGCTCAGGAGCTGGAATCTTGCTGAGGAGCTCCCATTCGAAGCAAGCTGTTTGCTGAAAACACATTTGAGCCGAGAGCAGACCAGGCACAATCTCCTCCACTCTGGGTTATTCTCACCTGGGAATGGTCTTCTGCAGAACATCATTCTGCAAGAGGGGAACCACAGAATTTGGTTAATCTGGTTGTGGTAAATACTGAGGCTGGTCTGGAAGAAATACGGAAAAGTGCAAGTGCTGGGGAGCAGAGCCAAGCCAACGCCTCTGCTAGGGAAAAAATAATGCGATAGTCAGTCTTGAGACACCTCCTTTAGCTTTTCTCCAGTAGAGAAATATAATTGTGTCTCTCACTCACTGCTGCTAAAGTGCAACTAATTACAACCCTCCCTGTTTCCCAACAGGTCCTCATTAATAGTCTGTTTATATTTCATGTGATATTGATTTTTAAATGGGAATACTTGCCAGCTGACGCAGGGAGACTGCGGGAACTGTTCCTAGAGGATTAGGTATCGTGGTCTTCTGGATGTGCAGAAAACTGCTGGGGTTTCCCTTAGTCCTTTGCTCCTCCAGAAATCAGTTTTGCTTCTGCGTTTGTCAGATGCCCACCAGACCCATGTAGCCCACCAGCCCCCCGGGGAGGACAACTTCACCTCCATGCTGGGACAGAAGTTCCCAAGATGGGGACAGAGGTTCAGCCCGCGGGCAGAGAAGCCTTTTGGCTCTTGCCACAGTGGTTTCAGGGGTCACGAGCGGTGATCACCAAATACCTGCCAACAGCCCCCCAAAAGCACACTGAGCCTGCGCTGGGAGAAGGAGGCGGCAGTGCCCATACGACGTGCCTACATCAGCTCATGTAGCAAGCCCACAGAGCCCATGGGGAGCAATAACCCCACAAAATAGTTTCTTTCCCAGGGACTGGTGGCTCTAGGTCACTTTTTTGGGGCTGGGGACAAGGTTTCACCTTGGCTGCTTGTAATGTGAGTTTTCAGTGTCCCGGGAAGCCACTGCTGCTCCCGTTGAAGCTCAGTGTGTCTTGTTCACACTCCCAGCTCCTCTATGCAGCGGAGGGGAGGGAAGGATGAATTTTTCCCTTCTGATGTCACTTTAGTTGTTTCCTGGATATTATTAGGAAACTCAAAACAAAACCAAACCCTGAAGAACTTCTCCAGATCAGAGTAACTGAACAAGAACAAAAAGCGTGATTCTTGCCAACACTGGAAGAGACACAAAGACCGACACCAACGAAAAATTAATGAGTTCCCACTCCTGCAGTCCTTGTAGGCTGTAATTAGTCTGAAGCATGCTCATTAGCACTTGCTTCCTCAGCAGCCAGAACTTTGCTTTGTGCCCACATTTGCAAACACACATTCACTTTCCTCTGCTCAACTTGCAGAGGGCCTGTGGCATTTGTAGCATCAAGGAAGCAAAGTCAGGATGCAGCTCCTGAGATCGACTGATGCCTGGTGAAATTCAACAAGACACTGCTTCGAAAGAAAAGGCATTACGTTTTTAATGCATTCCTTTTCTGGTTTAAAGTCTCATCACTTTAGGCTCTTCCACTTTCATGAGAGCTCTTGGTTCTGGTTTAAATGTAAGCCTGAAATACCTCTCCCAGCTCCAATCCAGCACATACAGTCCCATACAGGGATGTGAGTGGCTTCCTTTGGGTATGCCCACGGTCTCTGGTCCCTGCCTTGCTTCATGTCCCCAGTGCCCTCCCCGGTCCCCTTCCCCTCCGATTTTGTGCCACGTACCTTCGGTCCTTCCCACAGCTCCCATCTCCCCGGCATGATGCACTGGGTTCAGACACGTCACCCTGCTCCCCGGGGGTGTCTAAGCAGCTCTGTCACACATCAAGCAGAGTAACATTAACGCCTTTAAGTCATATTTCAGTTACAGTTATTTTGGATCAATGTTTTTCAACTTATTCTTTATTTTCTCTCCCTTTCCCACTCTCCCCTTTCACCAACTCCTTGCTTCAGATAGTCCTTATTAATTTGAGCTGCCACCTCTGCACCTGTATTTTGGCTTTGCAAAACATGACTGGAGTAGCTTTGGCATTATCTTGACATGATAACGTGATATGTGCAGCTTTCTGCTGGCTTTTTTTTAACCATTCTTTTGACATTCAGGTACTGTCACCCTCCTCGGTTTGACATCGCAGTTGTAGTGTCATCTCCACAGTGGCCTCTCTATTGACATTATCATCGAATTAGCTTTATGATCAGCTGTAATATCAAAGGGAAGGGTGAGAGGTTGGCCCCAGCCCTGGCAGTCGGGATTCAGGGTGACAGAAGTCACTTCTGAAAGAAGGAGAGGATGTGCCGGACAGCCGCTGGCATTACTACGTGCATCAAGGCAAACCTGGGTGGTGGGAAAGCAAGTGAGCACTCGAGAGGTTTTGCATTAGAAAAAATAAGCAAAAAGAAAAAAACAAAACAAAACAAACACAAAAAAAACGACTACCCTGAATACTTCGGGCTAGTTAAAAGTAATTATAGTACAAATGAACAATTAAATAAATGCGTTCACTTATTTTGCCACTTTCTTCACGCCGCAGTGCTGGGCTCCGGAGGGACGGCCGGCTCCGAGCTCCCTGCAGAGGCTGCCGCGAGCTGCAGGCGTGGGCGTGAGGTTTGTGGGCTCCGGGGCTATTAAACTATTTAGGACCAGACTGAACGCAGGCCCAGCGCTATTATAAACACAGATGTTTTTATAAGCTTGCTGAAAAGTTAATCATCCTATTAATGCCTATTTCTGGGCATGCCGCAAGTCAAGAGATTGCAGTGTCTGAGCGGCGACCGTAGCGACTCTGAGCGAGCGCCTGCCCGGTCGGCTCGTGGGAATCCAAAACAACCCTGGCAGGACGGGGCGGAAAGCTGAGCTCTGCTGGGCGCTCCCCTCCTTGTGTGCATTAATAGCCTCCTCGCTGCGCCGGCTGACACAGCCCAGCAGCTGCCTGCGGCCGCCCCGCTCTCCCGGGGCTGGCATTTGCAAACGCTCAGATGCGCCAGGATTTCGGGAGACCTCGCGAATCACCCGCCGCGCTCCGCCGGGAGCACCGGGCCGGACCGGGATGGACGAGAGCAAACCCCTGAAGGTCCGGCTGACGTTCTCCGTGATCCTGGTTGGCGTCTCGCTCCTGTTTGCAGCCGTAGTGACTGACCACTGGGCCGTGCTGAGCCCCAAAGTGGAGGAGTACAACGCCACCTGCGAAGCGGCTCATTTCGGGCTATGGCGACTCTGTACAAAGCGGATTTTTATGCAGGAGCAAGGTCCCAAAGAGAAGGGCTGTGGGCCGATAAGCCTGCCAGGAGGTACGTGACCACCCACTGACGCACGGGAGAAAGCACCAGGCGGTCATGCCAGGTTTTGCTTGAGAGGTTGCAGGACATGGCAGAAGGAAAATGGGGTCCGCATTCCCGTGGCACGTAATTCGGCATGGGGCTGCATGGGGCTGTTTTCATGCTGGTCTGCAAACACACCTCGGTTTCACCCCTCTTGCCGTCCATGTGTGCTATGCTGCCTTGCACATCTCTTTGTGACCATATTTGAGTCTCCTGTGCAACAACGGCAGTGGTGGGGAGAAGGGGAGGAGGAGCAGACACGGTGGAAATCACAGTGGGAAACTGGGCTGGAGGAAGTTCTGCTGACATCAGCCAAGGGTTCCACAGCACCTAGCCACGCTGACGGCAGCGGGCAAGAAAGAGAATTTATGGGTCCACCATATGGAGCCGGGTCTTTAGGATTTCCAGATCCATATAGCTACGAAGGAACAGCCTGTTCAAGGCAGGCATTAGGTTATCTCTAAACCATTTCAATAATAACCGTTTCTCAGGACAGAGAGGAAGAACAACCTGCAGTTTGTTTTGCCAGCTTCCAAAAAAAAGCCATAAACTACATTCGAAGCCATTTCTCAGTGACTTTCTGAGCCTCCTCACCTTTCAGCGGAGACAGCCTGGTCTCACACGCGTCTCCATCACGGGTTCCTCCAGTGCAGTCGACAGGGAGGGCGGTGGGGGAGCGGACACGGCTGCTTTCCGGGAAGACCTTTCCATTCCCATGGTAAAAGGAGCTCATTATGTTTTTGCTGATCGCAAAGTCAGCAACATTCGCGCCGCATGCACTAATACACTCCCTCCGTGACCGAGCTACGCTGCTTTTTTAGAAGGCTCATAGGGTACTGGATGCTTTCCAGAACAGAAATAACAGGATTGCCTTCATGTTAGACTCGCTGCTTGAAATCAAATATATGTGTTAACACATACTTGAAAATTTCCTGTGAAAAATCTTACTGCCTGGGCTTACTGTATATCCCCTGTATTACTGCAATTCTTTATCTCTTTGGCCAAATTACATATCTGAAGAGAGGAGCTCAGCCTCAGCATTTGGATCTGCCTCTAACCAAATTTGGGAGTGTGTCATCCGTATGCTTAATGTCTCTCGCAAAGGTACTCATGTGCCTAGAAACCTATTCCTCACTGTACGCCTTTCCTCGCATGCAGAGGAAAACTCCCACAAAAGGAAAAACAATAGAAAGTGGTGGATAAACACCAAAATTGCACAGCTGCGGGGTAAATATAAAACTCATAAATATCCAGCTGTCTGAAAAAGCAGATTCACAGGCAGGGCAGCATGAAAGCAGCCACGGTCTTTGACAGACACCAGCATGTGCTCGCGCGGGCGTTGAATCCCGTCCCAGCGCTGCCGTTCCGCTGGGCACAGCGAACACCCTGGTGACGATGGAGGGGCTGAGCCACCCACCCCACCCCCGAGGTGGTTTTCCAGTTTTTAAAGATATTTGGGAATTCGGATGACATCCTGAGTCATAATCAGCATCTGAGGTTTCAAAGGGCAAGATGCCCACCTCAATTCTAACATAAATATTTTAATCCCCATTTTACTCAGGCAGGGAACACGGCGTGGGGTGGAGGGGGAGAACACAGCCCCCACAGATCCGGGCTGCTAAACGATGCTGCGTCCGCACGGCTGGCATTAGATTGATTTCACACTTCTGGGAAGAGATGTCGGCAGGGAAGCACCGGGGTTGTGAAACCTGCCGCAGTCGAGAAAATGTGAATGAACAAACGTGCAGTAAGAGAGCAGACGTGGGCACTGGTTTTCCTGAAAATCATGAGACATAACTAGACATTACTGCCAGGACTGGAAAAGAAACATAAGAATTTATCACTGCATTAATAACCATTTACCAGTCGCTCCCCGAGGAGGAAACGGATGGCACGGTTAACATCATTATTTATTAGGCTTTGAGCTCAGCGCAGTGCAAAATGGGGAGGATGACTTGGCTCACAGTCCACAGGGCAGGGCTGTGATTTAGGCAGAGCTTTAAAATTTTACAGTGCTCTTCCAAGGATGTTGACAAATTGGAAAGGGTTCAGCATCCTGCTGTAAGAAACAAAAGGATCAGGCAGATGGCTGTTAAAACCGGACAAATTCAGATTAATATTGAGACATTTTTAACGTTGGTCAGTGGGCACCGGGGCAGTTTACTACCGTCTGTAAACTGAGTTCGCCGGCACTGCCGGTAGCTCCAGTGTAGGTGTTGTCCTGCAGAGCGGGCTCTTGTGTGTCTGCACACGGGGCAGCAGCGGGGATGCTCTGCAGCCTGCGCCTGCTGCCAGCAGGTCAAAGCGCTCCTCGTCAACACGGGAACCCGAGTTCAAGCAACTGCAGAGGGAAAGTGCTCGAGCGAACGGGTTATCAGCAGGGCTGTCTTGTTGCCTGTGTCCGTATAAGAGACTCACTCTGCAACACTGGTATGAAATTAAACTGTTTGGAGTTACCATCTCCAGAACTCAGTGCGTGTTGGCCAGGTCAGTCTGGCCGCCTCCACCGCTCAGCCCTCACCTTAACAGCTCCTTTGAATCACAGCAGCGGGTCCTGTCTCCCAAACTTAACACAAGCGGAAACCTCACATTGAAATCCACGTTTTTCTAACCATCCAGCCTGCCCCAAAACCCCACATGCTAGTGTCCATCTGTGGCTCATGAGCAAGGTGGGCTCCAGCCCCTTCCCAGCCCGTCACTCCAACGCTCGTGGGTGACAGCTGCCAACCTGAAGCTCTGCACAGCCCAAACACCTCATGGCCTTTCGGCCCTTTCTTCCCCCATAAGGTGTCCACACTTCAGGCCCCCAAGGTTCAACCACAGTGCGGTGGGGTTGCACTTCTGTTGCATCCCATGGCTGCGGCAGCTGCTGTCCAGCCCCATGGTGGTGCGTGGCAGGAGAGGGTGGCTCTGCGTGGACAGAGAGAAGATGAGTTGGCCCATTTGCTCCCACACAGCGGTCATCCAGGAATGGTGGATCTGAAGGGAAGGGGCCAGGAGAGCTGTAGGGGTGGGTGACCTGGAAGGGGGAGGACACTGCGTGATAAACCACGTGTTACAACCCTGAAGTTCATGTGAGCCTTAACGACCACAGAGCCCCTGGAGTGATCCGGTCAGCACACTGAGGTGACCTCGTGGCAGAGATAATGTGATTAGGGGTGGAGAGAAACAAAGACTGCCACGCAGTTTTCATCCATTACAAAACCCATTTCAAATCCTATCCATTATGTAAATGTGGTGTGACACAAATGGGCTTTTCTCTTATTTGTTGATGGCACCAGAGAGGCGTTGAAGTGCCTCAGTTCTCTTGAATAACAGGGAGCCTCGCTGAAACAGATATTCCAGCTCAGCAGAGCACCAAAGCATCTTTAAACTGAAGCCAATATATCATTTCACCAAAAAAAATCTAGCTATATTTTCCCACAATAAATGCATTTTCCAAAAACACCTCCCTGGAGCTAACCCACTTCTGTGATAACCCCAGTTATCGTAGCTTGGCAGGGATTTGCTATAAGCCACAAAAGCAAAGGCAGCTCCCTTTCCTGCAGACAAGTCCATCTCTAAAAGAAAGTATTGTGTGCTCCCCCTCTGCTGAGCCTTCACGCACTGGAGGGTAGACAGGGCTGGCTTGGTTCACCTGCAAAGGACACGAAGCGGTGCTATGTCCCCCATCGCACCATGCCTGGATGGCTTCACCTTGGGCTTTGTACAGTCAACACGCCTGGGCACTCCTTTGAGTTCAGGCTTTTCAGAGAATTAGTTAAAAGCCAAACTAAACAATCCAAAATAAAGTGTTCCAGTTTCATTCCATCGCCCTCCCCTCATACAGGAGCCAAAGAATCCCCAAACTGGGATCAGCAGACTGGATGCTCAGCCTCAGCCACCTCTCGGTCGCTGGCAGAGGCACATGACCTTCGCTCTGGGGCTCAAAATTTGCAATTTCAGTCTTAGAGGTCTGAGTTCAAATATGTTTCCTCCAGTCGTTTGCAAGGATAATAAAGAACAGATCAGGAGATGCCAGAGCAGAACATTAACCAAGTCTCCAGCAAAGAGAAGCTGCAGATGAAATAAAAGTCAGCTTATAAAATTAAGTAGATAAGAGCATCTCAAAGGAATCTTCTACTAATGGGCCCAAAAATGCTGCTTTAAAGTTGCTTGTCACCTGGAAGAGAGAAAATAAATCCTCTTTGAATCACTAACTCCAACATCTGCCACTTATGTGACAGAAAAAGAACACAAGAACCAATAGGTGACATACAGTATGCTGGTATCTTCTTGTCACTAGAAATTAATGCTGTAAATAACCCCTGAAACGCAATATGTGCCCCCAGGCAGAAACCCTGCGTGGTTCTGCACCTGGGACCTGGCTCAGGCTTTACCCCACGACCTGCGCTGAGGCAGCTTGTCCCAGTCTGGATGTCGGAGAGGACCACAAAGTCCTCCCAGACTTTCTCCCAGCATCTCCTGGAAGCTTTTATTTAATGGACAAGAGATGCTGGTGTTAACCAAGCGGCCCCTTGCCACAGCCGTGCCTGTATTTCATGCAGTCTTGGCGTGATTTCCCGGTCTGATGAGATCCCAACCCAGGGTGCAGGAGGGGTGCTGGAGCAGGTGCTGAGCATGTCTTCTCCAGCCCAGCTCAGCAGAATAATGCAATCAGAGCTGGCTCTGCTCAATGCGTCTCCGCAATTGCACCCTTCCAGCCAAATTCTTGGCCAGCAACTGTTCTCCCAGCTCCGCGCCCCTTCAAATCTTCAATTAAATCAGTTATAAATAGCGAGAACACCCTCTACCCTAACTCTGCTGCTGCCAAACCTTCAAGTCAGCAGGTCCTCACCGGACCCTTCCCCATCGCGCTGAGACACTGAAAGCCTCCCCTGTCTCTACTAACAGCAATGACACCGCTTCACTGGCTGACTATGAAACAACATCGTGGCCACTGCGAGACTCAGCTACCAACTTCCCTCCTCCCACTGTCCCCCTGCCACACAATCTTGATCCTTGTTCACTTCATAACCGCTCTATAAATATCCCACTTACCTGGCAGCATGCTCACGTTAAGCCCAGATAGAGGAACTTCATAAAGCTCCCGCTATCTAACTGCTATCTTAACAAACCAACTTAATAGACTGCTCTGGTGAGAGCGAACTTCAGTAAAGCCAGGCCGCACGAGAGCTTCTTTGCCCATGACTCATACGGCTTTCATCAGCCTTCCCTTCCCTGGACAACTGTCTGCAGCTTCAGATAGCTTTTGGTTTTATACTGACAGACAGAAAAAAGTTGGTGTCCCTATAGTAGTAAAACACCATGTGCTTTGCTGCATTGTAGGAATCTCATCTCTGAGACCCCCATGGCATGGTGACATCCCCCACCCATGCAGCAAAGTCCCCTGGGCTGCTCCCCTGCCAGGTCTATGAGCTGGAGGAGGGAAGAGTCGCGGGGGAGAAGGTGGGTGAGAACACTCCATCTTCCCTTTCTGGAGTCCAGGCTCACCCCAGGAGTGGTGACACTCCAACTGCTGACAGGGTGATGCCACTACGGAGTGGGCTGGCAGTGGCGAGGGGAGGTGAGCTGAGATGCGGGCACGGCAGGTCTCCTCACCAGGAAATACAGCTACACAGAGAAGCAGGAATGTGTGATGGCCAAAGACAGAATGATAAAAATCATCTGCAATTCATATTTTAAATAGATGAGCAATCAGCATGAAAAGCACTCCAAGAGAGCAGCCCACAAAAGGTATCAGAGGGGGCTTCAGCCTTGCCCATGCTGGAACCGATGGCCTGGCATGTGCGGGCCACTCATCTGCTCCCAAACAAAACAGATCCAACTCCAACTTCTCTGTGCTACCAAGGGTGGGGAACCTTAAAAACATTGCAAGTTTGATACATCAATAAAAAGGAAATTCAATTTTACTACATTTTATCAGAGATTACCAAGCACACTAAATTTACTTTTCTCTTTCAGAACACAACTGCTCCTACTTCAAGCACTTCACACCAGGACAGAGCTCGGAGATATTTGAAGTAACCACCCAGAAAGGTAAGAATGATCCCAAAAAGTATTTTCCTAACAAAGGTGCACACAAGATCTAAGGTAAAAGGGTCCGCAAAATAAGGGTTCAATCCTCGTTCCACTGAAAGCAGTAGAGGAGTTTCTATCAGATACCGTCAGCTGGGGAAAATGTGAAAAAAATGCTCTGAATAAGGTCAAATGCCAGCTTCCTGGGAAGAATAATTTTTATATATCATCACACTCATAAGTGTGATTTTAGTCAGAGTTATCCCACAAATATATATAAATGTCAATGCATATGAAAACTGCAAAAAGTATTTTCCGTATAAAAACTACTTTACAATGCTGGCACTATCTGCAACACTCTGAGCCTTTGCCATGGAAGGAAGAAGACATTAATAAAATCTAAATTAATAAATCATACCCCGAGCAGAGTCTTGACCCTGAAAAGTAGTACAGACACACTGTGAAGACCATTAGGAATTTTTTGCTTCATATTGATTTTATATGAAAGTCATGTAAAAACTAGAGTGATCAACGGAAGGAAGGAACAGAGATCCTACACAGACACGCACGGTCAGTGTTTACAGAGCATGGGTTCTGAAAACGGTCTTTCACAGACAGATTCCACATTTCTAATAAGTCCTTGATAAAGCAAAATATTTTTAGCACTCTTCTAACGTGCTCCTCTCTCTTTCTTGCCCTCTCATTACGGACAAATTCCTTTCTGGTTTGCCACATGACATATTTTGCTGTGGAGTAAATGAGCTGATGATTACATGACACAAATTAAACAATCTGCTTTGCTTCCAGTGGAAACGATAAAGGTGAAAAACTCTGCACACCGGGTTTCTAACCAAGCAGTTTCCTGAGACAGGGAAGACTGGGAATTTTAAGAGGATAGAAGAGGATATATCTGAGCTATCGGCTTTTGCTCATCTATATACTATCAGTTTCAGCCATTCGATGTTAAAAATGTACCCAATGCCTTCTTAGTAATTTCAGAAAAAAATCAGGAAGAACTTCTTTACTTTGAAGTAAAAAGCTTAAGCCACAGCAAAATATTTTACATCGAAACGAACTCTTTCAGGCAGTTCTAGCACGTAGTAAAGAGAAACATTAACAAAATTATAATAAAACACTGGTATGAAAAGCAACAGAACAAAGAGCGATCTGCTGTTCCTTTTCACAGAAATTGCTCTGATGTGATGGGAGCTAATTAGTAACAGGCAAAAAAATTCTTCACGATTTTGCCTGGGAGATATTTTTTTTTTAATGGCTTGAAAGGCAAATATCATCAGGCACTGTGATGTTCACGCATGGCTACATATGTTAAATATTAAACTAACCTGAAAACAGATGCAATATGTAAATGAAGGCCTGAATTATTCAATTAGCAATTCTTCCCCTCCATTCAGACACTGAAGAGTGCTTTGGCCGGGGAAAGTGCCCAGCGCACATCTTAGCCGGCTTAGGAAAAACCAGGACATTTTACGGAGGGTTTAGTCCTATGCCCTGCAGAAGCTGGGTGTTCAGAGCTGGAAATCATGGTCTGAAGGGGTGGGGAGGGGGGAAGATGCTGTGCAAACGCTTCACCTCTGGCCTCCTGCCTGCGTTGCCTGCTCGGGTTTCGAGCCCTACGGAGCGGACAGCTGTCTTTCTGCATCGGTCCAACACAGGCACCATGCACGGGGGCCTTGTCGGGGCTCCACAATACAGATCTGGAATAAAAATAGCAAGAGCTGTCTATTTACTCTAAGAGCAGAGTGTGGAGTGATGGAAGAAATGAGAGCGGGGAGCCCAGTAAGGCTTCAACAATAACATCTATGCAGCAGAGCTAAAACAATTCCAGCCCAGAGCTTCATCGGACCAATACAAGTGCCCTTTGCTCTTTCAGTAAGCGTTCAGAGCGAGCTTCCCCCTCCTGCTCTGGCTTTATACCCTTTGCGTTCAAAAGATACACGGCCAATACTTGCCCCTGCTTTTATTTGAGGAAAATGCTCAGTTCATCAGAGCCACCTCTCCACAGCAGTGGGAGGATTCATGTTTCTCAGAGCGACCTACTGCAAAGTCACAACAGGTGATGGAAACATGCTCAAAATTTGCATACATTTGCATTTTTGGTGTTTGTTTTGCTTTGGCAGAATATAGCATTTCAGCTGCAGCCATTGCCATCTTCAGCGTCGGCTTTGCAATCATCGGAACAATCTGCGTCCTCTTATCCTTCGGGAAGAAGAGGGATTACCTGCTGAAGCCAGCATCCATGTTCTACACCTTCGCAGGTAGGAGGCTCGGTGCTCCCAGGCTTCCACTCGCTTCCTAGGACAATGCAGAGAAACTTAGACAGATCCTGGAAGGATGGAGACACCTCTAAAAACGCCCTGAAAGTGGTGTTTTCTTCCTGGCCACAGTCAGACTACCAGTCCCTGTGTTGTGCTCCAGCTGATGGGCTCTGACAATGTCCTGCAGAGCCAGCATTACCCAGCAGCATGGCTGTATTTTCTCCAGCTACCTTTAAAAGGGGCATTTCTAGCATATTCAGTGCTGGCCCCAGTCTAAAGCAGGGATATACACTATTCTATATCATTATATTCATTAAGACTCAAACCAAAGACACAGCTGATCCAGGCCCAAAATACACAGCCGTCTCCCAGAAACATGAAGACTGCATTTTTACGTGAGCTACTAACTCCCTGACATGCCACAATGACTGAAAGACAGAGGTGCAAATTGTCACCTCAGTAAAACTCTTATTCAACCTTTGGAAAAGCTCCCTAGATAATGCAATTATTCCTCCACCGCTTTGAGCTTCCCAGCCAAGCCCGCCTAAAAGATCACACTCAACAAGTCACCAGCTGACTTGGGTGGCCTGGGTTACAGCAGAGCTCTCGGCAGTTGGGAGCATTGGTTCTGTCAAACCTTGAAGACAATGACTCACCTGTGAATCTCACTGCAACTCCTGTATGCAAAAAGACAGATGAGGTGGTTAATTAAGGATGAAAAACTGACAGCTGGTTATTCAACCCACTGCTCCTGCCTTCTTTCAGGTCTCTGCATCATCATCTCTGTTGAAGTGATGAGACAATCCGTGAAGAGGATGATTGACAGCGAGGAGACAGTCTGGATTGAGTACAGTTACTCCTGGTCCTTCGCCTGTGCCTGCGCCTCCTTCGTCCTGCTCTTCATCTGCGGCATCGCCCTCCTCCTGATCGCGCTGCCCCGCTTCCCCCAGAACCCCTGGGAGACCTGCATGGATGCGGAACCGGAGCACTGAGGTTCCCAGCACCCATGAAAAAAGCCACAAAGTGTTTTGGAAAGATTTGTATTTTTTAAAATGTCTGGGTCTCACTATATAACGTGCACTCCATTAACTAAGCCATGACTTAACCAAGGCATGTTCAACTGTAATTATTGCTTTGTTTCTTCTTTTCCTTTTTTTTTTTTTAAGAAAGCAGGAAGAGCATTCAGCACCTGCGTGGGTCGTGGGAGAATGGCGCTGCTCTGTGCCGTTCTGGGGATGCCTTGGGCTGATGCAGCTGGGGGAAAATCTGCGTGTGAGACAGCTCCTGCCCCAGGGAAGACGGCTTGCTTAGGGAGAAGGCGTTTGGTGCAGTTAGGGTTAAAGAGCCAATCCATGAGAGATATGGGGCTTTTACACCTCACTTTGTCAGAGAGATATACTGAGAAATTCCAGCTCCGTGGGGAGCCCGTCTCCCCATTCATGCCATACTCCTCTACCTCCCCGAGAAGGGTCAGCTCACCACTCTGAAATAAGCTTGAGATCCTTACACTATTCTATTAAACTGTTCAAATTTGGAAAAAAGAAAACCAACCCAAACCAACCCATAACTTTGCGTAGCATTGGGATAAAAATTTCTTCTACAACTTCCCACCCTGCAGTTCCAGTCTTTTGAATTAAGAACAAAACATATGGCAAGATGTAGTTTTTGTTCTGCTTCAACTTTGATAGCAAAGCCAAGAAGTACTGAGCATGGAGCGATATGTTCCCTTTCATAAAAAGCGTAATCTTCCAGTAGCATGATTTTCTGGAAAATGATTTTGATGGATGAATCACTTGGCCCATCAAATTCTGCTAGGTCCAGAGTGACGGTGTAATTCTGGATGGTATTTACTGTACGGAGCTCTCATTTGCTCCTCGTGAATGGGCTTTTTAAGAATACTGTGCTTTGCTCGCTGCATACGTATACAAAACCACATTTTAGGAAAAATCCTTCAAGGTAGCTGCCAAGGAAAGGACTTGGAGTGAAACACCCGGGAGAATTAGCTGCAAAAACACTACAGAAGTGCATCGTTGTTTATGCACGCTTGAAGAAACGTGTGCCCACGGCACGGCTGATGGGGGATGCTGCGGGGGCTGGTTGCATTGCAGAGCCCCCACAGGGCTCTGCCGTGGCCGAATGCAGCACTGGGGAAAACTGGGGGGGACTGGGATTCCCCAGGCCCAGAGGCTCACCCAGCCCCTCCGGCTGAACCCTTCTCACCATCACGGTCCCCCAGCACCAAGAGGTGGGTGGGGGTCCTTTCTTTAAAAAAAAAAAAAAAAAGTTCAGTTTTCAGAATCTGCTCAGCATTTCTCCATTTTTCCCCCAAGTAGGAAAAAGTATTTAAGCTGCAGTTTTTTCACCCAAGAATTTACAAAGCAGGAGAAAAGGAAACCAAAGTGTACTTCCTTCTGCACTTACCTGTCCACAACTCTAATGAAAAACAGAATTCAGACCAGGAAATTCCTGATCAATTTGAAGAGCTCTGAAATCATGACACGTTCAGACATTTCAAGAATTCACCCAGGCATTTCGTGCTGGCACGAGGGGCTGCCCGCAGCCCTGCCATCGGCCAGACCCTCTCTGGGTGCACGGAGCCCCAGCAGCCCCCAGCCAGGCTTCGCCACATCTCCATTTTCCCACCAGTAGAGTGGCAGCGAGAACAACAGCCTTTTGTGAAGTTGCATTAATAGTTTTCTAGCTCTTTGAAGTTGAAAAGCACTACAAATAACACACACATATATTATAAAGTTTGGGGATAAAGCATTCACTGGTGCTCAGATCTGAGCATGAGCTCTGCCTGTCTCTCATCGTGAGAGACAACTGCAAGTCTTCAAGTTGTCACTGAACCACTGTGAAATGCTAAATGGTTTTGAAATCTTATTTTTGGGTACTGAGCTGACATTCTTCATTTGCATTTTCATTGTTCAGGAAAACAGAGGCTAGTTTCTAGGGAGATTCTTCGCAAGTGACAACAACAGAAGAGAAAGTAGTTGGTGTGACCGCCGCGGTGGCTGGCCCCCGGTTGGGGTACCCAAACACATGCCACGCAGATTAACCTAAGCAAAGCAGCTGGCAGGCACAAAGGCATTCCCAGCTCAGCCATCATCATCAAAATGACCTCACCTTGGACACACAATGGGTTGAGATAAGCGAGGTTTGGGGACACGGGTCTATGTTCATTACTTCATGCAGACCAGTGGCCCAGGGAACCCCTTTGCTCACACCTTCTCCGAATCACCATCCCTCTCTCAATGTTTCTTCTGTGACAAAGTAATTTCTATGTGGCTTCTTATCCAGATGGGCCAGCTTGTTGCCCAGTGAAAGACCTGCTTACTCGCCTTCGTGACAGTCATGGGCAAGAACATATGTATTTCAGATGAACGACTGTGGAAGGTCTCAGCCATCCCATGTGCGCTCCTGCTTGTGTCAGGGCTGAACCACTTTGTCCAAGCCCCAGCGAGGGCAATGGAAAGATTCCCAGCTGGTGTTTGGCCTGGATCCAGAGGTTTTGTGGCCTCTCTGTGCTCAGTTTACTCATGGGGCAGAGAAAATGCCCAGCTCACGGCAGTGAGACCCTACACCCAACAGACAGCGACGCAGACAGCTGAGCCAGATGCCTCCTAAAGCTCTTAAACTCGTGGAGCTTTATTGTGCGTCTGCTCCAAGCTGAGGCCTCTTCATCATTCACTGCTTCGTACGGTCCCTGCAAGACTGAGAAGCACGTGGATGACTTAATTTTCTTTTTCCAGATATTAAGAAACACTGACAAGGGACCCGTCCATTAAATTAGTCATTGGTATTCACAGTGGGGAAGGCACTGCTCTTACAGCAGTTTTGTTCTGCCATACCAAAATGTCTCTGCCAGGGAGCTAATAACGTGTTTTGAGAGAGTTAATAAAAGTAATCAGCCTTCATAAAGGAAAAAGAAAAATATAATGCTGGGGGAGGAGCTGTAACCAGTTTGAGTTTTCATTCTCTCAGCTGAGCACACAGCAGGGAACGTCCACAAAAAGTTCAGGAACGTAGCATGGAAATGTGCAAGAAACATCCTTGCTGGCAGGGAGTCATCGGGGCAAAACGGGGATGGGAACCTGGCTGCTACACAGGAGCACACACAGGCTTGGGAAATGGCCTAAGAACCACGTGGAAAACAGGCACCTGGGAGAGGAAGATGGAAATAAATGCACAGAACAAGTAACTACCACCAATGACCATGAAACCCCAAACGTTTGTCCTGCCACTACCAGACCCAAGGACACCTCTGGCCACGGGTCCCCGGGCACGTGCTGTTTGCACTCTGTAAACCAGCATCACTGTCTGTCCCCTCCTCTGGGCATCCATGCCGAAGTACCAGGGCATCATCACACGTGCCGTGATACTGTGTACTTTTGGTCGCTGAAGTCTGCCCTTCGCACTGCAAAGCCCACGTAAATCACAGAGTCGATGCAACAGGAGACGTGAAGTTTTTTGTTTATGTAAGATTTGCTGTTAGGCGCCAGGCGCAGAGAGAATCTGCTTCCCTTATTTTTAAGTGCCATGTTGTGCGAATTTAATGTGCAGAAAAGGTGCCAGACTAGCAACCCTGAAGAACCAAACTGCCTGTTTAGCAAGCACCTCGCTGAGCTCCCGGAACAGCGTTTATCTGCAGAGGCACGGCAGCAGCAACAACCCGGCCCCGGAGGAGCTCGCCAGCCAGCCGGGTTTATAGCACACAAGGGAGCACGGATGGGTGCATGCAGTGAGGGCTTCATTCTGAAATCTTGGTACAAACCCCTACTTTTCCCTTAGTCCATGCCTGAAAAGTGCCAACATATACGCGATGCTCAGTGTTTGACCAGCCCGACATGCAGTTCATGAAGGCATGGGTATACTTACTTCTTTTTTTCACTGATCACTTCCCACACTGCCCCTTCCTTGTGGCCATCACCTTGCTTTGACAGTTGTGGAAATTATTTCCAGAAGGTCCAAAAGATGGGGAAGTTGTTGCCCCCCCTGCAATGAGATCCTTGGGCCCGATGCAGAGGGGCACTTTCTCTCCCAGGCTCAATAGCTCTTGAGGAGCATGGACCCAACGCAGGAGGTCACCAACGCCAAGAGATGGCCCTTGGCCACGCTGCGCCCTGTCTGCCCCAGGCAGGGCCGTGGAGATCAACACCAAGCCCTTGGGCCCCATCCAGCATGCCCCACTCAGACGCCTGCATGCCAAGAACCTGAGCAATGTGTAGAAACTGTTTATAGCATAAACCTCATTTTAAACTTCACTTAAAATAAGCTGCGGCTTTCTGTGGTGCCTCCTTCCCCTCTGCTCTGCCCTAGTGAGGCCCCATCTGGAGTACTGTGTCCAGTTCTGGGCTCCCCACTTCAAGAAAGATGAGGAGCTACTGGAGAGAGTCCAGCGGAGGGCTAGGAGGATGGTGAGGGGACTGGAGCATCTCTCCTACGAGGAAAGGCTGAGGGAGCTGGGCTTGTTCAGCCTGAAGAAGAGAAGGCTGAGAGGGGACCTTATAAATGCTTATAAATATCTCAAGGGTGGGTGTCAGGAGGAC
>Ga0065711_1038041_pt1 | contig 19218 bp, 8 predicted proteins | sample Hoacrofraction12_FD_59098 | JGI IMG/M metagenome (GOLD analysis project Ga0065711, IMG submission 59098) | Hoatzin crop microbial communities from Cojedes, Venezuela - Epithelial fraction 12 v2 (version 2) | ecosystem: Host-associated > Birds > Digestive system > Esophagus > Crop | place...
TCTCCGAGCCGGCCGTGGCCTCCCGAGCGAGGCGGGCCGGCCGGCGTTCCCCTGCTCCCGCCAAGGCAGCCGGCGCCTCTCCCCTGCCGGAGGTCCGGGCACTCGGGGGAGGCCGAGCCTGGCCTCCACCCGGGCCACACAAGGTCTCTGCTTCTGCAGCTGGGCTGGCCGTGAACGCTTCCAAGCCCCGTCTTCACAGAGAGCACACCTCCAGCGTCGTACGGCCGTGAAGGTGGAAGGCCGTCTCCCAAAGGCAGCAGCCGCCCTAGCAACAGTTGCTTGAGGGTAAGCGGGGTTCCACACTGCACCTCTGCAGGCCTCAGGCAGGGACACTGGTCAGTGGTGGCATTGCTCTCACCAGGCACCCCTAGGCTCCTCCTTTGCCTTTTCATCACATTTGTACAACTGGCAAAGCATTAAAGAAAAAAATTACCTAACAATAGTGGGATGTAAAAAAGGAGAAGGAATAAACTGTAGAAGTTTTCTGTTTCTATCTAAACACCAGTTACAGTTAATTTGCAGAATTATGTGAATTATCTTCTTGTCTGTAAGGATGCAGGGTTTTTTAAAAGTCACTGGTAACCAAATCCCAAAGGTATTAGGCTTTGCAGTACACCAGATCACAAACCTAGCCCAAACACACCGAGTTGTTTATGATTCTTTTATCTAGCAAATGGCAGCTGAGTATTCCCTTTTACTTCAGCTGAGCTACACTAAGTACCAGAACTCTTTGAGGATGTGCCAGTCAATCACACATGTGCACCAGAAAGGGAATGTTACTGGAGGATGGACATGCCTTTCTTCTGTTTTATCACCCCTGGGTATCTGGAGTGGATTTGAACCAGTGGTATTGTTTTCATCCAGATCCCCACAGATGTTCCTCCATCCAGTTCATCAAGAAAAATATGAATGCACAAGAATTGCCATTTTATCATTAACAATGGTTAATATCAAATACTTCAAAACACACAAGATCTCTACAATAGGCACATAGGGAAAGCCTGACTCATTAATGTCTTACGTTAATTCATATTTGACATTGGTTTATTTCATAACACATTAGGCTTTATTCCTTCCAAATCCATTTACAGTAAATGCCTTTAACCAGAAGATGCATGTTTTAGAACAAAGTTACTGAATTGCTCCCTCTCGGGTAATAATGGAATTAATATCCTTTAGTAAGAAGCACACAGTCCAAAACTTTTGCTCAGCAGAAAAGCAAATTAAAAATTGTTCATCTCAGTTCAATTCCTAGTTCTTCTCTGTCACTTACATCACTTGTTATCACATTTCCTCTTACTCAGTCCATCCTAAGGCAAATAAACATAGTACACTTTTCAAGAAGAGACCGGTTAGAAACTACATGCAGATAATAACTTTTGTTTTCAAAGCCTATCAGCCACTTCACAGATTACACTGCTGAGTCTGCCAGCCCAGTATTTAGTATTTAGCTTTATCTGAAGTCTAGAGCACCTCAAGCTCCATCAGTAGTTTTACATCAAAACTGAATATTGTAAGTGTCCTCAGAAGTCTGTGGGCAGCATTTTGTGTCAGGTAATACTGTGTCTCAGGCAAAAGCCTAGCAAACTTCGTATTCCTTTTTCATCTGTGAGGACTAAACATTATTTCCATGCCTAACCGAGAAACTGAAACAGGAGAAACAAAGAGTGTAGGTGGTGATGAAGCTGGCGTAAACATTTTCAGTAACTTAGTTCATGAGTTCTTCTGATACCCTCCCTGAGTCAAACAGCTGGATGAAATGGAACATGACTATTTGTGTATATTCTCATGCATACACAGCAGTCACTTCAGTCTTACAAAGTGTTTTTATTTAGCAATTGCATCTTCAATAGTTATTCCATTATTAAGATTTTTCTTAAATAAAAAATCTGCTTTCCATATAAAAGCTATAATTAACAAAGGTCACTTTCTCTATTTTTTCACCTCATTTTCTGAAATGATGTAGAAGGAACAGCACGCTTAGAAGAGCCAGATTCTTCCTCATTTTCATGGAGACGCTTTCTTGTGGTTGACTAAAAGAATGATACAGCAGGATGGCTATATGAAATCAGGTAAGACAGAGCCTAACTGTTTTGCTTGCTACAGAATTACAGATGTTGGATAAAGTCTCATTTCTGTGACCAAAAAAGCAGGATAACTAACAAATGTTCTCTACCAAGATCTATCTAATGATATTTGATCCTTCTCATATAAGACACTGTCCTCAGATTTATCGTCCACTACAGTTTAAAATTCTCCTAATTAGCATCTAGTAATGAATGTCACAATACCATTCTAAATTTTCACTAACATGAGAATTTTGCTTTGAATACTAAGCATTCATGACTTGGATCCATCAAAACATACATGTTCATCAATTTCATTTTAAATATATCAGTAATCCTTTAAAACCTAGAACACTGTTTCTGTATATTTAAACAAAGTGTCTTACCAAAGCACAAAAGTCCATTACTTCTATTCAGAAAACAGATAAATAGTAGACTGCTATAGACTGTTATAGACAGCCAAAATGCATGTTCTCCAGGTTCTCAAAATTAATTGATTTTCTTATTATGGATTACATCAAAATCTAGTTTCTCTATGCATCAAGTATAAATCTTCAAATAATCTGTTACACATACCAATTTTGATGTTTGCGGTGGATTCATACTGGCACATGTCTGAGCAAGTAGCTGTTGAAATGTACTCTTCATATCCTCATCCTGTGAAAAAAAACAGTAACTCTAAGTAGTATATGGAATATTTAAGGGAAAAGCCTACATTTTGGCTAATGAAATAGATCAGCAATTAAAGAATGAATTAATAAAGGAGAAAAGGAGGTTCTCCCACTTCCCCCCAGATAAACACTTTCCTAACATGGCATCACCAAGGGCAATTCCTGCCTGACCAACCTAGTGGCCTTGTGGATGGAGTGACTGCGCCAGTGGACAAGAGAAGAGCTACAGATCTCGCCTTTCTGGACTTCTGTAAGTCCTTTGACACGGTCCCCCACAACATCCTTCTCTCTAAATTGGAGAGATATGGATTTGATGGGTGGACTATTCAATGGATAAGGAATTGGCTGGATGGTTGCATCCAGAGGGTAGTGGTCAACAGCTCAACGTCCACATGGAGATCAGCGATGAGTGGTGTCCCTTAGGGGTCCGTACTGGAACCAGTACTGTTTACTGTCTTCATCAACGGCTTAGGCAGCGGGATCGAGTGCACCCTCATCAAGTTTGCAGATGACACCAAGCTGAGTGGTGCAGCTGACATGCCTGAGGGACGGGATGTCATCCAAAAAGACCTGGACAAGCTCCAGAGGTGGGCCCATGTGAACCTTGTGAAGTTCAACAAGGCCAAGTGCAAGGTCCTGCACCTCAGTTGGGGCAACCCCCAGTATCAGTACAGGCTGGGTGATGAGCAGATTGAGAGCAGTCCCAAGGAGAAGGACTTGAGGGTACTGGTGGATGAAAATCTGGACATGAACTGGCAATGTTTGCTTGCATCGCAGAAGGCCAACCATATCCTGAGCTGCATCAAAAGGAGCATGGCCAGCAGGGTGAGGGAGGGGATTTTGCCCCTCTGCTCCACTCTGGTGAGACCCCACCAGGAGTCCTGTGTCCATGTCTGGAGCCCTCAGCACAGGAAGGACATGGAGCTGTTGGAGCGGGTCCAGAGGAGGCCACAAAAATGATCCCAGGGCTGGAACACCTCTCCTACGAGGACAGCCTGAGAGAGTTCTGGCTGGTCAGCCTGGAGAAGAGAAGGCTCCTGAAGGACCTTACTGTGGCCTTTCAGTACTTAAACGGGGCTTATAAGAAGGATGGGGACAGGCTTTTTAGCAGGGCCTGTAGCATAAGGACAAGGGGTAATAGTTTTAAACTAAGTGAGGGTAGATTTAGACTGGATATAGGGAAGAAATTTTTTACCAAGAGTGTGGTGAAACACTGGAACAGATTGCCCAGAGAAGTTGTGGATGCACTCTCCCTGCAAATGTTCAAGGCCAGGTTGGATGGGGCTTCGAGCAGCCTGGTCTAGTTGAAGATGTCCCTTCTTCATTGCAGGGGGATTGGACTAAATAGCCTTTAAAGGTCCCTTCCAACCCAAACCATTCTGTGATTCTATGATTCTGATATGCCCCACAGCAGAATTTTGAGCAGGTGGCTTATGTACTGTGCTGGTAAGAAAAAATAGTTCTATTTCATTCTATAGAGAAACAGTTTCCCCTCAATAACTACTTAGCCAATACTAGTCAAGCTAAAACTGAGCTTGCAATATCATTCAACAAAGTATAATAACATTGAAAGAACAGAACATACAGACTAGGAATTTGTGCAGGTAATTCATTAGTCAGCCTTACCAGAGGAGGCCTCATCAGGACTTGGGGCCTTCTTTCGCCAAAACAGTTAATTGCTCTTGAAAAACAAGTATTTTCCTTATAGTCTTACATTCTGTTCTCATAATGACTTCCCTTTCTCACAGCATATTTTCATTTCCAGTAGCTCAGCTTCATCAGTATCCTAAATTTGTGTAGTTTTCATTACCACCCTCCCCCCACAAAAGCAAGCCTATTGTATACAGTAGGTAGAGAAGAACCAGCTAAAACACCCACACCCTGAAAAAAAGCAAAAACCACCACATCAAACTTTCAAACAAAACATTACCTTAAAAAGCATCCCACAGCTATCCTTAACATAAGTAAAGTCCACAGAACATATTAAAGATTGTAAATGGAAACATTTGGAAAGCAAATATTCAGAATTTGGGCCAGAATTTCACTGAAGTTTCCCTCTTGAAAATACAAATGATTATCAACAAATACCATATTATTCATAGAGCATTCATCTCTCTACAGAAGCTCACTGGATAGTACAGTTCATTCTCTATTTAACCAAAGCGGTAAGCCAGAAGCTGCCATTAGTGCAGGGGAAGTGTCTGGGAGAGATGCACTGTGAAAGAAGTGGACTTACTACTCTCAATTGTGCATAAACAGGCCTGGCTGCAGAAGCACCAAGGGGAGGGAAGGGCAGCAGAGATCCTTGGTTAAGAGAAGCTACCTGAGCAGAAAGTAAGACATGTTTCAAGAGAAAAAGCTAGCATGTAACCTCATTCTGATTCAGTTGCCAGGGACCATGGTGCTCTTCGTATATGCTGGGGAGCCTCAGAGAATAGGAAATCAGTGCGAACAAGTTATTTAGGTGACATAGCATACTCCCTGTTTCGAGAAGAAAATCTCATTCTCTAGTTTCAGCAATTTGTCCTGCAGGAATTTATTAGAACAGGTTGCTATGGATTGCCTGCAAACCCTAAATCAGACTTCCAAACCTGAAATCAGGTCTTTAAACCTTTCCCAGGACTAAATGAAGTATGCTGCTCATAGTGATTTAATACAGATCATTCCCTTTGGCTGAGCTTTGAACAGTGACTGTGTGTTCACCAACTGAACAACTGATCTGGAACCAAAACCAGACATTGATTCTAAACAACTGACTGAAGCTAACAGGTTGTATAATTTTGTTTCATTATCACAGCAAAGATTGGGAAACTCAAAGATAATTGAATGAGACATTCACTGCTAGAGACAATTAGAACTAACGATCATTGAGCTCCTAAGGATTTCAAATGTTTTAACTGGGTTTTTTGGATAAAGGCAGCGGAGGGGGTTCTTCTAAGCTATGGAGTATTGCAGTATCTCCTTTTTGGTTTAAATATGTTCTTAAGCGCTACAAAAAAGGCTTTGATGTGAACATCCAGTTTATTTTATATAGAATTGGGACTTGTCTTTCTTTTCCAGTGTCACCTGTTTTGACTGTGGCTACATTTGAGTTGATGGGTAAGATAAGATAAATATTTTTCCACTTTTTGTAACAAATACCCGAGTTGTTCTTCAGCATGCAACCAAACTAATCTTACCCCGATCCCACTGAAGTTTTCAGAGGCAGAAACAGCAATTGTTTATATGCTTTTGAAAAATGTTTTAGTAAGTACCTGGTAAATACAGGTAAGACATCTCCACTGAGTAGTACTTAGGTTTAGGCAGCCCACTAAGTTTTAAAGTTTTAGACTGAAGCAAAGAATGGAGTAAACAGCACAGTTATTGAAAACACCAACTTGAAAGCACTACTGGTTTATCTAAAGCTGTACAAATTAAGTTTTGTTTGGAGAACATGCTTACTTCTAACATCTGAAAAGTTCTCTAGTGGCCCCAAAAATCATTAGAAAGGGCTAACAGGCATTAACTACACATAAAGTATGCGTCTATTGTGTTTCTTTCATACTAACTTTTAAAGACAATACTTACAGACAACACAAGAGGGAGTGGGGAGGCAGTAACACCTTCTCATTACTCACAGTAACAGGACTCAGGGAACTCTTTTGGTGGTAGTATTCAACTTGTGTGATATCTAGAACTGAACATATTGGATGTTGGCCTTCCAAGCAGGCAGTGTACGTCACCTATAAACAACTGATACTCTTAGTAACAGCCCATGAAGGGAAACAATTTAAAGAATGGCATCTGAATGCTAGATGACATTTGGATTTGCAGGGATGATGCTTTCTGAAACTTTTTGTCCTGTCTTCAAAATTAAACAGAACAGTAAGAGTTGTCCTTAAGGGGAATATATAATCAATATGCTAACATCTTGAGTTTACATACTGAAATATCTCAAATTCTTAGCTTGTCTGAATCACTGTCATATATGTTCCCTTCCCCATTACGCACACCAACGATTCTTAAAATCAGTGTAGCATGGTTTATCAATAACATTTCCTGTCAGAATTATAATCTAAATGTAAGAATCTACATTTGATTAACTCACTGTAGAAGTTACACACAGAACTACAGTAGTGAAAGCCAGGAATGCCAGGACGAATTTTCTGATACCCAGCAGTATAATTAGGACAAGTTAATGACTTATAAACAGTAATCCAAATACATTTTCTGTCTCAGGAAGCTGCCAGCTGTTGAGCACTGAGTGAGAGTCCCTTGCTTCCACCCTGTTTCTTACACTCTTTACGTAAACATCTGAAACCAGATGATGTTCCCAGTGGGGGAATATGAATAGCATGAGTAAACAGAACCCACTGTGTGGCTCAGAAGTAGCCTGTATGACTTTCTTCAGCCTCCTCAATTAAAAATATCCAGGAAATCTCATACGCCCAGTAGTCACCTCTGGAGTGCCAAAATTAGTAAAAGACCACCTAAAGACTCTCTCCCACAAACTTAACTAGACTGTAACAGGAGGCAGGGAAATCATTATCTACTCAGAGGGTTCCCAAACCAGTGACACTTACTCATACTCATCATAGTAAGAACATACTAGTCCTGGACACTTTGCCAGAAACAAACTGCAGGATTCTGCACTGCCTGCTCACACAAACAAGATGAGGAAGTGCCACAATGCACTGCTACAGTGCTCAAAGGAGGACGTCCATCCTATCAGAACCACAATCAGACTTGGTCTCTAAAAAACACATCTTCATTCTCAGATGTTAAACAGTTCTGAGAAGATGTGTCTCAAAGGATGCAGAAGCTGCTGGTTGTATTGAAAGAAGGTATTCAGCAGAATACTCCATGCTTTTTCTGCAATCCTCTCTGCAAGGACTAAAAATTTGAAAGCACAGACTAGCTACATATGCAGTCTGGTCTTCAGAGAAAAAAATCCAGGGATCCAGGATTTTTCATTCAATTCAGAGCAGGTCATGGAGGCATACAAAGGGTGTTGAACCAGGACCAGAGTATGGAGAGGAGCAGCTTAATCCCAGTATCTTTCAACAAAAATAGAGAGGCCTGTCAACCTTTGCTGTTGAGCTGGCACCACACCCTCCAGCAGAAACAACTGGCTGGTGGGAAAGAATTAAGTGACAGAAAAGCTGTCATTAAATAGAGCAACAGACTTGCAATTTGCTAGATGGCATGGCACAGAAGTAGAAAGAACTGTACCTATCACTTGTGCTCAACCACTGATCTACAGTGTTGACCCAGGCCGATATTTGCAAGCTCTACCTATTCCAAGTCTTCCCGAGCAGAGACCATGAGGAGATCATTGTTGGTGTTTACCATTAGGACCACTGAACTCTGATTCTCTTATCAAAATCAGTTTCACAAAGAAAACACAGCTGTTTTGATGGGAAGGCCCAAGATGAAAGGACTGCAGGAGTCGTGATACACTATTTGGCTAAAAGTGATAGGCTGTAACAGGACCTAGTTTAGCCTGACAGAACTCTTCAGTACTCTACAATGCCTATAAAACATAATCCAGAGTCAAACATCCATGGGACAACCACAGAATAGTGAACATATTAACTGTGAAACGCCTTCTTCCAGCTGATCAGGTGTACAAATTATAGAATCCAAGTCCTTCTCCCTTACCTGAATACACGTTACTGAAGATGCATCAACCATGAGATACTGCGGATTTAGTCTGAGAGAATTAGATTACTTGCCAAGGACACAAGCTGCTTTAAGCCACCTTTATTATATGACGATGTAATAAAGATCACGAGATCAAGAGATTAAAAAGCTCTCCTATACAAGTTCTTATGGCGGTTGCCAAGGGTTCTGACACAGTTAGCAATAAGACACATTCTAGACACATGGGTCAGGCTGCATCAGGAGGTAATCAAATTGGTCAAGGCTCAGAAATGCCCTCAACCTGTGCAGAGAGGCTATACAAAGTCATGTGAGCTGCAGTGCTGTTAGTCAGTTAAGCCACAAAGACAATGCATTATCCAGATAATAAAGAGAAAAGCAACAGACATAAAACTAAGGATAGCGTGGCCATCTTGGAGAAGAGAGGAGGAAGTTACTGATTCCTTTTTCTCTGTGGCAGAAGAGTGTGTAATGTGGCAAGGTAAAACCTACATAGGGAGACCTCACGACAACGTAGAGGGCAAAGAAGTCAAATTAAAAGGGAAATCGAGCAAAGATGTATTTAAGGTGGGAAAAGGCACTGAACAACATCAGGCAAGGCTACAAGACTACAAATCACAGCAACAACAGTTGAAAATGACCAAGAAATCATACCATGCTGTAAAAGGAGCAACAGGAAGGGGTGAGAGCTACTGAAGACTTTGCCAGGGACAGGGGCCAAGAAAATAAACACACTGAAAAACGACAGGGGCCCTAGTTGCTGTTGCAAGAGGAAAAGACAAGGAGAACAGGAAAAGAAACAAATCTGTGTGCTGCAGACACAGAATTTTCTTGCTGGGAGAGCAGAGAAACAACTCTGTTCTGTATGCTGCAAGAAAAAGAAGGCTCCATCCCACACAGGCTTTGACACATAATAAGGTACTGCAAAGTCATCTTGCTTCCAACAGAGACGCATGAAAGCAGTCTGTTCAAGAAACTCACTCTGGTGTAGAGCTGTCCAACAGGAAAGTGGTGGCTATGGTATCTGGGCTAACGTCATCCTACAGGTTGGGATCTGATGGCTCCTCTTCCTACATCACTGACAATGCCATTAAAACAAACAAATAATTCCTAAAGACATGGTCTTTTCTTTCTCTCTTCTCTTTCTGTAAGTAGGCAGCAGGATCTCTCCGGTCTTACAGCAGCCATCAGAATCTCTGAAGCCAGCTGGCAGGCAGGCAGCAGTGCATGCCCATGGGAAGCACCAAATGACAGTTGCTTTTCTGCTGGCTACTGTAAGAGACAACCTATGGACAGACAGACTTAAGCTCAGACTTAAGGTAACTGTTGTTATTCCCATGAAGCTAAAGGATTGAAGCTCTCATTGCCCATCATTGTATCACTTTTATGATACTCTCCACAGAAGCAGGATCAGGCACACATTATATCTCTGGTGACCAGAGTAGTCAGTATACCCCTGCTTCCTTGCAGAAGCAAATTACACTGTACCAGCAAAACCTCATGACATGCAGACTATGGAACTGCCTTTGAATTTACATCAAGAAGTTATGCCCAGAACAACCCAGCTTTGCTGCACCTCACTTGAGACTCAATTCCTACCTGTAGCCAAGGATGCTCTAAGGCTTCCTCTGTTGTAAGACGTTTCCTTGGATCCACTACTAACAGCTTCTTCACAAGATCCAGAGCTAAGATAATAAAAAGAGCTGGTTGGCATATGATCAATGAATTCATTATCTGAAAATAAGTTCTGCAATATGCGTACACCAAAGCTATGTGCAACAACGTGTCTTATAACACTTCAGAACAGTGCCCAAAAATACTGCTGGGCAGATCACTTCTTTTTTCTATGCATAGGGAGGACTGCAGACTGTAACCATTTTTCCTTCACATGCACATGATTCCACACTTTTTCAGTATACCAAAATTACCAGTAGATGTACTGAGCATGTCCACAATTTATGTTCTGAGCATGCACAGGACGTTCAGTACTTTCCTAAAAACTTCAATATTGCTGTGGACAAGCAAAGACAGCTTGATTTAGTTTTCTCGTTTATGGTGTCATGGAAAGCAGATTATCCATGTGGGAAGATGGGAAAGAAGAGGCAAGACGTACACATTTTCTTAGGAAACTGCTTAATAGACACTGTTAAAAATACCACATTTATGTCATATTTTATGACTCCAAATCTCCCATAAAGGAATTTTGGCAAGATTTACTTTTCATTGTGTCTGATTATTCTGTTATACATACCATTGGAAATTATGTCAAGGTCATACATAGTCCTATTCTCGTATGTCTGACTTATTATTGAATAAGCATCAAATAATTCAGGAAGGACTTATATTTGGTGAGTTTATTAGAAAAAGAATGATCACATTATTTATTAAAAACTCCTCTGCACACAGAAAACAGTATCCAAGGCAAATACTACAATTATTTTGTGCATGTAAAACATCCTGAAGAAGAAAAGCATGCAGACAGTAACTATCGTTTTAGTTTGCTATGCAAAAGCTCAATTAGTTTTGCAGACTACTTAAGTTAGAGGGGACCAAACTTCATAGTTGATTCCACAAATACGACTGATGTTTTAAGCTCAAATACTAGCACCATGAAATTACTCTTCACATTTCTCTCTTGGAATTCTAACTAATATCCTTTAAATTCCTGGTATTTTTGGTTCAACACATGAAGAATCTTTAAGCAAGGCAAAGTTTGTAGACCAGCTTAAAATCAGAAGTAAAAGTGAAAAGAGGAAAAATAAACATATGTGCCCACAAACTATAATTCTGTAGCTAATAAGGCTAAATCTTTTCAACAAAAATGTAAAAAAAATTAAGAGACTACTTTAAAAATTAAACATATCAACATGCAACGTGCCATACAGCCTAAAGGAGGTTAAAGGAAATCAAAACTACAAGAAAAGACCTCAATATTCTGCTACCCACTGTAATGGAGTCATACCCATATCTGATACATGCTTCCACTCTTTTGAAATGAACGTATATTCTCCACGAGTGATTTGATCTCTCAGAGATAGTTGAGTATTTTGCTCATTAAATGGCGGATATCCACACAAGCTATATAAAAGAAGAAAACAAGTTAAATAACACAGATTTTGTCATAGCAAATGAAACACTAAAATTACACATTTTAAAGCATCTGCTGTCATAGCGTCTTTTACACATATATAGTTTTAAACGCACTGTCACTTCCTAATAAAGATACTGAAGTTGCAAAGTCTGAAGCCATGTATGTCAATGACTGCCCAATGAAGGTAGCATCTACACAATATCTTACCATACAAAAAGAATAACTCCTAAACTCCAGCAGTCCACAGCTCGGCTGTATCCAGCAGTCCCAAGTGAATTTAGAACCTCAGGAGCAAGATACGTGGGAGTACCACATAATGTTTTCATAAGAGAAGTTTCTCCAAGAATCTTGGATTGTCCAAAATCTGTAATCTTGTATTTAAAAATGGTAACACCACATTACATATTAGGATTGATGGTACTAGAACATACCATGTTGTCAACATACATCAGGAGGTAACATTAAGTTTCTTCCTTCCAAGTCAATTGCAATACGTGACTATGAACAAAATTTACCTCAAACATCATTAAGTATTCAGTACACAACTGAGAACAGGAGAGGAGTAGGGAGAAATATGACAGAGGATCACACTTTACACTAGTAGAAGGTGCTCTCAGATTTGGATGTAAATGGACAACCACAGAATAAAGGAATTATAGCTTATTAGAAAAGATTACTTAAAAAAAAAAAAGCAGTTTAGCATGCAAATCTATTCAATACTTTATCTGTAAAAAAAAACCAACCCAAAACCACCCACCAAAAAACCCCAACGCTAACCCCCCCCCCAAAAAAAAGGGAGAAAAAAACAAACGATCACCATACAGCCTGGATATTTGTGGAAATGACGTCTGTAATTCAAGAATTTAGAGGAGGAGAGGAGGGGGGAAATGTATCAACATTTGAAGTTGTGTACTCAATTAATTGCTATACAAGCACAATATTTCTCAGTTGTACTTAGATAAGTGTATGGGTTGAAATAGACACAAAAGTAAAATTAAAATTATGAAAAAAACCCTCAATGTTTTAAGTTACTTCACAGTTTGTATGAGTAATTTCATAATATTTTTTTTGGCTATGTTTAACTAAATGTTGAGAAGAATGGGAAGTAATACTCCCAAATTTCTAAATGAACAAGAAGAAATGTAAGTTTCCTTACCTTTATAAGACATGTCTCTTCAGAAGATGAAAGTAGCACATTCTCTGGCTTGAGATCTCTGTGTATAATTCCATTGTCATGAAGATACTAGATATATACAGATATACAATAAAAGAAAAACAAACTATTAACCTATTAACTTTTCTAAAGTGTAAGCTTTCCAATTTTTTATATAGCAATGGCAAGATAACTGTAATGGTTGCACAAGAGGCGTACATTTAAAGCTACACAGCTTATGACTCTCTTCTTAAAAAAAACCCAAAACCAAACAAACAAGAAACCAACCTTAGAAACCGTAATGCTTCAAATGTCAAATCTCAAGGCAAGCACAGTATGTAGATCTGGCAAGGTGTTCCATTCTTCCCATTCACTGGAAAGCTATACTTCTTTCTTCATCTCAGTAAAAGCAACAGAACTAAGGAAGACCAAAGTTCTATGTTGCCTTTGTAGGAATTCTGGGTTTCCACCTCTCTCTCCTTTCTCTTAGTCATTATTATTGTACGATCATACCCTCTTAAATACAAGTCCACATTTCAGTTTGCAAAGATGGTTAAGTTCACTTTGCCACAACAGTCCTCACACTGGTGAGTAACAGTAGACAGATTTAAAAAACACCTCAGTCATCAAAGACCTGGAGGCTGAAAAAGGGTGCAAAAACCTGGTGATATAACTAGGAAAACTGAGAAAGGAGGAGATAGAAGATCAACATCAGGTTAAATATACAAAGGACCTTGAAAAAAATAACTTCCTTAAGGCAAGTGTGGAATTGTTACCGTATCTGTGGTTCTGAAGTCTACATGCAAGTCTACTATCCAGTTTTCTACTGGCTCCAAATGTGACAAAAGACTTCTAGCTTCATTAGGAGAACGTCTGACAGCAAGCAAGAATCAAAGCTCAGTTGTAAATGCCTGATATCACAGAATCACAGAATGGTAGGGGTTGGAAGGGACCTCCGTGGGTTAAGATACAATAAAGTCTGTGTTAGAGCTAGGAACAACGGTGATTCTAACTAGTAGTCCAAAATACGTACTGGAGATGTCTTCACATTTACACTGAAGGGAAGCTTTTCTTTATTATATCTGAAGGCACAGTATCATGATGAAGAAGAAGGTAATGACACTAGTTTTATTATATGAGCGGCTGTTTCAAAAATGAGAATTGGGGAAAAATACAATAGTTTACTCACTAATGAGGAAAATAATTCTAGGTTTATTATTTATTAATACTTACTACAGAAAACTGTTAAGTTTCTATTTTTGGCAGTTGCAAGATATTAAAGTTGAGTCAAAAGAAAAAAAGAAAATATTGATCTGAAAGCATATTCAGGTCCAGACAATTAAGTCTGATGTAGAAAACAATCTTGCAGAAGTTACTAATGAAATATGCTTACCATTTCATGAATTTAGAAGAAATTTATCTAAGGACTCAATACTCAGTATTTGAGATCTATGAAAGTAGTCTTAATCTGTTGTCTACTGTGAACTGAAATGCTTACTCAGGAGTGCATAGTAAAGCATCTGATCACTAATCTTTTTGATGGCTACTACACTGATGACTCTTCACCCACACACTACTAAAAGTCTCACATGATAATCCTGCCATCAGTGAACTCAGCCTGTGTTATTACTTTAGTTCCTGTTTTAGTAAGTAAGAGTGCTTGAATGCTTTTTGTCTGCACTGAGGTACAGCATCTTGTTAAACAAACTTGTTAGGAGCACTGTACTGATTGCTTGCACAGGCTTCAGAAGTGAGATGTGACAGAAAAATTAATCTGACTGACATTCATATGCATAACCATATTTTTCTTGGTAGAATTCAGGATTACGTACCTTTACAGCCAGCAGCATCTGATAAAAATACAACTTGCAGGTAGCTTCTTTCATCTTGATTGGCCTTGACACTCTATCATACAATTCTCCTCCTTCCATCCTAAAACAAATGCAGGTAACAAGTCAATATATTACTTCCAAAAGATTCATCTCATTAGACAAGACTGAGGCCAAAACTTATGGCTATTTTGGCTACAGAGAAGGAATATATTTCTGAAAATGAGTGAGCAACATCCTAAACACAGCACATGAACTGCTGAATTAGGCCTAATCTCTTGAGTCTTCACTGGGAGTTGTTACAAGATTTTTGATCAGCCTCCTCTTCCAAGCTCAAAAATCAAAAAAGTAGCAGCAATCCACAACAGCAGCATAGAGCACAACTATCCAGGCACTAAGTGCCTTCAAAGCACAGAAGTATTACTCTCCTGGTTATCCTAGTTCCTAATTTTACAGAGGTTTCAGACAACAGTGGAGGCCAGCAAAAGAGAAAAAAAAACAAAACACCCACAACACCAAAAAAAAGACGCCAGAGTTCAGAACTATACACATTCTTTGTGGCTATGAAAAACATTTCATTTTATGCATTTACTTTCAAACAAGTTACTTACAGTTCCAAAACAATGTAGTAATCCTCTGCTTCAAAGAAGTTTTTGATCTTGATTAAGCAAGGCTAATAAAAAAGGGAACACAAATGGACACACACAAAAAAGTAGAATCATTTGTAAAAACTAACGTTATAAACAGTTTATCATCCTAAAGTTCCTATTTCAGTATGATGTCAAACATGCCAGCTAAACAGTTAACAGAACTGACTAGTGACCCAGACTTTGGCAAACATTTAATATTCAAGTCTGTTGTCTTCTCCCCATCCCTCCACATACAAAAACATTCAACTTCTGCAGTGACTACAGCTCAACAAGTATCCTCATTTTTTTGCCAGCTGTATCATACCCTCAATATGTTCTTTATATGCAATAGTACATTGGGAAGCAAGGGAAAGTTCATTAAGCTATGCAAATTTTCTACTTAACAAAAGTAAAAGAAATGCCTTTTGCAGGGCAGGGGCGATACAGGGAAAAGAGGGGATACAATATTTAAAAAATTGCTAGCAGAATCTAATCTTTGTATTTGGTTATCTGGCAGTATTTACAAAAACACACATCAATGAAAAATTTCTACAACAGGGGTTCAGGTTGAAACTTCTCCTGTGAAGTTTCTTCTCAAATTTACATCTCAGTTATTCGAGGTTTTAAAACCTCAAATCTGTAAAGACATAGTAAACTTAAAAGAAGAAAAAAGAAGCGTTCAATAGACTTATTTACAAGAAAAATTATATGCATATAATTTTAACATATTTTCTAAACAGATAAAATGGATCTTTAGTTACATTGTCAGTGAACTACAGAAGTACAATAGGTACAGCAGTACAGAAATAAAGTAGTAGCAAAACGGAATACAAGTGTACAGTAACACTCACATGATCTATTTTCTTCAAAATTTCAATTTCTGTATTGATATTAAGTGCTGGGTTCTATTAAAAGAATCAAATATCATATTGGGTAAAACAGTGCTGTTCTGGAATAAGACACATCAGAAATAAGAGGTAGCACCAGAAAAGCCATCATTTCATGTCCCTTGCTTCTTTAAGCGACCACAACATATAATCTTTTCCCATAACTGATCAGGTGCCTTCAATGAATTAAATGAACAGTCTGCTTCCAATACCTGTAGCAAGATATTTCTACAGACATGTCATTTCACTGCAGGTTAGAAATCTCCACCTAATTTCCAAACTATATATATATATATATAAAAAAATCTTCACAAGTATATGTCTGTATTGTCCTTTAAACGGCTATCCTCCCTCAGAGATGCTTTCCACATGGGCTAACCCCAAAATTAAATCCTACTCTCTTCTAGCCTTTATTTTGCAAGATAACATAAACAGATTCTTTTAACATGTTGCTCAGGCTCAGTTCATGAAATTGACCCAGCAGGTTTTTTTTGCTCTTCCTCCAATCCAAATAAATCATCTTTGAACACACATGATCAAATCCATATACAACATTCCAGATGCAGTCCTATCTCTGTTTTGTACAATGGCATTTCTTAATAATTCATAACAGCATTTCTTAATCTTTATTAGAAATGTTCAAAAATCGCACTTTGTAATTTTCAGTCACGTATTCTTCTGCAAATAACTGTATCTACCTCCTCCTCTGAACTAGGAAAAATGTAGATTATAGCAGAAATTATCACTGAAGTATACAGTCTTGCACTATTAAACATTATCTACCTTTTATTACTCCAGCATACAAAAGTATCAGTTCTTGATATACAATACTGCAATCTTCCTTCCCGTCAACAGAGACTTTGGGTCAGTACCAAAGAGCTGAATTAGTATATTCCCAGTTTTTGTACAGAAGACTAACCTCAAGACAAATTCTCACAACTTCCACTAGTAACTAATTCTGCTCCCACTGAAGCCTCCTGGCACCCTTTCCTCAGCCAGCTACCTTTGCACCTTAGAATTTCTGTCTTTACAAAAATATTTTCAAGATCAAGTAGTAGTTTCCTATGCAGTATACAATTAAATACTTCGTCAGTTTGAACAGATTTTGTGCTCTGAAGTCCATTTTCTCATCAAGGAAATTAGTAATTTCTTAATTCAACTTGTTTTAACTTTTAGTAAATCCACAGCAGCACAACTTACATAACCCCTCCTTCCATGCACTTTCACCTCTTAACTATATTTTTCTTCAAAGTTTTTCCTATACCCTTATATAAAATTAAAGTTAGGAATAGATATGAAGTTGCTTGGATCTCTTTCTCATGTTAGAGTAAAGCCACTTGGCTTGTTGTTCTCCTTCAGATTCAGGCTTTTTCTACAAGATTAGACACATAAAAAGCCCTTCCCAAAAGGCTTCATGTGATTTTACTAAAAAGTATTATGATGGACAATACAACAAAATTAGCAAAGTTTGTAAATTTTTGGTCAGACTCCTCTGGTTATGATGTTGATGACCATGATGGATGCGCCTATGTGATGCATTTTAGGAGATAAACCCCACAAGACTCCCTACCACCCTTTGTATATACCACATTAACAAACAGTCCTAAATAATAAACATAATGAAATGTGGTCAAGGAATAAAACCAAGCATTTTCTACAGAATTCTATAGATTCTGTAAGATCAAAAGGCATTTTGAAATTACATACAGAAAACATTAAGTGAGAAAATCCTCTTTAGGTGAATAGAGCTGGGGAGTCAGAGAGGTTACCAAATATTCCAGGACCACTGCAGGATGGCCAAAAGACAGACAAACAAGCAAAAATACTTACTGCCTCTCTAATACCACTTGCCATAAACTTCCGTTTATTGATTATCTTTACCGCAACTTTGTTACAAGTGCTCTTCTCAAATGCCAGTTTGACTTCTCCACAGGCACCACTAACATAAAAGCACAGCTATGTTAATGCTTACAAATACTTTTCAAAAATCTGCATAACAAGTATAGACAAATGAAATATGCCATGTTGTCAAAACTTTCTCAGAAAGCATTCGATAGTTAGGAAGGCTATTTAAACAGCAAGTGATGTCAAGGGCCACCCATTCAAAAATGCAGGAGTACATATGAAGAACGACTAATCTGTTTGTACAAAGGGTACCAGGGAATATCGAGGATAAGCTCTGTCAGCATTTCCATCACGCAGATGCACTTGAGAGCAGAGAACCTAGTGAAGAGTTCTCCGAACACTGGACTGCACAAATCTGAAGAACAGGTATGACAATACTTTTAACAGAAAGAAATCCTTGTATTTGCACTCGGATTTGTTTCTGCTTAACCATTCTCTTGCAAATTCTTCACTGACCACCTTTTTCCAAAAGATAAAAAGATAGTCTCTCTCCTTTTTCCTGAAGACAGTTCTTTCCCCTTCTGTCTGAAAGCCTCAACAGTGATGTTGTAGAAAGCTATATTCTGACATAAAGCTCGCTCTTCTACTTCCAGTAACTAAGTAAATTAGTATACAAAATTTAAAAACTTGTTAAGAATCTACAGACTTTATTCTCTGGGTTTCACAGTTAATGGTAGGTTACAAAACCCAAGAAAGGAATAAAGTCAAAATTCCTGTTTAAGCTCTTGTAAAGAACAGGATTGTTCGGGTGTTATCATTCATTTTTTCCTTTTTTTCTTTTATTTTTTAAAACAGCAGCTCAGTTAGCACTGGTAATAATTCCAGCATAAGGTACTGAAAATGGTAAAAAAATTAACACTTAATACTGCGTAAAGAAGGATGCTTACCTTCCCAAAGTCTTTGACATAATATATTTCTCTCTGAATTCTCTAGGAAACACCAACTGATCATCCACCGTAAGATCAGAAAATACAAACACTAGGAAGATGAGTGGAGATAATTTTCCTGTTATTAACTTTAAAATTTAGTTATTACGAACAATTATGCTTCCGGAACTTTTACAGTCAACAAAATAAAGAAAACGCTGCCTGCTAGAAGAAAAACATAAATATATTAAAAAGTTAAAATTGATGCTATAAATTACATCAGCTATGGGTAGGCAAGGTGATCTTGTTACTGAAAACTGACATCTTTGGTATTAACTTCACAACAGTGCTTAATCAACTGACACTACATTTAAGGACAAAATAGACAAGAATTTCAGTGTCACAGCAGGGAACAAAGAGAAGTGACAATCAGGAAGACAGCATCTTAGCGGAAAAACAAAGACAAAGAAACAAAGAAACA
>Ga0065711_1038042_pt1 | contig 19218 bp, 16 predicted proteins | sample Hoacrofraction12_FD_59098 | JGI IMG/M metagenome (GOLD analysis project Ga0065711, IMG submission 59098) | Hoatzin crop microbial communities from Cojedes, Venezuela - Epithelial fraction 12 v2 (version 2) | ecosystem: Host-associated > Birds > Digestive system > Esophagus > Crop | place...
CCATTCCGAACAGAGAAGTTAAGCCCGCTTGCGCCGATGGTACTGCAATGCAATGCGGGAGAGTAGGAAGCCGCCTTTTTCTTATAACGGGCTCTGAGGGATGCTGCCTTCAGAGTCCGTATTTTTTTATATCCTTATATATAATAACTTACGTAATCTTCCGTTCTTAAGAATGATGAATTGGACTGATCAGATACGACAGGTGAGAATCATTCTCGTTGTGGCAGCTATCGTTATTGCTGTCGCATCACTCGTTGTTTCTCATTATCTCGTTAAAGATCTGGCTAACGAAGAAAAAAACAGAATGGAAATCTGGGCAGAGGCGATGTCATCTCTTAACAAAGCGGATGAGACTACCGATCTCAATCTTGTATTGAAAGTGATCAACGGCAATAATACAATCCCCGTAATCGTGATGGATGCTGACGGTAACGTGCAGACCTTCCGTAATCTTAAGGTTAAGGCTTCTACGTATCAGGATAGTATACAGGAGGCAAAGGCGCTTGGGGAATATCTAGAGAAAGAGGGAAGAGCGATCAGAATTAATCTCTCCGATACTGTTCATACGGAGTATATTAATGTTTGTTATGACGATTCTTTGATGTTGAAGCGACTTCAGACTTATCCTTATGTGCAGCTTGGTGTTGTTATGCTTTTCGTGGTGGTGGCTATCTTCGCCCTCCTCACTTCAAAAAGAGCCGAACAAAACAAGGTATGGGTCGGTTTGTCGAAAGAAACGGCACATCAGTTGGGAACTCCTATCTCCAGCCTGATGGCATGGCATGAAGTGCTGAAGGAGACTTATCCTGATGACGAACTAATACCGGAGATGGATAAGGATATAAAACGCTTACAGCTTATCGCCGACAGATTTTCAAAGATCGGTTCGCTTCCCGAGTTGGAGCCGTCCAGTCTCAATGATGTTCTTGATCATGTGATAGACTACATGAACCGCCGCACGTCGAAAAAAGTGGAGATGATTAAGCATTTCCCCGACGAGGATATCGTAGCAGACATCAACCCCCAGCTCTTCGAATGGGTGATTGAGAACCTCTGCAAGAATGCCGTTGATGCTATGGAGGGTGAAGGAAAGATTACTCTTCATTCTTTCGAGGAAGGAAGCAAAATAGTGATAGAGGTGACGGATACGGGCAAGGGAATCAAACGCAAGGATATTTCCAATGTTTTCAAACCTGGTTTTACGACCAAGAAGCGGGGATGGGGACTGGGATTGTCGCTGGCGAAGAGAATTATCGAGGAATACCATAAGGGGCATATTTTCGTGAAGAATTCAGAAGTGGGGAAAGGTACCACTTTCAGAATAGAATTAAACAGGCAAATGTAGTCCTTATTGGCTGCATATAGCTAAAATAGTACAAAAAAGTGAATTTTTTTGGCACTAAATTACTCTATATGAAAAAATATTTGTACCTTTGCAGCCAAATGTTTAGTTTAGAACCTTTTAAGATTGATTTGAAGAAGCTTGGAGCAGGTGAGACAACACTCCGCTACTCGCTTACGGACAGTTTTTTTGAGGCAATAGACGCGCCTGACATTCGGAGAGGAGACTTGGAAGTCGTGCTGACAGTCAAAAAGATAGCAGACTTCTTCGAGATAGGTTTTCATTCCGAAGGTGAGGTTGTGGTGCCATGCGATCGTTGTCTTGAAGACATGGACCAGCCCATCGTCAGTGATAACATCGTGACGGTGAAACTGGGTGAGGAATATGCGGGGGGTGACGATGTGATTACGATACCTGAAGATGATGGTATTTATGACGCGGCATGGACCATATACGAATTTGTGGAGTTGGCAGTGCCTATAAAGCACGTGCATCCCGATGGGGAGTGCAATGAGGAGATGATAAAGACTCTCGAAGAGCATTCGCCGGAAAGAAAGTCTGCAAAAGACGATGACGGGGATGATATCGACCCGCGATGGAATAAACTGAAAGAATTAAAAATATAAACATTAAAAAATTAAAGAACAATGGCACATCCTAAAAGAAGACAGTCGAAGACTCGTACACTGAAGAGAAGAACTCATGACAAGGCAGTAGCACCTACTCTGGCAGTCTGCCCTAACTGCGGCGCTTACTATGTATATCACACAGTATGCCCCACATGCGGATACTATAGAGGCAAGGTCGCTATCGAAAAGGAAGTAGCTGAATAATGGAGAAAATCAACGCGATAATCACCGGTGTGGGTGGCTACGTGCCCGACTATGTCCTCAATAACGAGGAACTGTCGAGAATGGTAGACACCAACGACGAGTGGATTACTACGCGTACTGGTATAAAAGAGCGCCGGATTCTTACGGAAGAAGGTATCGGTACGTCGTATATGGCCCGCAAGGCTGCCAAACTGTTGCTGCAGAAGACAGGTGTCGATCCCGACACTATCGATGCGGTGATGGTGGCTACGACGACTCCCGACTATCTGTTCCCCTCCACGGCATCCATCGTGCTAGGCAAACTGGGGCTGAAGAATGCCTTCGCATTCGACTTCTCTGCCGCATGCTGCGGTTTTATGTATCTGCTTGATGTGGCAGCCAACATGATACAGAGCGGAAAGCACAAGAGGGTAATCGTGATAGGAGCTGACAAGATGTCGTCGATAACCGACTATTCCGACCGTGCCACCTGTCCTCTTTTCGGAGATGGTGCCGGAGCAGTATTACTCGAAGGAACTACCGAGGAAAACGTGGGACTGATGGACTCCTATCTCCGCACCGACGGAAAGGGACTTCCGTTCCTTCACCAGAAGGCCGGAGGCAGTGTCTGCCCGCCGTCGCATTTCTCCGTAGACCATCGTCTGCATTATATCTATCAGGAAGGGCGCACCGTATTCCGCTATGCTGTCACCGCCATGGGCGAGGATTGCATGAAGGTGTGCGAGCGCAACGGACTCAACAAGGAGAATATCGACTGGGTGATTCCCCATCAGGCCAACCTTCGTATTATCGAGGCTGTGGCAAGACGGATTGACGTTCCGATGGAGAAGGTGCTTGTGAATATTCAGCGTTACGGTAACACTAGTGCGGCGTGCATGCCGTTAGTGCTCTGGGATTTCGAAAGTCAGCTCAAGAAAGGTGATAATATCCTGTTCACAGGATTCGGCGCCGGATTCGTAAACGGTGCCTCCTACCTCAAGTGGGCTTACGACGGAGATCAGAAATAATCATCGACAAGGTAAATTCATAATTCACAATTCATAATCGGCTTTGCCTTGGGCATGGTTGTATATTATGAATTATGAATTATGATTTTTTAATTTTCAGACAATGCATAAGGCAGGTTTCGTAAATATCGTAGGTAATCCTAATGTCGGAAAGTCGACATTGATGAACCAGCTGGTCGGGGAACGGATATCCATAGCTACATTCAAGGCTCAGACCACTAGGCATCGTATCATGGGTATCGTTAATACTCCCGAGTCGCAGATCGTCTTTTCCGATACTCCGGGAGTGCTCAAGCCCAACTATAAACTGCAGGAGTCGATGCTGGCTTTTTCCGAGTCGGCATTGCAGGATGCTGATATCTTGCTATATGTCACCGACGTGGTTGAGTCGCCTGAAAAGAATGCCGACTTCCTGGAGAAAGTGAGAAAGATGACAATCCCGGTGATTCTCCTTATCAACAAGATTGATGAGAGCGACCAGACAACTCTCGCATCGCTCGTGGAGAAATGGCACGAATTGTTGCCACAGGCGGAGATCCTGCCTATATCTGCGAAGAATAAGTTCGGCACTGATATTCTCCTGAAGAGAATCAACGAACTGCTGCCCGACTCTCCTCCCTATTTCGGGAAAGACCAACTTACCGACAAACCGGCGCGATTCTTTGTGAGTGAGATTATCCGTGAGAAGATCCTGCTTTACTACGACAAGGAGATACCTTACTCGGTGGAGGTGAGAGTCGACTCGTTCAAGGAGAGCGACAATGTGATCCGCATCGGAGCGGTAATATATGTGGAGCGCGACTCGCAGAAGGGTATTATCATCGGGCATCAGGGCGTGGCTCTGAAGAAGATGAGCTCCGAGGCGAGGAAGGCATTGGAGAAATTCTTCGGAAAGAAGATTTATTTGGAAACATTTGTAAAAGTGGACAAGGACTGGAGAAATTCCAAGCGCGAGCTTGACAGTTTCGGTTATAATCCTGAATAAAATATAACGCGTATGGCAAATTTAGTAGCAATAGTAGGACGCCCCAATGTGGGAAAGTCTACATTATTCAACCGACTAACCCAGTCGCGCCGTGCAATCGTCAGCGACGTGGCAGGTACCACACGTGACCGCCAGTATGGCAAATGCGAATGGAACGGGAAGGAGTTCTCCATCGTGGATACCGGCGGATGGGTTGTCAATTCCGACGATATCTTCGAGGATGCTATCCGCCGCCAGGTGCTCATAGCCACCGAGGAGGCTGATATGGTGCTATTCCTCGTCGACGTGCAGACCGGCATGACCGATCTCGATGTCGATGTGGCGAAGATCCTCCGTCAGTCGAAGCTACCTATCATCCTAGTGGTCAACAAAGTGGATAACAACGAACAACAGTATGACGCCGCAGAGTTCTACAAACTGGGACTGGGCGAACCCTTCTGTATCAGCAGTTTCACGGGCAGCGGCACGGGCGATCTCCTCGACCGGGTGCTCGAGGGACTCAAGGATGTCGACGATGAGACAGTAGAGGACGGAATCCCCCGTTTTGCAGTCGTCGGCCGTCCGAATGCCGGGAAGAGTTCTATCATCAATGCTTTCATCGGTGAGGAGCGTAATATCGTGACGGAAATCGCCGGAACGACACGCGACAGCATCTATACAAGATATAATAAGTTCGGATTCGACTTCTATCTCGTCGACACTGCAGGAATCCGCCGCAAGAACAAGGTGACGGAGGATCTGGAGTTTTACTCCGTGATGAGGTCGATTCGTGCGATAGAGAATTCCGATGTCTGCATACTTATGCTCGATGCCACCCGTGGTATCGAGGCGCAGGATATGAATATCTTCCAGCTGATTCAGAAGAATAACAAGTCGCTCGTTGTGGTGGTAAACAAATGGGATCTGGTGGAAAACAAGGACACTCAGGTGATGAAAACCTTTGAGAATGCCATCAGAGAGAGAATGGCGCCGTTTACCGATTTCCCCATCATCTTCGCTTCGGCTGTTACGAAACAAAGGATATTCAAGGTGCTCGAGACGGCAAAACAGGTTTATCTCAACCGCACTATCCGTATCGGCACCACGAAACTCAACGAGGTGATGCTGCCTATCATCGAGGCTACTCCTCCTCCTTCGATCAAAGGAAAATATATAAAGATAAAATATTGCGCACAATTGCCTAACACGCAGATTCCGTCGTTTATCTTCTACGCTAATCTGCCGCAGTATGTGAAGGAGCAGTACCGCCGTTTCCTTGAGAATAAGATCAGGCAGAACTGGACGCTTACCGGGACTCCGATCAACGTGTTTATCCGTCAGAAGTGATATGAAAAGATATATTTTCATCTTCGTAATGACTTTGCTTCTCGTCGCTTGCGGCGGAAAGAGAGATCAAGGTGCCGATGCCGCGAAGGCTGCCAAGTCATATTACGACGCTCTCCTGGGCGGAGCTTACGAGCAGTTCGTCGATGCCACATATCATAATCACTGGGTTCCCGGCAGCTATCGTCAGCAACTAGTCGAAAACGCCAAGCAGTTTGCCGATACTCAGAAGAAGAGCCACGGCAGCGTCAACAGCGTGAGAATCGTGAATTCAAAATTTAATGAAACAGACAGTACGGCCGAGGTGTTCCTGATGCTTTGCTTCGGAGACAGCACCAACGAGGAAGTCGTCGTACCGATGAGAATGCATAATGGTCAGTGGCTGATGAGATAATCATCTGCCATTGACTTTTCTTTCTTCTTCCATCTCCGCTTTCTTCACCTTCTTAAACAGTTCGGAAGCGAATACGAGGTCGTTGAGTTTCTCGTTTGTGGAATCCATCACGGTGTATTTGTTTCCTTCCCATTCCTTTCTTCCTTCGCAGATGAAGATGATATTATCGCCGATACCCATCACGGAGTTCATATCGTGGGTATTGATGATTGTTGTCGTCTGATATTCCTCTGTGATACTGTGGAGCAGTTCGTCGATGACAAGCGACGTCTTAGGGTCGAGACCCGAGTTCGGCTCGTCGCAGAACAGATATTTGGGGTTCAGTACGATAGCCCTGGCGATGGCGACACGTTTCTGCATACCGCCCGAGATCTCACCGGGGAATTTCTCCTGCGCATCGATGAGGTTCACTCGGTCGAGACACTCCTGCGCCCTCTTCACCCTGTCTCTGTAGTTCATCGACGAGAACATATCGAGCGGAAACATAACGTTTTCCAGTACGGTTAGGGAATCGAAGAGTGCGGCGCTCTGGAAGATCATACCCATCTCGCGACGCATCGCCACCTTCTCCTTCTTCGTCATGGTGACAAAGTCACGCCCGTCGTATAGCACCTCTCCGCTCGTCGGATCGAGAAGCCCCACAAGATTCTTCATCAGCACGGTCTTTCCGCTGCCGCTCTGTCCGATGATGAGATTCGTCTTTCCGTTCTCAAACCGGGCGTTGATGTCCTTGAGGACGTCCTTGTCTTCAAACGACTTATAGAGATTCTTTACTTCTATCATAATTACGAGAGCAACTGGGTTAGGAATACATCGGAACACAAGATAAGGACGCTCGAGCATACCACGGCGTCGGTGCTGGCTTTGCCCACATTCACCGAACCTCCCTCTACGGTGTATCCGTAGAACGATGATACGCTGGAGATGATGAAGGCGAAGAAGAGGCTTTTGATGATACTCATCCACACAAACCACTGGTTGAAATCGTGCTGCAGACCGAGGGTGAGATCGTCAGGAGAGAGCACATGACCGATATAGGCTGTGGCGTAGGCTCCGAGGATACCCGTGGCGGAGGAGTATATCACCAGCAATGGCATGATGGTGATCAGTCCGGCAATCTTAGGCAAGATGAGGTAACAGGCGGAATTGACACCCATGATCTCGAGAGCGTCGATCTGCTGGGTCACTCTCATAGTGCCAAGCTCGGAGGCGATATTCGAACCTACCTTTCCCGCAAGGATAAGACACATGATTGATGACGAAAACTCCAGAAGCATGATCTCGCGGGTGGTATATCCCGACACCCATCTCGGCATCCACGGACTCTGGATGTTCAGTTTCATCTGAATGCATATCACGGCTCCGATGAAAAATGAGATAAGGAGCACTATGCCGATGGAGTTGACACCCAGCTGGGCCATCTCCTTGACATATTGCTTGAGAAACATTCTCCACCTTTCGGGAATCGAAAAAGTACGGCCCATAAGTATGAGATACCGCCCTACCGTCTGAAGAGATTTGTATATGAACATCTTGAATTTCTTTTGTTTCCGCCTGCAAAATTAATCAAAAACAAATAAAAAACTGCAATATATTAGCGAGTTTTTAGCTTTTATCAGCGTTATTAGCGACATTTTTGTTATTTTTGCAGAAAATTTTGCAATTATGAGCGACGAACTTATAAGAGAACAAGAGGCCGCAGAGCCCGAAATCACCCAGGAACCCGTTACTCCGGCCGAACCAGAGCACATGGTGCTCAGGGCCGAAGGACTGGTGAAGCGCTACGGCAAACGCACTGTCGTGAATGATGTGAGCATCAATGTGAAGCAGGGCGAGATCGTGGGACTGCTCGGACCTAACGGCGCGGGAAAGACTACCTCGTTTTATATGACCACCGGACTTATCGTTCCTAATGCCGGACATATATATATCAACGATCAGGAGATAACATCTTATCCGGTGTACAAACGTGCCAGGGCCGGTATCGGATATCTGGCTCAGGAGGCGAGTGTGTTCAGAAAACTGAGTGTCGAGGATAATATCATGGCGGTGCTCGAGATGACCGACAAGAGCCACCAGGAACAGATAGACAAGCTGGAGAGCCTGATAAAGGAATTCCGTCTTGCCAAGGTGAGGAAGAACAAGGGAGACCAGCTGTCGGGAGGCGAGCGCCGAAGGACGGAGATAGCCCGATGCCTTGCCATCGACCCTAAGTTTATCATGCTCGACGAGCCGTTCGCCGGAGTGGATCCTATCGCCGTGGAGGATATCCAGCATATCGTGTGGCAGCTGAAATACCGTAACATCGGTATCCTCATCACCGACCATAATGTGCAGGAAACTCTCTCGATCACCGACCGCGCATATCTGCTCTTCGAGGGAAAGATCCTCTTCCAGGGAACCCCGGAGGAACTGGCTGAAAACAAGGTGGTAAGAGAGAAATACCTGAGTAACAGTTTTGTGCTCCGCAAAAAGGACTTCCAGCTCATCGATGAGCAGAAAAGAGCCAAGGAACAGGAAGAAGATGGTTAAAAAAACAAATTTTTCTATTTATAATTAGGTGGTTTGACGATTTATTACTATCTTTGCAGGCCGTTAAGGCTCGGTAGCCGCAATTGTGTGAAATAAAAAGGATAAAATAATAATAAACAACAGAATCAAAGATGAAGATTTCATTTGAAAATCCTGATAAGATCAATGGCTTGCTTACATTGACTATCGAGGAGGACGACTACAAAGAGAATGTAGAGAAAAAACTGAAAGACTATCGTAAGAAAGCTAATTTCCCCGGATTTCGCCCGGGACAGGTGCCCATGGGACTTATCAAGCGCCAGTTCGGTACACAGGCGAAACTGGACGAGATAAACCATCTCCTGGGTGAGAAGATCTACGAATATGTCAGGGAGAATAATATCCAGATGCTGGGCGAACCTATGCCGAACGAGGAGAAACAGCAGAAACTCGATATCGAAAACGGCAAAGATTTTGAATTCGTGTACGACATCGCCGTGGCTCCGGAATTCTCTATCGAACTCAACGACAAGGATACCGTAAACTACTACGATATCACAGTTAATGATGAGGTTATCGACAAGCAGATTGAAAATTTCGCTTCACGTGCCGGAAACTACAAGGAGGCTGAGGAGTACCAGGATCGTGATATGCTCAAGGGCGACCTCAGGGAACTCGACGCCGAGGGTAACACCAAGGAGGACGGTATCCAGGTAGAGGGGGCTATGATTATGCCGTCATACATCGGCGCGGACGATCAGAAGAAACTCTTCGAGGGTGCCAAGCCCGGCGATATCATCACCTTCAATCCCAAGAAGGCTTATCCCGACAGCGATGTCGAGGTTTCTTCCCTCCTCAAGATAGAGAAGGATCAGGCGACGGATATGACTTCCGACTTCACATACCAGATCACCAGCATCTCTCGTTTCACTCCCGCAGAGGTAAATCAGGATCTCTTCGATCAGATATACGGCAAGGACAGCGTCAAGGATCTCGCTGAGTTCCGCACAAGAATTGGTGAGGATATCAAGAAGAGCTTCGACGTGGAAAGCGATTTCAGATTCCTCAAGGATGTAAGAGACTATGCCGAGAAGAAGGTGGGCGACCTGACATTCCCCGAAGATCTCCTGAAGAAGATCATGCTTCACAACAATCCCGACAAGGATGCAGACTTCGTGGACAAGAACTTCGATGCGAGCATCAAGGAACTGAAGTGGCATCTTGTCAAGGAACAGCTTGTAAAGCAGACAGGCATAAAGATCGACGACAACGATATGAAGGCTACCGCAAAGGAAGTGGCTCGCGCCCAGTTCGCTCAGTATGGCATGTCCAACGTTCCCGAGGATTATCTGGAGAAATATGCCACAGAGAATATCCTGAAGGATAAAAATATGATTGACCAGATCCTCGACCGTGCCGTCGACAGAAAACTGATGCAGGCACTCAAAGAAGTTGTCAAAGTGGACAAGAAAAAAGTGTCTGTAGAGGAATTTAACAAGCTGGCGGCTGAATAAAACATATTTTTTATTAAAATAATCTCCAAAAATTAGGAGGTTATCGACTTTTTTATTATCTTTGTTGCTACGAACAGAGGGATAGGAGTCGGTAACCTCTCTTTTTCGCTTAAAATTTAGAAAGTATATATAGTATGAATGATTTTAGAAAGTATGCCGTAGGGCATTTAGGAATTAACAGTATGGTACTCGACGACGTGATGAAAGCACAGTCGCAGTATCTGAACCCTTATATCCTTGAGGAGAGACAGTTGAACGTGACCCAGATGGACGTGTTCTCGCGACTGATGATGGACCGTGTCATCTTCCTCGGCACGCAGATCGATGATTACACGGCCAACACTCTTCAGGCTCAGTTGCTGTATCTTGACTCCGTGGATCCGGGCCGCGACATCTCCATATATATAAACTCTCCCGGCGGAAGCGTGACTGCGGGACTGGGCATCTACGACACGATGCAGTTTATCTCCAGCGATGTATCGACGATCTGCACCGGTATGGCCGCTTCCATGGCTGCCGTGCTGCTCGTAGCCGGAACGGAGGGTAAGCGTTCGGCGCTCACTCACAGCCGCGTGATGATTCACCAGCCGCTCGGAGGCGTCCAGGGTCAGGCTTCTGATATTGAGATCGAGGCAAGGGAGATATTGAAGTTCAAAAAGGAACTCTATACTATCATCGCCGAACATTCTCATACTCCTTACGAGAAGGTATGGCAGGATTCCGACCGCAACTACTGGATGACTGCCGAAGAAGCGAAGGAATATGGTATGATCGACCAGGTGTTCACCAGAAGAAAGGGGACGGATGGCAAAAAAGTGTAGTTTCTGCGGCAGACCGGAATCGAAGGTGGGATTCCTGATCACCGGCGTCGACGGATGTATCTGCGACGAATGCGTCAAACAGGCGTATTCCATTTACGAGATGGCGCAGGTGAACGAAAAACAGAAGTCTCAGGACACTCTCAAGAAAAAGAAGATTCCCAAACCGGCGGCCATCAAGGACTATCTCGACCAGTATGTGATAGGACAGGAGGCGGCGAAGAAATATCTGTCGGTGGCTGTATACAACCACTACAAGCGTCTCGTCCAGAAACACGATGACGGAGGTGTGGAGATCGAGAAGAGTAATATCATCATGGTCGGAAGCACCGGTACGGGAAAGACTCTTCTGGCGCGTACCATCTCGAAGCTTCTCGATGTGCCGTTCACTATCGTCGATGCCACCGTGTTCACCGAGGCCGGTTATGTGGGCGAGGATGTGGAGAGTATTCTCAGCCGTCTGCTCCAGGTGGCCGACTACGATCTGGAGAAGGCTCAGCGGGGTATCGTCTTCATCGATGAGATCGACAAGATAGCGAGAAAAAGCGACAACCCATCCATCACGCGTGACGTGAGCGGAGAGGGCGTGCAGCAGGGATTGCTCAAACTCCTCGAGGGTACGATGGTGAATGTGCCGCCCAAGGGAGGGCGCAAGCACCCCGACCAGGATTATATCCATGTGGATACGAGGAATATTCTCTTCATCTGCGGCGGTGCCTTCGACGGTATCGAGAGAAAGATAGCACAGCGGCTCAACACACAGGTGGTGGGATTCAACTCCGTACAGAAGGTGAAGAATATCGACAAGGAGAATCTGATGCAGTATATACTGCCGCAAGACCTGAAGTCGTTCGGACTGATACCGGAGATTATCGGACGTCTGCCGGTGCTCACATATCTCAACCCTCTCGACCGTACGGCACTGCGCAGAATACTGACGGAACCGAAGAACTCCATCACCAAACAGTATGCCAAGCTCTTCGAGATGGATGGCATAGCGCTGACGTTCGAAAACGACGCCCTCGACTACGTTGTCGACAAGGCGATAGAATACAAACTCGGAGCTCGCGGACTGCGCTCGATCGTGGAGACGGTGATGATGGACGCTATGTATGAGATGCCTTCGAAAAGGGTCAAGTCTTTCAAGGTGACTCTCGACTACGCGAAACAACAATTGGATAAATATGACGACAGGCTCAGACAGGCCTGACGGGATAATATTATAGAAAGGAGCTGTTTGTTATACATGGCAAAGGAAATAAATCTGACAGGTGAGTTGAAACGCTACTTCGGCTTTGATTCGTTCAAAGGCGACCAGGAGGCCATTATCCGTAATCTGATGGCCGGCAACGACACTTTCGTACTGATGCCTACCGGAGGGGGAAAGTCTTTGTGCTACCAGCTGCCCTCGCTTCTGATGGAGGGCACGGCGATAGTGATCTCACCCTTGATAGCACTGATGAAAAACCAGGTTGATGTGATCAGCAACCTGAGCGATGACGATGGGGTGGCTCATTACCTCAACTCGTCGCTCAACAAGGCTGCCATCGACCAGGTGAAGGCTGATATCAGGGAGGGGAAGACGAAACTTCTCTATGTGGCGCCGGAATCGCTTACCAAAGAGGATAATGTGGAGTTTCTCAAGTCTGTCAGGATTTCTTTCTATGCCGTCGACGAGGCTCATTGTATCTCCGAATGGGGACATGACTTCCGGCCCGAATACCGGCGTATACGTCCGATAATCAATGAGATAGGCAATGCTCCTGTGATCGCTCTCACGGCAACGGCCACCGACAAGGTGCGCACTGATATCAAGAAGAATCTCGGTATCGTCGACGCCAAGGAATTCAAGAGTTCTTTCAACAGACCGAACCTGTATTACGAGGTGCGCCCGAAGACGAAGGAGGTTGATAAGGACATCATCAAGTTCATAAAGAAAAATCCCTCCAAGAGCGGTATCATATACTGCCTTTCACGTAAGAAAGTGGAGGAACTGGCAGAGGTGCTCAGGGCCAACGATATCTCCGCAGCCCCGTATCATGCCGGACTCGACTCGGCGACACGTTCGCAGACGCAGGATGACTTCCTTATGGAACGCATCGATGTCATCGTGGCTACCATCGCCTTCGGTATGGGTATCGACAAACCCGACGTGCGCTTCGTGATTCATTATGACATCCCGAAGAGCCTCGAGGGATATTACCAGGAGACGGGACGCGCCGGACGTGACGGGGGCGAGGGCAAATGTATCACCTTCTACTCGTATAAGGATCTGCAGAAACTGGAGAAATTCATGGAGGGCAAACCCGTGGCCGAACAGGATATCGGAAGACAGCTGCTCCAGGAGACGGCTGCTTACGCCGAATCGTCGGTGTGCCGCAGAAAACTGCTCCTGCATTATTTCGGAGAGGAATACGACAAAGATAACTGTGAGAACTGCGACAACTGTCTGCATCCCACGACGAAGATCGAGGCGAAGGATTACCTCGTCATCGCTCTCAAGGCGATACGTGCCGTGAAGGAGAACTTCCGCACCGACTATGTCATCGACTTCATCACGGGAAGGGATACGGAGGATATCCTGGCTCACAACCATGACCAGCTGGGGGAATTCGGATCCGGAGAGGATGTGGACAATAAACTGTGGAACCCGGTGATACGGCAGGCTCTCATCGAGGGGTATCTGAAGAAGGACGTGGAGAACTACGGACTCCTCAAGATTACTGCCGCGGGAAAGAAATTCCTGCAGTCGCCGCAGTCGTTTATGATCGTGGAAGACAAGAACTTCGACGAATATGAGGACGGGGGCGGCGATCACGAGGGTATGACGAGCGCTCTGGATATGACTCTCTTCGCCATGCTGAAAGATCTGAGAAAGAAGGTGGCGGCCAACCTGAACCAACCGCCGTATACTATCTTCCTCGACGTGTCGGTAGAACAGATGGCTACCGACTTTCCCACGACAATAGAGGAACTGAAGGGCATTCAGGGCATCGGCGAGGGAAAGACCCGTAAGAGCTACTGCAAACAGTTCGTCGACCTTATCGCCAAGTACTGCGAGGAGAATAATATCGAACGGCAGACAGACATCCGTGTGCGCACGGTGGCCAAAAAGTCGGCGCAGATGGTGAGTATCATACAAAGCATCGACCGTCAGGTGCCGCTCGACGATATCGCGCAGGCAAAGGGTATGGAGTTCGAGGAACTGCTCGACAAGGTGGAGGCCATCGTGTACAGCGGAATGAAACTGAATATCAATTATTTCCTCGACGAGGTGATGGACGACGAACATGTGGAGGATATCTATGAATATTTCCGGGAATCGGAGACAGACAGCCTCGAGGATGCCATCGAAGAACTCGGCGACGAATACGACGAAAACGAGATAAGACTAGTCAGAATCAAGTTTATATCCGAGGTGGCAGATTAAATTGCGTTAATTCAGTAAGAAAATGCTTAAATAATGATGAAATCAGAGAAATTATTGCTAAATTTGCACGCAATAAATTTCGAGGTATAAATATGGCATCATTTATTGCAGACAAAATTGTAATGGACGGTCTTACTTTCGACGACGTCCTGCTTATTCCTTCTTATTCGGAGGTGCTGCCCAAAACGGTAGAGTTGTCAACACGCTTTTCCCGTAACATACGGTTGAATATCCCGTTTGTTACCGCGGCTATGGACACCGTCACGGAGTCCCAGATGGCGATAGCGATAGCACGCGAGGGCGGTATCGGCGTTATTCACAAGAATATGGCGATCGAAGACCAGGCCCGTCAGGTGGCTATCGTGAAACGTGCCGAAAACGGTATGATCTACGACCCCGTCACCATCCGCCGCGGTTCTACCGTCCAGGAGGCTCTCGACATGATGGCCGACTATCATATCGGCGGTATTCCGGTGGTCGATGACAACGGTATCCTCGTGGGTATCGTCACCAACCGCGACCTCCGTTTCGAACGCCATCTCGACAAGAAGATCGACGAGGTGATGACGAAGGAGAATCTTGTGACCACGCACCAGCAGACTGATCTTGTCGACGCCGCGCAGATACTGCAGGAGAACAAAATCGAAAAACTGCCCGTTGTCGACAAGGACAACCGTCTGGTGGGTCTTATCACATACAAGGATATCACCAAGGCCAAGGACAAGCCTATGGCGTGCAAGGATGAGAAGGGACGTCTGCGTGTCGCTGCCGGTGTCGGTGTCACTGCCGATACTCTCGACCGTATGCAGGCTCTCGTAGAGGCCGGCGCTGATGCTATCGTCATCGATACGGCTCACGGACATTCGAAGTCTGTAATCGAAAAACTAGTCGAGGCGAAGAAGTCGTTCCCCAACGTGGATATCGTCGTGGGTAACGTGGCTACGGGCGAGGCTGCCAAGATGCTCGTCGACAACGGTGCCGACGCCGTGAAGGTGGGTATCGGTCCGGGGTCTATCTGTACCACACGTGTGGTTGCGGGCGTCGGAGTGCCCCAGCTTAGTGCCGTGTATGATGTGTTCAGCGCCCTCCAGGGTACTGACGTGCCTCTCATCGCCGACGGCGGTCTCCGTTATTCCGGTGATGTGGTGAAGGCTCTTGCCGCCGGCGGCAGCAGCGTGATGATTGGTTCGCTCGTGGCCGGAACGGAGGAGAGCCCCGGCGAGACTATCATCTTCAACGGACGTAAGTTCAAGAGCTATCGCGGCATGGGTTCTCTTGAGGCTATGGAGCAGAAGAACGGCTCCAAGGACCGTTATTTCCAGAGCGACACCAAGGATGTGAAGAAACTGGTGCCGGAAGGTATCGCCGGACGCGTGCCTTACAAGGGTACCGTGCAGGAGGTGATATACCAGCTTACCGGCGGTCTGCGCTCGGGTATGGGATATTGCGGCGCCAAGGATATCGACACTCTCCACAATGCAAAGTTCACACGCATCACCAACGCCGGTGTGATGGAGAGCCATCCGCATGATATCACTATCACCAGCGAGGCTCCTAACTACAGCCGCCCCGAATAATGTATATAAAGAATAGATAAATATAATATGAAACGTAAACTGCTGTTTTTGGCCGCGTTGTGTACTGGTATGTGCGCCATGGCCCAGAACGACCCCGTGGTGATGACTATCGCGGGAAATCCTGTCAGTCGTTCGGAGTTTGAGTATTCGTACAACAAGAATAATTCCGAAGGTGTCATCGACAAGAAAAGTGTGGAGGAGTATGTCGACCTCTTTGTGAACTACAAGCTGAAGGTGCAGGCTGCCGTCGATGCCAAGCTCGACACGATGACGTCGTTCAAGAAGGAATTCCAGTCATACCGCGACCAGCAGATCCGTCCGGCATTCGTCAGTGATGATGATGTCTTGGCGAAAGCTCACGAGGTGTATGACGGTACTAAGAAACAGATCGGCGAGCGCGGACTGATCAGGCCTGCCCATATCCTCATGAGGGTGGGCCAGCAGGCCGGGGCCGATGAACAGACAAAGGCCAAACAGCGCATCGACTCTGTGTATACGGCTCTCAAGGGAGGCGCCGACTTCGCGGAACTGGCAAAACAGGTGTCGCAGGATCCCGGTTCGGCTGCCAGGGGCGGACAACTGCCGTGGGTGGCTCCCGGACAGACTCTCAAGGAGTTCGAGGACCAGGCATACGCGCTGCAGCCCGGTGAGATGAGCCAGCCGTTCCTCTCGCCTGCCGGTTATCATATCGTGCTGATGAAGGAACGCAAACAGCTGGAGCCGTTCGACACTCTGAAAGCCAGCATCATCCGCTTCCTAGAGTCTCGTAATGTGAGGGATCAGATCGCTAGCCAGAAGATCGATTCCATCGCCAAGGCGGAAGGTCTGCAGGACAGGGAAATGGTCGTGGAGCGCAAGGCTGACGAGATGTCGGCCAAAGACAATGACCTGAAGTATCTCATACAGGAATATCACGACGGCTTGCTGCTCTATGAGATCAGCAACCGCGAGGTCTGGGACAAAGCTGCCAAGGACGAGGCCGGACTGGCGAATTATTTCAACAAGAACAAGAAAAAATACAAGTGGACGGAGCCTCGCTTCAAGGGTATCGCATACCATGTGAAGGACCAGACCGACGTGAAGGCGGTGAAGAACAGTATCAAGAAGGTGCCGTTCGACAAGTGGGCCGAGACTCTCCGTACCACATTCAATAACGACTCTACCATCCGTATCCGTGTGGAGAAGGGTATCTTCAAGGAGGGCGACAATGCTCTCGTCGACAAGGAGGTGTTCAAGAAGGACACTGTCGTGAAGGTGCTTCCCGAGTATCCTATCGACGCGGTATACGGCAAGAAACTCACCAAGCCTCAGTCTTACGAGGATGTGAAGGGGCTCGTTACGTCCGACTATCAGGATGAACTGGAAAAACAATGGGTTGCGGAACTTCGCAAACGCTATACCGTGAGCGTCGATGAGAGTGTTCTCAAAACCGTAAACAATCATAGTAAATGATAAATAAAAAGCGATTATTCTTTTCCCTGTGTCTGCTGGCGATATCAGTCATGCCGCTTGCGGCACAGGAAATGACAGACAGCGTGAAGCAGCGCCTGCCCCACAACAGCGAGGCGCAGACGGAACTTGACGCGAATAAGGTTATCGACGCCGTGGAATGGGTCGTCGGTGATGAGGCTATTCTGAAGTCTGACATCGAGACGATGAGGGCTCAGGCACAGATGGAGGGTATCCGTTTTAAAGGTAATCCCGACTGTGCCATCCCGGAACAGATCGCCGTGCAGAAACTGTTTCTCAACCAGGCCGCGATAGACAGTATCGAGGTGACGGAGGCTGATATCAACACCGTCATCGACCAGCAGATTAACTACTGGCTGCAGATGGTCGACGGCAGCCGCGAGAAACTGGAGGAATATAAGAAGATGACGATCGCCCAGATGCGGCAGTCGATGCATGATGACGTGCGCGACAGGAAGATGGTCGAGGAGATGAAGGCTAAGATCGTGGAGGATGTGACGGTCACTCCTTCCGACGTGAGGGCTTACTTCCGTACCGTCCCCGAGGATAGCGTGCCTTATGTGCCCACTACCGTCGAGGTGCAGATCATCACACAGACTCCTAAGATTGAGGAGGAGGAGATAAACAGGGTGAAAGACCAGCTCCGCGACTTCACCGACAGGGTGAACAAGGGGGAGACGTCGTTTTCTTCCCTCGCCCGCCTGTATTCCGAAGACCCGGGCTCGGCACGCCAGGGCGGGGAACTCGACTATACCGGCCGCGGTGTGCTCGATCCTGCCTTCGCTAATGTGGCTTTCAACCTTACCGACCCGAAGAAGGTGTCGAAGATCGTTGAGAGCGAGTTCGGATACCATATCATACAGCTCGTCGACAAACGGGGCGAGAAGATCAAGGTGCGCCATATCCTTCTCAAACCGAAGGTGTCGGATGAGGCTATAGAAAAGGGACTGCTGCGCCTCGACTCCATCGCCGATGATATCCGTACGGATAAGTTTACCTTCGAACAGGCTGCGTCGTATCTCTCCGATGACAAGGATACGAAAAACAACCACGGACTGATGTTCAACACCACCGAGATGGGCCGTTCGTCGAAGTTCGAACTCAAGGATCTGCCCTCCGAGGTGGCCAAGGTCGTCGCCAACATGCAGGTGGGAGAGGTGTCGAAAGCCTTCCCGATGATCAACAGCCGAGGAAAACAGGTGTGCGTGATTGCAAAACTCAAAAACAGGGTGGAGGGACATCGCGCCACTATGGCGGAAGACTTCCAGACACTGAAGAATGTGGTGCTCGAGAAAGAACGCACGAAGGTGCTCCACGACTGGGTGGTCAACAAGATAAAGAACACTTACGTAAGAGTCAACGACAGATATAAGGATTGTGATTTCGAATATCAGGGATGGATTAAGTAAGCGCAGGATCCTGCTGCTCGTTATCTTGTGCATCTTGGGATTGGGCGTGTCTCAATCCAAAGGCAAGCGTACACGGAAACCCAGAGGTGACAACAGGGTGTATCTCAACCATGCCGACGTGCTCCGCTACGACCAGATGATCAACCCCGAGGCGCAGATCCTCAACGGGCATGTGTCGTTTCGTCACAACGGGGCTACGCTGACCTGCGACAGCGCCCACTTCTACGAGGCTTCGAATTCGTTCGAGGCCTTCGGTCATGTGTATATGAAACAGGGCGACACGCTGAGTCTGAAGAGCGATTATGCCTTCTACGACGGCAACGAACAGATGGCGATAGCACGACGCAACGTACTGCTTGTCCACAGAAAGACGAAACTGTATACCGACAGCCTTAATTACGACCGTCTCTATAATACCGGCTATTTCTTCGAGGGAGGAAAACTGGTCGACAAGGAGAATACCCTTACTTCCGATTGGGGGGAGTATAACACCGAGACGAAAATGGCGACGTTCAACTACGACGTTAAGCTGAAAAACCCGAAGTATTTCATCGACACGGATACTATCCATTACGACGTGCATACGTCGGTGGCCCATGTGCGCG
>Ga0065711_1038040_pt1 | contig 19217 bp, 19 predicted proteins | sample Hoacrofraction12_FD_59098 | JGI IMG/M metagenome (GOLD analysis project Ga0065711, IMG submission 59098) | Hoatzin crop microbial communities from Cojedes, Venezuela - Epithelial fraction 12 v2 (version 2) | ecosystem: Host-associated > Birds > Digestive system > Esophagus > Crop | place...
ATGGCGACGCCAAGCCGATGCAGAAGCCTTACCGCCTGCACTTCCAGTCGCCGTGCTTCAACCTGATCGGGGTGGTGGACCTCACCTGCCGCGACAACTTGTTTGCCGACCTGATTACCATCACGGCATCGTTAGACTACGTTATTCCCGACATTGACAGATAACACAAAACTATAAATAAGTATGTTTGACTTCAGTATAGTCACGAATTGGATAGACGCGCAACTCAACAGCGTGATGGCTCCCTGGCTGGCTACGACCATCGAATGTATCTTGGTGGGCATAGGGCTGCTGGTAGCCTATGCGCTGATAGCGATGATTTACATCTTCTACGAACGCAAAGTGTGCGGCTGGATTCAGTGCCGTCTCGGCCCTAATCGTGTGGGACCGTGGGGCTTGCTGCAAGTGGTGGCAGACGTCATCAAGATTTTGCTCAAAGAGTTGATTACGCTGTGGGGCACCGACAAGTTCTTGTTCAAATTGGCTCCATTCCTGGTGATTATCGCCTCGATGCTGACGTTTGCGTGCCTGCCTTGGGGCAGAGGCTTGCAAATCATCGACATGAACATCGGCGTGTTCTTCATCATCGCGGTGTCGTCGATTGGCGTGCTGGGTATCTTGCTGGCAGGCTGGTCGAGCAACAGCAAATACACGCTGCTCGGCGCGATGCGTAGTGGCGCGCAGATGATTAGCTACGAGTTGTCGGTCGGGCTGGCAATGATGACCATCGTATGCTTAGCCGGCACCATGTCGATCACCGGCATCGTCGAAGCGCAAAAAGACGGGTGGTTCCTTTTCAAGGGTCACATCCCCGCCATCATCGCTTTCATCGTTTACATCATCGCTGCCAATGCCGAAAACAACCGTGGCCCGTTCGACCTTCCGGAGGCAGAGCACGAGCTCACCGCGGGCTACCACACGGAGTATTCCGGTATCCACTTCGGCTTCTTCTATCTGGCTGAGTACCTCAACCTGTTTATCGTTTCGGGCATTGCCACGCTGCTGTTCTTGGGCGGATGGATGCCGTTGCATATTCCGGGTTGGGATGGCTTCAACCAGGTGATGGACTACATCCCCTCGATAATTTGGTTCTTGGGCAAGGCGTTCTTTATCACGTTCTTGTTCTTCTGGATTCGCTGGTCTTTCCCGCGCGTGCGTATCGACCAGATGCTGGCGCTGGAATGGCGTTACCTCATGCCCATCGGCTTGTTCAACCTGGTGCTGATGGCGGTGGTGGTTACGCAGGGATGGCATTTCTAAAATAGCAAAAAAATAAATACTCATTATATATTATTATGGCTGAAAAATTCGGAAAAATAACGCAGGTAATCGGACCGGTGGTCGATATCGCCTTTGAAGAAGAAGGCTCGACGCGGCCGGCGATTTACACGGCGCTGAGCACCCAACGCGCAGACGGCTCGGAGTTAATCTTTGAAGTGGAGCAGCACATCGGCGAAAACACCGTGCGCTGTGTCGCCATGGATAGCACCGACGGGCTGAAACGCGGCGCGAAAGTGAAAAACCTCGGACACCCCATTTCGGTGCCTACCGGCGACCAGGTGAAGGGACGCTTGCTGAACGTGATTGGCGAGCCCATCGACCACCTCAAGCCGCTGCAAGAGACCAAGCCGCGCGCCATCCATCAACCCGCGCCTGCCTTCAGCGACCTGTCGATTTCGCAAGAAATTCTCTACACCGGTATCAAGGTCATCGACCTGATTGAGCCCTTCAGCAAGGGTGGTAAAATCGGTCTGTTCGGCGGCGCCGGTGTGGGCAAGACGGTGCTCATCATGGAGTTGATTCACAACATTGCGCACGGACACAATGGTTTCTCGGTGTTCACCGGCGTCGGTGAGCGTACCCGCGAAGGCAACGACCTGCTGCGCGAAATGATCGAGAGCGGCGTTATCAACTACGGCGATAAGTTCAAAAAAGGCATGGACGAGGGCCAATGGGTGCTCGAAGATGTCGATATGGAAGCCGTGGGCAACTCGCAAGCAACGTTGGTGTTCGGACAGATGAACGAGCCGCCGGGCGCACGTCTGCGTGTGGCGCTGAGCGGTCTGACCGTGGCAGAGCAATTCCGCGACCAAGACGGCGGCGGCAAGGATATCCTGCTGTTTATGGACAACATCTTCCGTTTCACGCAAGCCGGTAGCGAGGTGTCCGCCCTGCTGGGACGTATGCCTTCGGCTGTGGGTTACCAGCCCACGCTGGCAAGTGAGATGGGTAAGTTGCAGGAGCGCATCACCAGTACCAAGAGCGGCTCCATCACGTCGGTGCAAGCCGTATATGTGCCCGCCGACGACTTGACGGACCCCGCGCCTGCCACCACCTTCAACTTCCTGGACGCTACCTGCGTGCTTAGCCGTAAAATTGCCGAGCTCGGTATCTATCCCGCCGTGGACCCGCTGGCGTCCACCTCGCGCATCATGGACCCGAACATCATCGGCGAAGAGCACTACGACGTGGCACAACGCGTCATCCACCTGCTTCAGAAATACAACGAGCTGCAAGACATCATCGCTATCCTCGGCGTCGATGAGCTCAGCGACGAAGACAAGCTGGTGGTATCGCGTGCACGCCGCGCCCAACGTTTCCTCTCGCAGCCGTTCTTCGTGGCAGAGCAATTCACCGGTCTGCCGGGCGTGATGGTGCCGCTGAGCGAAACCATCCGTGGCTTCAAGATGATCCTGGACGGCGAAGTGGATTACCTGCCGGAGCAGGCATTCCTCAGCGTCGGCACCATCGACGATGCCATCGCCAAGGGCAAGAAACTGTTAGAAGAAACCGAAGCATAACTCCTGTTTCATAGGATTGGGTATTGTTTCGTAAGATTAGGTCTGATTTAAAAGATTTGAAAAATGCTTCGCATTTTAAAGTGAGATTATATATCAAACCTAATCCGTAGCAAAGGAGAAAAATCATACCCCATCAGACCCAATCCTACGAAATTAAAAATTTCCAATCTTACGAACCATAACTCGTAATTGATAAAAAATGACTCTTAAAATCATATCGACCGACCAAATAGAGTTTGAGGGAACCGTCAAAGCGGTCACCCTGCCCGGCGTGATGGGTAGTTTCCAAGTGCTGCAAAACCACGCGGCGCTGATTGCTGCCCTCAAAGCAGGCACGATGAGCTACACCACCGACGACGACAAAGCGGTTACGCGCGAAATCTTCGGCGGAGTGGCGGATATCAAGGACAATGTGGTGTCGGTGTGCATTTACTAAGCATCATTATGAAGAAAATTATTTCACCCCTCGTCGCTTTGGTCATCATCGCACTGATGGCTTGGGGCTATATGGACGCCTCAAAGCATAGCACAGGGAATGCCGAAATGCCCAATGCGCAAGAAATTATCTTCGAGCACCTGGGCGACGCTTATGGTTGGGAGGTACCTTTCAACCACAGCACACGCATTCCCCTGCCCATCATCGTGCGCGACAAAGATGGCGGCTGGCACTGCTTCAGCTCGGCACGCATCGCCCATGGCGAGACCTACGAGGGTTTCCACATCGCCACCGAAGGCGACCACAGCGGCAAAGTGGTGCAGACACTTGCCGACGGCAGCGAGTACCGGCCGTGGGACTTCTCCATCACCAAAAACGCGCTGGGCATCTTTATTGCCGCGGTGCTGGTGCTGCTCTCCGTGTTTTCCATCCGCAACTGGTATCGCAAACACGGCTTGAAGGCGCCCCGCAGAGCCACCGCCCTGCTCGAAGTAGTGGTGGACTTTGTCTATACCGACACCATCCGCCCCATCATGGGTAAGGAAGCGCCAAAATATGCGCCTTACCTACTGACGGTGTTCTTCTTTATCCTGACAATGAACCTGTTAGGCCTCATCGTCATCTTCCCGGGCGGCGCCAACCTCACCGGCAACCTCGCCGTGACCATGGTGCTGGCGATTGCCACATTCTTGATCACCAACTTCACCGGCACCAAGCACTACTGGAAAGAAATCTTCTGGCCAGATGTGCCCACCGTGCTGAAATGCCCCGTGCCGCTGATGCAGATTATCGAGCTCTTTGGCATCTTCACCAAACCCATCGCCCTGATGATTCGTTTGTTTGCCAACATGATGGGCGGTCACATGGTGGTGATTGTGTTTATGCTGCTCATCTTCATCTTCGGCGCGCTTTACGGCGTGGCTGTAGGCGCAGCGACCACGGTGTTCTCGCTGGCATTCTCGCTGTTTATGCTCTTGCTCGACACCCTGGTGAGCTTCATCCAAGCCTACGTGTTCACCATCCTCAGCACCATGTTTATCTCGATGGCGCACGTCCACGAAGAGCATGAACCCACCACCACCCCCACAACCCAAGAAACTAAATAATTAATTAATAACAAATAAAAACAAAACAACTATGTTAGGAATGATTTTAGCAGAAGCTATCGCCAACCTCGGCGCAGCAATTGGAGCCGGCATCGCAGCCATCGCAGCCGGTATCGGTATTGGTAAAATTGGCGGCTCCGCAATGGAAGCCATCGCACGTCAGCCCGAATCCACCGGCGACATCCGTAGCAATATGATTGTCATTGCTGCCCTTATCGAAGGTGTTGCCTTCTTCGCACTGATCGTGTGCATCCTCGCCATCTTTATGAACTAATTCGCTTAAACGCTGAAAATGGAACTTTTTAAGCCTGAATTTGGACTCATCTTTTGGATGTTTGTGGCGTTCCTGTGCCTCTACTTCATCCTTGCCAAATGGGCGTGGCCGTACGTCATCAAAACGATGGAAGAACGCGCCGACCTCATCGACAAGGGCGTAGCCTACGCGCAAGAAGCCAAAAACCAACTCGCCGGGGCTAAGGACGAGGCTGACAAACTTATTGCGCAAGCAAAAGACCAACAAGCCGACATCCTCCGCGACGCCGCCAAGATGCGCAACCAACTCATTGAGCAGGCGCGCGAAGAAGCAGCCAACGAAGCGAAAAAGGTTACCGAAGCCGCGCAAATCTCTATAGAGCAGGCGCGCAAGCAAAGCGAAATGCAACTCCGACAGGAAATGGGCGACATCGCACTGCAAATCGCCGAAAAGGTGATACGCAAAAACATCGCCTCCGACGATGCGCAGAAAGCCCTTGTTGACCAATACCTCAAAGAGGTCCAACTCAATTAGTGTGGAGAGTTAAGAGTGGAGAGTTGAGATAAAATTCCAATCCCACTCCTAACTCCTAACTCCTAACTCCTAACTAACAAAAAGATGAGTGACGGATTAATTCCAAAACGATACGCCAAAGCGCTTTACAAGTACGCCAACGAAATGGGCGACGCCGAGAAAATCTATGAGCATCTCAAGGATTTCAACTTCCGCGAGACTGCCATAGACGACCTCAAGCGCGCGGTGCGCAACCCCAACATCAGCGACGAGAACAAGGGTGAACTGCTCTCGCAGGTAATGGACTGCAAGAACCTGCCCACCCTAAACAAGTTTATCTTGCTGGTCGTCCGCAACAACCGCGCCGAATACCTCCGCCGCATCTCCCTGGCGTACATCGACCTCTATCGCGAGGAGCACAACATCGCCCATGTCATCGTCACCGCTGCCTGCAAGTTGCAAGAGAAGGAACTCGACGAGATCGTCGGCGTCGTGCGCAAACAACTGCCCGACATGCAGTTGGAGGTCGAACAAACCATCGACCCCGAACTCATCGGCGGCTTCGTCGTACGCATCGGCTCGCTCGTGCTCGACGCCTCGGTCAAAACCGAACTCAACAACCTGCGTTTAAAACTCAACAAAACCTAGTTAGAGTTTAGTGTTGAGAGTGGAGAGTTGAGATAAACTACTACCACTCCTAACTCCTAACTCCTAACTCCTAACTAAAAACAAGATGATTAATCCCAGTGAAATATCTGACCTCTTGAAGCAACAACTCGTTGACGACATGCACACCAACGTCACCTTCGAGGAAGAAGGTACCGTGCTCGAAGTCGGCGACGGCGTGGCACATGCCTTTGGCTTGCACAACGTCGAAGCCAACGAACTCGTCGAGTTTGAAAACGGCGTCACAGGCGTCGCCATGAACCTCGAGGAAAGCGACGTCGGCATCATTCTGCTTGACGAGGTGGACTCCGTCACCGAAAACATGAAGGTCAAACGTACCGGCGCCATCGCCTCCATCGAAGTGGGCGAAGGACTGCTCGGACGCGTCGTCAACGTGCTCGCCAAGCCCATTGACGGCAAAGGAGACATCAGCGGCAAACGCATCCGTCTGCCCCTCGAGCGCAAGGCTCCCGGCGTCATCTTCCGTCAGCCCGTGAACCAGCCTCTGCAGACCGGTTTGAAAGCCATCGACTCGATGATTCCGATCGGTCGCGGACAGCGCGAGCTCATCATTGGCGACCGACAAATCGGTAAGACCGCCATCGCCGTTGACACGATCATCAACCAGCGTGCCAACTACGAAGCCGGCAAACCCGTCTATTGCATCTACGTCGCCATCGGACAGAAAGCATCGACCGTTGCCGCGTTGGTCAACAAATTGGACGAACAGGGCGCCCTGCCCTACACCATCATCGTCGCCGCCACCGCCGCCGACTCCGCCTCCATGCGCTACTACGCGCCTTTTGCCGGAGCAGCCATCGGCGAATACTTCCGCGACACCGGCCGCGACGCACTCGTTATCTACGACGACCTCTCGAAGCACGCTGTGGCTTACCGCGAGATCTCGCTTATCCTCAAGCGCCCCTCCGGACGTGAGGCTTATCCCGGCGATATCTTCTACCTCCACAGCCGTCTGCTCGAACGCGCCGCGAAGATCAACGAGAACCAAGAAGTCGCTTCCGTTATGAACGACCTCCCCGAGGTGCTCAAGCCTATGGTCAAAGGTGGTGGCTCACTCACCGCGCTGCCCATCATCGAGACGCAAGCGGGCGACGTCAGCGCATACATCCCCACCAACGTTATCTCCATCACCGACGGACAGATTTACTTGGAGACCGCGCTGTTCAACAGCGGTGTACGTCCCGCCGTCAACGTGGGTATCTCCGTTTCGCGTGTGGGCGGTAACGCGCAAATCAAGTGTATGAAACGTGTGGCAGGTACGCTGAAAATCGCGCAAGCGCAATACCGTGAGCTCGAGTCCTTCACCAAATTCGGTGGAGACATCGACCCCGTTACCGCGCGCACCATCGACACCGGACGCAAGAACGAACGCCTCCTCGTGCAGCCGCAATATACGCCTATGGCAGTCGAAGAGCAAGTCGCAATCATCTACTGCGGCGTCAACGGACTCCTCCAGAAAGTGCCCCTCGACAAGGTGGCAGAATTTGAGAAACTCTTCCTGCAATACCTCCGCGGCAAGCACCAGAGCGACGTCCTCGACGTGCTCAAGACCGGCAAAATCGACGACGACATCATGGCTAAGATCAAAGCTGCCGCCGCCGAAGTCGCCTCCCGCTACACCGCTTAATAGAGTTGAGTTTTGAGAGTTGAGAGTTGAGAAAATTCCTAACTCCGCTCCTAACTCTCAAAACTAAATAAAGTCTCAACTCTCAACTCTTAACTCTCAAAACTAAATAAAGTGAGTACACTGCGAGAACTCAAAACGCGCATCGGCTCTGTGGCTTCCACCGAGAAAACCACCAGCGCCATGAAGATGATTAGCTCTTCCAAGATGCACAAGGCAACGGCAGCGCTCCAAAAGCTGTCGCCCTACCGCCTCATGGTGCAGCAAGTCATCAGCCACCTCCTCGTCACCGACCAGCAGTTCGATTCCGAGCTCATCAGCGAACGAGAGGTGCACAGCGTCGCATTGGTCATCTTCGGCAGCGACGACGGATTGTGCGGAGCCTTCAACATCAACCTGTTTAAGAGTCTCCTCGCCACCGTCACCGCCGTTCGCAAAGAGTATGGCAAAGACACGCGTATCACCGTCATCCCCATCGGCCGCAAGCTCACCAAAGCCGCCGACAAGATTGCCGGGCAAGACTTCGAAGTGGAAAAGGTGGAAGAAATCAACACCCGCTCCGACAGCGAGGCGCTCCAGCGCTTCACCGAGTCGCTCCGCAGCCGTTTCGTTGACAAGACCTTCGACCGCGTCGAGGTGCTTTATATGCGGTTTAAATCTACCTCCAAGCAGATTTTCACCCGCGAAGCGCTCCTGCCCGTCAGCTACAAAGACCTCGCCGACAGCATCGACCCGAAGGCTGCCAACAGCCCCTGCCTGTTCGAGCCCGACGCCAACGCCATCTTCAACGCCATCCTGCCCCTGCACGTCAAATCGATGATTCAAGACGTGTTCACGCAGAGCGCAGCCAGCGAGCAAGCCACGCGCGTCATGGCGATGCAAACCGCCAGCGACAACGCAAAAGAACTCCTCGACGAGCTCAACCTAGAATACAACAAACTGCGTCAGCAATCCATCACCACCGAGCTGCTCGACATCCTCGGCGGACAAACTGAACGCTAACCCCTTAATAGAGTTGAGTTTTGAGAGTTGAGAGTTGAGAAAAGTTTCTAACTCCACTCTCAAAACTAAATAAACTCTCAACTCTCAACTCTCAACTCTCAAAACTAAATGAAATGAACATCAAGGAGTATTTCGCTTCCATCTTCAAAGGCTTCTACAGCCTGCTACAAGGAATGCAGGTGACAGGCAAAGAACTTGTCACTAAGAAAGTTACAGAGCGATATCCCGAAAATCGCGCCGAGTTGAAAATACCCGAGCGTTTTCGCGCCACCTTGCAATTCATCTACGACGAGCAAGGCAACCACAAATGCATCGCCTGCCGCACCTGCGAACGCAACTGCCCCAACGGCACCATCACCATCAGCACACGCATGGTGGACCTGCCCAACGGCAAAAAGAAGATGAAGCTCGACAAGTATATCTACGACCTCGGCAGCTGCACCTTCTGCGACCTGTGCGTACTGACGTGCCCCACGCAAGCCATTGAGTTTAGCAATGACTTCGAGCAGGCTGTGTTCACGCGCGACAAACTCGTCAAGCAGCTCAACTACCTGCCCGAGAAAGACGAGCCTATGCCCGCTCCCGCAGCAAAGCCCGCGGCAGAAGCGAAACCTGCTCCCGCAGCAAAACCCGCTGAGAAACCTGCGACGGAAGCGAAGCCTGCTCCTGAAAAACCTGCAGAAAAGCCTGCTGAGAAGCCCGCGGCAGAAGCGAAGCCTGCTCCTGAAAAGCCTGCGGTAGAAGAGAAATCCGTAGAGAAACCTGCCGAAGAGGCAAAACCCGCTGAAGCGAAACCCGCCGCCAAAGACAAACCCGAAGCGAAAGAAGACTCGCAAGAGGAAAAGGCGTAAACTCCAAACAGAAACGAAACCAAACTATATAACGAAGTGGAATCATTAGGTAATATCATCTTGTACTTTATCGTTGCCATAGCCATCGTCGTTTTCTCGGTGCTTACGGTAACCACTCGCAAAATTTTGCGGTCAGCCACTTACCTGCTGTTCGTGCTTTTTGCCACCGCATTTATTTACTTCCAGATGGACTACCAGTTCCTCGGCGCGGTGCAGATTGCCGTTTACGCCGGAGGCATCGTTGTGCTCTTTGTGTTCTCCATCATGCTTACACATAAGCCCGGCATCGACGCGCCCACGCTCGACAACCACCGGCGGTGGCTCGGTATCTCGGCGGGTGTGGCAGGCGTAGCCCTCTGCGCTTACTGCATCTTCACCTACCGCGACTTCGTGGGACACACCGCGCGCAAGCTGCTCGAGACCGAAACACCCACTATCGAGAGCATCGGTCACTGGCTGCTCAGCACCGAAAAATTTGGCTACCTGCTGCCCTTCGAGGCGATCAGCGTGCTGCTGCTGGCGTGCATCATTGGCGGTGTGGTAATCGCCCGTCGTCGATAAATCTGCTAACTCATAACAAAGAAATATATATGGACCTGACTCTGTTGATGTATCTGATACCCAGCTTGGTAATGTTTGGCTGCGGTGTGTATGGGTTCATCACCCGAAAAAATATGATCGCGATTATGATTTCGCTCGAGTTGATGCTCAATTCGGTCGATATCAACTTCGCCGTGTTCAATCGTTTCCTGTTTCCCGGGCAGATGGACGGCATGTTCTTCTCGCTCTTTGCCATCGCCATCGCCGCCGCCGAGACAGCGCTTGCCCTAGCCATCATCATCAATGTCTATCGCATCGCCAAAAACGTTGACATCAAGCAAATCGATAAACTGAAATTCTAAGCGTTATGCCTTTAAGTTATACAATAGCAGTAGTAGCCATCCCGCTCTTTATGTTCCTGTTCCTGGGACTGGCGGGTCCGAAAATGCCACGCAAAATCACCGGCATCATCGGCGTTGTGGCAATGTTAATAACCACCATTCTGGCTTATGGCGTCGCTGCCACCTATTTCTTCGGAACCGGCGGCGCGGGCGCGCACCAAGCCATCACGGTGTGGAACCCCGACTGGCTGTCGTTCACCGACAAGTTGGTGGTGCGCATGGGCGTGCTCATCGACCCCATCGCCGCCATGATGCTCGTGGTCATCACCACCGTCTCGCTGATGGTACACCTCTATTCGCTCGGCTACATGAGCGACCACGAGGGGCATCCCGAGAAAGGATTTCAGCGCTATTACGCATTCCTGGCGCTCTTCACCTTCTCGATGCTCGGCTTGGTGGTGGCTACCAACATCTTCCAAATCTTCATCTTCTTTGAGATGGTCGGCGTGTCGTCCTACCTGCTGATTGGTTTCTATTACGAGAAGCCCGAAGCCAACCACGCCAACAAAAAAGCCTTCATCGTTACCCGTCTGGCGGACCTGTTCTTCCTGATTGGTATCCTGATTTTGAGCTACTACACCGACACCTTCGACTTCGACAAACTGGTGTTCGGAGCTGCCGGTGAGCCCGGCAGCTTAGCCACCGCGCAGAGCGCCATCAGCACCGCCGGAGGTGCCACCTTTATGGGGCTGAGCACCATCACCTGGGCGCTGACCTTCATCTTCATCGGCGGCGCCGGCAAGAGTGCCATGTATCCTCTGCACATCTGGCTGCCCGACGCCATGGAAGGCCCGACGCCCGTGTCTGCCCTCATCCACGCTGCCACCATGGTTGTGGCGGGTGTGTTCCTGGTAGCCCGTCTGTTCCCGCTCTACGTGCTGACGCAGGGCGCTATGGACATCATCCTCGTGGTGGGCGCCTTCACCGCGTTCTATGCCGCCGCCATCGCCTGCGTGCAGAGCGACATCAAGCGCGCCCTGGCATTCTCCACCATTTCGCAAATCGCTTACATGATGACCTCGTTGGCGGTCAGCTCTGCCAACAACCAGCTCATTGAGATACACGAAGGCCTCGGATTAGGCTATATGGCGTCGATGTTCCACCTGTTCACCCACGCCATGTTCAAAGCCCTGCTCTTCTTGTGCGCCGGCGCCATCATCCACGCCGTCCACAGCAACGAGAACAGCCAAATGCACGGCTTGCACAAATACATGCCCATCACCAGCATCGCCTTCCTGATTGGCTGCTTGGCGATCTCGGGTATCCCGCCCTTCGCCGGCTTCTTCAGCAAGGACGAAATCCTGCTCGCCTGCTACAGCAAAGGCTTGGGATGGGGGCTGTGGATGACGCTCGTAGCCGGCATGACCGCCTTCTACATGTTCCGCATCTACTTCCTCATCTTCTTCTGGAAGAAACACGAGGTGCACACCGAACACGCGCCTAAAGACCAACCCTGGACCATGACCCTGCCGCTGATTATCCTCGCCGCCATCTCGGTGGTTGCCGGCTTCGTGCCCTTCGGCGAACTGGTCACCTGGGACGGCGCCGCCCTCCACACCCACATCGACTGGACCGTGGCAGGCACCTCCATCGTGGTTGCCCTCATCGGCATCGCCTTGGCATTCAAGCTCTACTATAAAGAAAACCCGCTGCCCGACAAGATGGCAAACGCCTGCTCCGGGCTCTGGACCGCGGCTTACCACCGCTTCTATATGGACGAGCTCTACCAGTTCATCACCCACAAGGTGATTTTCCAAGGCATCTGCGTGCCTATCGCATGGTTCGACCGCCACATCATCGACGGCTTCATGAACCTGCTTGCCAACGTCACCAACTCCACCTCTTACGCTATCCGCAAATTCCAGTCGGGCAGCATCCAGAGCTACGTTTACATCTACCTCATCGGCGCGCTGCTCATCGGAGCCATCACCATCGTGTGTGTGCTCATCTGATGCGGCTGCAATCACCCAAACTCGAAACTACTCTAAACTCCAAACTCTTGTATGGAAATATTTAGTAATATACTGATTTACTTCGTTATCGTCCCGCTGCTCACCTTGGCAGGGCTCGCGTTTTGCAGCAACAAGGGCATCAAAGCCATCCGCACGGTGGCTGTCGCCGGCGCCTCGGCGCTGATGGTGCTCGCCATCTGGCTGGTAGTGCTGTTTTTGCAGGCACGCGGCAGCGGCGATACCTCCGAGATGCTGCTGCAAAGCCATGTGACATGGTACAAGCCGCTGAACATCGAGTTGGCGCTCGGCGTCGATGGCGTGTCGGTGGTGATGATTCTGCTTTCGGCAATCATCGTCTTTGCCGGCGTGTTTGCCTCGTGGAAGATGAACCCGCTGCCCAAGCAGTTCTTCCTGTGGTTCTTCCTGCTCTCCACGGGCGTGTTCGGCTTCTTCATCAGCATCGACCTCTTCACCATGTTTATGTTCTATGAGGTGGCGCTTATCCCTATGTACCTGCTTATCGGCGTATGGGGCAGCGGCAACAAGAACTATTCGGCAATGAAGCTCACGCTCATGCTCATGGGCGGTTCCGCCTTCCTGATGCTCGGCTTGATCGGCATCTACTGGCACTCCGCGCCCGAAGGCCAGCCCATGACGATGAACATATTGGACATTGCGCACAACGACGCCATTCCGCACAGCTGGCAGTACTTCCTGTTCCCGCTGACCTTCGTGGGCTTTGGCGTGCTCGGCGCGATGTTCCCCTTCCACACATGGTCGCCCGACGGTCACGCCTCGGCGCCTACCGCCGTGTCGATGCTCCACGCGGGCGTGCTGATGAAGCTCGGTGGTTACGGCTGCTTCCGCATCGCCATCTGCCTGATGCCCTTCGCTGCCGCCCAGCTGGGATGGATCTTCCTGACCCTCACCGGCATCAGCATCGTCTATGGCGCCTTCAGCGCTTGCGTGCAGACCGACCTGAAGTACATCAACGCCTACTCCTCGGTCAGCCACTGCGGCATGGTGCTCTTCGCCATCCTGATGTTCAACACCACCGCCATGACCGGCGCGGTGCTGCAGATGCTCTCCCACGGCTTGATGACCGCCCTGTTCTTCGCCCTGATCGGTATGATCTACGGCCGCACCCACACCCGCGACATCCGCGACATGGGCGGCTTGATGCAGATCATGCCCTACCTCGGCGTCGGCTACGTCATTGCCGGCTTGGCGTCGCTCGGTCTGCCGGGCCTCAGCGGCTTCGTGGCTGAGATGACCATCTTCGTCGGCTCGTATGCCCACAGCGACGTGTTCCACCGCGTGCTGACCATCATGGCTACCTCGTCGATCGTCATCACCGCCGTCTATATCCTGCGCGTGGTGGCAAAGCTGCTCTTCGGCAAGGTGCAAAACGAGCATCACCGAGAGCTCACCGACGCCTCGTGGGAGGAGCGCCTCTCCACCGCCACCCTCATCGTCTCGGTGGCTATCATCGGCTGCTTCCCCAACTTCTTCGTGAACATCATCAGCAGCAGTTTCGAGCCGGTGGTCAAAGCCCTCTCCGCCTTCGTCTCCTAACCTAACGCGTAAATACTACAACTCTCAAAACCAAATAAAAAAGTGGACTACTCACAGTTTTTATTGATGCCGCAAGAGATGGGATTGCTCATCACCTTCCTGCTCGTGTTCATCTACGACACCTTCATGCCGGAACGGATGCAGCGATTTATGCCCTACTTCACCGCGGCGCTGTTTGCCATCTACACCGCCCTGTGCTTCATCCCCGCCGCTGCGGGCGAAGCCTTCGGGGGCATGTTTGAAACCAACGCCGCCACATGGGTGATGAAAAACATCCTCAACATCGGCGTGCTGCTCGTCTTCCTGCAAGCCATCAAGTGGAGCAACAGCGACTTTGTCAGCGTGCGACGCGGCGAGTTCTACGAGCTGTTGCTGCTCACCACCTTCGGCATGTTCCTGATGATATCGGCGCGCCACTTCCTGCTCTTCGTCATCGGATTAGAGACCGCCTCGCTGCCCATCGCCGCCCTCGCCGCGTTCGAAAAGAACCACTACGAGTCGCGCGAAGCAGCCGCGAAATACATCTTCACCGCCATCTTCTCGTCGGCAATCTTCCTGCTGGGCATCTCCTTCGTCTATGGCATCAGCGGCTCGCTCTACTTCAGCGACATCGCCACCACCCTGGCGGGCAACGGTAGCGCGCTGCTCATCGCCGCCCTCGCCTTCGTCATCGCCGGCGTAGGCTTCAAACTCTCGTTGGTGCCCTTCCACCTCTGGACCGCCGACGTTTACCAGGGCGCGCCCACAGCCGTCACCTCCTACCTGAGCGTTATCAGCAAAGGCGCCGCCGCGTTCTCGTTCATGGTCATCCTCGTGCAGGTGTTCGGCGCCGCTTACAGCAAAGCCTGGGAGTGGATGCTCTATGCCATCATCATCCTGACCATCACCATCGGCAACCTCTTCGCCATCCGCCAGCGCAACCTGAAGCGCTTCCTCGCCTTCTCGTCGATCTCGCAGGCAGGCTACATTATGCTCGGCGTTATTGCCGCCAACACCCTCGGCATGGCATCGATGATCTACTACGTGCTCGTGTACGTGTTTAGCAACCTCGCCGCCTTCGGCGTTATCGCCGCCATCGAACGGCAGACCGGCAAGGTCACCATCGACGACTACAACGGCTTGTTCCGCACCAACCCATGGCTGGCGTTCACGATGATGCTAGCGATGTTCTCGCTCGGCGGCATCCCGCCCTTCGCCGGCTTCTTCAGCAAGTTCTTCATCTTCGTAGGCGCTTGCAAAACCGGCTCCATGGCAATCTATATCCTCGTGCTTATCGCGTTGATCAACACCATCGTGTCGCTCTACTACTACCTGCTCGTGGTCAAAGCCATGTTCATCCGCCAGGACGACTGCGTCATCCCCACCCTGCGGAGCCACTGGACCGAGCGCACAGGCATGATACTGTGTGTGCTGGGCATCATCTTCATCGGCTTGCTCTCGTGCATCTACACCTACATCTGTGGAGCCACCGAGGCAATCAGCCAAATGTTCAGCCTCATCTGACAACGAACACAATTAACCTCTCTATAAAAATACCTTGTAACACTTTACCTCGTAACGAAATGTAACGAAAAAAACTTCTTCTTAACCGAAAACCACACACGAGCGAGGGCAGCCGACCGGCCGCCCTCGCAATCTTTCTCACCACCCCGCACCAGGGGAATCACTCCCCAAACTTTATGAGCGCGGATAGGTTCTTTATCGTTTGCTCCATATCTGCCTTGCTTAGCGGTATTCCAACCAAAAGCACAGTGCATGAATTGCCAGTAATCGCATCGTTAACAGATAGTGACCGCTTGACAAAGGTTTTAGAAGGATAAACAAGCATGGCACTTTTCCTGGTGGCGGTGCTAAATGATGTGTAAGCGATCACCTGATGCAGGTCCGCCCTGAATGTTTCTTTCAGTTGCTCCGTCTCAGAATCCATGTTGTAGATATGCGATTTGTATTTTGCATCTATGATATATTGCTCATCATTCTTGCAAACCACCATGTCAGGCTCCAGATAGCTGAGCCCCCAACTGGGATGATAACCGCTGATATTAAATTTCGGATTCATGTAGGTGCGGGCACCTTTACTTTGCGCCACCTGCTTAATTAAATACTGCACATAGCGCTCAAAAAATTCGGCATAATCTATCCGCCAGGCATAGGTAGCACTTAATTCATTCCGCAGCACACGATTAGCCGACAGTTTCAGTTCCTTGATGACATGCGGGTCAGACATGTGTACAGCGATCTGCCGCACAGCAATCATCTTATTTTTGTCGTAAGAATTGACTAAAGAATTGATTTTATTGATATAGGGTTGGCGTGAACGCTGCGGTGTGCGATGCGACATCACTTCATCAATACACAAATCTAACACATAATTCAGCTGCATCCATTCAGGGTGCTCTCTGTTTAGTATGTTACATTTATTCGGGTATTTCAGCGTTCGTTCGGGGTCGTAACTTGCAAGCGCATATTTATCCCACCGCGTTGACGACGAAGGGGATGGCTGCACCTTCTCTATGTTATCAAATTTACGCCACTTGTAGCGTTTGGCTTCAATATATAAATCGATGTAGTGCTGACATTCAAAGTAAAGCGGAGGGCGCAGGAAGTTGCCGCTCAATTTCATCGATTCGTCAAATTCTGGTGCGATATAGTCACCTATCACCGACAGAATTTCGGAGATATCCTCACCATAGCGACCTACTACAGACAGGCTCCACACTAATTTGCCCTCGTTCGGTGAGAGGATGGGAACACAGCCTACGTAGCGCGACGTAGTTAATTGCATTTTAGGCAAATCAAAGTCAGGCATACTCGCCTCGATTTCCAAAAATGCAAAAGCCTTGCTGTTGTCTCTCTTAAAGCGATTTATTATCTCATGCCCATTCCGAGCATCTGTGCCCCATACTTTACATAGGCCTTTCTTATAATCATAAATCTTGTCTGAGAGGACGTACAGTTGTTCCTGGTGTACCTCTTTCCTACTCATACATATAAGTCTTCAGCTCATTGTAGAAATAATTGATAAACTCATTCTTGGCTGGAGCCAAAAAGCCCTCGTTCAGGTATTCCTTAATTAGCGGCATTATTTCGTAGAGCAGCCTATCTCGCATGCTTTCACCTACATCCGTTATAAAATAAGATTGGCCTGGCTGCAAGTTTAGCTCGTCGTCGGTGGCATAGCGTTCAAATATCTCCTGAATACGCTCAAATTCATCTTCATGGAACTCTTTGTCTGCTACTTCAATCTTGTGAGGTCGCAAAGTTAACCACGTAAACCTCCTGCGCAATGCGAAATCCACCACAGCCAGGCTTCTATCGGCCGTGTTCATCGTGGCTATAACATACAAGTTATCTGGCAACTTCGCTATTTCTTCTGTTCCTATCGTCAGCTTGTAGTCGCGATTTGCTGTATTCTTCTCGAACAGATAAAATACAGGGCCTAACACATTTGAAAGGTTCGCGCGGTTGATTTCATCTATGATCAGAAGCACTTTTTCATTTGGATTGTCTTGTGCTTTCTTGATAGCCCTTAGTAAGTCGCCAGGCTTTTCTTCGTAGTGCAGGGTATCGCTTTTTAAACTGGGACGAATTCCCCAAACAAAATCAGCATAAGTTGTCTCGGCATGGAATTGCGTAAAGAACACATGATCCTTCACAAACTTCTCGTGTGCTATTTGCAGCGCATTAAAGGTTTTTCCCGTACCTGGCGCACCTTGCAGCACGATGAAGCGTTCCTTTAGCAAGATGTTATAGATCTCATCGTTCGTTAATACTTCCACCTTTGCGGGAGGTAAATTCTTCGCAATCTTTTTGCGCCATGATTGAGATTTACCCCATTGGCGAAACGAGGCATACACCGCAATCCATGGCTTCAGGCTCGCTAAGCATGACTCAATTGGGTCGGAGCTATTTTCCACATCGACCTCAACCATTTCACTAGCCTGTATCACTTCTTTATATTTTTTTATCAAGTCGGCATCATATCCTTGATGGCTCAATTCATCGAACAACTCGTTACATACGGTGTCTCTGTCAGAAAAGTCTGCTTTAAAGAACGTCGCATTTTCTGTATTGTCTCGCAAACGCATAAACAAACGTCTTGTGCCTGGCAGCGATGCCTCTTGAATATCATTCCGCAAACCTGTAGAACCAAGCGTTAACGAAACGACAATACAAAGTTTATTCTCATCAGCAGTCTTTTCTATCGGGAAAAACACCAAGGACAGGTCAGAGTAGGATGAGTTCGTTTCTTCCTCCGGGCGCAGGAAACCAATGTAAGGACTATCGCCCTCAAAATTATCTCTTACAACTGCATTGCCACTGGTTACCGTTACCTCTTTTGAACTTATGCGATCTGTGTTCTCACGAGGATTACGAGGAGGATTACGAGGTTTCATTTCGCACTCACAGGCGAAATCGTATATTGCGTGTTTTAGCACATTTTTGAAGTAGTTGATTTCCATGTCTGTCTTATTTATTGGTGTTATCTGGTTGTTTCTTTCGTCCACGTGTGGTAGGCTTCACGTGCAGCGGTGCCTTTATGATAGTGCAAATGCGGTTTTTATAAATGCGCGGTTCTCCTGCTGGCAGCTTGCTGAAATAGCTATTTAGTGCCTTCTGCGAAATTGCAAGGTCGTTTGCCGTGTATTTATCAAACAACGAAGCGGGTGAGCCGTAAAACTCATACCGTTCGTCTTTGATAAGGAGGATTACATTTCGAGGCATCGCTGATCGTTTTTGTTTTCAAATTTACGGCATAAATAAGTCGCGATCAATGTTTTGACAGATTTTAATAAAAAATAATACCCTAATTAAATTAGGGCATTATCTGGGATAAAATATGTGCTTGTTGTTTATGGCTGGAGGCCGTGGAGGTGCTGGTATTGCTTTAGGAGTTCGTGCAGGTAGCCGACGCCGATGCCGATTTCGCCGTTCCAGTCATATAGCTGCTGCATCTCAAAGTCTGCGCATTCCGAATCGTCGTCGTACAGCAGGCACACATCAGCGGCGTGGGGGGCATTGACGGAAACCATCGCAATCGCTTCCTCCTTGCTGATTAGTTGCCACACATAGCCGTCTTTCGTAATTTTCACGTTGTCATTCATACGTTTCTGTCGTTTAAATCATCTGTACTTATAATTTGTGAGTAAAAGTAGGTAAAAGGGGTGAGAATATTGCTCTCATTTTGTGAGAATACGACAAAAAAATAGTACCCTAATTTAAATAGGGTACTATTGGCGGGCGGGAGGCGGGTCCGGCAAAAGGCGGGGCGGGGACAAAAAAAGGAGCTGCCCGCCATCACGAGGACGGCAGGCAGCTCTCGGAGTTAGGTTGGTTTGGTGTTTTGGTGCGATGACTTGCTGTCGGGCTCATCGCGGGTGCCCGTTAGGTGATATTCTTAGTAGCCAATCGACATCGTGGTGTAATACAGTCCGTTGTTGGTGCCGAGGCTGAGGGTCACGTAGCCGGTGCTGTT
>Ga0065711_1038043_pt1 | contig 19217 bp, 12 predicted proteins | sample Hoacrofraction12_FD_59098 | JGI IMG/M metagenome (GOLD analysis project Ga0065711, IMG submission 59098) | Hoatzin crop microbial communities from Cojedes, Venezuela - Epithelial fraction 12 v2 (version 2) | ecosystem: Host-associated > Birds > Digestive system > Esophagus > Crop | place...
AAAAAAAAAAAAAAAAAAAAAAAAAAAAAAAAAAAAAAAAAAAAGACCAGTCCCACACAGGACTGGCACAAAGGCGTAGCAGAGCGTTCAGCAGACAGAAGCAAGCGCATGTCCTGCAGGTCTGGACACAGCTCCCACTTGGAAGGCGATACCTGAAAAGCTGCCTGCCGCTGGCTGACTTCGTCTTGCTCCGGCTGCCTTTGCCGGCCTCCTGCAGCCGCTGCCGAGCTGACAGCGGCCGCTCGCGCAGACCAGGCAACGTGGCGAATCGGAGCAAGGGGTTTTTTGACTAAACTCAAACATCTGCCGCTTCTAACACAACTCCCTCCTGCTTTCAGCTTGCTCCAGCTCCTGCTGTCCAGCGGTGGGTGGGCATGGCCGTGCTACTGATGGACGGCCAGAACTGTAAGTATCCACACTCTTGTTCTCTGGCTATACACTTAAATCTCCTCAGACATTCAAGATCTCGAAATTCAAACCAAAGCCTCCAGAAAGATGGATGGGATCAGTACAGTTGTGTGCAATTCTAGGGTTGGGGGTTTTTTGCTGTTCCCTGGCCCCCCCCAGCAGCCATGGCTACTGCTAAATCAGCACAAGAGTGGTTCGACACAACTCTTTGTCATCTCCCAGGCTGGCTAATCCCCCCCGAGTGAGGCAGGAAGCCTGCTTCTCCGCCCTAGGAAGATAGGGAAGAAAGTGCCTGCTGGCAGCAGATCAAAGAGCTGCCCTGAAATACAGAGAAGGCAGAAGCAGCCTCAGCGTTTATTAAGGTAGGGAATGCTTGGCTTGTTTCGCCCCTTAGCTGGCCATGTCGTCGACTATGCTGGTTATCTGAGGGAGGCACAAGCCAGCAGACGAGATGCAGGGTATGCACAAGGGAGCCTGTCAAATTCGTCCCATCAAACTGAGAATAACCAGCCAGCTAGAAATAGCTTCACAAATCGGCCATTAATTAACACGAAGTTTCCGTAACTGTGTAGTTAGTTGGCTACACCTAGAGGCGCAAATTAGAGCGTTTTCTGCTTCTTTTTAAAGTGTGCACCAGGTGCGGGTGCCCGGGGTCTGTCAGGGGGCTGCGGGGGGTTCCTCTGTGAGGGGTGGCCAGGGCTGACCCATGCCGGACACGGATGGTTCCAGCCGGCTCCAACGGCCCCGCCACAGGGCATGGCCCAGCCTTGCAGCTGCCATGGTGGCGCCTGGGGAGAGTCTGGGTAAGGAAGGGCAAAACCCTGCCTGGCGGTGAGGGGAGAAGAAGTGTGAGAAACATGGAGAGGCACCACACCCCGAGGTCAGTGAAGGAGGAGGTGCCCAAGCAGAGCTCCACCGTGGGGTGTGGAAAGCCCACGGCAGCGCAGAGGGAAGAATCCAAGAGAAGCCGCTGTGTGCTGACCACACTCTCCCCGCACCCCCAGCCCGCTGCTCGGGGCGGATCGCAGAGAGGTTGGGAGCGAAGCGGTCATGGTGAGCCTGGGAAGGAGGGGCAGCATGGAGGGAAGCATTTTAGCTTTTGTCTTCGTTTCTCAAAACCTGACTATTTTTAGTTAGCTATACATTTAATTTATTTTCCCCGAAGTTGTCTATTTTGCCTGTGACAGTGACAAGTAAGCCATCTCCTCTCTGCCTCGACACACAGCCTTTCTCACGCCATTTTCTCCCTGTCCCACTCACGAGGGGGAGCGAGTGAACGGCTGGGTGGGCATCTGACTGCCAGCCAAGGCCAACCTACTGCACAAACGGTACAGCCATATTGCCTTGGTTTCCACAGAGCTTACGCAGGCTTTTCAAATTCGATTTGGGTAAAAACCAGAAGAAGAGAACTCTTTAGGAATGTTTTTGAGAAATGTCTAGAAAATCTAGAACAAAAATCTTTTGTGATACTGGTATTCCCGGCGGACTGAAAAAATGTCAGCGATCTCCATCTCTGACATACTAAGCAGTGCAGATTCGGGCTCAGTATCTCCCATGCATGCGTACATGTGCATGCTAGCCACAAGAACACACTGCGTCAAAGCAGAACTCTCCACAACGGCAGCAATTTTCTATGCACTTAGTGCACATGTGAACGACTTTTCAAGGTGGAGCAAGAACTCCTGTTTTCTAATACCGCTTTTCATTGCAGACATGGTCTTACAAAAAGAAATTAATGAATTCAAATCCGTAAATTCTGCACCAGAAAAAAGGCAAATCGGAACTGTGCGTGACACAATCCATGGTAAGGCACAATAATTTATAAGACTATATGTCAAGTCACACTTACAATGGAAATCAAGGCACCACAGTCTCCAGAATGAAAATGCCACTCCACAGCACTTTGATTGCTTGATAGTGACAGATGAGAGCTAGAAAATACAACCTCCAAATTTCACATATCATACTACAGATTGATGCATGCACATACTGCACTTTGAAAAGACCTCCACTGTATTTCTGCATCATGACAAAATAATCTAAGAGCCCCCTGCCTTGCTGTATATCAAGATAAACTGCAATGTGAAAAGCAAATATCAAACACACACACAAAAAAGCTTATTTCAGTATATTTAGTGTATCTCCATGAGTCAAATCCACAGAGATATTGAAAATTCATATAGGTTTTCTTTGAACGATGTGCAACTGTCATATGCACTCTTTTTTCTTTAAATGCACAGCTGTCTAATTGAGCATTAACAATCTAATAAGGTACACAACAGGACCTGAAAAGCAACTTTTCTTTCAGGCCCTGCAGTGCACAGGTTCTTCATCACTCGCAGCTTTTTAATTAGATCATAATTATAACATGCCTCATTTAGAGCTAAAGGAACCCTGACCCTGTCAGTAGTACTGGACCATAACGTGTCTGTCTTAATTAGATCTGATTAGTTCTGGGCCCAGATTTCATTGTGAATCTTAGCTCTGCTAAAAACTGCTCATCTGTTTGGCAGCTGCGGGTATTTCTGAGCCTTTTTCATCATACTGCATGGGTGTACTTTGCTCCTCCTGAATCTCCTGAGACATCAGGACTCAGTACAGCATTTTTGCTTGGCCCTCAGATTAAGGAAGATTATGGAAAGTAAAGGAAAGACGTAAAAGACAAGTCTTAACTGTTTTACAGACAATTTCACACTGTATCAGATCGATCAATTATAGCATAATAAGGCTCAAGATTTGTAGTAGCAAGACACATTTTCAGAAAAAATAAAGGGTATTTATAAAAAAATCCCCATAGATATTTAAATTGAAGAGACATGACAATGCAAAATCACATATATCATCTATGAGTGACAGAAAGGTGCAACAAATAAGTGGTGTGGTGTTTTGTTGTTCAGGGGGCTGCTGGGGATTTTTTTGGTGTTTTTTCTTGAGTTTTTGCAACACACGATACAAAGAAAAGAAATCACACCCATTTTAATATCCTTTCCCTCTTCTAAATTATAATAATTGATTTTTCTTCTGTACTACACTTTTGGAGTGATATTAAAAGACAAATATGATTTTTCCTCATATTGAGATAGCGATTATAACAGACATTCCCTAAGAATTAGTTAGCAGTCTATACTAAAAGCCCTATTCCCATAGTTAACTTTCATAACTATGCGCCCCGACAAAAAAAGAAAAAACAAAGATCCAACCTCAAAAACTTTGTCTACAAAATATACTGCTAAAATTGTACTGCTAGAATTTATTCTGTATCCAAATTCTACTACCTTGACTACAACCCCCCCTTTCTTAATCCGCCAATGATTCTCATGTACTGGCTATAATTGCAGTGGAAAGATGAAACCTATTCCGTGTTATAAATGCAGACTTGAAAGCTCATTGTGTACAATATGCCTACAAATGCGTTGGCTAGAAAAGGCTTTTCCAAGAACTTCTATTATTCTCATAAAAGCAGAAAATGATTTAAATAAAGGGACAACTCGGACAACTCACAGAATGTTGTCTCTACAAAGCAATAGGTTTTAAATCTCACTCTCCGCACACCTCTGGTTCTTAGCAAATGAAGACAGAAATCCTATGTGCTAATAGGTTGTTTCTAAATGTATTCTGTATCACAGCAATAGTAACTTTCATCTATGCAAATAAAGTTAATTTAGTATGAATTCCCAAGGATTATAAAAGTTTGGCATATCTGAACAACATTACTTGTGAAAGCACAATATCAGAACATTTGACTGTTCAAATCAAAGTTTAAGAATGACTGAGCATTTTGGCAAGACATTTTTCAGAAGTCAGAGCTCATCAATACCTATCTCCAAGTTAACATAAGAGACAATATCACAGTAAGACTACTTTGTTTAAAAAACAAATACTAGTGCATGCCTCATTATCAATGCCACACTTCAAAAAGTGTTTGAATTTGAAAGTTTAGTTTTATGAAGGAAACTGAATAATTGAAGAAAATCCAAAGGTGGTTTTTTTTTCCTCCTCTATATATCACAAGAAGTACTGCAGCAAGTATAAAAATACTCAATTACAAAGCTTCCATCACTTTAATTCCCTGAAGCCTTTGTTTGTTTGTTTGTTTTTGAGTATGAAAATCTTAAGCAGCAGGTAAGGAAGAGGTATATTTAACTACCATCATAGTATCTGTGTAGCAAAAAAGAATTTAAATAAAACAACCCACCTTGGTTCAAACCACAACTCCAAACCTACTACTGTTCCTTCCTGCTTCTCAAGTTTAAATAGAGGTTACCTGAAAATTACATTATATAGAAAGCCCTAAAAAGAACACAGAGAGTCTCAATACTTAGGTTTCATTGATGAACAGAAAATCAGAAGCAAAACGCTTCTATTAAAAGAAATCAGTATGTCTTTAGAAGTTTCAGGTGTGATAGCAGATAGTACCCCAGGTATAGTCAAGGATGTGATACTAACTCTCTTTTTTTTTTAAGTTTTAATTAATAATAACAAAAACCCCATCTACTCTATATTCCTGTTCTGCAATTTCATCTTAGAACTTCTTTTGTGTAAGTACTGTTACTGTCCATTGAAAAAAGTCTTCTGATTTTCAGAGTCTCAGCAGAGTATAGGAAAGATATCCTTTCAGTCTTCCCTCTCTACTTCTTCAATCTATCAGCTGTGCTCCTCTAAACACAGCTGAAGATACCACTGACCACATCTGCTACCCAGGCAGGCTGCTGGCTAACACTTAGGTTGCTGTCACCAGGAAGCAGGTCCTTTTCCGCAGAGCTGCTCCACAGCTTCTTATGCTGCCAGGGGCTATTTCTTCTCAAGTGCAAGACATATTTGTCCTTGCTGAACTTACTAATGTTCCTGCCTAAGCCCACCCAATCAGTATTTCACTCATCCAGTTGTCCATCCACTCAGATTGTCATAGCTTAACTTGAACACAGGAACGTTGTAGGAATAATCAGGAAAAGCTTTGCTGAAGTTGGGGTGACATGCACTGCTTTCTTCTCATCTGAAAATCCAGTTATTTTATTATAGAAGATAACCGGGTTGGTCAGACATGATTTACCGTCGGTAACACCATTCATTCCCAGCCACTGCCTTCGTGAGTGCAAAATTTCTACTTGATGATTCCCCCAGAGATTGAAGTGAGGTCTATAATTCCCCAGATTGTCCTTTTGGCCTTTTCTGAAGCTGAGAGGTGTGTGATTGTTGTTGTTTATACTCTTTCCAGGTATCCCTGGCAATACTGCAGATGTCCACATGGAAGAGAAGCAGGAGAAACCATCCAGGGGCCAGATGAGCCTTGGCAGCCTCCACAACACCCCAGCTCTGAGCCACCAGCAGGCCTCCCTGGACAGTAGGTCAAGTCAGCAGATGTGGCCACTGTCCCCTGCAGCAGAGAGTCTCCCACCACGATCGCTTGGCACTTCCTCTCCCTCTGGACACAAGGTTCAGACCCAGCACCTGTGATACTTCTCCAGAGGGAGCTCCCAGCCCTTTGTTTGCCATCAGGGCACCAAACCTATTCCGCAGGTGCTGATCTGCAGGGGCAGACAGAGCCATCCTCTTGCTGCTGGAAGCCACAAGCCTCCGGCCTTTGTCATTATGGCAGTCCTCAACTATGGCTTAATCAAGCAGCCTCCCTCTGCCCCCCTTTCATGCGGATGGGGTGCAGGCACCTTTCTGCAGGGTCCCCGTGAAGATCCTCGTGCTCCCTCGCTCCTCTTCCCTGGTGCCATGCAGTCTTCCCACCTCCTCCTGCAGGACCCTCATCTGGCAGGGACAGCCCTGCAGGCAGCACGCACCACCATGAGTGGGCAAGGACCCTGCTGCCGTCCCAGTCCTCGAGAGCCCAGCCCGGTCGGCTACCCCCAGAGCTCTGCCAAGTCTGGACTGCGGCTGGGCTGGTCCAGCTGCCCCAGTCAGGGCAGGGGATGGGATGCTGTAACCTTAGAGGCTGAGTTTCTGACCCCAGCTGCATAAACTGCTGCCTGTGCTGGCTGCCCTCTCCACAGGTGAGAAAAATAGGTCATCTTATTGCAGTGTGCTTGAGGTTGGGCATATCTTACCTAAAACTACAGTTTCATTTTATTTCCTTTTTTCATATGCTGTAACTGATGAGCATCTTTCTTTAAAGACCAGAGAAATTTAATTCTCACATGAAAACCTTAATAACAGATGAATCCACTTTTGCTTAAAGTTTCCTCTGCCTCACGTAGTGCATACTCCAACAGGACTCAAAACTACACCATCAGCCAAGGAAGCCAAATTTCTCTTCCGTTTAATGTAACACAAGCATTTCCATTATCTTCAGCGGAATCTATACAGTTATAAGACCAAACACAATGCCTCAGATTTACTGGGCAGAGTCCCTATTTTCTGGTACACCTGCGAAGGAGGATGCAAGCTACAGGGGTTGCAGATATGTTAAACAGTAACTACAATTTGGCCACTGACCCAAGTGAGTTGCAAGTGCCAATTTAGGGAAAATTCTAATCTTATTTGCATTAAAGTGATCATCTTTAAACTCTACAATTTCTTTCACAGGTAACTATACAAACATAATATTTATTAGGTATTAAACACAGAATGCCGTGGTAATCTTTGTAGCTTTATCTCAGCGAATAAATATGAATCATTGTACATCTGTGCAGATTTCTGCATGATCTCTGCTCTCCATTAAGTGTCATGTTTGCAGAAACTGAACATTTATCATAAAATTCCATGCATGAAACTTGCTATAAATTAACACATATATATTTTGAATAATGAGATCACCAATTTTTCAAAACGTTGCTGTAAACATTAAAAGTTAAGTAACTCGCTATGTTAAGATATCATGATCTCACTACATGAAGTTTCATAAAGAAAAAAAGACTTCTACAAAGTTTTTATGCAATGTTTATTGCCATTAATCAGAGAAAAATATTTGCATGGAAAGATTAATGTGTTTTGTCTAACAAACAGTGTAAATAAAAACCAGAATTACAAGTCACTGGGAATGATTTTATTGAATTCATATCAACGAACAAAATACAGTATAAGTTTATATTCAAGTAATAAAAAACAGAACTCATGCTGTATTTTGTTCGTTGATATATTTACATTCCTCTGGGTCCTGTTAAAATTTCGACAGTGCTGTTTTAGATTCCTTCCTAACTTCACTGCGTCAGGCTGCAGTGCAATGCCCAAGCACTTCATGCTCTAACAGTAGTTAAAGGACATCAAGTCATACAAGTTTTTGTATTGCTCGTTTTCATTTAGTATTAAAAAGCCTCATATATTTGCCATACAGAAGACAGATTTCTACAGATTAATGATTGCTATCAGTTATCCATGCATGTACTAACTTACAAGAATCACGTTTTCAGAAGCATACGGAAAACCAAAATCCTAACTTCTGAGCACTTCCCAAACCTGCCTAATCTTGCTTATCTCTTAAATTATTTGGGCTACTGAAAGGAACCAGTAAGTTTTCCCTCCAATTCCAGAACTTCTTGATGTGCCACAGCCTACCAGGAGTTCACAAGCCTATTAGGACAAGAACAGCAGTGTGGAAATACCTTTTCCGTGGTACTGACAGAAACGTACTCCTTTCTGTGTTCTTGACCCAGAAAGGCTGGCACTACCTGAAAGCAGTTACATCAAGAAAGAACAACTCTGCCAGAGGTAAGAGCACTGGATCTTTTTCAATAAAAACTTTCAAAAGCATCTTTGAAGACAGCACCCTGAGCACACGCACACTGAATCCAAAGCAGAAAATGAACATGAAACTATGAATTTCTTACGGCTAAAGAGTGGATGAGGACATAATCCATTTATAATGCTGTGTGACTTCCAGTGATGAGCATCCAGTCACTCATCACCTATTCCTACAGTAGCTGGTGCCAGGAGGTAGGAACAGCAACAAAGAATAATTTAGTCCTGCAGGCTCCACCATCACTTTTAGCGGTGTAATGAACATCCCATTTGGATAAAGGCTTCACTTGACAGAGCAAAATATTAATTACAAAAAGCGTTTTCCTCCAGCAAGCGTTACAAGTATTTGGCATGGCAGAAGGCAGGGGTGTGGGAAGACATACAGGAATCAAATATATGGAGATATTTTTTATTTCCTTTTGTTCCCTTAAAGGTAAGTCAAGACCACAGTGTTTAAGTCAATAAGCTATTAAAATTGCCTATGAACTACTGAAGCAAGGAAATATCGACAGTAAAATAAATTAGAACAGGTTTGTCAATTTCTCCCCACTGTTCGCTTAAAATATTCCAAGAATTACCAATAGCAAACTCCAAGCTTCTTTCCCTTATTACTGTCATTATCTCTTCCATTCCCCCAGCATTCTCTCTCCCTTTATTCCCTGCCCACATACAAACACAAATGCAAAACAAAATAAGCCAATTCCAGCCAAGAGTCCAAGAACCACAGCAGCTAAATCGAAATATACTTGTAAATGGAAAAAAAGTGCCTACAGTGGAGTGGGAGTTATTGCTGGGTTGGGGGCCCATTGTTTTTTGGTTTTTGCTTTGTTTCTTTTTTTTTTTTTAAACACAAAGGTGATTGTAGGAGATGTGTTTTAATCCATACCATACTGCACAAAATATATTCAGGCATGCTTTTAAAGCTTAATGAGTTGTTAGATTTATGTACTGCCACTCTCAATACCATCCCAAAAAATGGATGCCATGCTTTGTCTATGTAAACACATAGCCTAAATAAAAGTGATCCATCATAAGGGAAATCAAATTGTCCCTAAAATATAAGGACTTCTGGAAATGATGAGGAAGAGAGAGTTCTGACAGTCAGATAGATTAATACCGTGACAATAAATTAAACATAAACCACCAATCCCAACTGCCTATGATCTAATGGTCACTCGGGGACATTGCAGAGCTTTAACATCTGGTGCAAAGAGGGCAAAATTACCACTACATTGGCCTTTCACCTTCTGAAGACACCGGGATTGCATATGGCACAGTTGCATGTGTACCAGATGCTCACTTAAAGTGTGCAACAATCCCTGCCCAGTAAACCCAAACAGTTTAAGTGATTTTAGTCCAAGTTAAATCACAAGGACTTTAAAAGAAAACGAAAACAGAATAGTACTTTTTCTGTATAAGATTTCCTGCTTGGGGGACCTATGCTTAGATAAGAGAGATACTTGTTTCACTCAGGTCAAATGAGAGGGCTGGCGTTTAATTCCTGGGAAAAAGCTTTGGAGAGCACTGTATAACAGTTGGCGCTCTCCAGCACATTTTCAGTATATCCCCTTTCAAATGAAAATGGCTATGCTTGAAAGCACAAAGTTGCAATTTAGAAAACCAATGCCACAGCATACACAAATAGTGACCTCCAAACCAATAAAAATGTAAATCCAGATTTAATGGGAGATTAAATACACAGGGACATTAACATTAAATCAACAATTTTATCTTGTGTACAGTATAATTTGTTTCACTCTGTCTTAATACTTGGAAAAAGAAATGTTTCTAAAAGATTGACTGACTATACTATAAGCAATTATGCAATTATGCCTAGTAGTACTGCAGCATTTAATCCTTACATAAAGGTTTATTTCTATTCGCCATCAAAAGGTTTTGTTTAATTATACCTTGTATCAACATAACAGTATTACATCAGACTGAAAGTAGTCGCTTGGAATAAATCTGACCATCAGTAAGCGAGCGAATATTTCAGGATTTTGTCTTTTTGTGGGGCTTTTTTTCTCCCTTATTTTCTTAAAACAGTGCATTTTTCTGCATATTTTAGTACTCAAGCTGTCGTTTACTATTTAACTAACTCCTAACTGCATTTAATGCTAATAATTTTTTTCCACTCAGCAAGCAGAAATTAATTGGACAAAGTAGTAAATTCTTAGCCCTACCTTCCTGAGGTGGACAAAAAGATCCCACCCCTACAGGCCCATGATTGCTCCATACTATGTGGCAATACAGCTTCTCTTCAAGCATGCTTCTGGAGTGGCATGACTTCGAGAACTTTATGCACAAGTGACTTCATGGAAAAGGTAGTTTAAGGCTAAGTAAATGTTTCCAGGAATTGCATAAAAGCTTAATTGTCTTCTCATCGTTTACTGAAGTATTTGTACAACGCCTTACATAATGAAAATACATTGTGCCTAGGTAACCATTTGTAATACCAAGTAATACGAAGAAAAACAAAAATTTCTTGCTGTGTAAAGAACAGCAGACAAGCATGGGGATGTTTGCTTCCACGCATCAAGTCAGGGACTGGCAGCTGGCACTAAGACAGGCATTTTGTTAATTATTTCAAATATCACAATCCTCATCTTGCAAGGTTGCGACATCACCATCAGAACTGACTCCTCCAAAAGCAGAGATGGATAGCCTCATTTTTGATGATGACTCCTTTTGGGGGGATGATGGGAGTGGAGGAGAGAAAGGGTCATGTGTTTGGGGGGGGGCGGGGGGAAGCTTACAAAACCATAACTGTTAAATTTAAGGGAACTTTTAGGAGACAGTGCCCTACATTTTCACTCTGGTAAACAATACAGTACACCTGAAAAGTAGCCTCTGACTCTGTAACTGCAAGCTGAAACCAGTTTTTGTTAGATATGTACTGTAGTTAATCTCTAATGCAGCATATGTAATCCAGTACAGTCCAATATAGTACTTTTCTGCATCGCCATCAAAAATTAATACAGGGGTACAATTACCCCACACTGCTTAGTTAACTCCGGTGTTTATCACTGTGGTATCATCCTTACATTGTTGTTATTGTAAGTTGACTTCTTTTTGTAAATGTAGCCTTCAAGGACAATAACGTATACTATGCCATCTCTAACCAGGAATAAAAACCTACTGTAACACAAGTATTAAAAGTATAACTGTGTCTTTATGCTTGACTTCCAGTTTACTCAAAGATGTATTATGAACTTCCATTTTCTCTGTTTGATCACAGAATCATAGAATGCTTTGGGATGGAAAGGACCTTTCCTTTCAGTCTTCATCATTGTCACATTCTTCCAGTTCTTACAGATGTTTGCACACGCTCATGGACTGGGTGTATTCCAAGCCTAAATCATGAAGGGCTTTGAGAAGAATGGGAAATGTTCCCCCATGCCAAACCTTCAAACCCAACTAATACTAAGCCATCAACTACTTCCACAAAATGGAGACTCTGCTAGTTACAAGACAAAGGTGACCACTGATCAGACCATGATTTTACAACATTTATCATGCGTTATCCTCTGAGATCTTACAGTGCTACCTAAAGTATGTTTTGCACTTAATATTTCAAAATTTGCATGTCCAAAAAACAAAGTATCATAGAACTGAAGGTAAAAATTTGGATAATGTATTTGTCACTGGGAGACACTTTTAAACTGATTCCCAAGTCAACCACCCATTATTCAAGATCACCCAACTAGAGGACCGTGGTACTAGTTAAGTTTCTACAGCAAGAACATACTCTGACCTGAACCACAAAAAGGAAAGAATTTAAAAGTGGCAATAGAAGGGGAAAGTCCTATCACAGCAATTAAGAATGAATACTTTTTTACCATCTCTTGATGAGTTTTATTTTATTCTTGTTTTATGGTTTCTTGTGGAATCATATCACAGAGGAATGTTCTGCATATGAGTTAAACTCAGGAGACAACATCTGGATGTTACATTCCATCTAATAGCATTTGCAGAAACAGGCTGTTGGGATGAATCTCTCCCTCTCTCACGGTGAGAATGTCTCCATTTCATTTGTCTTACTGTTGGGTTCCTGTATAAAAATACCTGGGTAAACAGCATCCACACATCAGTTGAAGGATGTACAAGGAGTTAGCAAGTTTTCTTCTTCCATGTATTTGTGTTATATTAGAAAATTAGTGTACTGTAATATCTTTAAGATGAATCTCAGTACTGTACCAAGATCAAAGAGAGGTGACAAATGTTAGTGAAGTTCTAATATCAAGCACTTTTGCAGAGCCCTGACTTCCACGTGCCTCACCAACTCTGCAGAACATCAGAAAATGTGAACGCTGTCTGAGAGGCTGCATCTCCTGAACAACATAATCCATCAAAACAGGGGATCAAGACAGCAAAATGAGAAGATGTTTAATTACTTACACTTTCTTACTCTGACTGCTGCAAATTCATGACCAATTTTTATGCCACTGTGATTGTGCCACCAGGAAACAGTGTCAACTTTTAGGATTTTCTCCAAATTGGCTGCCTCTTGTGTAACTAAGTTTTTCATGTACACAATAGATTACCAAAAATAATTATCACATCACAACTTCTAGTCCCATTTTAAATATTTTTCAACACAATATTAGAAGCAAGTGTAATGCTTTAATGGCTTACCAACTCTTTCTGTGAGGTTTTGCTTTCTTTTTAGCATTGAGTTTACTTTAATCTCTAGGCACAGAAGTTTCCAGGACAAAAACGCAGATATTTCGTATTTCAGAGAAGTAATTCAGGAAGTGGCGAGTGCGACAGAGGTGAGGGAACAACTTCCTTTTATTATGTAGGATACAAGTCTAACCCTCCTCCTGTTTTGGGTGTGGGCGTGTAAATGTGTTTTGGGGGACGGGAAACATTTTTCTTAAGGTTGTAGACAGTAGTCCTACTTTTGACTATAAAAGTCTTCCATTTTTTTTTCCTTCTTCCTTATTTTGCAGATCCGCCAGACAGATAACCACCTGCCATCACATTAAGAAACAGACATAAAGAAAACCCAACCAAAGAGCAACATGCTAACCATGAATGGTTTCTGTGGCCTTTTATAGGAGATGAACAAGTCTTTGTCATATGCAACCCCATTATCCACACTGGAAAACAAAAGCCCCAAAACATCAGACACCGAAGCGCTGTGCCTGCGAGACTGATTACTGCCCTAGGAAGAAGGCAGGCCATCTTCAGGAGCAGACACAAAACCCCCAAGTCCATCACTCTCCACTCTATGTAAGAGCTAATGGCTTCTTTCATAGGTTCTCTATGTCATCAGTTTCCATGTCACAGACCTTCACCGGGGTAGGGGTTCACAGGACCCACCACTGGCAGCTCTGATGGCTGATTAATTCTTAACGGAGAGTGATGTCATCAGTGCTGGCAAACGGTGTGAGGGCTGAGCACCTCAGCCCGGTGCTGTGACCGGCTGCGACCTTTAGGAGTTCCAGGATTCCTCTCCGTATATAATCAAGAAATGACTCTAAATGCATTTGCAGCCTATAAAAGCAGTTTTGTCTCTTGAATTATTAACAGCCCTTGTGTATACCTAATGGAAGAATACGCTTGTAAAATTTCGGCAATGAAAAAAAAAATCTGTAGTGAGAGAAATGAAGTTATGAATTTATACAAGGAATGGATACCCTTCCTGGGTTCTCGCCTTGGGGAATTAAAGAAGAAATATTAAAAGTAAGGCGACAGAAATCGTCTGGTGGGTGACACTGGATGCATATGAGAACTCTGCCTTTTTTTGTTTGCCTTTTTTTTTTTTTTAACTGAAATGGAGAGACACTGAATTAAAATTTAAGATGTAGCAAAGCATTATACACAGAGTTAGACTGGGAGCACGCACAAGATAACTAGAGTAGGAAAACCAGAAATAATGTCGTTTCAGGCTTGACAGCAGCTTCCTCCTTTACAGACCTCAGAGGCAGTTTATTTTCGTGCTACTGTTGGAACATATTTGGAGTGACTACCCAGCACTTTTTCAGCTGTAGTCTGAAGGGGGGGGGGTGTAATCTCAAAGACACCAAACCCTAACCTATACTGCATTACAAAATCATTGCCATCAGTCATCTGACTACAGAGGGATAACACTGAAATATGGAGAGGTTAAGGATACAGTATGTGAACTAGACTGTCTGTATGCCCTCATATTTACCTACAACATAATTTTCAACTTATCACTTTGACCTGGATGAGAATCTTAGTTACGTGGGTGAACAGCAACTACTATACTTAGGGATGAACTGCTGACCACAATAAAGAGCTACCATGGCTTTACAAGATACTGTTTCTTAGCTGAGCAGTAATACCTGAACACACATCAGGTCCCAGCTTGCTCCAAGTGCAGAGTCTGGTACTTTCACCATTAAACATGCACCAGCAGGCTTGCACTCAGACTGACACAAGCCTTGCTCCTGACCTCTCATATATCAATGCTGTGTTATTAACATGCAAACATCGGGTTAGAGCTTGTGCATTTAGATGGGCACACTTCAGTAAAGCTGCTAGATCTTTAAGGTACCTAACTGATATCTACAAGAAAAAACAAAATGAAATCATATCAGAAGTGCCTCAACAGCAGCTGCCATTTACCACAAGCAGGTCAATCTGCCCTGAATACAGAGTATCAATACATTTACCTCTCCCCTGGCCCCCTCAAGATGAAGCAAACAAGAACCCAATGCTCAGCTATATGAATACAAAAATCACAAGGCAGAACAGAGCTGTTGAAAACAAGGTTTGTGTTTTTACTTTGGGTGCTCCTGACTTCTTGATAATCACAGGAAAGTTAGCTATTCAGATCTCACCTTTACGTATCGTTACCCTTGCCTCTTCACTTTTCTGTGAATCTCCTAAAGAAGGCAATTTGCTTTTGTGCGATCCTTCTACTTGTGTACCTCAGCAACAACTTGCAATAGAAATAGTAATTCCAAAATTCTTCCTATTCAGCTACATGAATCAGCTTCACAACTGTATTTCAAGAGATTTTAACATAAAAAAGCAACACACTATTTCAGAAGGTCAGTTTCTAAATGCCACTCCACACCTGCTATAACTTTAGTGTGCATTTTCTATCGTTTTTCAAGAGTAATTACTACTTATTTATACATTAGCCATTATAATACCATTAGAAAAAGCTCATGTATTAAGAAACAGACAGTTAAATACTTTAAATGGATAAACACTATATTTTGGCTGATATTTGATTGCACTGCAATAACATTGGCCGACACTCCAAAATTAAACACATTTCACATGGGAAAATTGGGTTTTATTTACTTTTTAGTTTTATTTCAATAAATAAAAAAGTGATAATAGATCTTCTCACTCTTACTTGTCCTCAGATTAATTGCTGGGAGTACAATTGCAAACACTGTACATGAACTGGGCAATTTCTAGCACGGATTAAGTCATTTCTTTGAAGAAATGGCGGAGCATTGAGAAAATTCACTTAATGCATTCCACTCATATAGAGTAATGTCATCAATAATACATGCCCAGTGATTTTTGGGGTTCTGTTGTACACTGTATGAATAACTAGTTCTTGTAATCACGATATTTTAGAACAGAAACTTTTCATAGCTTCATTATCAACGACATCAAAGTTACAACTTCTTTTTTCATTCCTCCTTTGCATGTGGGGGAATGCCAACACTGGACAAGGCAATCACTTCACCAAAGTGAAAAGAAATTAAAGGCTTTCATTACTAAAAATGGCAATCAAATCATTGTCAGATAGGACTAACATCAATCCAGGCTGTCTGAAAAACCACAGCTAGAGCTGGCATATGAAAAGAGGGTCGAAGGATGGGGGACAGAGGGGCCTGGGTTTGGGGCTCAGGAATGTGGCCAGTCTTGGCTGCCTGGCATCTGGAGAGAAGCACTGGAGGCTTCAGACTTTTCAGAAACAGGCAGCAAGTCTGGCATGCAAGTCAAGACCAAGTATTGAGACAAGTCAACTAAAACAAGCTTGGTGAGCAAGTGATCATGAAAAAAAAACAAAACTGTGCGAGACGCTGGGATTTTGCATTACAGTGTGTAATCTTTTTCACAAGGTTTTCTTCTTGCCTTTTCATTTGACCTTTTTCTAGTCCTCTTCACAAGCATTCAGCTTCTGCTGGTACAGATTCCTCACAGGTTCCAGCCAGTTTCATCCCCCTACCACCCCCTACAAACTAAAGCATCATGCAAACTTGACTTAGACTTTGTCCTCTCAAAGAAAAAGTAAACTACATTAACAACCACCACCTGGCCTTCACCGAGGTGGAACTACCTGGAGGTCTGTGCCTTCTGTATCCTCAGCAGGTCTTGGGCAGCACAGACATGCTCTGGCCAGTACCTTGGTGCAGGTTGAGCTCTGTTTGGGCAAGAACTCCCAGAAATACATTTGTCTTGCAATGCAGAACTGACAGGGTAGGGAATTATTTACCTCCTTCACACCCTGATATATGCTGGAATTTCCTTTTTCTGGAGTAAACACATGGATTTGAAATGCAAATCTGTTCACCATATAGGCTGTTGGGACTGTAACTGTCCAACTCTCCTTTCCTTGCATAAACAGAAAAACAAGTTATACTGGATCCTAGGTTTGGCCTTCTTAGTTTAGCATGCCTTAAAACAGCCACACTGCTTCATTTGAGTTTCAAACTTCATATGGTTCATTAGCACTAATCTTTATTTGAAATGCTTTAATGAAAGCAGCTTTTCTTAAAGGTGTTTTCAGTGAATTTTCTTTTCAATGCAGGATATTAACTCTATTGTCTATTTTTTAGATGTTAGTCACAAAATTTTGCATTCCCTAGATCTCTGAATTCCTGAACAACTGTGATAAGTTTGAGGTAAACTAAGAATCTGAAAGCTTCAGCACATTTTACCTGTAGATAGAAGCCTATAGAAATTACTGCTAACACATAAACCATATGATAGACTTAAAACATCCATACATAATATTTCAATGTCTTTTAATTAACATTTGGAATTCCCTTCCTGGTGTCTCTTTCAAAATTCTGCTTTGTAAAACAAGTACCACTTCTTCCACTTTAAATCCTCCTTACTAGTATCGGGACAAACATTTGGCCATTAAGTTCTGAACGATTGAAAATACTTTATACAAGTGAATTTCCCTTCAAGAATGAAAAAACGCTGCAATCACTAATAAGCTTTGAAGGAGTTACATAGCATGCCTATGCTTTAACCAGAAACATACATTAGAAGTCTCGCATCTGCTTGTGTACATGGCATTACTTTATGATCAGCAGTAATTTTTATTCACCGAGGTTAATTCCCAATAGACAGATGAATTAAGAAGGAAAACTATATTCTATTCACCACTCTTCCTCCGTTCTTGAATTCAAGAGATTCCATGTCTATCTGCTGAAGTACTTCCGAAACAAAAAAATCCATATTACATCCAAATCTCCAAATTTTCCTTTTCCTAGTGTCCTGACTCCATATTGAGGCTGATTTAATATAAACCAAATATGTACATAATAATCATATTAAGTCTTTAACCATTAAGTCATCTTATACAAAATGTAAAAGTCAGGAATGAAATTATTTCATTTGATTGTTCTCACAAGTACTTTACATCTGTTTCACGGGAAAACCAAACCACAAATGTGCACTATAGGTAATATTTTTCAGTGCCAGTGATGGTATAACCTAAAAAACAGTGCACCATTATTTAGGGATGTCTTTAAGCCCCAAGAGTGAAGTTACTTAAAAATTATTTTTCCTCAGTTCATCTTCAGGATGTTTTTCTCATGAAAGAAAAAAAAAGAACTTATTCTGGTAGCCTGTTTGGTTCTGTAACATCATTTATGTTCTTTCCAAATGCAAGATTTTGGACGTTCTTACTGTAATATTTGTAATGCAGTTTTAGTCTGGATGTTATTTTTTTATTATTTATTAAGATAACAGTCTATTTTTTAAAAAAACTTATTCTGCTTCTCAAAAAAAAAAAAATCAAGAAGATTTTTTTCAGCCAAAATACGGTTTTCCCTTCAAAAGTTGTATCTGAGAAGAATCAAGTAATCTACTGGCATTTTACAAGAATTTTTTGTCTGTTTCCTTTAGCATACATGCATAGGCGTATGTACATTTTGATTAGGTTTTAACAAAACCATTACCCTGGAGTAACACTTTCCTACAAACATACAAAGTTATTTTATATATATTTTCATGTTCCAATTTCCTATACAGAAAAATAAAACCAATGTCAATGCTTCTAAAAAAAATCTGGTTTTCTAAGTTTAAAATGTCCTTCATCACAGACAGAAGACAACGACCAGCAGAAGACCAGCAGAGATAAGGATGGAGTAATCTATATCTGGCATGCAGCAGGAATATTCAGCCTCTAGTCCTTTCATTACTAGTCTCCATAAAATTTGGAGAGAATGTGAAAGGCAGCACAGAACAAGCAGAAGAAAGGCAAGACACAGGGGCTTGCTATCCTGACTCTTATTTTGCTACTTTTCTACACATTAGAAACTGCACAGCCAAATACGCACTAGGATCTACAGAAACAAAAAAGCTTTGAGGAATGAGTCTGCAGAAGATGAGAGCTCTCAGGGTCTGGGTGTACAAGACACAAAAGTGTGGAGGTTCCTCCGCTACTGAGGAAAGTTGAAAGGCCATCTCCTCCTCTGAAGCAATAGATAATTGCTTAAATACATAGAGGGAGAGCTGCATTTTACATATCTTTCTTCCTGAAGTACAACAACTATTGCCAACTAACATATTAACCAGTTAACATGCTCAAAATGGCCAGATACCTAATACAAAGTCCTATTTTCTTTCTTAATGGGGACTCATTCTTTGAATGCTCCAAAGGTCTCTTGCAAGCTTTGGCCTCAGTCAGAGCCTCAAAATGCATTCCCAGCCTCATAATCCTTTTCACAGAATCACAGAATAGTAGGGGTTGGAAGGCACCTCTGTGGGTCATCTAGTCCAACCCTCCTGCCAAAGCAGGGTCACCTACAGCAAGCTGCACAGGACCTTGTCCAGGCGGGTCTTGAACATCTCCACAGAAGGAGACTCCACAACCTCCCTGGGCAGCCTGTTCCAGTGCTCCGTCACCCTCAGAGGGAAGAAGTTCTTCCTCATGTTCAGATGGAACTTCC
>Ga0065711_1038036_pt1 | contig 19216 bp, 15 predicted proteins | sample Hoacrofraction12_FD_59098 | JGI IMG/M metagenome (GOLD analysis project Ga0065711, IMG submission 59098) | Hoatzin crop microbial communities from Cojedes, Venezuela - Epithelial fraction 12 v2 (version 2) | ecosystem: Host-associated > Birds > Digestive system > Esophagus > Crop | place...
TCAAAAAAAAAAAAAAAAAAAAAAAAAATCAAATTTAGGTTTCATGAACTGAAATTGCCAATCTAAATACAAAGCTTAATGGACTCATGTAAGCTTTCCAAATTTCTAACCTCAATGAATCTGGCTTTAGGACATCCCCTTTAGCAGCTCCTCAGCTGTTCAACAACTTCGTAAGGAACTTTGAAACATTCTACTGTAAACATATTAAGAGCTTTTGAAAATGAACTGCCTTGTCCTAGAATAACCTTTGCATTTCTCATGGCTTTCATAAATGCTATACCATAAACACTAGTGCCCAAAGATACCTTTCACAAAACAAAGACAAGCAGAAGTGGCAAAAATACTCACTGACAGACAGATGCCTACTTCTGGGTTCTGGCTGCTGATAGGGCGTGCTCACATCCCCCACAGACTGGGAAGTTTTAATCCTTACTTGTTTGGGCAGTCCAGAATGGGGTGAAGAACTGGTCTGTTGGGTAAAATAAAAAAAATAAAATAAAATGAGACTGAGGAGCTCAAGCAGTCTGGCCACAGTTTCAAAAACATCATTATGTTTAGTAGCAAGAAAGCAGCCGAGAAACAGTTCTAGAGCCTGAAATCTTATTAACTTCACAGAACACAAACAATAAAGGCAGGAAAAGAGCAAGCTTTACAATTATGGTGTAAAACAGGAGTTGAACAACTAGAGCACGCTACCCTCCAGCCTCAAATCCAATGCAGGATTTACAAGTCTCAATGTTTGTCTTCCGTTAGCAGCCTACCTATGACACCAACACGAAGGGGCTCATGGCACTCACTGAGACCAGGACATGGAAGAACCTGCAATTTCTATCAGCCACCTTGGCCAGCAGAGATAAATTACGAATCTCGTACTCTTTCAGAAGCAGTCAGATAGCAACCTGTCTCCCCACAAACTTTAAAAAGTAAACTGACAATTCAGACTAAGTGAAAATAAATTCTAGAGAGTTTAAGAGCAAAAAGAGTTTCAAGATGCCAAGATGAATGCTGCCTGTGTTGGTCTTATTCTTTATAGACATAATCTAATTAAAGATCGTTATTCCACAGTGCCTTCATTTCATTCAAAGCAGGAAGAGGAACGAAAGCAGTCACACCAAAGGACTTCTCCCCAGTTTGTTGAGAAAGATAGAAGGGGTAACTCCAGCACACTTTGCAGGAAGAGGAACTGCAGGATGGTTTTGCAATTCAGGGCGGTAGAATGCTGCCCAGGAGAACTGCTGCCCTCCTGGTGCAGCAGTTATACACAGCTCTGCCACGAGAAACCGCAAGGCCACTCCGGACTCCAGGGGATGCTCACTTGGAAGTACTTCGACTGCAGCTTCAGGCAGCTGACACCTCTGTGCTCCCTGCAGGCATGACCCAGGGAACGTGGGCTCTCAATACAGGACCAAATAGGGCACCAGCTATCTGAGGATGGTGTACTAAGGTCCGAACACCTGAAATACTGCAAATTGCCAACCTCCCCCAAACAAATGTGATCCTACATATGTCAAAGCAGGTGCTCAGTGCTAGTGGATACTAAATTCCAATCTTGTCCCAAAGTACCTAGTTTCAACAGTGGATAGAATAGTTCCTTCCTCTTGTGTGTTACAGAATTTAACTAATGCCTGTAAAACACTTATTTTATTGAGATGAACACAACCAAAGAGACCTCAAGGAAATTAATTCTGTCTTCTGAAAATTACTTGACGATGACTGGCAAACACAGTGTGAGGCCACACAGTCAAAAAAGTAAAGAATAGTTGCACATTTAATAAGTACTTACCCTTGCACAGAGTAAGTAGGGAGCCTGATTTCAACTGCATAAACTCTACCATGACTAGATTCATGGGAGCTGAACAAAGGGTGCAGAGGTCACACCACTTACGTGCACAGTCTGGCTTTAGTACTCTAGATGTTCAACTTAACCAATCCTTCCCATTAGTTTCTAAATACAAAGAAAGGACTGACAACAGAAGTGAGCTGCTTGATAAAAGAAAGCATAAATGAGCCGCAAAGACGCGCAAGAAAATGAATATGAACGCTATTCACAAACATAGGCTCTCAGTACTAGTCACACAGCTACTGCCATAAGGTTAATTTGGTTTATATACATATTTGTGCCAAAGTCACAGCGCTACCTTTCCATCCCCAGAAAAAGAAAAGAGCACAACCAAAACAAAATATGCATCCTGTACTTCAGGAAAAATAATGCTTCCCGCTCCCTCAGTGGGATGAGATCATGCAGCCAAGAAACCTCCTTCAGACTTGTGGGCTTTTGCTTTAACACATGTAGGGCTCTCCTGTCAGGCAACTCAGAGCTGAAGAGGAAGTCGGAGGAGAGGGGGGAAACAGTGGCACTTACTGAAGACTTCGCTGTTTGTTTCTGCTTTGAGCAAAAGAGGAAAAAACAGCTAATAAAAGGACAACACCACAGTACTGGCTACTGGCTGGTGCAGGGATGAGATTTACTGTTTACTGTAGGAAGGTTTCAGTGGCTTATTTAAAGTTTAGATAGTATCATTTAACATCTGGTTTGCAGTCTGAAGACACTGAAACTAACAGAGGGATGTACAAGAGGATTGTTTTACCGTGTTATACCAAAAGTTGAGGCCACCTTTTAGAGACTGTTTCCTGACAACACAGAACAAAGTCTGACTACGCTAGGTCAGACCAAAGGCCTTCTTGCCAAGTATTGTCTTCAGAACAGCCAGTAACAAATGCTTAGGAAAGGGCATAGGACAAGGAACAGCATCATCCCCTCCTACACCTTTCCAGCTCTTGGCATCCAGTCATTTGGGAAAGGGCTGTTAAGACTCTTGAAGGTCTTTGTATTTCTATTAACATGGATTATCAAATTCAAAAATAGCGACAAGTATATTTAAGTTCTCCTGACAGTTCCAAGAATTACAGATGTGATTATTTCATGAGTTTGAGCTCCTTGAGCCTGCAAAACTTGTATAGGGATGAACATTCAAGATCAACAAGCTACTACCAACAGAGCTTTCAACACAGAGCAGCATTTTGTGTCACACTCTTCAAGAGAATTTGCTAATTTGCAAATAAAATACATAAGCTATCAAGGTCTTTGGCTTGAAAAGCTGTATGACCTTAACTCTGAAAAAAGACATCAGTTGAGTGAACAAACTTCTCCAGTTATAGATCAGGAATAATGGAAAATTCTGACTCTCTTTGCCCTCTTCAGCTCGCAGTTCAATACACTGTCCAAAACGGGCTGCTTTGGGAGCTTGATTTAAAGACTTATTTCTCATGTTATGATCTTTTCTGTCGAAAAGTGCAAACTACATTGACACTGACTGCCACAGACACCTGTGGTACAGGAAAGTGAACCAAGACACAATCAAATTCATCTTAAGTGTGAATAAACTATTACCACCTAAAAGCAACTTAGCTTCTGCAGAGTAAGGCTGGACTCAGTGCATTACGTGACAGAACTGAAAAATCACTGGGAGTTGTCCTTAGGCTTCTCACCCTGGGAAAAAAGTGCTAATAGCTTGTCTTCAAGGACACCCTGTGCTTTCTTAAAGGCAAGATAATTACACGCACTTTCAACTCTGCGCTATTAATCAAATGTAAAAAACAGTCTCTGTGAACAAAACTCATTAAATGTTTTCTGAATACAGTGATTGGGTACTTGATATAAAATGGCCTTCATATTACCACTTAAAAAGCTGCAATGTTTTAGTCCTTGAACAGATGCTGAAGCCAGGAAAAAAAGAAAAGAAAAAGGAAAAAAGAGATACCTTTAGCTAAGCCAAAGCAGAGAGGATAAACATACGTATTTGTGTCTGTGAAGAGTTATTTTACTAATTCCTGTTACTCTCAGATAAGGCTACCGTCATGTTTCAGAGACTCAAGGGTAAAAACCTTCATTTTGCCGCAGTTACAGAAGTTGTTACCTACATGGTTTCTGTCCTGAGACAGCAATAATATTCTAAGGCTTTTCACATTAGAGCTTCGGTCTAAGAGATCTACAGCTTTATCCAGGTCATCTTGATTTTTCAAAGGAATAGATAGCTGCAAAATAAAGAACAGAAAAAAATCATTAGAAAAGACAGAAAAAAATAAGTCTACTTCCACAACAGGTATTTAAACAAGCATTAGAAAGTAAGATCAGATTCTGATTGCTCAATTCTTCCACAGATTTTCATTACTATACTCTCTTGCTGTCCTTTTTAACAAGGTTTTCCTCCCACGCCATCAGAGAAATGGCTGACCCTATGCAAAATTCTCTAAGGCACCATCCACAAAAATATCAATTGCTACCTGAATTTGTTGTTTGCAAAGAACAAGTCACAGACAGGCCCCTGACTCCCTGATGAGAACACTGTCTCAGAATACTTCTGAATTCAGACCTAGTGATGAAGTGAAAATTGGGTTTCAGATAGAGACTGGTACGAAGAAGATTAAGACTTTGAAAGAGGGAATCAAAGAAGAATTTAAAATTTGCTCCTAAGAGCCCATGAAATTATGCTCAGATGCCCTCTATTCTACAGCCCACTCACATCTTGAAACGTGAATGTTATTAACACTGAAGAATCCCTTTCCTTTGTGTCCGACTCCTAACGGTGAATGGGGTTTTGCATCCCTCTCATTAGGGATGCAGTCCATGATGGTGGGACAGCAACACCATAACACAAAAAACAAGGAAAAGCCCTGGTGTGCAGAGTGAGAAAGTGAAAAAGAATACTTTAGTTTATTAACATGGACTAGCCATTTCCTCAGAGACAAATGCTACTCCCGATGTCTCTTTCTTTTACCAGCTACAGTGCCCACAGCCCCCTTGCAGCACATCATACCAGAGAGCCTTCTCTGCTCTCCAGCTCCCCTTGCTCGCCTAATAACTGGGCAACATGCACAAACTGTTGCAGCTGGCAGAAGGTAAATGTGTTACGAATGGCTGGACGGCTGCCGCTGGTCAGCAGTCAAACACCACAAACAATGCTCACTCTGCTATCTGCCTGCAGTCCTCAGACTACATTGGCCTGCAATAGCTGCTTCCAACAGTCAAAATACTTCAGATACCATTTTTCACTTCCCCAAGAGTCTTCCAAACTACACCAGCAGAAGGAAGCAAGACGCTGATGTTCGTACAACACACATCAGTGTGATGTTCTGGCAGTATCAGTCATGCTTTCCCCTGGAGCAGAGTGATTCTACTACAGTTCGTATTAGAGGGAAGAACTGAAAATTCAACGTAAGGGCACAGAATCTGGGATAGAAAAGGAGGTGTCATCCAGAGAGAGCATTACATGTTCCGAGCACTGATAACAGCGCTCTGTACCTCATTGTTCATGTAGTGGAGGTCCAGTGGCTGCCCAAAGGCTGTTTTCACTTTCTGTTGCACATCTTCATACCGCACGGGACGGACAAATGGGATAATTCTGGAACGAAAGCGAATCACTGATTGAATTCAGAGATATACTTAATAATGCAACCGAACTGGATGGCTGAACCATTAAAAACACATTTGAATGTTCTCCTTTCACCCTCCAGCATTCAGAGGACCTTTCTAATTTGAATTGATACTAATTATTTAGCAAGGAATACTTGATCTCTGGTCCATTTTCAAACGGTTTGTCAAAATGCAATATTCAGCTGAAGATTTCAAACAGAATGCCTTTGTCCCTGGATAGAAAAAGTATCCTTTACTAAATAAATTTCTTTCACATAACAGGACGCAAATCTCCTATGCACTTTGGCTTAAAGAATAGTGCCTCAGGCACACAACACAAACAAACACATTCAGTGAGTTGAATTAAAAGCTGCAGAAGGCCCAAAGAACAAAAAAGTATTTGGTTTAAGTACTCCAATATCTAAACTCAAAACTCACTCCCTAAAAATTTCCAACATGCGTTCCAGTTGAAAGGTTTCAACAAACATTCCCACAGCAAAGTTAGTCCTGAACTCCTGAGGGAAGGCATCAGCGGGAGGACACAAAGGAATGTGGAAATCCTCTTTCCCGAAGGTGGTCTGTGACGCTAGCTCCACGTTAGCCCTCTGCATGCTCGGACGTCTTCAAACACCTGAATCGCAGGCTCGCTGCACTGTCCCTGTCATTATTCTTCAATCCTGTGCAACACAGCAGGGGCTTCTTCTCGAGAGCTGAAGTCATATCTAACTGTGCAACTGTTCCTTACTCGCAGCTTGCTTAATTTTTTTAAAAAAATGCTTTATTTTTTCAATTAGAGGCCTGATAGATTAAAACTTAAACACTGCTTCAGCTGCAGTAGCAGTGGCACAGCTGACTTGCAATAATTCAGAATATTCACGTAAAACAGACATCTAAGACAGAATATTCAGATAAGACCAATCAGTCTCATACTCTCATGCTTCCTCACAAGCGTTCTTCATATGTGATGCAACTCTGGGCACCTTCACTGACTGACTGCCACACAAAATATACACAGATGTCAATTATTCTCATCACCTTCTCCGAGCCCAGACCCTGTGACACGCTAAAGCCCCAGTTCTAGCACGCAGCTGTTTCCTCGCCAGTTGGATGGCAGGAGTTTTAGACTCACATACACAAATGGCCTCATGAAATCCAAAAAGACAACAAGCACGGCCATCCTAGGGGAACCCTACAGAATCCTGTGGCACATACGTGTTTTTCAGAAAGCGACACTTCTCTTTGTTTTTATTACTGTTTTGCCTACCTTGGAATAGAAACGCTAACGCTTTAGTCAAAGTAGTAATACAAAGTTCCAGCAAAGCATCTAAAACTGTTTATTTTGCTGGAATGTTCTTCTGTACAAAGCTGCCAAGTACTCAGAACCTTGCTACCTTGACAGCTGTGGAAAAGGATGATTTTCACCCTCTTCAGAAGAATCGGTGAGTAAAATATCCTGGGTCAAGAACTGGAGGACTCAGATTTGAACTACAGCTTACAATCCACTATTCTAGCAAACCAAGGACGCCTGCTGCTCAGAAACCCACTTTTCATCTCTGCTGCACAAGGCCCAGATGGTTGGCTGTTCCTGCCTTCGGGCTCCTGCAACCAGACTTCTCACCATCTGCTTCCACGGGCCCCGAGACCACGCTGTGTCTCCACTACCAGCAAGGCAGACAAGCAGCCCTGGGACACAGCTGACAGCCACCATCCTTCTGCAAGCTATCAGACCACTTGGATAGCTGCTTACCCCACCACTAGCTCTGCTTCGGCATAGCTGAAATACTGCACAAAAAGCTTGATTATTAGCACCACTTAACAATTTTGCCATCAGGCAGAAACAGGAAGACCTGAACGGACCACAGAAACCCAAGACCTATCTTGCTCACAGGGGCAGCTCAGTGAAACCCCAAATCACCTCTGGGGAAGCTCACGCGAGTTTGTGCTGAACCCATGCTTTGGATAGAAGGCTTAGTTTCCAAAGTGTCCATCCAGCCTGCTTTGCCAGCACTCAGTATCCTTTCACAGCATGCAGCTTTTGTTTTAACTAGCTCTAGTGTTAGTTGGCTTCCTTAGCCCCTTCCCAAGAAGGGTTCATCTCGCTAACAGACCTACAACATTCAGCTATTTAGAAATAATTGTCCTTGTTAAAAAGCAGCCCACAATAACATTTTCTACATATTACTAAGAAACCCATCCATGAAATTATAGTACTCTGGCACCATACAAACGTAATTTAGCTCTCAGTTGAGCCGAAGTCCCCTATAAAGGCTTCCATTCTACACTCAATGCATTAAAAAGCAGAGCTGTTCTCAGGTGCCACAAATTCTATTAGTTTAAAAACTCTGTGCACTCTCCTAACACAAAATCATGGACTGCAGCGTTTAAGGAGCCCATTCCTGCCTGACCACCTTAAATATTTGTGGTTAGATCTGGCAGCTCCTCTGAAACCAAGCACACACACTTACATTCTCGGTGCAAGCTTGCTGTCTGTAACTGCATACCACTTTGGGCATGGGGAATTCAGGCGAGCGTAACTGCATAATTAGACTAACACACAATCAACCTTTTCATTTTAATGTTACTTCAGAAAAAAACCTTTCTTCTCCCCTGCGCTCTGTGCCATCTTACGCGCAGTCAGGCAGAAGACGTGCAAGATGATAGGGCTGCGGGGACAAGATCTGGCTTCTGAGTTACCTTGTCCTAACACGGTATCACAAGAAATGGTGACATGTGGCACAGGGGCTCTGTTGCAGTCCACACAATGCCTCTGGCAGTGGAGTGCTGAGAAGATCTCGCTGACAAAGGTGGCAGTAGATCCCAGCTACGACTACTTTTAAAATTTCTCTTTCAGCACCAAAAGTCAGGGTTGTTTTTAGTGACAGAATTCACCACGTAGGACTTTGGTGAATATAACTGTTCAATTTCTGAGGAAGACTTTAAAAATTATTCTCTACTGCCTGCTTGGCCAACAAAGAATGCCTCTGCTTTTCTGTTTTAACAAAAATCTCTAAATTTGACAAAGAAGGATACTTGAGGAGGAGCTTAAGCAGCTCAGCCAGTAACCTTTGCTCGTAACAGGCTATTAGGATCACTACATACAACTTGCACTGTTGTCCTATCGACATTAAATTTGCATTTCATCTTGAAACCGTGAATACTTCATGTTGAAAGTACTGTCTGGGATGAGAGAAACCAAAGGATTCCCATAGGATGTCTGTGAAGAGTAGCATATAAAGTCATGCTCACAATTCAATTAATTTCTTCAAAAAAAGGAAACTGGAACCTAGCATCAAGATCCCTTTTACCTCTCAGCGAGAGCTCAAAAGCAGCCTCAAAGGGGCTGCAAACAAGTCTGGAGCCTTCCTGTACATTCACACAGCCACTGAACAGCCACAACAGTACCAAGCGTTCCTCTCAGCTGGAAAGCACGTAAGGGGCTTTTTGAGACCTGCTTTGAAATGTCTAGGCAATTTTATTCATCACATATACTACTGTAAACATAGAAAATGTTAATTCGGTTAATTCTGGTTTTCGTAAAATAAACTGTCTCAAAGCCAAGTATCAGAGGAAATAACAGGGGAACTTTTAGACCAATGAAAGAAATCTTCCCTCGCTGTATCTGTTGCTCAGTCACAGCAGGACAGTGATAGTGGTAAGTCATTCGGGAATGAGAAACTAGAAAAGAACGACACCAATTTGATCAGTTTCATTTGGTTTTAGTTAAATGAAACAAAAAAGGGAATATATCTGAAATAAGACTATCAGGCTGAATTTACGTCAGGCTGGACAGGTTTTTTAATATTCCTGCAATTCACTTACAAATATGTATTACAGAAATAAAGCGAAGGAAAGTGTTGTATGACACACTGATTTTTAAAAATAACTAAGTTGTGTACGACCTGTTTGCTGTTGCCTTTACTGTGTGTTTTCCATTCAGGAAAAAGGAAAGTGAAGCCAAGAAAACATTTAACCTAAATCACTAATGATTACAATATTCTACTAAGCAAAGAATCCAAGCAGTGAAGATGGACTTACCGCCTTTCCCCATTATATTCAAACTTGATCCTTACATCATTCTGCAGGAGAACGGACAAAAGGTTAGTTCACAATGACATTCCGGCACATGTAATAGCACACAAATGGATCATACTATGATTTTAAGGCCCAAACACAAAGCAGGTCCATTTGTGATTGCAGTAGGCATCAACTCCTCAAAAGGCCACCCAGAGCACAACAGGTCTGAGGCCTTTCTCCACGGAAGCTGAAGCAGACTGTGGGCAGCAAGTGACTGACACGTGAACACAGCACCATGAGGAATGGAGAAATTGCTAACGGAGAAAGAGCAGGAAAGCGGTAAAAACTAAGTTGGAATTTTTATTTACTGTCACTTGAACAGATGACACTGAAATTAACGATAGGAAAATTAATTCAACTTTAACACTGCATGGCAAAAATCTGAGACTGAGTCCAACTGCATACTCCTGTGAACTGAAGCTAATCTTCTGTGCGCATGCTCAAAGCAACCATGTTTTCTTCTAACAGCAAAAGAGAGAGATACAAGGAACGTGACACATTCTTTATTCTTCAGACACGGACTAAACCTCTGCTTTTGCAAAAATGCAGCCCCTGAAATTCAAACTATGAAGTTACAAACAAGTTAGCTATGTGTCACCAGGTGCAAAGGGGTCATCACCCACATCTGGCAGATGGTTGAAAGCACTCACTGTGCAACCTGTGCATTTCACTACAAACTCAGAAGATGCTGTGTGGCACGGAAGAGTCAACATGCTGAACTTTAAACTCTGGAGATCACAGTTCAAATCCCAATTTAGGTCACAAAGATAAAAATAAAAGGGAAAAATCTGCCCTGATAAGACTCCGTAATTTCTGCTGCACAATTTATGTGATTGGAATAGATTAAGCGATCTGTGAAAGCCTTAGACAATAGGCAATCATACATCTAGGAACTTCAAAAAAATGTGGCCAGGAAATGCTCTTTAGCTAGAGGAAGTATCTGGCAGGCCGAGTGGTCAAGAATGCAGTTCAAAGGGACCCACGCAGTCCCTGGGAGCACACAGTATTCCTGCAGCACTAGCGCAGGTACAGAATTGATCAGGACACACGAGCTGCCGCATCAGAGCAACCATCGTCCGCAGGTGGGTGATTTACACAGAATTTTACCAAAGACGTTTTCTCAGATGTGGGAAGAGAAAGAACTTACTCTAGAAAGACACCCAAATGAAGCAAATTCTAGAGAACTCATTTTAATTGAGCAGTAAAGGAAAAATGTAACAAACAGTGTAGGAATAATAAACTGTAAAAGACATCCACCAGTCAAATACTGATGAAACAGTTGTTTCTTAGACATAATGGATGGAGAAATTATTCCTTTATATTAGGATTTTCAAGGAAGCAAGGCTCTGGATCGTTTTTTTATGCTAGGCTATTGTAAATAGCCCAGTCTAAGGGAAATAGATAGGACTGTTTGGATGAATGTAAATTAATTTTTCAGATTATATTTTTGACATCAAGATGTGTTTTAAGTCATCAAATACCTAAGTGACAAAGCTCTCATTAGTTAGACAACACAGAGATCTTCAGGGCTCTATGGAAACCTTTCTTAAACTTGCTGGTACCTAAGCAAACCATGTCATCTTTTTCAACTCATTTGCACGCTTTCAAATCTGTAATTTGTAACAAAGGGAAGGAGGGGAAAGATCTGCCACCTTCCGATGACTTTTCCAAAAGGATCAAGCACTGATCATTTCTGTCTGTTTTTCAAAGATCTAAGAAAAGGTATTCAAAGTGATCCCAGTGTTTAAATTTCAGAGAGAACGTAGAGGCATCAAACATCTAATGCTTTTTGTTTCTTTTGAAAGCAGCGAACCTACCACCTATATAAACCATTTTTTAAAGCAACTCACATTAACCGTCCTAAGAGATGAGTCAGAAATCAAATCCAAGTTTAGTACTTCAGCGTTCCAGTTCTGTGATGCAATATCATATAATAACGATTACAGATTTTGATTTAAGACATCTCTGAATTTATGTTTCAAAGAGATTTGGAAAAGATTTTGTACTACTCCATCTATGGATTTGTCCAGCACATTCGAGGAAATCCCAGATCCCAGATGAAGAAGTAGATTATGAGCAGACAAAGCATAAGGAAGAGACAGAGATGAACTTCAAAGCCTGCTTCAAAAAGCTTAAGCCTGTAATAAGTATGTAACTGGAAAGAGTTCTTTTACTGATACAGGCAACTTCTCCTGTTAGTCTAACTGCAAATCACCCAAATTAATTTTTTAAGACAGTAACAGACAAAGAATTCTTAAGTTGTTGCTTCTGCATGGAAGTATTTAATTCAAATGATATGCAGCACACACTGACAGCGCAATATTATTCTGCCCTTCCTTTCTACCAGAAAGTCAACGCAACAGTTTTCTCTACAAAAAAAGTCTCTAGAAATGTAAAACATCTCTAGGTTCGTTTTACAGTATTGATCCTGAAACTTACTACCTCAGGAAAAGTATTTCTTTTGGAAAACAGACCTCGCATTCCCATACTCAAATAAGGGCTAGTTTCATTCCGCCTGACACGACACACGACTGGGTAACTCCAGACAACCCTCCCTGCTAAGGACGCTGCCTCTACTCTGACACCTGCAAACAGCTGTTCCCTTTTCCACCGAAGCAAGGTTTATTACAGCTTCACTAAGGCCAGTCCTTGCAGACAATCCCCTTCACTGCTCTCCTTGGATCTGCTTCACTTTGACCACCTTTTATCAGGATCTTCACTCTGCATTCACATGCAGTCTGAATCATGTGAAGATGAGACCAGCATTAGCTCATGATCCAACAGACTGCTTTACGCAGCTTTAAACTGCACTGGCCTCCTTTTGCATCAGAAATGGAAATACTTGTTTTCTTCTCATCATTATGCTTCCCAGTTCCCTGCTTTGAATTTAAGTATTATTTCCACGACAACAAAAAGTGCATCATACTGCTACATCATGAGAGTCAATAAAGCACAGCTTTCCTGGCCTTCCACACCTGCTTAAATGAGTTGTAAAAAGGTCACTGCACATGACTTTAAAACATATTCCTAATTTATAATTGCTAATATTGAATAGGAAGCCAGTTTTCTTACCGGAATTTTTTTTTCTTCCACTGCAGAGGCACACTGGTTTGTTATTGCAGGGCTGCCCAAGAGGGGTGGACTGCTGGCATTGTGTTTTTTCTTTAAAAATAATAAAGTCATTTAAAAAATGGCAATATGATCATGAAACCAGAAAACCACTTGGTAAACTTTTTATATAATCTACACAGACCAAATCCCAGCAAAAATACGTGTGAGAGGAAGGCAGAATACTAAGATGTTGCAAATTATCAAAACTGTACCCTCCTTAGTCCATAAAGATAACTAAATAAAAAAGCTACGGTGCTGGCAACACGGCCTGCGCAGGAATAGGGAGCTGATCCACTGTGATGCCTCAGCAGCCAGGAGCACAAGACAGAACACCGGCAGCAGACCCACTGCCACCCGGCTCGGTCCCTTCTGCCTCCGGGTAACGATTGCAAGTACTCGGTAAACGGCCTATTACCTGTTTGTTGGAGTGAGCACTGTCTTTATTCTTCATGGTATCATATCCAGTCAGTCTGTGACGTCGGCTCATCTGGAGTGCTACCAGGTCCTTCATGATGGATTTCAAGGCCTCTTGTTCATCTGTGATGCACAAGAGTTTTCGTAGTAAGTTGCCTGGGTAAGCATCAACCGTAACACTTCTGCAATTGTTTTCCGCTAGCTCATAGAAAGACAATCCTTTTCAGGATCTTTGCAAATACACTGTAATTTTATTTAGTCACAAAAAGCCCAATCTTAACCTAATATCACAAAGTAGTAAACAGACGGATGCATTTTAAGTCACTTACTTGTTCAACATAATGAAAGGATCTGGCCATGGTAAGGTGCGGACTAAGTATCCCGAAGCCCCTAGTTCTGTTAAAAGGGCTTTACAACAAACAGTACAACTTGGACAGGTTTGCTAGATCATCACAAGTCATTTAGGAAGGACAAACCGATGCGCTTCTGCCAAGGAAAATCTGGTAAGAATCTGTTCCTTTCAATTTTGTATCCTGTTAACTTAAAATTCTTGCTTGCTAGCGGATCAAACCACGGCCAGTAGAAAGAAAAATGAAAATCTGGACAAAGAGTCATCTTACAATATCTCTGAATACAAATCCACTTGCACTGACTTCCCCAACACATTCCTTTCTTCCCCCAAAACAAGCTGATGGAACAAAGTTCAAACCCTTTTATGAGGCTTCAAGATCTACTGAACAGATTCAAATTGCACAGCATTAAGATGACGGTCTGCTGGCAGACGATCATGCAGCAGGTTCACTTCAACGCTTCTTGCAAATGCAGGAAAATAAAAACCACACACTGAATTTGTTCTTATACATACTACTGACTGAAAATTGCCTTCTGAAGCCGAGATTCCCAATGCAACCAATTTGGGGTGTCTTCCATTGCTTGTTAGTTTTGAGGAGAGAAGTGATATTTAGCAGAACTTTGAAATCTAGAGGAAAAACAAGACGTAAAAGGGAGAAATGCATAGTAGCTGGTCTGTGATGGATGCTAGCGTAAAGTAAGGTGTCTAAAAGCAAGCAGAACAATCCTAAATTCCTCGATACTGCAAAAGGCAGAAAAAGTCAACACGTGAAGTTTGGTTCAACATGGGACTGCACCAGCTGCTTTGCTGCTAGGCACTGTGCCACCAACATAACAAAGCAGCGTCTGAGGGGCAGCATCTGACGCCAGATTAATTTTAAAACAGCTATTGGCACACTCCTGTCTACTGGACTGCTGAGCTGTTGTCTCCCATATCAAGACTCAACAGTTCTTAGAGATAAAATGTTGTCTCCTTGGCAAAATAATACATCCAGCTAAATCCTTCCTGATACTTAGGTAGAATTTAGGCATCAAATTTGAAGCAGCGATTAGATCAGCTCTGAACGTGCCCAGAAGAACAATCTGCCCTTTCTACACAAGTCCAGTTGGACTTGACCACCAATTTTTGATGTAAAGGTTTTTGTCTGGTTGGATTCTTTAAACAATTGGAAGGTTTGGAAGCGATACGAACCAGTAACGTACAGGCGAGGTTATCACAACCCTACTCACATGGCAGTGTACCAGGTGGGCAGCGTGATACGTTAGATTCCTCCTTTCTTCCCAAAGTCCAGAAACATGTCACTTCAAAGTGTCTGAATTGAAATGAGAACTTTTGAAGCTGATCTGTAAATAACTGAAACTTGACTTTAAAAGTCCAGCATGGCTAGACACTCGCTCTCGATTCATGGCCCTGGTCTGGATGGGTGATGGCTCACATTTGGCAGTGTTCTCCTGGGAACAGCTGCTGTACGTTAAATGACGGACTGTCTCGCATCTGTGTTTCTCTGCAAAAAGGACTCATTGGGACTATTTGTTTCTTCAATTTCACGTTATGCATTTGTTCATGAGTGTGTCTCAAAGAAGTTAGCTTATGTTTTATGCAGAAGACTGGGTTCGTGATTATTCATTGTCTGAATAACAAACTAGATTTTCACATTGCTTAAAGATGACAGATGTGGGATAAATACAGCTTCTAAAGCGCGCAGGGAGTGAATGCTACCAAAATTTAGAAACAAACAGGGGGGAAATACACCTATTTGTAAGGGGATAACATGTAAAAAAGTCCCAGTCAGAAGAGGAGTCGCACTAACGTCATCTTTGGTACAACCAATAGTTGAAGACCTGAAGGTCTGCTTCAGCTTTCCGAGAGTGCTGAACACTAGAGCCGAGGTCCTTCCACTCTCGTCCTCACCACGTACTGCCAGGAAAACAGAAACATCAAGCCTAGGCCAGACTATAGATGGGAATGGGAAGAAATCCCCCAATGCATTAGCAGAAGGTGTTAATTAGAGTAAAACTCCTTAAAAAGGAAAGCAGAGCAGAGAAACCAAAGTTACTTCAAAAAAAACAAAATCAAAACCCACCAAATCTCTGCTGCCCAAGACAAGCCAAATGCGACAATAACTACATTGTGGTAGCAGAGAAGGGAGAACACTCCTTGAAATTCCAACTGCACGCAAAAGAAGTGAGGGGTATAAGTAACACAACCAAAGCAAGAGGTTGCTTTTTGAAAAGCACATCAGCCAAAGGAAATAATTGCTCAGATCTATCTCAGCACTAAAGTAACCCCTTGTGGGAGGAAAACGTGAAAAAACAGTTGTGAATGAAGTTAAAGTTCCAGGTAGCTAACAGTACAACTTTTTTTTTTTTTTTCTTTTTAAATTGTTTCCAACTTTACATTTTAATGTTTAACCTTCCACCTTACTGGAGTGTTTCCAATTTACTCTCATTCTTTAATCTTGTTTGATATTAAGCATAGCCTTTGAGTCACCTGGCAGACAAAGACTGTAACTGCACAAAAATATTACAAATGATGGACTGGCATACCCCTGGAGCACCTACCACCCAAAACATGGTGTGAAGAGCTGGGATAAAAGTTTTCCACTACAGTGCAGTTTGGGTTTGGCCAGATACCAGGAGGATGAAGAAGAGCTTGTCTTGGCAGAGTTCCTTTGGTCAAGAAGCAAAACAGCTATGAAAGCAGTTTATAACTAAGCACCTATGACAAGAAATCAAGTCAATCAAAGAATACATCTATGAACAAGAATTCGCATCCAAACAGTACGGCACATCACTTGAAAATAAGGATCAACAGCTACGATGTAATCGCAGGTGTTGGACCCCGAAGCCACGGCTGCGTATAAAGTCAGCTGGGTTCAGCAGCTCATTTGGATGAGGAAGTGGGCAAAGAGGACACGCATTTAACCAATTATGTATCTCTTCATAAAGATTGTAGCTCATCTACATAGAGAGTTTATTTATTAACTAAGGCAATTTGTGAACTTACAACACACTAAGACATTAAACCCATAAGCGCAGCATCTGGCAAGCACCCCCAGGTACTGCCCTGGGAGATCTGTATCTCTCTCCCTGTAAACTCAGTTTCCTCTGTAGACAAGTGCTAAAGCTGGAATCCTACCTGCACCCGTGCAAAAAGGAACACTTCTTGTACTACCGAAGGCTGATGGAACAGCTTCAGCTGAGTCTGAATCTTACGTGACTATACATTTTTTAATAGCCTCACCCAAGGCCATCAGCTCCCCCGTACCAAAACATACATTCTGTAATTCACTCCGATGCTGGTGAGGTAAGAAACGAAGTATTTATCTTTTTAAAACATAAAATGAATGCCAGATATTGATCTGAACCTGTGTATGGAAAAACTGTTTCCGTTTAGGACAGCACTGTGATGGATTTCATGTCGAGAAGCATGAATACTTCTTTATTTCCATCAAAATAGAGGATTTCCATAGTTTGACTTTCAAGAAGCGCATGCAGCAGCATCACATTAATCACACAATGCAAAATTTATTACAAATGAAAACTAGGCAATTTTGGAAGCGCACTGAGAGACCCTGTTTTGCTAGGTCTCCAGTAGGTCTGGGAAACACAGTTCAGCTTTGTGCGGGAAAGATGTTGTCCAGGAAATGCTTTTCATGTTTCAAAAACTACACTCGAGGATTTTTATAACATCGATAAAAGGGAACTGCTACTCACAGAGAAAGCTATCCCTCTACATAAAGCATTTATTTCAGCTAATACACGGTTTATTACACAGGTCTGAGCAAGTCAGTGTGTTTGCTGCAGCAGAAATGGAAACAGTTTGGAAAAAAAATCACGAAGTTCAGAGTAAAAGCATCTGCAGGCTGGTAGAAACAGGAAGTCTGTAAACCCCTACAAACCAGGATGGTCTTTTATACAGCATGATAATAGAAGACACGATGCCACAATTGTTTAAAAAGAGTGAACAAATAAGTGTGCGTTCGTTATCTACCAGCACCACAGCAAAGCTGATCGCTCGTGCGAGTGATCGGCAGCTCCAGGAGCAACGAGCCCACTTCACGAGCCAGGAAGACAAACTGCGTCTGTTTGAAAGCTCTGAAAAAAGTTTTTTGAGAAGTTTAGCTTTGAGTCCTTCACACCATGCCATAACTGAAACATCGAGTATTCTGCGACGGTCTTAGTGGTAAAAAAATGCTGTTCTGAGCAATTTTTAGGAAATGGCAAGTAACCTGGTTTGCAGACTTCAAAGAAAAATCAGAGCTTTTCTATGAACCCGACCCACGTGATATATATATATTTGGGGCACCGTTTCTCTCCCACGGACTAAAGAAAACAAAGGTTGGGGTTTAAGCTGGTCCTAACCTTTGGCTCAGCCCTGCTCCCCTCCTGGGGGTGTCACTGCCGCTGAAGCCAGAGCTCTGAGCCGGGCCATGGGTGCGCGTGTGAGCCAAGGGAAGGAAGTGACACAGGCAGGAAAAACGAGCAGATCGAGGGAAAGGCTCGGCTGCAGCTGGGCCTGCAGCGAGCCTTGCGCCTAGGCCTGCCACACACCATCCAGCCCAAACACCGCGTTCCCCTCTGTTTCCCAGATATTCTTGGTATCAGAAGCAAGTATCCGTATTTTACACGTTGCCATGGAGCTCTCTGCAGGGAAACAAACCTCAGCCACAGCCCTGCCGGCAAGGGCCAGGGAATGTCCCTCAGTGAGCTTCAGCTGCCCCAAAGGAGTTGTGACAAATGGCGATACCAAGCTCTTACTGTTAACCACCCCACGCACCTTTTAGATTAGTTTACAAAAAAACAAGATGGAAGAAAACCAGAGTGTGATACAGGCTGTATCCGTTATTGTTTAGACTATTCGATCACAACTGCCTGATGACTTTAGATAAGATCGTTCCTATCACCAAGCATCTGCTTGCAGCTGCAGCACGACTCCTCCTGCACAAGCGCACAACACTGGTGGAGCAGTCCATGACATTGTACTTTTTCATTCTGCACTCACGTGTTTGTACAAAGAGGCATCCAACTGCCATTGGAAAACACTGCTGTGGAAACCCAACTTCTTCCTTCGCAATTATTTTCAGCTTCCGTGCCATCTGGCTGGTTCCTTCAGAGAAGGCACAGACCAAACGGCACCATGCTTCTTTTTGTAAAAGAAAAGCCGACTGACGGAGCTGTGTGTATCTGTTGTATTCACACAATCAAAGCAGAGTACAACGGAACTGAATTTGCTGTACTTTTGCTTTGAGCAATATTTGCAATGCTTTATAAATTTACAATATAAAAACTAATTACACACACGGACCAAATAACGAAGGACAGTCTTAGAAAACTAAGCTTAGCTGTAGCGAAGCAGCATCAAAGTTGTAGCCCATAAAGCCACACAACTTCACGCTTGCAACAGCAGTAGTAATTCCCTTGCCAATATGCAAATATGAGTAAATTCTGGTTTAGAACAACTAAATTTTGATTCTAGTACACGAGACCCCTCTCTAAACTGGAAAGGGAACGAGGTAACACAAAAAACCCCTCCATCAGCAGTTCTTTATACAGGACATGCAGGCCATAAGAATTAATTGTTCCAATTCAGTTATGGCAACTTCTGACACCAGCGTTTTACTCTCGAAAAAAAGAGTTCCTCTAACTCCTCTGCTTGTTTTTGTGTGTTACTGTCTGGGTTCAGCACGGCAAATGAGACCTCAACGGAAGCTTCGGAGAGAGAAAACTATTCCGACGGACTCCCGAGCTGCAATTAACACCACAGCAAAGATTTCCCCAATTAAGCCCACAAATTCCCGTCTCAAAACCAGGCGGCCCGATGCTCGGGGGCTGCAGGAACCCCCCCCCCCC
>Ga0065711_1038044_pt1 | contig 19216 bp, 14 predicted proteins | sample Hoacrofraction12_FD_59098 | JGI IMG/M metagenome (GOLD analysis project Ga0065711, IMG submission 59098) | Hoatzin crop microbial communities from Cojedes, Venezuela - Epithelial fraction 12 v2 (version 2) | ecosystem: Host-associated > Birds > Digestive system > Esophagus > Crop | place...
CCAACCGCAGCCGAGGGCCGGGCCCCGCGGCGCAGCGCTGCGCAGGGCTCCCGGCGCCTCCCCCCTCGCTCCCTCTGCCCCTGTGCCCCCCGCTCCCAGCAGCGCGATGTCCCCTCCCGCACCAGCCCCCCCCGGGCTGCGGAGCACAAGCAGGGCCGGGCTCAGGGCAAGGGGACAGCCCCCCCCGTGACTTGCTGTCCACCGTGGCCCCGTCTCCATCTCCCGCGCCCTGGAGAAAGGCAGGGGGAGCTGCCCTGGGGTCCCACCCTGCACCCCGCTCGCTCCGGGGGAGCCCCAAGGATGGATCCGTCGCGGTCTTCCCCCGCGCAGTGTCTCCGCTTCTCCCCGGCGCGCCGGGCATCGCTTGCTCACCCCATCCATGGCAGAGCCGTGTCAGGATGCGTCCTGCTGCCGCTCACCCCATCCATGGCAGAGCCGTGTCAGGATGCGTCCTGCTGCCGCTCACCCCATCCATCGCAGAGTCGTGTCAGGATGCGTCCTGCTGCCGCTCACCCCATCCATGGCAGAGACGTGTCAGGATGCGTCCCGCTGCGGGTGCCGTCACTCCGGGCTGGACGGAGAGCAGAGCGCAGGCAGGTCAGGGTGCTGGGACAAACCCCTGCTAGATGTGGTGGCCGGGCTTGGGCTCTGCCCAGTTTGAAGCTCGGAGGAAGCATGTCCAGCTTTTCCCAAACCCACACTCACCGTCAGCCCGGAGCACGCGGGCACAGCGTGGACGAGGGCTGGGGTGCAGGGGGTCCCTCCCCGGCAGCGGCCAGCCCTAGCCGTGAGCACAGCAACGCAGGGGGCCGGGCAAGCACCGCTACCCGTCTGCAGGGCCCTGGCAAAAGCCACACCACAACTCAGAGCAGCGCTCTCTCAAGCCTTATAAAACACCTCCCCACACACACTCAGGGCTGTTGGTTTGCACTCTTTAGGCTTAATTTTCCCTCCTCGCCCGCAGACAGCGAGGGGCTGCTCCCCACCTGAGGCAACACAACTCATACGCGTCTGCAGTGCAGCTCTCCGGCAGCTCGGACACAGCTGACGATCGTGTGGTTTCCAGTGACAAGTTAACAGCTCTGTTTACTCCCTGCAGTATTTTGTTTGACTATTTTGTTTTAATTTGACTAAAGCAAAAGGATGTTTTGCTTCTGCTTTGGTTCGGGGGGGGAAAAAATAGGATGTGACTTATATCTGCTTTTGTTTTCATGCCAGCTTGAACCACACAACTATTTTAAAGCTCACAGGCCTCTTCCTCCTCTTTTTAATCATGCCAGAATCTGTTAGAGGAGCATCTGCTGAGTGCAGCTTGAAGCGATCCGCAGGGATCCCGTAAAGTGCTGCTTTTCAGCTGGACAGCATGCAGGGAAGGCAAGCGGGATTCGAAGGAGAAAGGGATCTGCACAGCGTGGCAAAGTAAGGAAGTCACCGAGCCAGAGGGAGACAAACAGAGATAGGAGACACGCAGGCTGTGGCTGGGCCAGCGAGCGCTGACCGATGGGCTGCGGGGCGAGCGGCTGGCACACCGTGAGGGGCTGCTGCGAGGGGAACGCTGGGCCGTGCTGCCCAGATCCAAGGGCCAGCCGCTCCTCGCGCAGGTCAGCCCAGCGCTTCCTTGCAAAACAAGAGCAGCTCTGTCTGCAAACGCATCCGTGTTTGGTTCGTATCTAGGAAGCAACTGATCCATCTGCTCTTCCACTTAAGAACGCGGACGATGAGAAAGTGGCTGGCCCGGCTCCAGCGGGAGCAGGAAGCTCCCTCCTCTGCTCCCCGTAACGCCGGGAAGCGGCTGGGAGGGCACCTGCAGCCCTGGAGCAGCCGGCTTCCCGACCCGGCGTTCCCCGGGGCTGCCGCTGAGTCCTGAGGGCTTCTGGCATTCAGGTGGACAAGAATTCAGTCCAGCCTTGGAGATGCCAAACCATAGTTCTCAGCAGGCTTTTGGCTCAGAGTGTAAAGATGTTTGTCCAGCTGCTGTAATCAGAACGGTATCAGGAACAGAAGAGCTATCTTGTGGAAAGGTGAGCCGATTTCCAACTCTTTCAGCATTAGGTAAAAGCCCAGAAGTGGGGCACAAGGAAGAGTTTGAATCCTTTTAACTTCTACCCCAAAACTTACACCTGAGAAGTTAAGCCTGTGGCAAACAGCTGACAAAGCTTTACTAAAAAACATTCTCAGAAGAGCATGATAAACAGATCCATACAAGCTCTGGTTGCCTAAACATTCCCAATTTCTTGTGTTTCTAGACAAAATCCCATCCACCTCGAATTTAACGCTAAAGGTCTCAATGCCATCAGCTAGCTGGAGTTCAAAACCCTTTCCCCAGATGCCTCCTCAGCTTGAACCTGGAGACCCAGAGGGTTCCCAGTTGAATAACATTAACCTATTAATCCAAAAACATCACTGAAAACTAAACGCTGCTACCACAGACGGGAAGTCTGGGAGCAGGGAGGTTGGCTTGTCGGTACGGGCACAGCGCAAAGCCGTCGAGCGCTGCAGAGCCAGCAGCGGAGCCACCACTGAACCACCGCCCGCTTCCGGCAGAGGTGAGCTCCAAGGGAGCCTATAAACCACGCTACGAAACGGCACTTCAGCAACATGAGATTTCTCAGAGGAGCTTTGAATGTTTACCACAACAAATGAGCAAACAGCAACACCACTGCTCCTTGGTGGTGGTTCCTACCCAGGATGGACGCGATGCGCCCCGGCTGCCGGGTAAAGATCTTCACCGCTTTGCACTAAGCACGCGTTCAAGGCGTTCCACCCCATCCACTCGAGACACCGCCGCGTGAGAACAGCCATTCCTCAGATGTTTGCTGCTGAACAACAGCCGCAGCAGCGGGGGAGCAGCAGGGTGGCTTGCTGGGTGCCATGTCAGGCGATGCTGAAAACACGGACCCCGGGGCCGAGAAGTGGCCAGACCGGGGATCAGTTCAGCTCAGATCAGATGAGCACGGGCACGGTTCCGCCTTCTGCCCTCCGGTACAGGCAGCAACCCTAGCCTGCAAGAGTCAAGCTCTTCACAAAGACACAAGCAGCTTACATTCCCCTGGCTTTAGCTGTCACAAGGGTAAAGCTTTCCTGCTCAGACACTGTTCTTTTGGGTACTTCACCTGTGTTAAGTTCTGACACGGCAACGGACTTGGACTTCCCCGTGTCCTTAATGTGTTAGGTAAGTCTGCATAGCCTGGTGTCCTGCTTTCAACAGAGCCAGGAACCGATACTTATCAGAAAGCTGTTCAGGAAAAAAAGAAAATGCAAAATCCGTACATACTTTCCTTGGCTCTGCCTTTTGCATGCAGAGTTCCTGGGAAGCTGGTGAGGTCAAGAGCGGCTGCACCCAGCTCAGGAGCCCTCCTACAAACACATCAGCACAAGTTGTGCTGCATTTGCTGGAGCGGCTTGACTGAATCTCGCCAGTTCTTTGCTCAGAAGACTGCTAAAACCATGCATGTTTCTTTCCAGGATCAGAGCGTCACCCACGTTCAGCAGACGTCATCACCTTCATGTGAAAAGTGGGCTTTTAGGCCCTTCTGTAGCTTTGGGCAGATTCTGACAGCTGTGTTTTATTACAACGGCTTTACAAGCAATTTCTGCAGCAGCGTTAGCAACATCATCTACTGGGGACATCGTCACACGAGCTCTTTGTTACCCTGGAAATGGGAATTATCATTTCTAGATTAGGCAAAGCAGCACTGCCTGAATCTTGGCCTCAAAACCCCATACTCAAGCTATTGGCTTCAGGCACAGCTTCCATATCTCTCTCTCTAGCACTGTGGTATTTGAGCAACTTCTTAAGCTGCATTACTTCTTAGGGTGAGGTGGGTTTGGCTGTATGGAGCCAGCAGGGAGATTATTTGGCTGTCTCTTAAATTGTTTAGCTACTTTTGTTGCATTTCAGCCCTGTAATGATCACATGCCTCTTCTGCACTGGCATCCCTCCGTTGCGCTTCTCTCCAGAAAGTCATTGTTGAGCTTGGCAAGTGCTAGATGTGTTTTTATAAATAAACCACCAGCATTCCATGCAGGACCAATTTCCAAAACTAAAACCTCACCCCTCAGAAAACGTATGGGAGGATAGATCATAAAGAGATGAAGGAAGCAGAGCAGAGCTGTTCCCAGCTCAGACAATCCGAACCGCTCCTTCTGCTGGGGCAGCCTCTCTTGGTTTACCACCTCCTGACAGAGCTGCAGTCCTGTCTCTCCATAGCTTGTGATTTTATTACGTGAAGTCCTACCAAACTCTCACAGAGCACCTACTGCAGACAAATTCAAAGTAGGATTCCCGAGATGTGCCTTTTTATGAGTAGGCTGTTGGTCTGTTAAAAGATTACTTGTCAACAGACACCTTCCTCACCTGTAAAAAAAAAAAGCAGCAATTACAGTAAAACCCCAAGGCTGCTTCTGAAGAGTGCTGACCACCAGTAAAGCATTTTATACGCATAGTCTTACAAATAAATCCAAGGCAGGGATATTCCCAGTGCGACTGTAAGGCCCTGTATTTAAAAGCGCAGCCTGCTTAACCAGAGCACAAGCAGTCAACAGCAAACGTTACCAAGTCTGGAAGAGCTAAAATTCATTCAACTCTTCATACATTAGATACTGATTTTTTTCTTCTTTGGTGCTTTTTACTTTTCTTTTAACCTCATTAAAGCTTGCCTTTCTGAACTTTAGGCAGTTGCCGAGAAAAACTGCAGCGCTAAAGGACTTTGCAGAAACAGTTGGAGGGCAATGACACAGTTAAACCATCCTCTGAGTTCGCATCTTTCACAAAACACTTCCCAGGCCTTTCTAAACTAATTTAACTCTCTCTACACCAAAAGCAACTAGAACATGCGCCTTCAAACTAGTATCGCCCTTTCCCCAACTTGTCAGTTTTCTCTAAGACAAAACAGCTGGTGAGGATGTCCTCGCTGTCTTCAAACACGTGGAAGGACACAGGTTGTGTTTCGCCTCGATGCAGAACAGAACACAAACAAAACAAACGCTCAGCATCGTTCCCAGGCTGGAAAAGCTGTGAAGGTGGTGACAGCTCCAGCTTTGTGGCTTGCTTGAATACTGCTCTACTTAGTAATCCAGCTGGGTAGTGACTGCTTAAAGACGTTAGTGCGCTCAGCCTGGGGGAGAAAGCTGGGTTGGAAGCTGAGTAGGTATTAACGGGAGCTAGAACTGTTGCCCCCGATATCGGAAGTGCCAGCCTTTCCAACCTCTCCCCGGGAGGTAAAAGCTGAGACCCCCCTCCCAGGGAAATCGGGGAACCAGATACACGATCGGTGCCTACCTCGGCGCAGCCAGGTTTTGCTTGGCTCAGCCGTTCCTTCCTCTCCCCGCAGAGCTTCGAGGGCTGAAGGCGCAGTCCCCGTGCAGCCTTTGCGCAGCGCGGCGTGCCAGCGCAGCTGTGCTGGGGAACAGACCTCAGGCAGCGACACATCCCGCTCCCTTCTCGCTGCTGACCACCGCTCTCCTCGTTCGCCCCACCCAGCAGCCACTGCTGCCTCAGACCTGCCAGCGCAGCAACGTGCCACAGCACCCTCCAGCCTGCTTCGCTCAAAACCATCGCACCAGCTCCGATACGATAAAACCGCAGACTTTTCTAGCTTCACTCATTTTTGACAGAACCAAGTTAGGAGTATCAGGTCTCAGATCTTTTATCTTACACAAAAAAACAGATACTGAATTTATCTGCCTACAGTTTGCCCTTCTAAAGCCTCACCCACACGTTAGATTTTATAATATCACTAATACACATATACCTCAAATAACACTGTTTTAAGAACAAGCCATCCAGAACTCGAGACAAATGTGTCTTCTGACAGAGCAGTGACAGTACCTGTGCTTTCCAGGAGAAACCTTAAAAAGACACAGTGAGGTTATTGGAACTTACCACGACCAGGAATGTCCACCAAGTTAGGGAGGTGGCTTACAAACATTAACAAACGCCATTTCTGTCCCTTCCTTTGTGTGAGGCCGTGGATGTTGTGCAGCTCTGTGCCCAGTTATCAGGACTGTAACTACAGACCCTGAGAACTTGCATTTATAGTATTTCACCCACCGGAGAATGGGATGAGCAGACATTCTCTCTTGCAGGTTTGTGATGGGAAGGCGGGACTGGACACAAGCTGATGGTGGTAGTGCTCGCTTCCGAGTCCCACCAAGCCAGCTCTGCAGCGCGCAGAGTGACCTTGTCTGAGGAGGAGTGATAATTAACCTCCCTTGTTTCTTCAAACCTTGGCTTCAGTGCTGAATCCCAAATGCTTACAGCACGTCTGCTGCACCTCGCCTGCATCTTATCTCAAAGATGAAACAGCTCACACAACGCTTGTTTGCTGTCACCCCCACTTCAAAAGCAGCAATTAAAAAGTACAGCAATATGTAGCAAATTACCTTTTTCTTTTTTTTAAGCCATCCCACCTGGTATTTTGAGTTATCCTGGCCTGGACCCAACATGCTCCTTGGCAGCACAAGAGCACACCGCCATCTGCCTGTTCCTCCCGAAGGCTGCAGGGCCACCAGCGCACTCCTAGCAAGGAATGTGGGCACCCGGGACTCCAGTCTCAGAGGGACGGACAGACGGAAGGAAAGAAGGAGGGAGCAGGGAACAACTCTGCAAGCCTGGGACAGAGGGCACGGACAGCAAGCAGGCTCACCACTGACCCAAGTGCAGATTTCTGCAAAGTGCACAGAGCTAGGGTCTGCAGCAGGGCCATTTCAAACAAGACTATTTACTACTTAGAACACACCACAGGAAGACAGTGAATGCGTAAGGAAACGCATGCAAGTGAAGTAATTGCGAAACAGTAAGATTTCACAAATAAAACAATCAGCATTTATTGTTGTATTACAAAACACTTCATATTTTGGCAATATTTTACAGTTTATCCTTTTCCTTCTTAGGGCCTGCTGAAAAGGTATGGGGGGGGAAGGGGGGAAGAAAAGAGGAGAATGTTGAAATCAAGATTAAATTTCAATGTCTTGCTTAAAAAAAAAAATCCTCCCAAACCACCCCAGTCCCTCCCACCAAAATAAAAACCTAGTTTCACTCAGTTCCACTATCCAAAGAGGCCATGGGTGAAGCGGCAGGCAAAACTCTGGCAATTTCACTATCAAACGCATCAAGAAGACAAACAAAATATTCACAGTGGTCTTCAGTATGGTCTGTTGCGTTGATCATTTCTGAAATCATTTCTGAAAGGGAAATAAAAAGTTATAAGGAATCCCTTAAGCAAATCACAAATAGTGTCTTCAGCCAAACGTCTCTACACCGACTTCTGCGTATTCTTCTATGTTTAGATAGCCTTATCCAAAAACACTCACAGAACACCCTCAACAGGCAAACTGACTTATTTTCCCCGGAAGCTCCTATCTGTAATTAATATTTTTCAGAGCACAGTTGTGCGTGCACACATAAACAACACTTTTCCCACAGTCCCCATCAATTCCACAGTCTGCACGCTATGCAACCAAGCAAGGACACAGAAACTGCTTACCTTCCTCCCATTTTACCACCATAGCCACCTCCCCGATCACCGCCTCTGCCCCCACGCCCTCGATATCCTCTTTCTCCTCCATAGCCACCTCTCCCACGAAAATCTGGAGGAAAATGCAAACCGACACATCAGCCAGGTTCTTCCAAAAGCCGCAGATGTCATTAACACTTTGGAAGAGATGAGGTTGTTTTGACCAATCTTTTACGCACCTCCTGATGGACGTGAATCTTCTGGTCTGGGATCACCACACTGGTTGCAAGAATTCCTGCGAGCGAAGTTCATATTACCACAGACCCTGGAAAAGACAAGGAGTCCCAGATTTGAGCTGCCAAGCAACTCAGAGAGCATACACGAAACACCGCTGCTAAATTAAAATGACACTTACGGGTTAGGACAAACCCAATCACCATTTTTGGGTTCCCCACTTCTACCCTGGAAGCCCCCACCTCTTCCATATCCACCTCGTGAACCTGTAGACAAAATTATAATCAGAATAAAGGAGGGGAAGCGTCTATGACCTATACATGAGTAATGTTTATTAAGGACTGTTACTGGCTTCAGAACGCATGCGACAGACAGACTTTCCAGGTGGAAGCAAGAGTAAGTGTTTAATGTAAATATACCCCTACTAGGCAAGCCTCTGAAGCCACAGTAGGCACTATGAAAGAAACAGGTAGGGCCAATGACATAAAATTGTAGTACTGCAGAATTCATCATCCACTAGCTGATTTTCTACTAGCTACAAGACAGCTAGCAAGACTTGGGCAAATGACAACAGAAGTTCCAGTCACGACTAAATCTCAACACCATTCGATGTCCTGAAGTTAATGTATCTGCATAGCTGAAATACCCATCTTCATATGGACAGATTTACAACTTGGGCAGATGGGGAAAGATAAGAAGCAAGGATAGCACGTGGGGGCCAGAAAAAATTTTCATAATTTCTTTTCCAGCAGCAAAAGTAAATTTGATCTACTTTAATTGCCAAGGGGTAAACATAAACCCACTATGTGCATTAATAAAATTTCATAAAGATTTAGCGATACATAATATCGATCACATAAGGCCAGACTTAGTCACAGAACAAAAATTTAACAACAAAAAAAAATCTGTCCGGATTAATGCCAGAATGCATCTGACACAAGCATAGGGACAACACAGTTCTTGCTTTCGACATCAAAAAGATTAAGAACTTTTATACCAGCTGAAGTTCTTGAAGAATCATTTTTTTGTCAGCCTACAAAACTGCTGGATTTAAGAACTAGTATCAGTTGACAGCCGCCGCACAAAGCATGCTTCCTGTAAAATGGTAATAAATATCCAGTGGGCTACTGACAAAATTGTTCTATGCAGCGAATTAGGGAGATTAACATCTGTTTAATTACAGGAGTCAGACATCCAACTGCTGCTCTACGTCAGCAGTAGTTGAATAATTTACCCTGCTTAATACCATCCAGAAATCAGAGTATCTCAAGGCTTTGCTGTAGTAACCAAATACTCACTGCGACTTCACACCTATATATGTGGAACCTGGACAGCCTCAACATCATTGTTACACTATCTCTTAAAAGCAGTGCTGAGACATGATCTGGAGACTTTCCAATTCAAAAGCAAAGCATAAATTCTGCGCCGTGCAAGAGAGATTACAGTTTATTTAACTTGGTTCTATCCTTGTTACTCCCTTTCATGGCAGAATCCCAAAGGCCCATATACTTTGACGAATCACAGCTTTAAAGCCAACTTCTCTTTTATAAACCAACAACAGTTAAAAAGCATTTAACTATGCAAAACCAAAGATTCTACAGGTTTTAGTCCCACCTCGACGTCCACCGCCTCCACCTCCTCTCATGAATTCAGGCCTTCTAGTTGCGAAAGAAACTTTGATAACATTGCCATTGAATTCTTTTCCTGTGGAGAGACAGAAAGTGAGAAGATCAATACAGCTCCCAACAACACAGCAGCAAGTTCAGGACAGAAGTGATTTGTACATACAGACTGAATACAAAGCTCTGAAGACACAGGGAGTCTGAAGTAAATCTCTTATTTTTGGAAGTACTGGTCCAAATGTTAGATGGCAAACACCGAAGCACTTGCTAGGTTCTTCATAAACCCATAGATATTTCTCTTAATTTAAATGTGATCTATAAGCTGCAATTTAACTAGACACATAACGTTTAAAAGATTTTTCTTGTGTTGATGGATAAGTAGTTCGGATTTTAGAACTCTGTTTGTCCTTCCCCCAAGTCAGGCAACAGGGCTTTTGTACACTTCAGCAGCCAGAACAAAAGTTACACTCCCAAGTAGGTGCAAACCATGAACTTTTTAAATACAAAGTCTCAGTTCTTCATAGATACAAGGTTTATCACAGAACAGACAGGACTGCATAGGTGCCTAATATAGTCATATTTACTTTACCCTCCAAAACAAGTCAACTAGCATCTTATTAGCAAAACAGAAACCATCAAATAGCATGCCATGACAGATTTTTTATGTGCTATCATTTCACACCAGATGCAGAGTATGTATTTTTGCTTCTGCCCAGTATCATTAAAATTCTGTGAACACAGAAGGTCACAGGAGCAGGCACTTCCCCACCCCTCCAAGTTTACTACTACAAAAGAGCATCACTGTATTTCCTGAAGAGTTCTGTATCAATGTATTTCTGGGATCTGCTCTCTTCCTCCACTGAACCGGTAATTAAAAAATTCTTGTTCTTCACTGCATATATACAAGCACTTGGCACAGGATTGCCATAACCATTGCCAAACTCTAAAAATGCTACCACAACACTAATAATACCAATACTAACACTGTAGGAAATCTTTCCAGCCGCCGACACAGGTTACAGCTCTATTGGAGGTTACGCTCTCCCGAGTGACATGAATACCATCGCTCGTACTTTGTGCAGGGATGACTGAGGTACAGCAGCAAACCCTAGCAGTTTCATTACACATTTTTGGTCTTTATCACCAGCTGCTGTTCCAGTGAACGAGACGGAAAGCCAGCAAACACAAAATACCACGAAACAGAAGTCTTTGTGGAAAAAACAAAACAGAACGAAAGGCAAATAAAAAAAAAAGCCAAACAAAAAGTAGCATGGGGTCCCCAATGGGGTTATCGATGTGCTTTCTTCCGCTGCTTGTTAGACTCATAAACAACAAAAAGAACAGGTACTCTCACCCACCGTCAAACCAGTCAATTGCTGCTTTAGCAGAAGGAGGATCATCAAAAGACACCGTTGCTTCTCCCTTTGGTTTGCCAGTATCCTTATCTGTATAAAGATTTATCATAGGTTTGCCAGTCTTTTTGTTCGTCTGAAAAGAAAGGTTGTACACTTGGCATACAAGAAATACTGGTAAAGCCAGTTCACAGCATAAACTGTAACCGCTAAGTATCACCGGAAAGAAGATTCTCTTGGAGCTAGCCTGCAGAAACAGATGCTTTTGACTGAGGGATACTGACTGGCTGCTCTCCATGAAGTAATGACAGGCCCAGTTCTCACAAAAATTGAGGTCAAGTGCAGGAAGCCCTAATTTAGAATTGCAGAAACAGAAGAAACAGCCATAGAACACAGAAGCATACATGCTGAAGGATGAGGGTAGTACAATGGACAGAGCGTCACTGTTAAGGGTTAGAAAGACTAAAGAAGAGATATGAAGCAATCTAAATGTCACTAGAAGAAAGCTGCTAGTGCTGCCAGCTTACAAATGAGCTGTCATCTGGGAACCCAGATAAAAATACTATCTACAACTGCTGGGGAGTGAGAGCGAGCATCTGCCTTGAATGATACCAGTACATTTCCCATACAGTAGCTCCGCAAGTTCTCTTCCTTCTTACCAACGATTTCTCACTTCGCGTACCTTTATAATACCAATTTGTTTGAAATAGTCTGCCACTTGATCTGTTGAAACATCCTCTCCAAGTCCTTGCACGAAGATAGTGTTGTTATCAGAGTTGTCAGACTCTGAATCTACAAAAAAATAAGTGACATTAACCATGCATTTTTGTGGCAGCAACAGACACAACATTTTAAGCTCAGGTCCATCCTGCCCAGTAGCAGACCCTGAAATCCCAAAGACTTCTTGCGTGAAACAGAAGATGAGCAGAGAGCACAATTTTGAATTTAACACCATCAGCTTCAAAAATGCATGCACAGCACCTTCAGACGCTGCAGTACATCAGAGACCGAATACATTCAACTGCTGACACGCAACTCGTCCACGCAGCCAGGACATCCAAACCCAAACTGATGTATGTTTTAAATAACGCAAGTTTAGCACAAGCGTTAGGGCAGTGAAAGCAGCTGCTCGCCTCAAGCAGATTCAAAGTTCATCAGCAAATTCTTACTTGCTGCATGAAAAGACATCCAAACATTCACATGCACTTTAATAAAATAAATTTCTTTCAAGGCAGACAAGCTTTAGCTAGATTTCTTTTTGCCCATGGGAATTGCAGCCACATCCATCTTTCTAGACATACATTTTAAAAGCAATGACCCAAGAGCTACAATCCACTCCCACCCACTGCTCATTTTCTTACCAGCATCTGATCTCGGTCCATAATCCCTCTGACCTATGAAATAGTTGGTTTTTTTTTTTAAAAAAAAAAAAAAAAAGAAAAAGACTATTTTTAGCAAAACATTTTCAAGCTACTTTTTTTAGACACAAGAAAATATTTAAAGTATGTATGTAATGCATCTAAGATCTAAAACATTAACCAGAGATCTAGAATGTTTAGATTAAAACGTTCAACAGAAGGTGTCTGTAGGACGTTAACGTGTTCTTTAACTTGCAGCATGTGGCAGTTGCCACACTGATGCTATGCTGGTGTTGTCTTGCAAATGCTGGTTGTCAGATCACCAAGCAGTTTACCACGTTTTGGGTTGGTTTTTTTTTAATACCTCTAGTACCTTTCTAAGAAGCATTTGTAACAAAAATTAAAAAAAGAAAATAAAAGAAAATTCCGGTGAATGTCACTGTCTCCACAAATTCTTTCATGCAATTTGACAAAGTAGAAATCCAGTTTATTGCTAAAAGTTTGGCTATTAAAACTCATGAACACACCAGCCTCACCAAAACGCTATAATGCTTCTACTAGATAGTAACAAGATATTGGTGGCTTTTAGATTTATAAAGAATTTCCACTGAAACATTTTTGGATACTCGGCACTTACCACCGTAATTTTTGAAGCCACCACGGTCACCACCACTGCAGAGGAAAAATTGAAGAAATGATTTCTTCCTTAAGTCTCTATGTGCTGAGCCCAAGGCTCAATCTACAGTTAACTGATCACAAGTTGAGAGTTACCGTCTAGCAGCTAAAGCACCATCTCTATGTTCTCCTCACTATTCATTCATGTTCAAAGATTAAGTTACATGAAAGTGAATAATCTCACAGGGTGCTGCACTGGAGCAGAGAAGCCCTAGAGAGTATTTTAAACTAACCATACACATGTCGTCGTTTCAATACTTTCTCCCATCCCAGCAGCCCAAATGACTGCTATTAAAACCCGGGTTTTAAAACAGAAACATTATTTTCATGAAGGTTAATGAGCTTTAATTGTAGATGTAATTGCTACTTTGGAATAATTAGTACTTTAGTCCTTTCCTAGAAGTAAGAAGAGCTGAAGTTAATTAACCTCCATTGTTATGCATTTCTATACAGGGGACAAATTAGCAGTACCAGCCATTCTCTGAGAGAGGGTCGGTGGGGACCTACTGTACTATCAGCACTTGGCATTACAGAGAAGGTGTGTGTATGTGAGCTTCAAAAGCAGAGGCCGTGAAGTTTTATTTCATTCATTCTGAAACCTGTGGCACAAAATGTAGACCAAGTTAAGAGATGACACACATCAATTTTCAAAGGTTAGAAGGGGATTTTAAACAGGACGTTACACCTCCAATCACGTGCATGAAAATAAACCCTCACTCTTTTCAATGTAAATGTTCATGCTAGTAGGATTTTCCACAACAGCATTTTTAATTGCATCCATGTTATGAACACGATATAATCAATATTCAAAGCCTTCAGGAAAAATACGACCACTGGATTTTTCAGAAAGTCAGTAACCAAGTGTCTCAAACTGCCATGTACAACTGCCTGCTTGCCCTCCTTCCCATGGGGGACACAACTGCCACCTGAAAATTAGGCAGGTTCCCCTATTCCTGACAGCTGCCACGCTCAGCAGCTCAGATAAAACCAGAGTAAGTTCAAACCCTGAAGCAGAGGGCTATCTCCAGACTCTGGAACTACTGTGCCAGTACAAGCAGCCTCTTCACCAACGCGCTTTACACTCACAAGTCACTCCAGGCTTTAATGCAGTCTATCTGCCAACACATCAGAGTCCAAACACGGGACACAAGCACCCCAGCAAAAAGCAATGAAATTAAATTAGGGAGTGACTTCTTTGGCACTCTGTATCTGTTTTCTGTTACAGCAAATGCAAAGCCATAAATGGGAGGTACTGCTTACTTAACATTTATGAGATAAAATCTGCCCAAAGTGAGGGTCAAATCAGAAATAAGCTTTCAACCGGTATTATCAAAATTGGATTTAGAGAGGCAGTATTTGAAGGGTGACTGACATTCTGTGACAGTATGTATATGGAGTGTTAGATGTTTGTCATGACAGACTACCACTTTCACTGGGACTTTTCTTAAAAGAAATTTCTGTGGCAGATTTTAAATTGTTTCTCCACAGAAAAAACTCGAATGCTAAACTGCAGTGTCATTTACTCTTTGTAATTCATTCTGCTCATTAAAGAGGTCAAAGGAATGAATTTTATAGGCAACATCAGAGCCGGTCTTCATTCAAGGCTGGCTACTTTCAAGTACTGCTGATAACACAAAGGTGATCATAAAATTTACTGTAAATATCTTTCTGCCACCTCCAATTCATTTCAGCTAAAAAAAACCCCTTCATTCTAACACAACAACTTTCAGTAGGATGCTTGCTCTTCTAGGATTGTAACACAGAAATAACAAGAGTGAAAACATCATCATGGAAATGTTACCCAAGTTCTCCAACCCTAGATTCTGGTCCCAATTCATAAGGACAGCATTATCCCAAACATGTATGTTTTCTGATTTAAAAGTATACAGCAGCAGAGACATAAATTAGAAAACCCAACAATCTAAAAATATACAGAAAGTAAGTTTGTGATCAACACAGCCAGGGCTTTACAGCAAGGGAGGATTTTGCTAAGATACTGGGGTAAAAATGTGTGCATCACGACTCTGGGAAGTGACAGAGTTGGAGATAAAAAACGTAAAGGAAGTCCTAGTCAAATGACTATGTTATACAGTAGTTCTGCACCCCGCACTAACAAGTGCAACCCACAATTTTCAATTAGCTTTTAAATTAATGTCTGTAGAAACATGTTTTCGCGCAAGCATGCTTCAGCATGTTATCTTCTGCTTAGTCTCACACGACCAACCCAACAAAAACCTGCATCAATTCAGTGACAGATACCTTTGATGACAGATTAATGCTTTCCTCCATTTTTAAGTCACATTTCATGTGTGATTTATAAAGCTGCAGTGTGTTACCTTCCTGAGATCGCTGGGCAGAGCTACCCAAGATCCCCAGGAGGCATATGGATATGCTGCAGCAAGTGAAGTCAAACACAGAAACTGGTTGCAAGCAGCTGATTTCACAGTCTGAGATTTAGATTTACCCCTCACTGAGACCCAAAATACAGGTCTCAATGTCAGCAACTGAATTATCTCCCACACTATCGTCATAGAACATGTGGAAAACAGAACTGTAGCGTTTCACAGTCTACTGCTTTACCAGTCTTGCACACAAACCAAACAGACAGGTGACCAGATGGAGTCTGGAGTTTCAACATCCTATGTTAGAATCACCAACAGCCTGCTACAATTTAGCAATGCCACTGACAAAAATAATAAAACAAAAGACTGAACTGCAAGCAGCCAGAATGCATACGTGGCATCATTCATAGTGACAAATACTTACTGCTATGAAAGAAACATCTTCAGATGTTCTTTTCTCCCTATACTCAGTCATATATTTAAACATCACCTACTTGAGCGTAAATGGAGTTCATCTGAGCATTGCTCACTTCAGCTGGGAATAACTCTTTGAATTAAAGGCACAGTTACATGGAGAGCTCAATACTACAGATACAAGAAACATACTTAAAAAAAGTGATCAGATATTGGCAGAGGTAGCACTAAAAATTCAGGACCAAATTTCAGCCTCCAACATGTATCTATGTCTCGCCACGCGTGTGGGAGTTACACAAGAATGTATTTTTACAAACAAGAAACGAATGCTTAGTGCACCAATAGAGTCGCTGACAGATGGTCTGGTTTTTTGCTGCCTATATTTATTGCCTCTGTTCATGTTTTTCCAAAATCTATATAAGACTAACCTCAAGCATATACATTACAAGTCAAAATATTAATTCTGAGCACAAACCACACTGCTGTAAAAACCATTTGCACTAAGCTGTAGTTTCCTTATATCACAGCAAGCTGATCCCCACTCATAATAGCTAATACAGCAATTCTGCTGCGTAGGTAACTTTTGTTTGTAGTACATAAACATCAAATCTGCAGAAGAAAACAAACAAATCTATGCTTAGCAAAGTTAGGATTTCTATGACAAATCCTAACGCAATGCTAAATCCTTTTCTAAACTGCATCTAGGTAGTTCCACCAACACAGACTGTGTGAGCAGACTCAAAGGCAAAGCCTCTCCCACGTAATCCAGACTCCAAAAGAAGGGCAGAGTCGCAGGTACAGCTGCGCGACTGCCTGAACGGCTTTCCCAAGACGAGAGAAAACAAACCTGCTTTCTGTTGCTACGGTATTCCCATGTATTTGTTTAACCAAAACAATTCAGTTCCACAACCACAACGAGCAATTAATTTCTTACCTTGCAGATGAGGACTCTAACAAAAAGGTGACTTATTCTGCAAGGAAACTTGGATGAATAACTTAGATTAAATCTCTGTAATCTCAAGACCTGGTACCTGCTTTCTAACCAAAAGAGCTCAAAGATGAGACTCTTCTACTATGGGTATTAAAAAAAGAAAAGATTTTGCCACTTAGAGAAAATACAAATTAGTGAGATCATCCATTTTTCAAGCTTCAAAATGAAAGGGTGGAAAAATTCCACTAAAATCCCAAAAGACGTAATTCAAGACCATTAAAAAAAATCTAAAGAATAATTTTGAAAGCCAAAGTTACAAGATTAAAAAGTGAACATCTGACGCACACGAGAATTATTGTTCTCTATTGTAACAATATCAGCTCGGGAATCTGAACAGTAATTTCTCAAAAAACATTTCCTTCTCAGTGCTGCATTACTTTGCACAGACACCAAAGAAAAACGAGTGCAGAAAGCATTTACCACAGTACATATTCAAGTCATTCCAGTATTCAGAATAATGATTCATACCTTAACACTACCAACTGTTTGAAGTACTTTTGTAAAGGTTATTCAAAGAAATGAAAGCTCTCAAAATGTAAAAATGCTAATTCAATTTTGCCCCAAGTATCCCAGAATAATTTTTTGCACTTGCAGACTGCTCTGAGAGGTCTTGCATGCAGGATAAGTTTTCAGAGGCCAACGCAACTCGCAAGAATCTCGCGGGAGAACTGATGCTGCAGCCAAAGTCCCTGTATCACAAGTACAGGGCGGCAGCAAGTCAGCGATGACGCTTGTGAACAGGATGCGCTGATGGCCCAGCACGACGGCAGATTAGGAAATGCAGCTGTCAGAACACCGACGACTGGGTGTCTTACCCGTGAACAGCAAGCTGCAACAAGTTCTCCCTGCACTGCAACACCAGTCAAGACAAAGTTTTTATTACTAGCTAACACAGAAGGGATTCATACGCTATGGTCTCCAGTTAGCTACTAAATATTTTTTTCAAAAGGAACAATTTTTCTGTGTGTTGACAGAGCTCATCTTCACGTTATTTTCTAACCACTACAAAAACCAAACCCTACATTATTACAGCAGTACAAATACCTGTGCAGACAAGATTTTTAGATTATTTCTGATGGCTATAGAATTTCCACAAATCAGTGTTAAGCATTACAAAGTAACTGAAGTAAATAACTGAGAATGGTAACTAGTCACTGGAGATAAACTTGACATTCCTACACAAGCTGCTTTTAGGAAAAAACAAAAAAAAATAAACCCCAGGAAAAAAAACCAAAAAACCCTACCCTGAAACCTCCCATTTTCACAGGGCTCAACACAATTTCTTACCTTATTAGAAGTTGTTTTCCCCTTGATTACAGAGTTTGTTATTTAATTTAACTTTTTACACTTTTCTAACAAGCATGACCTTGGTAAAATATGTATGTCAGAAGCAGAATCCTCCATCATAATTATGCAGGAAGACTGAATAAACAACACTGTAGTTTCAGAAAAATTTCACTGCAAATGGCATTAAAGACGGTTTCACTTAAGAGAAGCAGACAGACTTCCTAATAAATGCCTTCCCACTTCGCTGTATTTTTCCCCACTTCTCCATTCACCTCCTCGCTTTTCCTTCTTTCGGCTTTCAAGTCCACTGATGTACGATTATCTACATGCATGTGTGAATAAAATTTTTCTTACATTTTGGAAAAATTTGAGAAGAGGCTTTATTTTCACAGACATTAATTTACCTTACTTTATCTTGCAAAGAAAGCAGTTTCTTTCAAAGTGATAAAATCTACCAAAAGTATGTTTTTTGAAGCTCACATTCATTCCTCTTATTGGAAAGGGCTCAGCTACAAACGATTTTAAAAAAAACCCATATTTCATCATAGGAATACAGAAAACCCTCAGCCACATAGAAAAGATAATTTAAAAAAAAAAATATGTTCAGTTTTAACTGAAAATGAACTTCAACTTTACTTTACTAGTGAAGTTTATAGCATATAAAACCCCAGCAAACTGTACCATAAAAGAACTATTAATACACTTTTGTAATTATGCTACCACACCTAATTAGGATATATAGGGTCCACCTACATCATCAAAACAGCAAGCCATGAAGTACAATTTGGGAGCACCTTAGAGGCAGGAAAATTTTAAATATGGTTTAAAAATAAATACTTTAAAAAGTAATCATGTCTTCATACACTGTTGGATTATTTCACCTAAATTAGATCAGTTTGAACAAACAGCAGAGTATAATCAGAGTTCTTCATCTGGAGTTCTAGCAATAACCCAGAACTGTGCGGCCTGTTAAAGGCCAAGTGGTGCTGACAAGCAACGCTTCACAGCTCACTGGAAGCGTCAACGTTCTTACTTTGCATCCCTGAGCACTCTCCACCCTCAACCATTTCACAGAGGTTAATAAAGGGAAGCCAACTGTGATAGTTTATTAAGAAATAATAATATCATCTGGTCTAATTCAACAGGATTTAAAGTGAAGGTCCCAGTCTCTCAGACCTAGGCATGAAATCATCTGCAAGCACAAAATTAAACATGTGCATAAATTTTCTTGACAGGAACAGCGCCCAAGGCAACTGCAGAAGGGGTAACAGCATTGTTAGTCTTTAAAATTTACTTAAAATAAACGTGTGTAGACTAACGGCTAAACCAGTAACAAAAACTGTATTTTAACAGTTGGGGACAATCTTTTTAGTAGAGACAGCAGTGACAGGACGAGGGGTAATGGTTTTAAACTAAAACAGGGTAGGTTTAGGCTGGATATAAGGAAGAAATTCTTTACAATGAGGGTTGTGAAACACTGGAAC
>Ga0065711_1009659_pt1 | contig 19215 bp, 11 predicted proteins | sample Hoacrofraction12_FD_59098 | JGI IMG/M metagenome (GOLD analysis project Ga0065711, IMG submission 59098) | Hoatzin crop microbial communities from Cojedes, Venezuela - Epithelial fraction 12 v2 (version 2) | ecosystem: Host-associated > Birds > Digestive system > Esophagus > Crop | place...
GCAAAAACAAGATGTGTTCAAGGACGTGGAGGCAGTCTGTTGCTATTGGCGTTAGTGCATAGTTACCAATCATAAGGGAATGTGGGGCGTGTGAACAGCGTGTGATTTATGTCTGTAGCCTATCCGATGTAAGCGTAATTGCGTGTACAGATATGGGAAATGTATATAATCACACAAGCGGGATAATAAAGAGTCCGACTGTGCATCGTATCCATGCGTGTGAGAGTCGTTCCCGTCCTTTCACGGATGCTGAAACTCGGCAGAAGGAGCTGATGGACCTAAGGCTCTGAAAGATGGGTCCAACACCTGGGGTATCTCCACAGACTGAGGCTTCCTCACAGTCAATCTCACCCGTTCCCTAAGTGGAGGATGGAGTTGGAATCCCTTCACATAAGGTTTATGGTGGAAATTGTGCACCTGTGCACTGTGTGCAGCATCTGCCTTGAAATAATGCAGAAAGCTGGAGCTGAGGACTGACATTAGATCTGACATTTTAGTGCCTGTGTTTTGAGACACTGACAAACAGAGCAAAGCCAGAAAATTCGAAAGTAAACAGTGCTGTCAGGAACACGTGCTATTGTACATTTCTGATGTCCTCACTGAACTAGAAAGATTGCCTAACTTCTTGGTCTTTAACAGGATTCATGTAACTGGAAGATTATTGCAAACTATAGGGGACGTGCCACGTGGCAGGGGTAATTCTGTTCTTGGCGCGCATCACTCAGCTTTTGCTCATGTTGTTGCTATTTAGCATTTGGGTTTCAGGCTGTCTCAGCTGCATTACAGCCAGATGTCTGTGATGATAGTGGAATAACATCTGTGTGTCGCTAGGTAATGTCTCCGCTAGCCGTCAGCTCTTCAAAACACATTGTCTCTCCGTTGGAAATCTTCCAGAAAAGAAAGGAAAACTCCTCCAGCAGCTGGGATCTGGGTGGCCCAAGCTAGGCAGCTGCGGAGAACGGCTGTATCTGGGGGAGCTGGGTGCCTGGTTGGGTAGCTGTTGCCCCATCGCCCAGCAGCGCCGGCTCGCCTGCCAGCCATGCGCGTGTGGCACACAGGGCCGTGTGGCATGGGGGTGACACCAGGGCTCAGCCACTGGCTTTGGACTTGAAGCCTGGGAAACCACAAAATACTGGGGGACCTGCAGCGCAGCTCCGAGCCGCTGCCTTGCTGGGTGAACGCGTGCCCAAAGCAGCCAGGCAGAAGGTGACGCAGCAGGGTAATCTGGCACAGAGGGTCCCACAACCAGGGCAGGAGAGGGGCTGCTCTGCAACTGCACAGACCCTGGGCAGCTGTGGTGGGAGCAGTGGTGGCACCGCTCCCACAGCCGGGCCAGGGTATCGGGGACTGGCTGTGGCACTGTTAGCCACAGGCTGCAAAAAGAGCATAAGGAAAGGGAAAGGGGAAAAGGAAGATAGGGCTGACACTCCTTTGAAAGCGGTAAAACAGAAAAGCACCAAGCTGTGGGGTAAAAAGTCCAGCACTTACCCCTGGAGGTGCAGACACAGCTGCCACGCAGCCCGTGCAGCAAAAAGCAGGTGCCAGCATGTGGTACCGGCCTTAACTTTGCTTTCACCCGAAAAGACCCTTTGTAACAACAACGTGACGCTCGTGGTATCTGTTAATCCTAGTCGAAACCGTGGCTCTGTTTAGTGCTTCTTGGTAACCTTTCTTAGCCTACTGTTCAAGGTCTCATTGTAAAGTGCTTTTTCTTTTTTTCAGAGGGAAATCTGTGTCTTTCACAAACACGAATTCTCAAACTGAGTAATGCAGTCATGTCTACCCCACACGGAGCAGAACTCGTCAGGCTCCAGTGATTGTGACATTGCCTTAAAATCATGGGGTTCTTCTGGTTTTATTTTAAGATTCAGAAAACATCTTCTTTTTATTTGCTTTTGACTTTGAAGTTTTGCAGACATTAATCATCTCAAGAATCACATTGATTTTGAAGGTATGTATTTTTAAACTAAAACTAAAAGATTCTTGCATAATACTATGTCATCATGAACTGTTGGGGTTTTTTTAATCAGACACCGTGGGAACTGTTCATGCTAATGCTTGTGGTTAAAGTTTGAATAAAGAAGAAACACTACCACTACGCACAACAAGCAATGCATCGGATCGGCATGGAGGTATTCTCCATCCCCGATGTAGCTGCAGTTTAAATCCAGTTCCTAGCAGCTCGTTTGCCTGCAGATGTGTAAATTCTAGGCATAAGTAGAGGTATCTCCAAGCTGCACTGAGAGTTAACTCCCATCTCATCTGGCTTTAGCTCCATCAAGTCAAACAAAGCACTGGGCATATACTTATATTGGCAAAAGTAGATTATACTGACATATGCTAAATAATTTGTTTACTTATGTGCCATTTCTTGGGCTTGGGTAAGTTCCCACCCTACAAACAGCTGATAAATCTCTTGAAGTAAAGATAACCTAATGTATCCTCATATAAACATTTTGCTAGGCTTCTTGGTCTCCTGCTGCACAGGCAGCCAGGAGTATCTGATTCTTTCTATGAGTTTTTAATATAGGTCCATGCATAATTTTGTACCATGTCAATATAGTGAATGTTTTGCGGAGAGGAAACACTGACCACTTTTCTGCTCCAAGTTTGCGCACAGAAGTGTCTTACGAGGGTGCAATGACCTGATTTTCAGGTATAGAATATGCAAACCAGCATCTCCGATATTCTTTCAACAAATTTTTCTATAATGCAAGCTGTAATGAAAACATTAACAGGTGCTATGCAGCATGTTTTGCTTATATGCGTGCAAACATATAAACATATGTAGAGCTAAGTATTTCCTCTTTAAAATGTAATTTACTAGATGAGCTAGAGGTTTATTTTTGTTGTTGAAAAGTAAGTAAGATTTCTACCAGAAGAGTGAGAAAATTTCAAGACATTTCTCAAAGCTTTATCAGAGGAATCATGTACAGTGTAAACATGTTACAAGGAAAATACTCCAGAGATTGTTTGCCATCCTATTCTGTTTTACAGCAGAATGCAAAGTTTGGGCTACTTCTTGAAACATCAGTGTAAGAAGAAAAATATTTCCACCTAAGAAGTACACAGCATGGATGTAATAATGTTTATCAGCAATCATGTGTAAATACTTAAGGAAAGGAAAAAGAACCCGAAGAGCTCCAATAGAGCTCAAATGGGGTAGAATTCTATTTCTTACCTGTTTTAAACCTGAAGACAAGCTGCCAAATACACAGCGCCCAAAGGGTCACGGTCACTACACAACAGGTAATTCCGACCAATATTCTGTCCCAGTGGAGCGAAGGCATGTTGCCGTGCAGACTGTCTGCTCTGCTATAAAATGGTACTATACATTCATACCCTTGTGATGGATAAACCATTAACTACTTGTCTACTGCTAAAACTTTAACCTTTTCTGTTCCACTTAGGAAAAAAATAGTTCTGGTGGAGAAGTGGCACACCATTATTTCTATCATTTTCCACCTGATAAAACATTTCACTTATCAAGGCATTAAATGTCATGTGTTCTACTTGCTGTAGGAAGATGTCTCAGCTCAGACACTCAGCTACATTGATACTGATAAAGGCTACAGCTTTGAGTGTGTGGCATTGCTCAGAGCCATGCCAGCAAACCTCTCTTCCCTCCAAGCAAGGCATCCTCATACACATATATGTGTGTGTATGTATATATATTGCCTCCTGGGAACTGACTGTGGTCCTCAAACCAGACCTGCACATGATCTGGGAGGTGCTGGCTGGTGTGGGCCAAAACCATGCCAGGCAGCATGCTAGCACTGGAAGGATTAGTCCTGTTGTGTGGCCTCATTTCATTTGCTAGTGCAGCCGTAACCACCGGGCTCTGCAGGGGGGAGGCCAGGCAAGGCCCGGGGAGGAGGCTGTGGAAAGGTGAGAAGAAAGGTTCTCCTCTGCAGCAACGTTCCTCTTGTGCTGAGAGGAGGTGGAAATGCTGACTGTAGGAGGACTGGCTGAGGTCATGCACTTGGCACGGGCTTTCAGGAGGGTAAATGGCATTTCCATGCTACATTTTGGACAGGCACTGCAGAGCCTTGTTGCATCCCCTCTGTGCACCACCATTAAATATGGTCACTCAGCAGGCACTGGCACAACTGGGAATGAAATCTTTGTCTTCAGATTCCCAGGACATCTGATTCATCCAGAAAGGAGTGGGGAAGAAAAAGAAAACAGGTAAAAGGCACCGGTAAAATGTGAAGCAGAAAGAAAAGTTACACCACCAGAACTGCCAAAATCAGCATCTTCTGCATGTTAGTGTGTCTCCCACTGACAAATTAAAAGCTAAGAGATGAATGTCACAGTCAAAGTGAAGAGGCAAATAAAGCTATTAAAAAAGCTAATTGGAATAAACACTCTCTTTTATCATCAGTGACCAGTGGATGGATCCCCTGCGTGTGAGTAGGAACAGTATCATGGTGTTCTTCGATAGTGAGGAAAGGAGGTTTGTTTGGCTTTTTTCATTATCAAAGCACTTGCATCCCAGTTTTAGAAACAGAGCTCAAAAACCTGGTGTGATATGCCAAGGATGTACAGAAATCCAGTCAAAAAAAGGGCTCAGGTCACTTGGGATGTGGCCCAATGGTCTAGCCACTAGATACTACTGATGCTGCTATTGATACTGCTAGATACTACTATTTCTTTAACACCTTTCAGATTACTAAGACTTTTTTTCCTCTTAACAAGAAAAAAGATGAATAAGATAAGGCATGCAGTTAATCTCCTTGGTGGAACTCTGCAAAATATTTGTAAAAATACTCATATTCAAAAAATCAATACAGGCAATACCAAACATCTAATTTTTAGTCCCTGAGACACTTTGTATTGAGGAAAGCACCTAAGGACATAGAAAAAAATGAGGAAATGCTGACATAATTAAGATTACATTTACAAAAGGGAGCTCCAAAATTGTTAATATGCTTGTTTAGACAGCCAAACGTCTTCACAATCTGCTCGCAGAGTTTTTAGTTAAAGACAGGCTGTGCTGCCACACCAGTGGCTTCTACTGGGACAAACCTCCGGGCAGGACAGGGATGTTTGCTGTCTGTCTGAGAGCAGCTCTGTCCAGCTGGGGATCTGCCTGCCTGCCTGCGGCACCCGTTGGGTTACGAGCGCGTCTCTTGTCCTAGATCTTTCCTGTCTCCGTGTTATTCTCATTAGCATGGAAAACAGAGAAGGGAAAAGATCCTCTGTGCTGGGATCAGCACAGGGACACGAGACGGGCGCGGGGGGGCCGTGGCACGCAGCCGCTGGGTGGGAGGGAGTCCGAGGGTGGGAGGACACAGCCGTCTCCCTGGCACAGAGGGGGTGTTTGAGCCTTTTAACTCAATAAAATGCCACACTGCAAAACCCCCTTAAGGGGGTTGCACAGGCACCGGCAGGCTTCCTTCATCAGAGGGGCAGAAGTGGAGCTCTACGGGGCAGGGCAGCAGGGGTGTCCCCTTTGCCAGGCAAGAGCAGCCGTGGGTGGAGGGTGGGTGGCACAGCCCCAGGGCTTGTCCCAGCGCACATCCCACCACCCGGCTGGCCCACAGGCTGAGAAGAATTTGCAGAGTCGCCCGGGTGAGCCCTGGTAGCCCGACAGTTGCGTGGCCCAGCTATCTCACTGCTGTCGAATGGTGGACAACCACAATGCTCAGCTGAGGAGAGACATCTCATCCTTGTCCTGCTCACAAAGAACGCTTAGTACTCTTGCACATGTTAATTGCTTTACAACCTCTTGCCGTAAGCAGTTAAATGTTTGCTTTTCTGGGGTTGGAAGGGCCAATAGCTTAAAACTGGGTCTAGGAGACACACAGGAAGATGCCCATCCCTGCGCAGGACTTGTACAGAGCAAAGCAGAACCAAGTGTGATTTGGACAGACTAGATCTTGCAGATGGGGAAACTGAGTCACAGAAAAGTTCAGCAACATTAAGTTAAGCTACATCCAATACAGCACCAAGTCTGAGGATTACAGTATATTGAAAGCATACCCAGCTTCTGAACCACAAGTCTGGGTCCTCTGCTAGTAGAAATGCTGCTAGATGATAGCAGGGGCTTTGCATACTTGCAGAGATTTTTAAATGACAGAGTAGGAAAGAAATAAGAATGAATTCTTGTGGTTACTGACATTGCCCTTACTGTTCAGTGGAAACAACATGCCTGCTTCATTCCTCTATATACCTAACGTCATCATGGATGTCTTTGAGCAGCATGTTTTATTTAGATTTATAAAATACTGTGAGTCCAAAACCTTGGGTTGCAAGCCCAGTTTTGCAAGTGGAAGACAGTTTGTCAACTGAGAAGTGGAAGTAGGATTGTGAGCAAAAAAGATTGGGAACTTCTGACTTCACATGGGTGTATTTACATAAACCTTAAAGAAAAAAAGATGGCATAAGGAACCAGATGGCAAAACAAAAAAAATCAATAAATACACCCTAAAGGACAGTAGAGTTTTATTTATGAAAATATTAAACCATGTTTATATGACAGAATAGTCAAACTGAAAGAAAACCTTATTACTTGCAAATTTGTATGTGTGATGCAGCTGCGGGGAAACAAAACCATTCTTGAGTGACTAGATATGTTTCTTCTGCTTTCCTCAATTTCTTTTAAGCCTTAATTAGAGACAGATGTTTCTTATTTGCTTTCTTTTTTGTTTTCCAGCCTGAATAAAGCACAGTGCCAGCAGTAAACACCATCTCTGACATTTTTTTATGTGTCAGCTGCATCTGGCTGAGTCGGAGTCACAAACCAGTAAAATTCCAGCAAAGCAGTGCAAACTTTCACTCCTGCTGTCATTTCCATCAGGAGCAGGAAGGCAGCATTACTGCTGCTGGGGCTGCCACTCAGGAGCCTTGAAAATCCCGGAGTGTGTCTGAGAACCTTGTCCCTGGTAAAGAATGCCGGAGGCAGGCTGGAATGCTGTATACCGTGAACGCAGCTTCCCCTCCCATCGTCTTAGAGCTCTGCAAGTGATTTCTAATTGCTTGATTGGTATTCAGTTGTGTAGATCTGCAGTCTGTTTTCCATTTCTTCTTCCTCCTCTTCAGAGAGGCAATGGCTGGTAATAACAGTATGTAGAAGTAACCATTTCTCCTCCGATTTCATGCCCTTATTTTGGCATTGACCCCTTCAGTATCATCCCCTGCAGAACGTTTTGTCATTAAGTGGCAGGGGTCTATATGCGAGATCTTTCCTTCTGAAGTAGGCTGTAGCATTTGTAATTATGCTTTTCAACTACCTTTCAAATGTATTTTCATTCTAAGCAGTGTATCGAATACAGAAATTCATGAACTGCAACAATTACATAGCAAGGGGTTAGAAATTACTGTTCTGAAAAAGTCATCTGAGGACTAGTTGTGCCTTATTTGACAAATATTAGGCTTTTTACTCCCACATGTTTTGAGCAAGCACATATTTTACCTAGAACAGATTTTAAAGGCAAGTGCCCAACAGTTTTCCCATTGTCTTTCTCCCTTTTAACAGATGTGCTGTTGTTGTGCAGTCCTTGGGAGTCAGCCTTGCTTCCACTGCTGCACATGCTAAATGGCTTTTTGGATAAAAAACTATTCTGCTTTCTTCCACCGACTGCTGTACCAGTAACTCCTACCCCAACTGCTGTTGTTCAGAGAAACGGAACCATGTGGGAGGAGGGCATTAAGGTACCAGATACATCGAAGTTTTCTAGTGCCTCAGTTTTCAGGATGAATGAACCTGTAGGATAGAAATTCCTTGCTGCCAAATTTACTCTTAGTTCAAGCTAGATTTAGATACAAGGGGGAAGAAGTATTTATTTAGAGAATATAGAACAAATATCACAGTTATTAAGCTCTACAGGGATGCAAATAATGTAAATGAGAGAAAGACACATTTAACCCATTTATCCTCATGATAAATCTTTCATGGGTTCCTTCCTTCCTGTCAGACAAACTCCTCACCTTACCCATGTGCGTGCCTCTATCAATGGTGCCAAAGGAGCAGACCTCTACAGCACAACCATTCCGTGCTATCAGCATTTTGGGACTCTAGTTGCATCCCAGGGGTGCAGATTTGTCCATTAGTGTGTGGAGCACAAGAAGCGCAATGCTGGTGGGCACCATCGAACTTCATTTCCAGCGAAGGGAAAACAGTGAAGGGAAACTCCAGCTCCCACACTCTGACGTCTCTCCATGGTGCAAACCTTGGCGGCTAAGTTAGGATGAGCGGGTGAGGTCCAAAGCACTCTCTTGATCCAGACTACAGTGCTAGTGTAGGGTGCACCCAGTAGTGTGGTTGGGGACCCAGGAACTGCAGGAGCAGCCTAGCCTTTAAGCTGCCAGCTTGGAGATGCTTTTTTTCCCCCAGGACATCTTGTTCCCTGGTTGTCCAGGGGGTGGTTTCAGCCTCCTTTCCTTTGCACTGCTGACTCCTTTGCAGCCCACTGACAACACTGAAGCGAGCTGTCTTGGGCTCAGGCAATGCCATCCCAAGACCAGACTCCCCATATCATGCGTGAGCGCCTGCCTCCATGCCTTTCCCCAACACTGATGCAACAGTGAGGTCCCGAGTCATCTCCATGGGCAGAAACACCTTCCTGTTGTGAGCCAAGCTTCTGCCACACACTGAAGCCGGTCTCTTTTACACAGACCCAATGCCAAAATGTGCATTTTACACGATTGTCCGAATGGGATGGGGCATGCAGCCTTGTCACCGGCTTTACCTTGAGGTTGACCATGAGGGTAAGCAGTCATGCTGGTGATGTGGTTGGAGATAGCTGACCCCAGCCCCAGCCCCAGCAGATATGGTGACACAGGTACATTTGATTTTCTAGTGGAAGCTGGTTGATTCCTTAATTGGTTTATTTAAAGCTACTTCTAGATTTTTAAAGTTTCTGACTGGTAGTTTTCAGAAGTCTTATGCAACTCTTTCGGATTTGTGAGCAACCAGATGAAATGGGAAATTAGGAAGTGCCGAATTTCCATCCCTTACCTGGTCCTGGAGAAATTTAGAAATTTTCCTATGTACAGGTAAGTGCATCCCACCTGAAGTTCTCCATAGTTGACAAAAAAACACTCTCTGCCAAATATGTAGCAAAGTGGTACCAAATCCATGGAATAATGAAAGCAAGCCATAGGACTGATATGTTTAATGAACAATCAATTTATGCCCAAAATACAGTTGGAGAGTGGCCAAAATTATTTTCTATTTTTTGTCAGGTACATTCCCTAGTTTAAATTTTAGAAACTGGTGAAAAATATGAAGAGGACAAAATCTGTATTTGCCAACATTTCTTCAAGTATCTCAGTTTTTTCTTTCAGAGTGCATTTTCAACTTACAGCAGAAAAATATTTTTGTTTTTTTCTTTGAAGGAAAAAGGGATCAAAGTCAAATAAAATCCTAAATATTTTTATTATTAAGCTTGCCAAAACAGAAAGATCCCGTTCATGCAGTTGTGCTTACTTGGCTTGCTGGCTGCTCCATCATGTATGACACAGGAGAGCAGATCCAGATCTGGGACCTCCTTTTTTTCATGCATTTGACTTTTGTGGATCTGTGAAACTCTTACTTCCCACACATCAGAAAGAGTTGTTTTCACCTGTATTGTAAATGACAGTTAAATAGTAAAAATCCAGGGAACTTGCCAAGGCAGCACTGACCTTTCCTGAATTCGAGTGCAATTTGTTCAAAGGTCTGGGTGAGCTATAAGAGTAACATGCCTATCCCACCCCATCCTGCCCCATAAATGGTTATATTTTTTCCCCTGAGAACACAACAGACATCTTATATGAATAAATCAATTTTATTTAAATAAAATTACAAGCATATCTTGTCTATTATAAACTACCATATAGTTTTTCAAAGGCAACGATATTTAACAATAATTTAAATTTTCTTGAGAGCAGCTACCTTTTTCTGAGTCGCGTTTGTAAACTTGTCAGACTTCCCTCCACTCATTCAACTCAAGCAAAATCTGTTGCTAGTGAAATGCCGAGGATTGTACCTTTTTCATCATCACAGGTGCCTTGCTGTTCCTGGGCATCTCTTTTGAAAAATGCTTGAGAAGAACGGGTCAGGTGTTCTGCGTAGCAAAAACCCACCCTGAAAGAGGGTGTTTCTTTCCTTTGTGGCACCAAAAATACATCAGGTACAAAACTCCGCTGTGACACTCACTCTGCGTGTACTGTAAGTATTGAAAATTAAATCCAAGAGACTGCTGTTTCTTTGAGGCTTCTGGATCTGTTTTTCCTTGTATTTCTTCAAGCTTAATAATGCAATTCCACCTTCTCTTACGCGAAGAGAGAGTTTCTGTAAGAAGCCTGTCCTACAGTTCTGTGTCACAGACTGCATTAACCTCCAGTCTGGGCTTCTTTAAAGGCATCTTTGCTAAGCACGGCTGCATCAAAACCAGCAGATGTGTCTGGTGGGCTTATTCGTCCAGTTCTCTCATCGATTGTGGGACATGCACAGCAGGGAGACAGAGGGAGCTGCACGTGATACCTCTCGGCAGGCTGCGTCGTGCTCAGGTTTTCTCCCAGGAAAACGCACAGACCTACAGCCACTGCTGGGCTGATGCCCAGTTGCAGGGGAGCACGGAGCCAGAGCCACCAGGCTGAGGTGGTCACAGGAGGGCCACCGCAGGCAGATGCTTTTCTGGCCATCGCACTTGACTACAGGCACTTTTTGTTTCTGAAAAAGCATTTTTTTCAAAAGGAGAGTTTGCTAAGCACCCTCCACGTCCACAGCTCGCTCAGGTTATTGAATCCCGTGAGGCTCACTTCATCAACTGATGTTGGCTTATCGTGACAGACTTTTGTAATAATCCTGAAGTTCTCTTTGATACATAACCTGATGGTCTTCACTGCCCAGCACTGCAGAAATTTTATACCCCAGCCATTCTAACAGGAATAAAATTCTGCCCTTTAAAAAAATCCCAACAATTTAGAGACAAGAGTGATGTGGTGCAGTGAAGGTAAGATTATAGCTAGGTGTGATGACATGGTGCAGTTGACCAATGTATCCCTGCTGCAGTTAACAGGCAAGCTCCTCAGCAAAGCTGTGGATCTTCTTTCTGGTTTATGCCAACAGAAAATCTGATTTTAATGGAACCACAGTAATGAAACTCAAGTCTTAGATTTGCAGAGCAGAGTAAATATCAATTAATTCAGAGATTACAGTGAGACCACTGTAAAGCTGAGACACAGAGCTACAAAAATGCCATACCAATGCCTAGCTTACAAGAATGTCCTGAGACAGGCTAGTTTGCCAAAATCTCCAAGATCCTTCAGAGAAAGGCACTGAAGAAGGGCAAACAGTTTTTAAGAAAAGCAGTGATCTTTGGCTAGCAGTCTGCAGTTTCCCATTTTACATTTGTAAACGTAGAAGTGTATGGGAGCCAACTGTTCTTGCTTTCCAAAGCAGATTCATCTGGATAATCTGACACCTGGTTGCAAATGTCACTTCACAATACTTTGCAAAGATCTAAAATAATTTTAAAAATAACGAACTTAAGTCTTCTAAGAAGACATATGAAAGCTCAGCCACTTTATAGTGCTTTTCTTCCTGCTTAGGTTATCCCTTTAGTTTAGTGATACAGCACCTTAATATTTGTACAGTATTAGATATATTTATCAAGAAAAGCACTGAAGAAACTTGCATTGTTCCTGCCTATGAGAAGCAAAGTACTTTCTGAAGGTCTCCTTTAGAATAAAAGACCTCACTGATTTTGGCGAAGTATTGATAAATGTGGCAGTCTAAAATTCAGCATTAACAGCACGTGCAGCTAAGGAAAGCTTTCCTTGAAAAAGGTAGATCTTAAAAATGAAGCGAATTTTTATGTTGCATTGAAGGTAAAATAGCTTTAGAAACAGCTTTTTTTTTTTCTTCCTGAGCCCTGGAATCCCTTTGAGCTACAAAATTGTTTTATTACCTATCTTTTTAAGCAGTCAGCTTACTACAATTAGTGATTTTATGCTACTCATTTTTGTTTCACACTGAAAAAAATATAGGGGAAGCTCAAAAGTGGAGGGACCAGATCCTACCGCTCTCATTCATCTACCAGAGTCCAGCTCTGCATTCCCTTAGGAGCATCTGGAAATACATGAATAACAGAAGAAACACGCTTCTGCAGCACCAACCCTGGCAAAGTGACACTATATGAATAGAATCTGTTGTCCTGCAGTAGACTGTTTCTGACAATACTTAGACAATAATATTTTTAGGACGTGTTCTGAAGGGAAGGGGCTGTTTTCCAGAATGACCACCTTACCATGATCACCTTACCACTGATGGATACGTAAAATGGCCCATGGCCATCAGCAGGCATCCCCTGATCCGTCCTCAGGAAAAAAGAGCATAAATGCTGCTGTGCTGCAAGCTGCCCATGTCACTCTCTCAAAATACATATTTAGAGCCAGAGTGATGCTTCAAAAGTGCACCCCTTAGGGGCAGTGTGCTAATATACAACATCATTTTCTGATGTTTTTTGCCACGTGTCAGTTATTTCCCTTTTGCTGAGGTTGGAGCACATCCCAAGCGACACTGAGCTCTGGGGAGTGCACCCTACTCTTCACCATATCAAGACTTCAGTTTTGGCAGAGAAAATAAATACAATAAAAAAAATTATTTTTTAATTCACTCATTGCTGTGGATAGCTGGGCAGGGAGCTCCTACGAAGGCAACATCTGCCTTCCCACAGCTCACTGTGCAGCACCTTGCAGGCTGCCCAGTGCTTGCCGGGGCGATGGATGCAAATCTGCCTCATTCTGCCCTCTCCTTACCCAGGTGCTGGGTCAAGTCACAGGTCTACTATGAACCCTGCTGAAAAACATCAAATCCCATCAAAAAAAAGGAGGTAACTTTGGGAAAGAAACTGGCTTTGTGCCTGGGCACTGCCCCACTGGACACCCGTCAGCCTTTCTGGAAAAGAAGTTGCTCTAGGCGCTGAGGGAAAGCAGAGTCACTTCACTGCCTTTCCAAGTCAAATGACAGCAAAGAGGCAGGACTATCTAGGCACGAGAATGGATAATGGCAGTGGCTTTTGATCATCATACACCTCTTTGGTCCTCCTACCAAGCTTGGTAGGGTCTGTGTGGGAGTGAACACACACAACACTTTTCAAGGCAATGCTGAGCAGGTTTGCAGTGAGTAGTTCTTTCCATTTAACATAAAGCCACAAGCAGAGATATGAAGTGTTATACGAGACACCTGCAAGACTCTGATTTTTTTTTCTTGTTCTTGTTCTGATTGTTTTGTCTTGTTTCCAGGTCTGCACAGTTATTTATGCACTGTTACTTGCAGGGCAACAAACATGCTTATTTGGACACGCTAATTATGGAAACTTAACAGTCTGTTCAGCAGCAGCTGGAAAAATTTGGCTTAGCTTTTAATGAGGCAAACACAGAAACTTCATCATGCCACCTTATCCAGCCCAAGTCTGTCTAATACTAGTCTGGTTTTCTTTGAAACATGTGATAAGCAAGGTACTGGTGCAACCACTGCAAATGGGTACCGAGCTTATCCTCCGCAAATAAAGACGTAACTGTGTAGCTGTAGACAATACTCGGGGGATGATATTTGCATAGCAAGTTGTAGTAAAGAATGAATAAGATGCCAAACAAATCTGGAAATGAGGTATCAATTAGCCTAATGGTAGAGCGAGTAAGCTAGTCAAGCCACATTCATGTTAAATTTCATCTTCTGACTCCTGATCTCGTTCAGATGTTTTCAGTAATCCCATTTCCATGGACTGGGACTGTTTAACCTTTGAACGAACTGCCCTGGAAACAACAACAACAAAAAAGAGTTGTCATACATATTATAAATCAGTGACTCAAAGGCTCATCTGGCCATTTTTACATGGTAAAAAAACCTGTTTAACTCTTGCATCTCACTGGGGAGTTAGGATGATTGATTTACGAAGACTTGTAGTGGGCCACTGTGGAAGACATTGTAAAGAGGAGATAGTGACTACAAGCACTAGGGACAGTGATTTCAATGATTTCAGTTTAACCACATGCCTTGGTTGTAGATACCTGTATGTTAGCACAAGCGACCGCTATACAACACGAGCATGCACCATGATATTAGTCTGTGCTGCCCTTAACAATACCGCCTGCGTGTGTCGCTTGGAAGAGCTTGTTCCTATGGACACATCTAAGAGTGTACACCTCAAGCAAACTTCAGTGTAACATCTAGAAAGTTCAAAGGTGTACTCTTTCCAAGTGAACACGGATAGCTGTGTTCACTTGGAAGAGTACTACAAAGCTGTGAAGAAGAGTGAGTCTGGCCACCCTCCCCATGGACATGAGCTCTGTGCAGTGAGCTGCGATCAACCCGAGGGGGCAGCTCTGGTGCTGCAGCAGGTGCCGTTCCCAGCATCAGAAGGGATGTAAGATTGCTGTCGCCTTCTCTGTAGTTGCCATCCTTTACACAACAAACCAGTTACCCAGCCTTGAGCGTCGGTGCCTTTTGCACTGAGATCCGAAAAGACATGGCACCTCCTTGGTGCAAAGCAAGACTGTAAGAATTACATATGGCCGAAGTGTGATTCAATAGGGCTATTAGGATGGTAGGGGTAAAGCAAGGGCTCAGAAACGTGTTGGACACTGCAGACAAAGGTTTGGTAAGGTCCTGTGGGCAGAAGGTGATCACACAGGACAGAATCAGCCTCATTTTTAGAACCAAATTAACTCTGCAGTTGGAATTTTGTCAGAATTAGCACTGGGGTGCAAGGAAAAGGGCTAACTTTAGAGATTAGCGGACAAAACTGGCTACTGAAAAAGAAATCAGGTCTAATCACAGGAAACTGCTAGCTATGAAACTGTCCAATAATCTTCAAAGTGAAGTCATGAAGCCTGCTGATAAGCCACTTGGAATTAGTACATATGAACACTGGGAGATAAGATGTTGTAGGAAGAAATGGTCTCTCCTCCTTGTAACTTTTTATGCACTTACAAATGTGGAAGACTATCAAAAAGCGCTCATTTTATGTGAGAAGCATTATGCTGTCAGAGCTGTACTTTGTTTTTCCCCTTTCTACTAAAGCAATGAGTCAGGCTGTCTTCATTCATTAGCAATATCTATTTTTATTTTACCTTGCAAGATAATTAATTACTTTGTGGAAACCTTTTGATTTGTCAGTGAAACTTTTCTAAAATAAAGCTCCTGCTAGACTAAGTAGACAGGTCTCCAAAGTTTTAGTGTTTCAAGTAACTTACCAGCTAACAATTGTGTAATTCACTGCAAGTATAAGAAAAGCAAAGGCGTAATGCCAGCAATAGCACATGGTCAGGAACATCATGTTAGTATGATCTGTCTGATTCCACTCTGGGCTTCCATTTGGAGGATAAAGCACAAAACCAATCTGTAATAAAATAAAAGATGATTAGCAAATGTCATCTGATGTATATCCTATGCCATAGCACATATTATGCTACCCATCACAAGCAGACATTTCATTTTCTTATAGTGCTGATTATTTCTGTGATTTTTATTAAAAACAATTTTGCAGTCACACTCAGAAGCGATGGAACATTTTACACAGCTTTATGCAGAAATGCCTTTGAAGATGCAGAGCCAGTCCCAGAGACCCCCTGGTCTCATCCAGCGAATTAAGGAGTCAGCCCAACATGTCCTGCGGCGATCACAGTTCTGTACTGTAAGGAAAGGGGCTGGTGCTCAGCTGCATACGATCTGAACTGCAAGCACACCACCAACCAGCAAACCTGCCCGGCCATTTGCACTAACTCACTTCTTCCCAACGGTGTCTGGGAAAGTGTTACATGGCTCAGAAGAAGAAGAATAAATTAATAAATGAAGGCGAGCCCCAAGTCTGTTTCTTCTGGGTCATCCAGGGAAAAGGTCAGGTTTTGAAATTACGTAAAACCAGAGCATCCAAGGCTATAAGTTCATGTGAAATACATAGCTGATTTGTTTATTCAGAGTTGGGAAAGATAAAATTCAGATAAATGCATAAGCTGGGAAACTAGTAATCCCGTGGCCACACAGAGGTCTGCCTTGACAAGCAGTGGTCCTCTGTACTGCCGAATACTCTTCAAAGTCACTGATCAGCAGTTCAGCTGAGAATTTAGGAGCTGGGAAGAGGAGGAGAGGAAGGAGGAGGGGAGAACTGCAGTTTGCATTTCCATGCAGAGAATTCAATGAATGAAGGTGTCGATGCTGCAAGAAAGAAAGTCCCTTTACTTTTACAAATCTGTCATGCTGCAGCCAGTATGTGGTTTTCAGTCACACATACGGTTGAAGTCTGATGCGGGTGTGAAAAAAGCCACACTTAAAGCTCTTGTATTTTTAGTTCTTCCATTTTTTTTACTTTGAAACAAAAACCACATTGTCTCCCAAGCTCAAGAAATAACTTGTTCTAAAATTAGACTAGGCAGACAACAAAGAATAAATGATTGCATCTAATTCCTCTTATGTAAAGCTTCTTAAATCAGCGAAGAAAAGTTTACAAACAAGAAAACAAAATATCAAGTGCTGCAGCACCAGGTTTTTGAGTTCACTTATAGAAAAATACTGCCATTTCAGAGGTCTGTCTTCTTGCCAGAGCAAGTATTTAAATATTTGATTTGGTGCTGAGTGTCCAGTTCTCCTAAGGAACAGCAAACGTTTTCATTAATAGTGTCTGGCCAGCATATAAAAAAGGGAAGCCAGTCTAGACATAGCGGAAAGAAAAATCACTGGAGTGACCTCAGTTCTCCACTATAAGATGAAACACACATCGGCACTAGCGCTCCTATTTGTTTGTTACAAGATCGCAGCAATTCATTGAATTCTCTCGTTTGACAGCAGAGGAAGCAGAGGAAGGGTCACTGTCAAACATCTATTAACTGGACAGAATCACAAGTGAAGGCACAGCAGCTACATTCTGAAGAGTCCTTTGGGAGCTACATATCTGAAATCTTAAAGTTTGGGCTGTTACTTCTTCTGCTGAATTTCCCTAACACTGGAAAAGCAGGAGGCTTTACATCACTCAATCTCTTAATGCGAATCAGGAGCTCAAATACCGTTCGAATCTAGGTTGCCACTGTTGAAATGCCTTTTTAGAAAGTAGAAAGAGGCAGCCAGCATGAAAGATAATTTGTGCCTTCGTTCCTCTCCATGTGATGTCAATGGGTGCTTTGCCTCACCTGCCCGGTACTCCGCTGGGCATTTACTCACTGCTCCAGCAGCCGACAGTGGGGACTGTCTTCGTAGAGAACAGCATTTATTGCCGGGCTGTAAAACCACTGCCATTTGGCTGGCCAGTTTTGAACAGGATGTTACAGAGATCAGAGGAGATGTTCAGTCGCAGGGGAGAGCTCAACAAAACCACCTTAGCTTTTTTATTGATTCAAATAAAAGCCACTAGAAGTAAAATGGCTTCTTCGTCTGTAAAACACAGGTGATAAATACTTTTATCTCTTTAAAGGGACATTAAGAGTGCATTGTTTTCTATGAGTCCTTCAAGCTCTGTGTTTAACAGGCATACTATAACACCTGTGAAAAATCCGCAAAGGGGTAAATGACTTAATTTTGGTGAAGGAAGAAATTCCTAAGGCAGAAAAGTGACCTACCTGCCAGAACCAGCTGCCTTGTAATATGCAGAGGCTTGTACGGAGCATCTCTAGCACAATACTGCCACGGCAGAAAACTTCCAGAAATATGCAAACAGCAGCTCCAAAGATAGCATACAGCAGTAGCTGATGAACGTGAACATCCAGCATGGCTCTACCATGAAGATGGTAGCAAAAAAGAAAACCTGGAATAAATAAAGTGATCATTTTAAGATATTTTCTTCTCTTGTAATCTTCCTGCATCTGCTTTTAGAAATCAGTGAACCTTTAGTGTTTCTCTTTATGCCGATATTACCTTCTCAGCTAAATAACAGGGGACCGGGGGAGCTGTAGAAAAATACAGAGAGTATTTTTCTAAGACTGATGCCTACGTGCTAAGTACTCCAACTCTTGAGCTCAGACCAGGAAATTGCATGGGAAGCTGCAGCATTGTCACCTTTCGTTTAAAACACATTAACAAAAAGTCTCATTCATCTATCTCTGCAGTGTGAGAAGAGGGATGCTATGAGATATACTGTGTGTACAGAAAGCAGAAGATGAGTGTGTCTCCAGTGCAATTCCAACACGTGATTGCTGTGCAGGTAAATGCACTCACCTGGCTTTAGCTCACAAGTTGTGTACAGTGTCAGTACATACATTGAAGCACATGCTCGAGCTACTGAGCACTTACCCAAAACTGGCTTGTGCTGCTATTTTTGTAACATTTCTGTTGCTATCTGAGCCAGTTAGAAAAGCACAGGTACACCTCTACAATGTGTGATCATGCTCTGGGATGCAGTGCAGACAAGCCCTCAGCAGTTTAAGGAGGGCCAAGACTGATCTTTTTGAAGTGTTTCCGGGGGTTAAACACTCAGCTCATTCTCTAAGGCTGATGTGAGACTGCCAGACCAAAGAGTGATACCCCTCTGCAAGTCTCACACGCACCTCTGCAGGGAGAGGTAAACTGACCTTCAATAAACACTGCTAAGGAAAGCATCATCCTGTCCATGGCCACTGGCAGTGCGTTGGTCCCATGAGCCACGATGTCAACCAACCCTGAAATGCCATAGAAGAGGTACATGGTGGCGTGTTGCCAGTTCATCAAGTGATTCCAGTGCTTTTCCTCATAGTTATACAACTTCAGATGAGGTCCATCAGGAACAAACTGCTCGGCTACCATTCCTGTGTATGAAACGAGAAGTATAACTATTTGTCCTGGTGCTTAAGTTACAGACTGATGATAAGTCTTTATACAAACAATAGAGGCAACAATATATCCCCACGCAGCATAACACCAGTGAATTTGGGGTTTAGTCTGGTAGCCTGAGGACTGCTCTGCCTGATTGCTGTGTTTTGCTCCCTTCTGCCCAGTTCAGCCATTCACAGTAAAGTTTTCAACATGTTGTCCAAATTCAAGTGAAAATGCACAGGGGCCTCAAAGTTATTAATTTTATATAAATTCTCAAGAAAATAGGCAGTGGGTGGAGGACAGATGAAATAAATTGCTGTGCTGAGTGAAAGACCACAGAGTGAGCTCAAGCATGTATTAAGCATCGCATAATCCGAAGAGCAGAAATCCAGAGGAAACCAGGCTTCGGCTCCACTCCTGGTGAGACTACTTGCGTCTTGCAGTTTCCAGCAGTGAAATGGAGACAGCTATTCTGTGCTGCTCCTTTTTTTTTTTTTTTTTTT
>Ga0065711_1038045_pt1 | contig 19212 bp, 13 predicted proteins | sample Hoacrofraction12_FD_59098 | JGI IMG/M metagenome (GOLD analysis project Ga0065711, IMG submission 59098) | Hoatzin crop microbial communities from Cojedes, Venezuela - Epithelial fraction 12 v2 (version 2) | ecosystem: Host-associated > Birds > Digestive system > Esophagus > Crop | place...
CCCCCACCCCCCCGCCACTCCCTACTATTAGTTGTGAGATTTAAACAGTAAGTTGCAGGCACTTACATGTGTAATTATTTGATAAGGACCCTATTCTGGTTAGAGCCTTTTGTTATTTCATTTTGCATAAGTCAAAAAGTAAGCTTACAGCCCAATTATTATACTCTTTTGATCTACTCCCTTGAGTTCTGTGAACAGAATTTGACCCAGGAGATCTCATTGTTCATGCCATTTTGCGATAATACAGGAGTCATTTAGAAATAGAATCATAGAATCATAGAATGGTAAGGGTTGGAAGCGACCTTAAAGATCATCTGGTTCCAAATCCTCTGCCAATAGCTCAATGCTTCTTTCACACTGTAAAACTGAAGCTAACTGTAAAGGATTGTTACATGCACTTTTATGTGTGCATTCTTCTGAAAACCTAAATCTAAACAGCATAAAAAGGTGTCTTCCATACACCGTCCTGGAACAACTCTGATGCCCTCATGTGGGAATAAGATACTTTAACACCCGCCAACTTGGCTGAAAGTTCATGCTAGGAAACAAATGAAACCTTGCACAAAATTTGGGGACAAGTTTTTGGTATTATGAACACAATAGATTTTATTTCTGTTTCAAATTGAGCAGCAATATGTTCCAAATGCACCAAAAAGAAGACATAAAATTATTTGAGGCAAAAAGTCTTTCAGAATCCTTTAAAAATCAGGTAACAAACACATAAAATACTCATCATTTGTATGAAAGGCTTTACTTCCTATAATTTAGTATCTAAGTGTCAGGCTCTAAGTATCCTGAATTGTATTTTAGTTATCTATGTAACTTAAGACTGCTTTCAATAGTGAAAAAGTCATTAATCTCTTACTGTTTATTTCAACCTTCAGCTTTTATAAATATGGTCTTTTCGAGTGAGAAGCCCAAATGCTGTGTTCAGGGGGCAGGAGATTAATCAGAGAGTGAAAAATAAAATCTCATTTTCTTTTGTTTAAATTCATTCATATGTACATCCTGAGGTAGAATAAAATTGTAAAAACTTGCCATTTTACTAATTATCTGTCTGTAGCTTATTCTTCATGTCACACTGAACAAGAATAAAAAACAGAATTATTTAAACTGATTATGTCTGAATTTGGAAACATACAATTGCTACATATTTGTACTGAAATTGTATCAAGTCATTCCAGGAATAACCTACACTTCTAGACATACCATAAACACCCAGCAAGAAGAAATCCCCATGCACCAAAGACTTGAGAATTTGTGTGATCTTATGACCTGACTGTATTGGAGCTTGTGAAAAAGAAAGAGATAAGGGGCCACATGGTTTAAACCAATGGTCTTGGGTATTCTCCCCCAGATTGTCTGTATAAATCTGATTATATTCCCTACAGAACCCCTTTATTTCTTTTCCATGAAAAAATATATATGGCAAAAAAATGACCTAAAGAACTCAGCGGGTACTTTTCTGTTAAATGATCTGTGAACAGTCTATTTTCTGAGTGTATTAATTATTTCATCATAAATAATTTATGTGAACGTATCTGCCCAAGGGTCTACTGCAAACTATTCAGTTTGGTTACAGTATTTTTTTGACTGTATTTTATTTATTATTTGTGCTGTGTGACTAAATCACACGAGTTATATGGATTTGTTTCTGCTTGCCAATTACTTAGCTGAAATAAACCTTTGTAAAACAGAAGGCAAATCATTTAGCATGAATAGCATATTCCCAAACAACTACCATTGGTGTTATATGTATAAGAATATTCTTCTGAAGAATAGTAATTCCTCAATATTCATATAAACAAAAATCTCTTCAAAGAGTTTGCAGAAAAAACAAAAGGGTAAACAGAAGCCTACATTTTGGCCGGGCCAAAACCAATCAGAATTTTAGGCCATGAACATACTTTTTTCCCATTACTTGCTCAGCTTTGGTCTTTGTGCTTCAAAAACTATTAAGGAACTAATAAGCACTAGAATTACTAAGTCAGAAAACAGACAAATACAGCACAAGAAAAATACTCACAGTGATGCTGCAACCAGCATGAGAAAGGTCTCCAACTTTATGCACAAGTTTTAGACTGGTCATTCACATTCTCATTAGTGAGGAGAAGGAGAGAGGATCATTGAGATCCTTTTTTCCTACGGGCTGTATGATTTCCTGTTTGAAGAGATGCTAGAGATAGTATTGACAGTAGCTGATCCCTCAGCAAACTGCCTTAGCCTGGAATGGACTGTTACCTGTAGGAAAAAAAAAGCAATAGAGTCCATATAATTTAAAATATTACAGTATTTCACACTTATTGATATTTAAGTGTCTTTTATCTAACACCATTGGAAGGTACATCTCTTCAAACAACTATGCTAGACCCCACCTCCCAGTACATCTCAAGAAACAGGTACAAAGAAATTGAACTCTGCTCCAATAACCAGGAGACTCAGATGTGACCTGAAAGGCAGTCTTCAAAATATCACACCTCTTGTCTCCTTATTCACAGAAGCTTGTGTGTGAGCATTGTATAGTCAGGGCTTTATTTCTTTAAGGAATCATTGTCAGACGGTGAAGTAAACTATGAAGGGTAAAAAAAAAAACCTGCAAAGCAACAAGCATCTTGGAGCAATACCATTGTTTTATCCCTGTAAGAGTAAATACTAGTAGTGTCATAGTTTAATTCCTATACAGCATTTTCCATTATCAAGTGGGTTTCCCTGTAGGCTGAGGGTGACACATGGACAGACAGAAACAGCCTTGGAATAAAGTCAATGAACCATGCTCTAGTTTTGAAGATACTGTTTCAAATCCACATCGAAAATCTCAGAAACATTGAGTACTCAAGATGACATTTCTTTAGCACTTTTTTTCTGGATAACTACCCAGCTTTCACTCCAGTTCTCAAATATTCTAGGAAAAGGCTGTTCCTTTCTCCTACATCATGCGGAGGCCCTCATCAGCTTGGAACAGACCCTAAGATCACAACAGACCTGATCCATTACATTCCCACATTACTTTCTGTCAAACTGAAACCTACAGCTCCTTGCTACAAGCAACCTGATAAATGTTAGGCTCCCCATATCTTAAAACTAGTGCTTTTATTAATGGTCAATATAATTTTATTATATCCTTGGATCTAATACTTTTTATATTTGCACTTTTGCTCTATGTTGCAAGATGGATCTTTTTTTTCTATCTTTGCACAGTGCAAGTAGTTCAGTGGAATTCTGGACTGTGAATTTTGAGCAGCTCAGTGTTATAAATTACTCTTTAAGAATGTGTCATGGTTTAGTCCTAGCCTGCAACAAAAAAACACGTGGTCACTCACTCCTCCTCCCTGGTGGGATGGGGACAAGAACCAGAAGAAAAAGGCAAAACTTGTGGATTGAGGTAAAGACAGTTTAACAGAACAACAGAGGGAGAAGAAAATAACAAGCATAATACTGATAAAAAAAAAAATATACACAATGCAGTTTTCTCACCTCTGAGTGCTAAGCTCACTCTCAAGTAGCAAATTATCCTCTCCTGGCCAGTTGTCCCACTTAAATACCAAGCATGATACCACATGGTATCAAATATTCCATTTGATTGGCTAGTTTGGGTCAGCCCCCCTAGCTTCTTGTGAAAATTAACCCTGTCCCAGCCAAACCTAGGACAGAGTAAACACAAATCACACATTTTTGCACTTAAATTACACACTAAAAGAAGAAATTAGGCCAGGGAAGAAATTGCACTCACCAATAGCAGTATATAACTACGAAAAAATTAGATTTGAGTAAGAGGAAATTATAAAACATCTCTGAAATCAATCAGTATATTTTGATATTCTGGGCAACTCACTTCATAGTCTGCATGGAGATCTATCCCATGCCCATAAAGAAGAAGCACTACAAGCTTGATAAACATCTAAAGAACATAAGTATGAGAAAGTTGCATGAAAAATTGAATGCAAGATAATCAATATATTTAGTAGGAGAGGGACTTAGTTTAGGATAGATAAAAAGTACTTTTGACTGAGAAATATTGTTTGATTAACGAAGAAACCCTAATGTGGTGATAGGAGCAGAGTTGTGTCATGAGAATGAGATGTCCTGTTCTCAATCCACTTCAGTATTTTCATTACTAATAGGGCAGATTGCATGAATAATGGTCATGGTGTTTCTGAGAAATAAGATTTGAAGTTGCGAAAGACAACAAATACTGCAAAAGACATTACTGGATTATATTGAAACATAAAACTTCAGTAAGAGCAATAGTACGAAATTTGATAAAGAAAAGAAGTAAACCAATTCATCTGGGAAAGGAGAACCTAAAGCAGATAAATTGGGGTATACAAGCTAGAGGGTAACATTACAGAGCTGTATGGAGCAGTATAAATCGATTAAAAATAAATTAATATGAATATACTACTGCAAAAATGACAAATCCTGAAGTGTTATATAGTTCTAAGAACTGTATAATAAACAAGATAACTATTGCATTTTGAATTGGCTAGACCTCAGCTAGAGCGTTGGATTCAGCTGTGCACAGTTCATTTTTATTGCCAAATGCTTGGTCAATAAGAAATTTAGAGCATTCAAAGGAAAGTAAGAAACTGCAAAAACTATTTGGAAAATATGATACAAAACTAAGAACCTTAAGTCTGGAGAAAGTGCCAGTGGAAGATGCAGTAACTACCAGTACATAAAAGAATTTTCTAAAATGAAGGCACTCAATTTTTCTTATCAGCCATTGATGACGGAATATTATCCTAAATACTCCATAAACAGCGAACTTGTAATTGTGAGAACTACCAGCTTCTAGGGCAGCCTAACGGAGGTGCGAAGTTGCCACCTTTAGAAATAAGACTGGACAAAAACTGGTCTATAAATTGCTAAATCAGCATGATCTAATGCAAACAAACTAGACTACACTTATGACCGGTGTTGTGGTTTTTTAATGGCGGTTAGCAACAAGACATTTACTCATGATCCACAAATGCATTGTTATAGCCATGAGTATGCTAGTGTTTGCACAGTTTGTGTGGAAAACTATTAGAGCAGCTGGCTTGCAATGACATGCCAGTTCTATAATATAGTCTCCTATTTTTTTTTTTTTATAAAATAAAGCTAACCTATTTTAAGTTAGTGACAAACACTTTTACCCTAAGTGAGCTTAAAGGCAACATACCAAAGAGCAGTGATGAAGTTGGTTTGCAAAAGACAGGTACGAATAGATTCATTTAGTATAGCGCATCAAGAATTAACACATGATCTTTTGTTATTAATGAGAATGAGTAACTACCTGCCTAACTCCAAGTATGTTGTGCTGAAAAAATATTTCAGAGCTTACAAATAGCTCAAGTTTCAACAGAACAGAAATATAAAACAGTTTTGGCTCAAAGATCTCTTGAACTTCTGTCCAACGATTCTGCTTTGGAGTACCAGCCTTTAGAGAGAAGTATGTGTCATGAAGAAGTTCATGCCTCTCAAAAACTAATAAACAAAAACATTCCCGAGCTCTCCATGTCATTGTTCTGAGCTTCTGCATCTACAAGGAGTTTTGGATCATGGTCCACTTAGAAAAAGGAAAAAAAAAAAAAATGCTACTTATGTTTCTTAAGGCAAACTTCACTTGCTTATTCAGATGCCCCCTTCAGTGTTTCACTACACTTCCTCAGAAGCTCGTTTAAAATCACCAACAAAAAAAACAGAAAACAAGCAAAAACCCAACTCTTCAAAATAATGTAAAGACATCATGTGACAGTCAAACCTCTCATGTTTTCCTTTAATGGTCTAACAGCTTTGGAGGAGGATCTTGAAATTGCTTAGAGGTTGCTTGTCAGGAACTCCTCTTTTGTTCTCACTCACAAGCCTGGTGTTCAGTAAAGACTTGGTGGAATTTAGCCCAGATTTATTTAAAACTGAAATTTAATATGACTGAACATATTTACTCCTTTTCAGATTCTAATACAAACTATAGACAATGTTCCCCACAGCATTCAATGTGTTCTAGGTCAGAAAGAAAGCAGGATTTTGCTTGCTACTCCAAGAGAAGTCCAAGATGAACACTGGAATGAAGACCAAGGAACCTCTTATCAACACAGTGCCTTCCAAACATGCCGCCTTCTGGCACATCATCACCCCTGAAATGGAAACTGTCTGATTTGAACACACTGGAGACCAAAAGTGGTTGTTTGACAGAAAAAATGATTGGAGTAGACAGGAATGAACAGTATGCTAAAAATGAGAATGAAGGAGGTGAGAGAAGTTACAGTTGGCAGTGAGAGGAAATCAGAGCAGTCTCAAAAAGGTGAGGACGGACTGAGGAATACTCCAGCCAGAAGCCAGCACTGTGAAAGAAACAGTTTGGGAAAGACTATGAGCTGAGAGGAAAGAGTAAGTGTGGATGGGCTTTTCAGAGACACAGAGCAGAAAAGTAGTAACACATAGGTCAGGAAAAAAAATAAATTCATTCTATCCTATAGTGCTGCATCTGTAAAGCTACACCTAGAAACCCAAGTCAGAAACTCTTACAAGCACTAGCAGTTTTGGAGTAATTCCCCTAAGGGCATTCAGTACAGCTGGACACCAAACAGCTGGCTTGCAAAGCAACCACTAAGTCTAAAACTGCTTGTTTGGAAGATGATTCCAGATCAGCAATCCTGATGAAGTTTGTAGAAGTAAACCTGATTTTAATTTTAATGCATGAACTTATATTTACAAGTTCAAAGCCAAATATACCCAAAGCTTGAAACAAGGAAATGAAATACTTTGGTAAAATATTATGAATTAAATGCTATGAAAAATATGCAGAATCTGCATTTTATTTAAAATTAGCTACTAAAATTGGAACAATGCTCTTTTATAGCATAGATCAGACACACACACACACACACACCCCCACGCACCCACCCACCCACCACACACACACCCCCACACACACACCCACACACACACACACACAGAGAATAGGCCAAGACTCCCGTGGTCAATAACAGACCTCCATGTGCTCTCACCCTTAGAGACACATGGGCATTCTCACACCCAGAGCTGGCTGTTAAGAGATCCACTAACCTCTTGCTCCCAGGTCCCTTTACTTACTCATAAGATGGTCCAGCTTGATCTTCATTGGCCATCAGATGCTCATTCACATATCCACACTCGCTCCAGTTGCCAGCATCATGGATACATGGCCCTCCCACCCCTGGTCTGACTCCAGCTACCGGCATTACACACACACACACACACACACACACTGAATAGAGTCCCTTACCTAGGAAAGAGTTAAAAACGAATTTAAGAAGAAGATAGGACAGGCTGCACTGATCAGGCACGAAGGAAGGCCAGACAAGCATATCACCCACACATGACGAGCACTTTTTAGCTCCTTACCCCTCTACTTTCCCACACTTCTTCCTCCCCAGATCACCCGGGTCCCTCTCTTTTTCCATCTTCAGTTCCTCCACTAAATATCCCACGGTAATTCAAGCGGAATCCTGAAATGCTCTTTCCCTTCGTATCATAATATGTCTCACCTCTGGACAGCCACCACCCTTAGTCCAAAAGGTGACCAAGAAGGCTACTCCTGATGAGTCATCTTGGTGGCTTTCACATCCGGACAAAGGGGCTGAAGGTCCCCTGGGTCACGTCTGGAAGAGCCCAGACAAGGTCTTTGCTCGTCAGGAGTCTGTATTTTGTGTTCTCTTCCACAATTGCATGCCCCTGTTCTCTCTGGGCTTGTGGAGATGGGTCTTTGATAGTCTGTTGGCTCCTGGGATGGGCCTGGGGGTAGCTGGAGCAGGGTGTTATTTGGGCTTTGAAAAGTTACTGACATTGTCTCTCTGTGATCCTCTGGGCATGCAGAGGAGCTTTTATCACATAACCTAACAAAGTTTATTTCAATTATGAACCATAGCTCAATACTTTACATTAATGTTAGCAACTAAACAGTGGCTAATATGTCCCTGCTCGTAGTTTCCAGAGAGAGTATTCAAGTGTTTTGAAAGCTTCAAGTAGTACATCAAAGTGAAATATAAAGACATAGAAGACTTCTTTTAGGTCAATGTCTATTTTATCAGATGGTTTGTAAATTATTTATTCTTGAGAGTAATCCAGTCTAATTAGACATATTTATTCCTTTGAAACACTTGACTAAAATCCAGTTATTGTTCAACTCAGTAGTCTGAGTTTTGTCTTGAGTAGATCACACCTGACAAACAGCTTATTCTTCAGAAGTCTTTCCAAGAGAGAAGTTACGGTGATAATGAACTGTTGCTGAACAGCTGGTGCCTAACAGGAACCAGATATTTCCAGATTTAAAGATAGGCTGTTGATTGCAAATGCAGCACTTGATTTTTTTAAGAGGTCTGCAGTCTGATTTGATAGTACCAATGACAGAGCATATCCATGTTCCAATTTAAGCAAAACGCCTTCCAAAAAAGAGCCTACTTAAACTTTTCAATAAATTAGTGATTTCTCAATCAGTTGGTGATTTTTTTTGTCAGTTGATTGTAATTCTATTCTAACCCCATGCTGCCTGAATAACCTAGGTCAAAGCAGAAAATCAGATAGGTAGATTTTTTCACCTAACGCGGGGGATGAGCTTCTGGTAATGCTGATACTACTGGTTGCCTTTTTTTTTCTTTTACACTACTTTACATTTTTATTATAATTACTGTAATATTTCATAATATCACATTTTGTTAATGTTTTCAATGTTTGTGGTATTCACACTCATGTGCTCAGCATAGGCTTTTATGCTTACGTTGTTACCCAAGGTACGGCTGTGTATTTTAACTTTAAACATCTCACAACAGTAGATTTAATTAAAAAGAAATATGTGGTAGAACTTTTTTTGGCAAACATACCGAAATGTACTAATGACCACAATGTGTGTCAATTTATGCCAGTATATTTTACTGGTCATAATTCAACAATATTCTACAAAAGCTAATGAAGCCTCATATGAGGCAACAGAGTCAGAGAAAGGGGGAGAAAGGGTTCTGTTCCCATAACTCAATATATGCGACTCATATCAAAGCTGCGTATAAGTACTGATAAAGGCCTGCATCAGGTGCCCAGGAGAAAACAAAAGACTACTTCTTAACTACAGACTGGACTTTCTGGAGTTTATTGAAAGGGAGATTCCATAAACCAGATAAAATGAAAAGTAAATGGTGAAACGGTGTGAGTATAATTCTCCACTTTGTAGGGTTCCAAATATTTCCTTCACTTCAAAAATAAGAATTAAGTGAATGAAACAAGTTAAAAAACCCGTAGTTGTAGTAGGGTGTTCATTTTTACTTCTATATGAGCAACAGATCTTGTATTCTGGTTCGATAAATTGCACTGCTTTCAGACACAACAAAATGCTGTACTGATACTATCATTGCAATGGATTTCCATTCTGATGTATTTTGGTTTTCCCACCATAGTTTTCACAAATGAATGTTAACACAATTTCTCATGATGTACGACTCATTATTAGAAGCTAATATCCTATATCCAGAGGAAATAGCAGCCTTTAAACATGGAGCAGCATTGCTGATGACACTGTATTTATACAGACCATCCCACGCTATCTACCTCTAAGGTAAAAGACAGTACAGGCTTTTGTATTGCAATTTCATACAAAAAAAATTGCAAAGACATAGCAATAATGAGTATGTGCTTACATATAGAGAACATATAAAATCTTGTTGACTATTGGACCAGTATCAGTACTCAGAAAATTCTGCATAATCCCCAAGTTTTGCCATATTGAGGAGGTAAGAATCAGGATATTTTCTTTTTTTTTGTTAAGCTATGCCTGGCAGTGTTTGGCCTGTTAATCCCCCAAAAGCCTTTTTAGAATCCCACCATAATAAAATTAGTCTTCCCTTAAACAATACAACTCTTCCTCCACTGTTACTTACAGCATTGTACTGCCTACAAGGTACAGATGAATGGTAACTATGATTTCCCAGCCATCTAGAATGGCTTTTATATGGGAATATTCTAGAGAAGGGAAGCTTTCAACTAATACCTTATCAGCACAGTCTCAGCAAAAAATATTTGTATTCTTCTGTATCATATACAACACCAGTTAAGAAATGCTGCCAAATGACTAAATCATTAACCAGTCAGATGTATGCAGCACCTGCTTGTGTTGGTATACCTCTGCATAAGGCAGAAAATAGTGATCTCCAAGTTGCATAAAAATCTTCAAGTCAATCACAGAGCAAGGTATGTTGTTTACATTACCTTCTTTACAATAAAAGCAATAAAACAATAACAAATGAAAATCGGGCTTTATTTCAGCAACACTGGAAGATTCACATGGTAGCCTTTTAGTCTTTTCACCTTTGATTCCCAGTAACAGGAATAGCAATAACTAGCTCTCTTTGAAGTCCATATATCATTTATATATAATCTTTTACTGGAAGCTCGTATTATTTTTGTCTGAATTAAACATATTCCTCAACTAATTTCTCTGGTATTTAAAAAATTATAGAATCTTGTTGGTACTCCCAGTAAAGAAACCTGCAATTCGTGAATTCTATCCAATAATAAGTAAGTTTAAAAAATATCATCGAAAGTTTTAACTTCCAGTAAACAGAGGTTAAATTCTGCTTAATTCATTTCCATTTAGACATTCAAAACTCTAAAGCAATGGGAGTGTAAGTTACATTAAAGTCTGTCTGGCTGTATTTATGACCAGTACATGTATTACCCAAAGTTAAGATGGTTTAAAAAATACATGAAGCTATAACATACACTGTCAGATACCCAAAAGATTAAGATTAATTCTTTAGAATGCATGCATAATCTGTCTGCATGTGTATGCAGGCTGTCAGTGCAGAGCAGAAGGCAGGCATCTCTAAAAGCATGTGAGAAACCCTTGGTCAAGCAAAAAGGATTTTTTTTCTAACGATCTTACTCCTAAGATAGTTCATCTTTGACAAGCCACATAGGATAGACATCACCAAGAAATACAGCCAAGCAGTAATTTTATAAAAAGGAACTTATTGGTGAAATAGCCTTATATGATAGCATGACCGGCTGGGTAGATGAGAGAAGAGCCCTGGATGTTGTCTAACCTGACTTCTTCAAGGCTTTTGATGCTGTCTTGCATAACATCCCTCATAGGGGAAATCAGGAAGTGTGGGCTAGATGTGTGGACAGTGAGGTGGATTGACAACTGGCTGAATGGCAGAGCTCAGCGGGTTGTTACAGTATTTAAGTTGTCATCAGCGGTTCAGAATCTAGTTGAAGGCCTGTAACTAGTAGTGTTCCCTGGGGGTCAGTAGTCCACCCATTCTTGTTCATCTTCTTCATCCATGACCTGGATGAAGGGACGGAGTGTAGCCTCAGCAAGTTTGCTGGTGACATAAAGCTGGGAAGAGTGGCTGGTACACCGGAAGGCTGTGCTGGCATCCAGTGAGACCTGTACAGGCTGGAGAGTTGGGCACAGAGGAACCTGATGAAATTCAACAAGGGCAAGTGCAGGGTCCTGCACCTGGGAAGGAACAGTCCCATGCACCAGTACAGGCTCGGAGCGGACCTGCTGGAGAGCAGCCCTGTGGAGAGGGACCTGGGAGTTAGGCTGTGGAGTGTCCTTCTATGGAGATACTCAACACCCACGAGGATGCGGTCCTGTACAGCCTGCTCTAGGTGAACCTGTTTTGGCAGGGGTTTGGACTAGACAATCCGCAGGGGTCCCTTCCAACCCCTAACATTGTGTGATTCTGTGAAATTATTTGCTGCTGAATTAGAAATCTTACACTGATTTTACACTGTGTTGTGTTACATACTTGGTAATAGAACACAAAAGCCATCCCAGGGGAATCTTGAGAGAATGTCTTCCCACTGTTAATACCAGCCATAGATGAGTTTCCTCTATAAATTTAAGTACTTGAAGAAGTAACAAGCTGACTCAGAGTTCCCCAAACAACATTAAACCTAATGTGATGTACTAAAGAGATTATTCTGAAAATATTTTGAGCAGAAAAGGATTTCAGCTCTGCATATGTTATAACAAAACAAAAAAAGGTCTTTTTTTAAAATCTACATTAGAAAATTTACCCAAAAATGAACTGCTTGTATTCTACTTTTTGAAATATGTTTAGTAATTTCCAGAAAAAAAGAAAATTCTCCCTGTTCTAATGTCCACAAAGCAAAAGCAGAAAAGGAACGACTGTAAAAATCTTGTTGGAAAGTATTCTCCATTCCTGTTCCCATCTTTGTTCTGTAATTCTAGATTAGCCCAACAAATGCACATTTGCTATGCTGTGACCACATGTGCTATGGTCACAGCATCTGGAAAACTATACAACGTCTCCCAGCAACTTGGAAGCTTCCAAAGACATTTTCTGCCATTGTTCTTGTTTAATCATGCAGAGACATGGAGGAGTTCAAAAGGGCCACATCAAAACACATCGCCTTAGTAGAAAGCTGGGATAGGATGTTCACATGCTGTCCTTGACAGTAAGTTCAGTCACTCAGTGAATTCCTTTGTTTCCGTAATACAATTGGCATCATTGTGTTTTTATGACTGTTTACTAAATTTTGTAGCAGAACTTTGGGTTCCTATACAGAGAGATCTGAAAATTACAATAATTTTCAGCCAGCTGCCCTCTGGGTTTATGGTGTGTGTTTGGTCTACCAAGGAACTCGAGATTTATTTCTCTTCCACAGACAAAAAACATTACAAAAGATGTTCAGTAAAAGATTTAATGTATGTTCAAAATGGTCAAATACATAACGTTTTACTTTAAATCGTACTGCATAACGAGTGCTATAGATTAAATACTCTGACCCTCTGCAGTGTGAAGATTTACTTCAAAATACTTTTCTATTTTAGACCTACAAACTAGTATCCACACACTTCTGTGTGCAGAGCTGATTGCAGCTGGCTGTTATTCAGTGCTTTACAGCTGATGTCAAAGGGGCCGAATTTGTGTTTCATTTTGCAGCCAATTATGTCTTCACAATTAATTTTAAAACAATGAAATTACAACCAGAAATGGCTTTTCAAACATGCATTGCTCTTGCAGGAAATAAACTTCTCACACTCACAGCCAGTGATTCCACCACCTGGAAGTTCCAAAGGTTTTGCTTACCAGTTTAGCAGAGAATTTCTGGAAATGCCAAACTCTCCACATATTCTCCATACACATAAAAAACAGAAACAGTGTTAAACACCACACGATCCTGAATAACTTTCCATCTTAAAGACATCCAACATCTTTTTGTGAATCACTTAAAGTCTGATATAATCTGATCTTTGTTCCTCTTCAATACTGCCAAATACGCCAATAATAATTTACTGGTTCTTCTGGAAAAGACTAGGGAGGGTCAGGGGTTTTTGTTGTTTTATTGGGGTTTTTTAAGAAAATGAACTTGTTTATTCATCTTCAGTAATATTCCAGTACCAGGAAAAATAAATCTGTTCAACAAATACTAATAAAGGCTGTACTCCTTCTCTTAAAACACCTTAGCAAAACATACAGCTGACTGTCTAAAAGTACTTTTCAGTGAAATCTCATTATTTATATAGAGATTGTTCATCTTTTCTTGAAATACTAACTCCAAATACCAATCCCTACTGAGACAGTGATCGGTATTTTGTACCAGAGATTGCAGAAACCTGGTGGAGCATGAAAGCCCAATTGCCATTACCGCTATGCTTATTGATCTGTTGGAATCACACCAATAAAAAATGTATCATGCTTTAGCTCCAGGACCCCCCAAGTTGCACAATTCCTAATTCTTAACCACATTATTTCTTGGTCACATGATGTTTCGTGGGCTGCAGAGATGAAAAATAGCTGTCCTATCACACTCACACAGGTTGCACTTGAATACGCCTTGTGATGTCATGGATGCTTATGATGACCATCTATTTAATTCCTTCTCTTTCTTTCCTGAGAGCCAGCTTTGGTTTCTTCCAAATTGATCTTTGTGTCTTTGCACCAGCAATTTTGATCCAATACGGCTTCCTCAAGCAGTTGTCATTTCCTAAGTGAAAAAAAGTGTCTTCTTGGAACAAGTTGATTTTTTTTTCTCCAGTAACTTCCATTTTTATGTCTCAGTTCCTGTCATCTGGGAAATAAGCATAGTGATTTTACCCACAGGTTTGGAGCTTCTGAAAGCTTTAGTTAAATCTCCCTTTGTGAACTATTTGCATCAACAGTATTTGTTAGGATCTTTGCCTGTCTTATACATCAAACAACTTGATGCTAAGATCAGCAATATTGTCTAGTTTCTACTCTTAATATTGTTGCCTCTGGCTCAGAATGTGTACACGGAGGATTTAATTTCTCATAGCCATATGTTCTCTAGTATTGTCACCTCCATCTACCAGACTTTTTACCATTTAATGGCCTTATTTGCAATAGAGATGAACACCTGCATCTTCCTCCAAAGCAGCTTGTAATCATTCAGTGTGTATAGTATTCTGTGGCCACATAACCTGTTTATTGTTCTCTTAATCTTATGGGGAATATTAACAGATACTTTAAATAACCTCAGCATCTTATTTTTCCTCACCATTATCACTTCATATTCTTCTATACAGTTTTGTTTGCCTTAGCTTTTAAGATTATCATAGATGTCTAGAATTATCTTCATTTCTAGTCTCTAAAGTATGTTTCAAGCTTGCTTTGTCCTTAGTTGCCTTCAAGGATAATTTAAATGTATAGAAACAAGCATTTGCACTTATTCCTGATAGGATGGTAAAAGGTATTTCTTTTTACTTTGTTACTCACAGCCTCCTTACACAGTAAGAGAAGGGAATACAACCCCAAGCTCAAATAAGATCTTATTGTTTGTGAAAGTGAGCAACAGAAAAAGAAGATTATTCAGATTTTAATGGTGGCTTATTCCGTAAGACCCAAGAAACTATATACGAATCAAAATAAATAAAATCTGAACTAAACAGGCACACTGCAGGCCAGCAAAAATCCAAAATCACTGCACACCTTCAAACAAAAAGTTAAAGGACAATATTCGTAATGGCATGGAAGGTTCAGACAATGACAATCACATCACTTAATGTTAATATGTTCCTAATGCAATAATTAACAATAAACTGAACAATATAGGATTTATAGATGTTTCATAAAAACTAGTGATATTACAGATGAGAAAACTTGTGATTTTCTGCTATATATATGTTCCAGAATGCCAGACTACTAATTATAATTTGCTGTGGTTAGTTGCAGTATGAGGCAAAATAACTAGTTCTCAGCTCATTAGTTCTTCTTTCACACAAAATTAATCAAAATTTAAATCTGTGCATGTAAGCAGTTTAGTAGTCTGATTACAGATCAGCAAAATGTTTTTATTCTAATGTATGGGTTTGAGTGTAAATCATACATTTTATCATCTATTAATTTGCAGATTCATAAAATCTTGTAATTAACTCAAGACTTATTTTTTCCATTACACTTGTGTTAAATGCTTGCACACACATGCTGCATATATATGTAAATTTCTGTTGCCTTTCAAGAGCAAGAGCTTCATTTTTATATAATTATATTCCCATAATCTGCTTTACAGGTTCCATAAGTCATCTCACATAGAAGTTTGCTGCATATTTCACATTATATTGTCCAGTGAAGGGCCATGAAGATGATTAAGGTACTGAAGCATTTCACATATAAGGAAAGGATGAGAGACCTGGAACTGTTCAGCCTGGGGAAGAGCAGGCACAGGAACGGTCTTACTAAGGTATATAACTACCTGAAGGGAGAGTGTAGAGGGGACAGAGCCAGGCTCTTTCCAGTGCTGCTCAGTGACAACACCAAAGGCAATGGGCACAGGCTGAAACACAGGGGGCTCCTCCTGAACATCAGGAAACACTTTTTTACTGTGATGGTGACCGAGCATTGGTGCAGGTTGCCCAGGGAAGTTGTGTAAGTCTCCACCCTTGGAGATACCCAGAAGTCTTCTGGACACCATTCTGGGCAACCTGTTTTAGGCAGACCTGTTAGAGCAGGATGGCTGGACCAGACGATCTCCAGATGTCCTTCCAACCTCAACCGTTTCGTGATTCTGTGATTTGGTGATTCTGTGACATTATAAGTAATAAAGCTTTGTTGCTTCAGTTTCGTCACTAATGGTTTCTGATTACTTTCAAGCCATTTACCCACAACAAAAAAACAAACAGGCTTATACACGTACAATGTATGTAAATGTACAAATACAGTGTGGTGTTAGAAATGCCACAATCCACTTGATTAACTTTTGATAGTATCTATTGCTTATTTCCTATGTGAAATTCACCCAAAACTGCTCAAACCTGAAACCATTTCCAAGAAACACAGTTCAATGGTCAACTTTTCCTTCAAGATTTTTTACGCAAGTACTTGCTGGTAAAAGGTGGGATCCATTCACAAAGACTAGCTATCTCTCAAAGGTTCTCCCACCACAAATAAAAGGTATAAGGCATCATACAACCCATAAGGAAAATGAGTATCTGCATAGACATAGAATAGAAAAGAGACACTTTGGTCTGTATCCAACTATCCCAGGTCAGCAGGGCAGAGTTTGGTGATGATGCTGTCCAGAACTCCCTTTTCCACACAGCACAAGCTTCCTTTCATTATAAGAAAAGGAAATCCCATTGCTGTTATCTCATCCAATGAATGATCTACTGGTTGTTGTGCCATGTCTCTGCCTTGCTATGGGCCTGGATCAGGAGATCTACAAAGCACTGTCCTGTCACTGACTATTTAACACTAGACCAAGAGAGGGTGGGAGGACAGGCTTTAGTACACTTCAGTGGAAGTGACAACAAATAATTCCACCATCCTTGATCTCACCAGCAAGCATAGAAGATGACACCACCATTCTCAACTGAGAAAATTCATAATGCTTGTAAATTAGTCAGTTTTCAAATCTGACTTTTTCCATCAGTCACTGAGTTTCATTAAACCGTAGGATGATAAGCCAGAAAATGCTCTGTTCACAGGTATCTTTTCTTCACACATACTCTTTACATTGCAGCTGTAGCAAGCAGAATAAAGGGTCTGCCTGACCCTGTCTCTGACAGCGGCCCCACAGAAGATATCTGGGGAAAAGAGAAAGCATAGTATGCTCTCCCAGACCTCAGCAGTCTGCAGCTCAAGACTTTCCTGATTCTGAGGTGATTTTGTTTTGTTTTATTTTAGCCTGAGTTTTCAATGCCTTTTTTTCATAAGTTCATTCAGGTGCTTTTTCAACCCACATTATCTTTGTGCATTCACATCTTATGATGAGTTCTACTGCTTAATTCTGCATACTGTGAAGAAACCTCATCTGTTTTCAAGCAGTCATTTGTTAATCTTGTTCAAAGTGCTCTAGTTTTTAAATGAGAGTAGACAGCCCACAGTCATTGCTTACATTCTCCTTTTGCCTTCTTGTCTTTTCTAGGCACCTACTGTATCTACTTTTGGTTGTGTTCCAGTCTGAAAGATCCCACTGTCTTTAATGCCCAGATGCACACACATTGCCTGTACCTTTGGTGTCGTCACCCTTCTACAAAAGCAGAACCTTTTCCAGTTTGACTTCCAGCTTGGCTTCTCCTTGCTGAGATGATAGTGGAACGAGGACTACGCACACAATCCAAGAGGCAGTCTTATTATCCACTATGTCAGATGCTGGCATACCTGAGGCTTTGGCATTTTTTCGCCATTCCCATGGCTCTTCTTTAAAGCCTTCTTAAGCTTTCAGTGTCCACAGTGAGTTTTTGGTGCCTGGCCACAATGCACTAGTCCAGGAATAATCACGAGTGCTAACCAAGCACAGGAACTATTCCCAACAGCATTTCTTCGGCCACAGCACTATCCTCACATTCATTTGGTGATCCACAATGAGTTGCGAGTCTTTCTGAGAGCTACTGTTTTCTGTCACAGGAAGTTCTGACATACAGCAGACAACTGGACTGTATCAGTTCAGGAGGATCCTGATGCCATAACACACGGCATGCAAAAGCAGTCTGCAGTATTTGTTCCTCCCTGTATGAAGTATGTATTGTTGGTTACACACAGCTTACAGAGGGCTCTAAACTGTTTGGTACAGTGCTCTGACTTCTTTTTTATTGATCCTCCAACTTTCACATCATCAGTGAATTGACCAGTAGTGATTTTATGCCATAGATAAAACTGTTAAAAAACTCTGAGTCCACAGAGCTCAGTCCAGCAAAACATCCACTCAGCAATGCTTCTCCAGCAATTGTTTCTCAGAGAACACAATTCACATCATGTTTTCACCTAACTGATACCTGTTGATTTGGTATTGGTTTTGCTCCTTAGTCAAAATACTTTGCAGTACCAAAACACCTTACAAATCCCTAACTGTATTACATAAACACTTTTAACAATCAAGATTACAGTGACAATTTTTTTCCTAAGTTACCTCAACAAGATCAGTTTTCAATACATCTGTGCCTATTGGCTATAAATAACTTTTCTTAACTCAGTAGAAAGCCACTTCTATTATCCACCATTCCAATTGTCCACAATTTACACAAGACAGACAATTTTATAATTACTTGAGTCACTCTATTCTCTCTCCTTAAATATGGTTACAGCATTAGTTTTCATTTGGTCCCCAAGAACTGTCCCAGCATCCCTCAACACACAGACAGTCCAGAAAGTTTAGCGGCTCAGATGATAGTTTATAAATTTCATCAACTAATATGTCCAACTTTAACTGTTTGAGTTTACTACCTAAAATCTTTCTGAAAGCGTTTGAACCATGATATTCACATCATGGAAATATATTTTCTGGCGTTTCCTCAAATGTAGAACAGAAACATTTATTCAATCATTTTCATGTACTAGTGCACGTGAATACTCTTTCCAGGATTCCTTTTGATACTCAAATATCCAAATACCCAGCGTGATGTGGATAGGCTGGAAAGTTGGGCAGAGAGGAACCTGATGAAGTTCAACAAAGGCAAATGCAGGGTCCTGCACCTGGGAAGGAACAACCCCATGCATCAGTACAGGCTTGGGGTGGACCTGCTGTAGAGCAGCTCTGTGGAGAGGGACCTGGGTGTCCTGGTGGACGACAGGTTAACCATGAGCCAGCAGTGGGCCCTGGCTGTCAAGAAGGCCAGTGGGATCCTAGGGTGCAACAAGAAGAGTGTGGCCAGCAGGACAAGGGAGGTTCTCCTTCCCCTCTACACTGCCCTGGTGAGGCCTCATCTGGAGTACTCTGTCCAGTTCTGGGCTCCCCACTTCAAGAAAGATGAAGAGCTACTGGAGAGAGTCC
>Ga0065711_1038046_pt1 | contig 19212 bp, 10 predicted proteins | sample Hoacrofraction12_FD_59098 | JGI IMG/M metagenome (GOLD analysis project Ga0065711, IMG submission 59098) | Hoatzin crop microbial communities from Cojedes, Venezuela - Epithelial fraction 12 v2 (version 2) | ecosystem: Host-associated > Birds > Digestive system > Esophagus > Crop | place...
CTGGACAAGGTCCTGTGCAGCCTGCTGTAGGTGACCCTGCTTCGGCAGGGGGGTTGGACTAGATGACCCACAGAGGTCCCTTCCAACCCCGAACATTCTGTGATTCTGTGAAATCTTTAAGCCTATCCTTTTTTCCTCTTAAAAACCCAAATAGGCTGAAAATCTTACACGCTATGTAAAGAGCAGCTCGCTGGATACCTTTCTTAAGGGAAATTCTTGCCAGTGCCCAAAACCTGGTGTTTCATTTTTGTTAGGCTGGGAGTTTTACATTGGCTCCTTACACCCATCGATATGAAATTAGGATCTGCTGCTGCGGTTTAACCTCGGGCGCCTCGACGCTCCCGCACCAAACAGGAAGGCCATGTCAATACAACACTATCTCAGCACCGGCCTGGCGAGCCCGTGCTAGGTCTAGATAATTCAGCCTAATGACGGGTTATTTCCTGTGTTCGTGGCTGACAATACCCAAAGACATGCTGGGATTGTGTGGTGATAAAAACTGAGCTATATTAAGCCGACAGCATGGAGATATTAATTTTAAATAGAGAGTAGAAGAGAGGATGGATACTGTCCCACACCCTCCAACAGTCACTGTGGTTTGTGTCTGCGCCAGGAAAAAAAAAAACCAAAAAACAAACAAAAAACCAGGTTGTCTGATTTTAGGACTGCCATCTTCACTGCATCCAGTGAGCTCCATAACCCTACCTATATGTTAAAACACAGAGCGGTGCCTGAAGCAATGGACTAGCGTGTAAGCGTGATTACAGGCTAACAGGAGTTCTCCTTTTGTCCCCTGTGGATGCGGCTGGACTACAACTAATCCTGTTCATAATACACAACAGCAAAGGTCAGTCCAAACAAACATAAGGATCAAATCTCGGGCAAAACCGACAGCCGCTCCTTGGCAGTTCCAGCCCCGGGGAGCTGCTGGTCTCTGGAGGCAGCGGGTACGTCAGAGGAGCGACCCGCGCTCTCCTGCAGGCACCTGGTGGGTGCGAGGTAAGGTACAGGGCTTCCTCGCCCCATCGAAGGGAGCCCAGCCCAGACCTGAGCCAACGGATTATCAGTATGACCGTCTGATTCCTTTTCCAGTTTCAGAACACAGGCCACAGGCTTACTCCTTCAGTTACCCAGCGTCTTCTCTGGACATCAGGGATGAGTGACTTGCTCACCAGCAACTAGATCCAGGCTTAGGCCAGTATGCTGAGGACTGTAGCATATTTCTAGCCTTTGGGATATAACAATGAACTATCCCTCTATGGAGAAGAAACACTAACGTCCACCATGTCTGAAGAAGAAACACGCTCCCATATAAACAAGCCTGTACGTTCCAGGCGAAGGAAACGAAGAATGGCAACGCAGCACATCCAACAGTTCTCAGCCAGCTGCCAGTCTAGCCAGAAAAAACACAGATCAAAAGCAAACTATTTTTTTTTTCCTTGTGCATCCATGCACAGAAGATGTATTCTTCTCATCATTCTTTCCTTTCTATAATACCATGATTTAGATACGCACGTTATTAAAGCCAAACCAAGTACTTCAGTTATTCTCACATATCCTCTAAGTGCAGACTTCTCTCCCCTGGGCAGAGTTAGAAGCCTGCCGATCATTTCTAGCTGTACCGCTATTCGCTTCTACAAAGCAACAAATCGAGAGCTGCACGAGACATGGATTAAAAAAAATAGCCTAAGCTTCACAACGCAATCTAAACAGCATTATTGGGCCACCTCTTTGCACCAGTTACAGTGCTTTTCAGACTTGTATGAGTATGAGCAGATCTCCAGGTCTACTCAGCAGGGAATCGGAGAGAGTTTGATGGCCTAGGCTACAGGCGAGCAGCTGGGCAGCCTATTTAGAAAGACACAGTTTACTTGAGGAGAACCTAACAGGTTAATTAAGACAGGAAAACTGCAACAGCCCAGGCACACACATGATTTCATCTCACCTACCATCAGCTGTTACTAGGCAAAACTGGCACTAAAAATAAATAAGCACCACACAAGCGCAATTTCTTCCCATATTTTTGATTGATATGACTACTGCTTTCAACCACACAAGACATTTGTTCTTATGTTCTTTCTGCAGTTTCTACACATCATTCTCTTTTTGCTATTTCCAAGGCAACCCCACACTAGAATTTCAGTCATTTGAAGGGACTTGCAGGGTTCAGTCATACAAGGCAGACTGAGCTGGTCTATAATCCTCCTGTTGCTGAAGGCGGATACAAATGTGAAAAGCAGAAAACTATTACAAAGTATAAAAGAGGAAAAATTATACTAGTGTTAACGTACTTCCAAGTAAAAGAAGAGATGCCCAGATGTTTGAAGGCCGTATCAGTCAAGAAGTTAGCTTGACAAAAGATCACCTTGCATTTAACAAAATCCATACAGGACACTGTGCACAGAAAATAGGATTATGATTTTGACATGCTGAAAGCCAGGACCAGCTAGAACTCCCTTTGCCATCAAAAGGGAGAAGCAACACTGCTACAATTACTGGAGCTCATCCCACTAAAATAGTTCTGGTGAATCACACCCTAAAAATGCCTATTTCTGTTCTTTAACTATAAAAGGAGCCTAAGGCCATCAGTTCAAATGATATGTCTACACTGTAAAGGTCTAAAGAAAAATGAATTAATTTCTCATTGAAAGAGATTCTACGCAGAATCACAGAAAGCTCCTTAAAATTATGCAGTGGTGAGATATCTGAGGAAATTGCTACTCTGAAACTGGAAATGGGGTCTACTTTTTTTGATAATACAAATAGCTATCCAACCGCTCCTCTTCATGCTTAAAAAAATTAAGTTATCACAGTGTTACTGTACAAAAAGGGCAACTGCCAATATGCAAGGAACCAGATGACTGGATTCCACTAAGGGGGAATTTTCACAGTGAAGTTAGCATTTCCACTCTCCCAAAATCAATAACAAACAGGAGCCTTAAAGGAGAAAATAAAACAATGTTCTAGAAAGCTATTGACTATTTCTTCACAATAAATTCAGTTCTTAATGCACAACTGTCCACCTCACAATAAATACCGCCTGACTGAAAGGCAAGAAGTGAACGGCACCCAACTTCAAGCACTTTGCTCTACAGTGAGGTCAATGAACATGAAGAGAACATTGCTGCTGCTTGTGCTGCATGCTTCAGTCCAGTTTCCAGAGTTTCCCAGCCTGGTAATTGTCACAAGCTTTAAATTTTCTAAGTACTAGCACAATTAAAAACCGCTACTAGGAAGAAAAAAATGCACTGAATTGACTGCACATGCTTGGTTAATTCCCAGCAACTGCCTCTATTACTTTTTGGATGCTAAAGCATGTTCCTGTAATTCAAAAGTAAACAATCATTCGGGAAGGCTGTTCAGACAGCAACCGAACTGGAAACACCCGAGGAGCGCGCGCTGGGTTGGTCCGTCCACCAGCAAACCCTCTGACTCATCGGAGGGGTCGCCGCGCCGGCAGGCAGCGCACGCTTTCGCTCTCCGAAAAGGCAAAGGACTTGTCACGTCGCGGGAGGGAAACGCGCCCGGCCTCTGCAGACCAGCAGCCGTAACCCTGCAACGCCGAACGGCCGCCGGCAGCCCTCCGACACGCCGGCCAGCCTGCGGACACCAAGCCAGGCTTACTGACCGAGCCCAGCCTCGGCATCTCCTCACAGCTCTACCGTCAGCAAGGACTGCTCCTTTCTAAGGACCCGTCTCACATGAAGCAGTTTGCTTCGTGCTTTTCCTAACTCGGGGGAGGAAGGAAAGGGTGGAAAAGGTTTTCATTCCCTGAAAACAATAGACTATGAAATGTCCAGAATATTTTCTATTTTACCAGAGTTATTAAAAATCACGTCACACGAGGACAATCAGAAAGTCGAGCTCTCTCGTTTCAGGGTCTGGCAGAGCAGAGAGAGGGACATTTTGCTGTACTGCGCAGTCAGGATATGGGGACCCTCTGCCAAGTTCAGTCACATCATGCAAAGTCCTTATTCCCAGGATTTCCCAGGTAGCGGCTGGCAGGACAGCATGCCATGAGGCAAGGGAACAGAGGTGAGACTTCCCCGACGTCGTTCACAGGGGCTACAAAGCAATAAGCTCCTATTTCTATTTTGAGCTCTTCCAAACCCAGCTTGTGGTGGGCTGCTTGTAGAAATCGCTGCCAACCACCCAAAACTGCGTGAACATCTGCCATGGCAGACCATGACTTCGGGAAAAGCCGTGGCTACGGCTGCTCTGCAAAGGGCCGCGGTGGAAGCCCTGACTGCAACGCAGGAATTGAGGCTCAGTACCCAGCACTGGTGACCAGCACTCAGCAACGCTGCGTTTTTACGTACCGATGAACTTCCACCTTGAGCAGAAACTGCCCATTCACTTAGAGCTGCTTTCTGTTTCCCTGGGGACAAGGAAAAACCAGACCCTGCCAGCTTTATCTCTACTCGTGAATCACAGCCCGATCTTTCTGGTCTCCTTGACTACCGCTAAATAAAACAGGGTCAGGAATCATCTGCTGGCCGTTAAGTGCCTGAAATAAAGCGATGACTGCATTGCAGCCAGGAAGTTATACGAGAGGGAATTACGGGATGTGTGCTTCATGCCCTGGGCTGTGGCACAAAGGGCACCGAGGGATGCCTGAGGTCTCAACGTGTTCAGCCACTGCTAGAGGACAGTGCAGGATGGAGAGAGCTAAGGAAGAACGGTCTCTGGCGTATGTTGCCCCAGCACACTGCAGGGACAAACTGCCACCGAACCTGATAACTGGGGGGATGGACAATCGGCAGTACCATGGCCGAGTTCGCTCCCTGACTCTTAGCAGTAAAAATGTTGCCTGTTTGAGCGCAAAACCTACAGACCATCTCCCCCGAGTACTAAATCCAAAGATAAAAGCTGATGGACATGAGGATGCAAAGTCCCACAAGAGAGACGGTGATGGCCAGCGATGAAAATCCAGATTCTGAAGCAACACCTCCCGCTCCAACCCCCAAAGTTACTTTTTGCTTACTGGGTTAAGTATCTTCCATGGCAGAGACAGCCTCACACACACAGAATCACAGAATGGTAGGGGTTGGAAGGGACCTCTGGGGATCATCTAGTCCAACCCCCTGCCGAAGCAGGGTCACCTACAGCAGGCTGCACAGGACCACGTCCAGGTGGGTTCTGAATGTCTCCAGAGAAGGAGAATCCACAACCTCCCTGGGCAGCCTCTTCCAGTGCTCCGTCATTCAGTTTAATTTCAGTTACAGGGTCTCATCAAGAACTTAAACTACTTAAAAACACATCAAGAACTGTCTCAAAACCAACCACCCCTCCCACAAGAAACAATCCTCTGAATCAGCGTTCATATCAGAGAACGGAAAAAAACACTGACTGTATTTCTTCCTGTTCTGAAGCTGAGTAGCTTATTCCAATTTCAAATAAATCCAGAAGGACAACATGGTTTTGCTGAACTCCTAGGTTTCAATGAATACAAACTCAAAGAGACAGAAAAAAATTGACCAATGCATTCTTCCTAACCATCCACCTCAGCAAGTCTTTAAAAACAGACTAAATGGAGTATGTCAAGCCTTAGAGCAGAAAAAAAGTATTATGGAATCTTGGAGGAAAATGATTTCCTGAGAGCAAGTCGCACACAACTTTCCTACACTGCCTTTGTCTGATTAATTCTGCACCCGTAGAAAACCAGTACTGCATGAATGAAGCAACCTCCAGAGAAACAACTACACGAGAACTAATAAAACAGGACATGTTAAAATTATTGCCAGGAAATCTCTAAATCTTCGCCATATATTTTTACAGTGTGCTTGCCTACATTTGACCTCAGTGCAATATTTAGAAAATACAACTGTCAAAGAACTACAGCACTCCCTTTCAACAATCCCAAGCTGGTATGCAAACCATTTTTTTTCAGCTCAGCATTCAATCTTGGGACTTCAAACGGAGAATGGAGTTGACCTGCAACCAGAACAGTAGAGATACATTAAAAAAAGCCTCCAGCAATAACGGCTTCCTCCCCGGGAACGCTTGCAAGTTTTCAAACCCAGACCTAAGACTGTCAGTGCTGTACTTTTATCAGCTGTCACTCTGCCGCACAGAGGCTGACACAATAATTATGAATACTAAATAATTCCTCTCTTTTTTAACATGACTTTAAATCCACCCACTCTCAAAGCAACAGATCACGTGGTAACACACTGAATTATTCGCTCTCAGCCAAGCACCTAACTATAAAGGGAAACAATTCTGCTTAAATGTTGCGGGGATCTATTTGTGACTGGAGCTTACTGCATATCCACAGATGCATGGAAGTTCGCTTGGCCCTGAAAACCACCCCAGAACGCGTGGAGGCCAGCAGCCGCTTTTGGCACCTGAGATACTCAGAAGAAACGCACTGCCTACATAAACCAGGCCTTGTTTCTGGATCAGGGTGCTTTACAAGGGGAAGCAGTACACATTCAGCAGAAGGAGCTCACTGTTCTATCTGCTGTGAACTAAATTAACAAAATTTTCTCACATAAACATGGGCTCCATCAAATAAAGTACTCCCAAACCTCTGCAGTACCAGTATTATCTGCAATGAAAGAAACGAGAAAGCCTTTTCTTGCAATACTAAAAGATAAAATGTTCTGGGGTGTCATCCAGAGTGTTCGGACTGATCAGGTATTCAGATTACATGGATTTAAGTAAGGTCACTTTGTTTCAAAAAAACTCAAGGATGATCCCAAAGAAATACAAACTTCATCCGGCTTGAGCTTCCATGTTCCTGCAAGAAATGCTGAAAAATAGATATTGCCTCAGCCACCTGTAATTCTTACACTTCTTGGAGTACAGCATCAACTTTTATAGATTCAGAGATTTTTATAGAGGAGGAGCGAGCACAATTTTGCCAACTGTAAAAGACCAGCCACAAAGCCCAGCTCGGATCTCGGCACTGGACTAAGAGGTCTGTAATCGGGCATCTTGCATCTTGCTGTTCAACTGCTTAAGCACTGTCACCGTTAGAGTGCCTCACACAAAACTGTCTCCAGTAAGCCTTTTCCTGGTGATTCATACCTGACCAGGTAGGTAACTATTAACTTGATGGTAAGCCATCCAGTGCCAACACTTCACCTGGAAAGTATCTTTTTAACACTCTCGTTCCAAAGACCAAACTCTTCTTCAGTTGATGTTTTCCAAAACCCACTTCATGTTACCAACTCATTTTCCAAAATCCACTTCATGTTACCATCTCATTTTCCACACCATACCATGTGTTTCTGCTGTTTGTTGGGGCATCACAAACACAACACCTATAGCTATAATAATAGCTGTATAATAGCCATACAGACCTGGTTAAGAAAATGCAGTGTGAGGGACTCCGTTCTATCCAAAGCACACTTGGAAGGTGCACATTACTGACTTTTTTTGGCAATAACTATTTGGGTTATCAGCCTCCCTTTCTTTTTTTGTGGATTTGATTGCCATTTTTCCCACAGAATATGTGAAAATCCTCATCCATCCTGTAAGTGAGCAAAACACCAGGCAAATGCCCTCAATCCCTCTCTCTGGGGGTTCATCGTGCCACCCCTTCCTCTCCTCCTCCACGTGTGCAGGCTGAGGCATCCTCCTAGCAGGCTCCACCTTTATTTCACCCAGGGCCTACAACGGCTGAATTCAAGAGCTTCACAAAGTCCTTAAGCTTGTCTGAATGGCAGTAATTGTACTAAGCTCAGCGCATTTTGATCAGTACCAAGTGTGAAATTTTGTCACCCGATTAATACCTCGCTTTGCCACAGGCGTGAGCAGCAGAGCAATTGAAAGCATTTCCCAGAGACTGGGGATGTCGTCTCGGCTCCAAGCTTTACCCTCTCGACCCGCGGAGTCAGAAACTGGAAGCGTTTTCTCAGGGAGCAACAGGGACTTCTCGACCCACGGTAAGCCGGGTCACCTGAGGGCAAGTCTGTTTCAATTACTTTTTCTTTTAAAACCCCAAAGCCCTGTGCTGTGCAGCGCTGTACTTTCTGACTTTGTCAAAGGATAGCCACCACAATTTCTAGGTCACTAGGTCTCCAGCGCTGCCCTTGGGGTGTGTTTTCACAAGACTCATTACAGTTAACGCGACAGACATCCCTCGAGCAAACTCTCCTGCTGTCTGCTGCTTTAGAGAACCATTGGTTTCCCATAAAAATACGCCTACTTTTATTAAAAGATATGGATAGATTTTTTTTTTTAATTAAAACCTTGCATTGATTTGCACATTCTAAATGAGCCTGTAAATGACAGTCCATAATGTGAACTGCATCTCCGTCGATCTGACAACGAGAAACTAAGGAATTAGTGGCCCGTGCTGCAGCGTCTGCCTGAGCCTGCCCTCACGCAAGCAACCCAGGCCGACAGACCACGAAAGCAACGGTGCTGGCGCAGAACAAGGTGGAAATTCCAGTTCCTCAGCGCTGCCTTCAACAGCCACCGTAGCAACCCTTCGGGCTGACTCAACAACACGAGGCATGAAAACCATCCTGTATTTATGATATGATATTGCCATATATTTTGTTTTCCCTTCTCTTCCTTTTGAAGTAGATGAAACTAATGGGGAAGGGTCCTCATTATAGGTGGCACGCCTAATAACGCGATTCCCACAGTCGCACTGGACTCTTCCTCCCTAAAGAGGAAAAGAAGCACACATTGTGCAGCATTTAGAGATGATTCCTGTGTTCACTCTCAGTACGTTTTTTAACTTGGACTTCCCTTTTAGCTACTTCATTAATTTATCAGAATCAGCGCATGGGACCAGGCCCCAGTCAGTTTAGATTATCGCTCAAGATCTTCACAAAGCACAAATTCCCAAATCCCAAAGAAGAAAATTAACATTTCATGTCTCTCACTGAGCCACCTGGAAATATTAGGAGATTATTTCCCAAAAGCTAGGACATTTCTCAACCGTTTCCCTTCATTTCTTTCTGTCCATTATTACCCCTCACCTCTACAAGCCCAAAGATTTGAAAATGCTGAAAAATAACCTCTTCCTTTAGTGGAATTTAACATGAAAATATGTTTGGATGTTAGGATCATTATGATCATCTGGATCACCAGAGACAACCTTGTCAGAGCTAAATATCACAGCTTCAAGGGAAGCTGATCTCTTGATAGGGAGAGTCCAGACAGTAATTTTGTGCCAGGGTTGATTTTAGTCAGGCTTCTGTTTGGAAACCTCAGAATTATTAACCACCTCACATAGCAAGAGTGACAAAAATACTCACTAACACATGAGCACTGCCAAAGATCTTTCAGAGGGGACTATGTCAGTCACATTCTACCAGGGTGTACATAAAGACTTGTTTTTAATATATGTATTTTAATTTCTGATTAAAAAGTCTAGGCAAAGACATTTTGTTCATATCTTAGTTCTATAGAACTGGCACACGAGATTTCACTGAAGAAATGCTAACAATTGTTTGGTTTTCCTTCTCTCTCCTTAGCTTTCCATTCACCCCCAGAAACTCCCTAAGGGATTTCCAGAATGAAGTTCAACAGCTGTGTACCAGCCCACACCTTTCTTGAGGGTTCCATGGCTTGGAACACAAAGTAAAGAGAAATACCATACCTGGTCAAAACTGACTGTGTAGGAAGGCAAAACGTCACTATCTATCTATATTCCAAGCTGTGATACTGATTCTCTTTATATCCCAAGGGGAACAGACCGTGGTTAACCACTCACTCCACGTCCAGCAGCCCATGAGAGCTTTGGGCTTTCATCCCGTTCCGCTTGCTAAAGGCAACGCATTCAAAAGCCAGGGTGATGTGTCTGTAGGTATGCAATTGAGTTATTAAACAGCTAAATTTCAGTAGCTCAGTTTAAGTCAGCTCTTTCATGGAATCTCATTTTTACTTTGAAACTGAGGAGTTCTATGTATTGTCCAATTTACTAAATCACCTCTGGTTCACACGTACTGTGCTTTCTGGTTCACAAAGCCACAGTTTTAGACCGTAATACCTTGCTGACACGATAAACTGCTGATCTGTAACGTGCAGTTCGGTGGCAAGCTACGCCACAGGTGGAAATCCCCAGCTGCCAGTCTTTCACACACACTGAAAGCATGAATTCCTGATACAGACTGATCAAATATGCATGTGTTTTGCTAGAAGAGAAAGAGAGCTGATATACTAGAGATGAAATATATGCAATAAGGAACCACAACCAAATCTCAGTCACTACCCCTGCGCTGCGCAGTACGCCAGCAGCAGACTCCGCTTCATGTTACTGATCTTCAGAAGATGTCTCCACCCGTGTTTCAGGGAAGTGTCAGTAGATGGGTAAAATAAAAAACTTGAAGAAATAATTTTCTGATCTGTTACAGAAGCTACATCCAAGTGTCAGATCATTTCAGCACGCATGTGCGTGCATATACACCACATTCTCCCTTGGATCACATTATGTAGATAATGTACATATTTACATGTTTAGAGATAGATTTATTATATAAGTGTTAAAAGGGGAAAATGTGCCTCATGCGGTATCAGTTGACTTCAGCTAAAGCTGTTGAAGACTGTGCTTTGTTAATGGCTGCAAGAGATTTGGGTAGTCAAGTCTTTAGATGAGGAAGCAATGGTATTTAAGTGACTAACAAATATTTGGGCTCACCTGGCTTTAAAATGGCTACAACAGGACAAAACAGAGGAGTCAAATACGCAGCCGACAGCAACAACAAACAAGCTTTCACAATTCAAGCTCCAATTACACAGAATGCACCGGCTAGAGAGGACAACCCACAATTTCACTAAATATTCTAGCACACCGCTCTTCCTAGATGATGTCAAAATGGTTATTTCTGCTCCTCAGCATACTGCAGTGTCAGTTATTTTCTGATTACTTCAAGACAGAAATTTACTGAATCTGGTTGATATGGAGCTTTTCAGCTTTTTTTTTCCTCCAAGATGTTTTGGATTTCCTTTGCTTATTCATTAGTAGTTTGCTTACACACTGACTAGATTATAAACTGGAGACTAGTAAAGCAAATAAACAGAGATTAAGCAAAGCCGCAGCAGAGTTATATCTTTAAGAGCTAAATCCAAGCCCTAAACTGCAGAGGCAACTCTTCCAAAGTCATGTTAAGTAGAGTATGCACATTTGCAGCCCAACTTCCATTAAAGTGGATGACAAGTTTAGCAAGGATAATACCCTTCAAATACCAGCTGACTGGAGAGGCAAGGACACTTGCTCCATTTACCGACAGTATTATCCTCCTGGCTTGCTGGGAGTTGATCTCCTGCTGTGAGCTAACAATAAGAGTTTTCCTTCTGAAGTCCCTGATGTGGGAGCATTTTTCTTAAAGATCATGGGAAAGTTTGAGGTTTTTATTTTAAACTACTGCAGCAACAAGTAGAGATGATTAATTGGGTTTGCTGCACAATTCATCCCACTGGCTTTGGCTCAGTCACAGTCAGCGCATCCGAGAATACAGTATTAAAATCTCAGATGTTTCTTTAATTAAAAAATATTACAGTATATAATAAAAGTAAAGTATCTTAGGGTGCTGAGAGAGACATAGTATTTTAACACATATATGCAAAAAATAATTTTTGCAAGACTAGTATTAATCTACCTGCAAATCTGTCTCCAAAGATAAAATCTCTTGCTCTTTTTCCTTCTGCTTCCTAACTACTTAACGATCAAGCCGCACAGCATTGTGTTGATCTGATCTAGTGCCGTCTGAAGTACAAACTTCCACCTGCAGCAGAAGGTTTCAAGCAGATGGTGCTTGGATATAGCCAATTGATACAGCAGTGAACTGGGACACCCTGCCAGCTACGGCCAGCCGGCTGCATCGCAACCGGCCGAGAGCCGACCAGGCAGAGCTCGGTCTCACAGCACGGCTAACGCTCGCCAGGGAACTTGCTACGACTGACGTGCCCACGGTATTAAAAGCCCACTTGCACCGTGACTGGCAAAATACAAAAGATTTTTTGAATATGACCTGTCAAAATCTTTCCTGCAATTAATAATTAGGCATTTCATTACTGGGAAAGTGAGAGATATCAGATCAGGTCAGATATTTAATTTTCCTGACTGGTCACAAAACAGGTTAGTAATTAAAATTGCTTATGCTACACAGGAATATATTATTTTATTATTTCCATTTACTACATTTTTTTAATACGTATTTACTATTTTATTGCTCTACATCTCATAGTAACAACATCATTTTCTTCTTTTATAGATGAAATAATGACACGCTGTTTTTCAGCCAAACGTGATTCTTTACCATAAAAGCAAGTGGTAGGAGAAAACCGGGGGCAGCCTCCGGGCACGGTGCTGCTGCCATGAGCCAACGTCCCAGCCATTCCCCGGCAAAGCTGCGCTAACCCACCCCTCCGGGCCAGGCTGCCTCCTCCTCCCACCCCTCACCGCTGCAACCTCCCAGCCTCTCCCCAGCACACCCAGGGACGGGAGGTCACCAGGGGCCACCACCTCGCTGGGCTGGGGACGAGGATCATTGTGCTGAGCTGCTTTTTCTGCCGTGAAAAGGGAAAGAGCATTAGTCTAACGAGGACGGGAGCAGGGGTTGCTCTTGACACACGGGAGCGGAGAAACGGCCCGCAGCCAAAGCCCAGCTTGAATTCCTCCTCCCAAGGTGCCAGGGCAGGGCTAGGCTGGCACAGAGGCCCTCCCGACGTCCTCGGAGGGCAGGAAAACTGAAAAATTGTGAACACATTTATTGCATTAGTCCAAACAATCCACACTCTGCAGTGCACTTGCTAAATATTTTATCACTTCTGATTAATTGATGGATTTTCAAGTATGCTCACATATAATTCTTAATTCTTGGCAAGAAACAACGGACTGTACTAGTTTAGCAGCCTGCTCTACTAGTACTGTGCCTACCTCTACGTACAGTCAGGATCATCACCTTCAAACCACAGGAACAATTTCAACGAATTCAAATTTTCATTGAAATGTTGTAAGATACCCGGCATTTCTGAGGCATGAATAGCCCAAGTTTTCCATGCACGTTTCAAACACTAAAGAATGTCGGCAACATCTACTACAGACTGGAGCTTGGGGCTCTTTCAGTCCCCAAGGTGGGGAAGGTAGGATAGAAAAATGCTGTTTGTGTATCCTTAGACTGCACAACCAACAAGCTGGGACTCAAGCCCCCCTTAATCCCCGGTCTCGTATCTGATTGAAGTATGTTGTGGGTAACTTTTAATTTGTTGGTACACACAATTAGGATGTATCTTTTTTGAAACAACAAAAAAGGACAAAACCAACCAAACAAAAGATGACAAAGTAGCACAGGGGGTTCAGTTTCCTCCTCTTCACCACCTCACTACATCCCAGAAAGACTGAAAGAATTAATTTATTCTGTGGTTTGGGGGAGCTGGATTTGGCTGTTTGTCCATAACCATTATTTGTGCTGACAGCTATTGTTAACTCTCCACAAGGTCTTCTGAAAAAGAATCAAAATTGATAAACAACCATATTTACATTTTTGGGCATCATGTTTTTGCATGGGTTTGTTTGCCTGTTTTTACTGAGACAGTCCAGTTTCTTTATAGAAAAGACTTTCAAAGGAGGAATCACATAATCACAGCCTCAACTGTAAACATCGAAATGGTTTTGGTCTGCCCTTTTAGCAGCAGTCAGGAGCATCTCCAGGCCCCAGCCAAAGCTGGAGACCCAGGCAGGTGTTGTCCGTACTCGTAAGCGATTGTGTCTGCCACAAACAGCATGCAATATAGACAGATACAAGAGACGAGGGATGGAAAGGCGATGTACACATCTGCGCTATACAGACAAGAAACTGAGACACTGAGAAATATGGTGACTCGAGGTGCGCAGAAAAGCCACCCAAAAACCATCCACCCTGAAAAGTTCACGCCAACGGAAGAACCAACCACTCACGCTAGTCCCTGCCAGAAAGTAAGCGCGACCCAAAGCATCATCGAAAAGAACTCGCACTTTATATGTACAGTACTGTAACTTGCAGATCTTTACACCCAAGTTCATCCTCTGAATACTTCTCCTGTGCTGTTCCTGAGAGGAGACTCTGGGCTGGCACCACCCCACGCGGCGTGCTGAGCAGGAGCATTCCTCCGCAGCGCGCTCTCGCACCGTCATGAACACCCAGACTGCTTCAAAGTGGCCCCCTGGGCTGCAGCCCCTCTGATCTACACTGCACGAACAGGGAAATATCCTGTGACTGATAAACGAAAGCTGACAGCCGGTCAGACTCCTCCCGTACTCAGCTGCACAAGCTTTCACATCCAATACTACTCCAAACGCAGAAATTTAACTACAGGGCTCTTCCCTTTCACTTGGAAAATCAAGCTGCAGCTCTGTGTCTGTGTCCTTGGCTTTGAGGCTGGGTTTGTCGGGGGGGGTTTTGTTGGTGTTTTGTTTCACAGTAGCACTCTGGGCCTCAGCAGCATACTCTTGATTAACTGTTACAGATAGAACATTGGAGGTGGAGCAGGTGATTTACTTACTGCAGAACACGCTGATACGGTGGAGATCAGCGATTCCATCACTTGGAGTTTATAGTGGAATCATTTTGGAGGCAATTCACCACGTCCCTGAGCGTGGATGAAAATGATTCATTTCGTGCAAGTACCGCTACCCCGCTACTACTACCGTGTTCCTGTTTCATTACTAATTGATGCTTGGAGCAATGCTAATGAGCTCTGGAACGAGCTGTGTTCACCTATCCCTTGGCCAGGACAGCTGGAAAAAGGTCACTAAATGGAAAGACATACGAGGGGCACAAGAACTGCTAACAGAGTAAGGCATCCAAGCAAGGAGCAGCTTGGAGGGCTCCTTGCCTGCTGTAGAGACGCTCTGATATTCAGAGAGTGCTCAGACCAAAGGAAACCACAAGCAGCTAAGAAGTTTCCATCAAGTAATGGAAGGACTCCTTGGGCAGGCCACCCTGCTGAGACACCAGTGATGCGCATCCAGCTGCTAGGAAACGAGTCGGGGTTGCTGCATGCTTCAACCAAAGGAGATAGGAAGCAGAAACATATGCTTCATCAGAAACAGACTCACAGCAGGGCTCAGAAGGAACCATATGGTAACTACTTTTAAATATAAAGTGAAGGGTGTTCTATTAATGCTAGCGTAAGGCTGTAATCTCTAGTTTATACCCTTATTGATCTTAGCTGCTTGCAATACTAATTCAAGTAACGCTGAATATATTTCCAATTTTCTTGCTTATTCAGTTCTGGTTTATGGTTCTTTGCAGGCAGGCTACAATTTCTATGCATGTATTATTTATCAGATGCATGCTTTTCCCATTTGTTCATCAATTATGTGCATTAACTACTTAATGACCTGCAGCTTGAAATCTGCAAGTCCTGTTTGCCCTAGTTTTCATTTTGACTGACACAGTCAATGAAAGAGGCTTCAAAATAAAAGCACCAATAAAGATTTACCAAATCTGCAAGACTAAATTGTTGAAGTCATCACCAAACGATAGGGTTTTTTACAGGTCTATGAAACATATGTAAAGTCTTAGCACATGCTAGAAATACGTACTGCAGAACAGTTATTCTGTAAGTGTAAATTGACTGAGCACAGCCATCTTGACTTTCATACAGTTGAGCTCAATTTTACTTAATTTTTTGCATGCAGAAGATTCACTGGCAGCTCATCTTTACAGCGAAATGCTTCCATCAATATTTAGCAGCTAAAGCAGCCACTGCCACGAGAACATGTAAGAATGGATTTGTACAACCCACGAGGATGACGCAGTACCTGAAATAATTCCATAGAAAAAAAAAATTCTTTAGAAACCTTACATTCTAAAAACATCTATGTCCAAAAGTTTTTTCTTTGTAGCAGTAAACTGTTTGGAGTGAGAAATCGTTTCCTGATTTGCCAACACAATGCTTTTGTACGAATGAAGCCGCAGGCTGACCTAGAGTGAAAAAGTCAGCACGAGTTCGCTAACCATCTTTTGAAAAGCAGACCTACTTGCACAGCAGAACTGCTGGTTTGAATTCACAAATGGCAGCCAGACACATGCTAACACAGCAGTTTTATGAGACAGGAATATATTAACATTTATCAAACAGAAGCACAATTAATTGGGTGCCACCAGACAGAAGTTCTTCTGCCCACACTGGAACAAGAAAGCATCTCCTGTGGATTTGTGCCCTACATCCCATACGCACACCTCCATCCATCATTAGCAGCCCTTGCTCTGGCCCTTCTCCGTGACACACTCCCAGCAATCACTCGCACCACCACATTCCCCGTGTTTCCCAAGTCCCTGCACACTTACCGCTTCACTACTACCTTACGACTCCCGTTGCCATCCCTCCCCCTGGCAGTATCTTTGTTTCCCTGTAACTACCCAGAGTTTCTTCCATATTTTCTTGAACAACCTCCAGTGCCCTCACCACAGCTTGAGGGTATCTCTCCATCCATGAGAAGCTCAGTTTGAATGCCTTCCCTGTAGACAGTCAGCGATTTCCATTTGCCTTACTGAGCCACCCATAGAGATCCAATGCATCTACGGTTCCTTCAGATGGATTTGAAATTGGTAAATGGGTTCAAAAAGCTACTGGAAGGAAGTGGAGGAGAAGCGACGAACTAGCAGACAAAAGGAGCAACAGAATGATCAGACACACTCCTCTTCCTCAGGAAAGAAGCTTAAATACACAAAGGGAGGTGAAGGGAGAGTGAACCAACAGCACATCGCTTCCCAGTAAAACAAAAACACAACAGGAGAGGGGAGACTCCCTGAGCACAAGGCCAGGAAGAACTGACCCGATCTCAGAAACAGTATTTTCGGAGATTTCAAATCCACTGCCCTAAACAGTGTGGCCTTGTTCCACCAGGTTTAGCGACGTGTTGCTGTACTTCCATGCATGCAAACACCAGAAACACTCCGAGTAGCTGCAACAACTAACTTTGCAGCGTTTTTCTACTTTTACTTAGAAATATTCAGCTTGTTCTGCCAGTTTTTCGTCACTCAAGCTTCTCTGTTCTGCAACAGCAGACTGTGCCTATCTTACATCTTTTTTTAATCTCTGCAATTACGCCCATCAATCAAGGGGAGGATTTTTATCCAAGGAGATGATCTGTGACATCCCACAACTCGGCGATCCCATGCCTCTTTGTCAAGGTGCACTACCAGTAGGAAGTCCCGCTCTCGAACCTGTTTCGTGTCACAAAATGCAATTGCCAATAAGAGCAGGGCAAGAGGACCATTTCCATTCTTTCCTTACCAGCAAGTAAAACGCAGAGGCCGACGGGCGGCTCACCGGCCCGGACGGCTCTGAGCAGTAGCAGCTGCCTCTGCCGCGCGATCCACGGGCAGCACTGGAGGCACCTCGGGAAACAGCTCAGCCTTCGCTGGCATTGAAAATTGAAACCCACGAAAATGATGGGAACTTTTTTGGGTGTTCACAGCAGAACGGGAAAGGGAAATGAAATCCAAAAGTTAAGCAGAGTTTCTACTGGAGCACTCGCTGTTTTCCCCATCACTTTGACTTCAGAGCACAGACGTTCACGCTTTGAACTCCCAGGCGGCAAACCACAGCAGAAATTCTTCCCTGTTCGTGGCAGGAAGCCGTTACTGATGTTTGATAACTGCTGTCTGGGATTAAAGCTGGGGTTCTGCACATCTTTCTTAAAACTAACTACCTGTATTTTAGATCTACAATCTATCATAGTCTTCAGCAGCAAACCTTTCCATGAAGTTTAAAACTCACACATGAAAATGTAATAAACTTACTACTTTAAATGTATTCCCAAATTGCATCAGCTGACTGTTTACTTCTCCCTGACTTTGATCCTCAGCTCAGTCTCTTAAATTAAGGATTTACATAGGTAAAAGTGATCCCACCATATTGACATGTATAATACAGGAGCTTATGTGACATGCTCTACCTCTCGGGCACACCAAACCAGGCTGTTAGCCTGACATCCAAATACATCGCTTCTGTAGCACCCCAAGTTCCCCAACAGCAGCTTGTTTTGCCAGGCAGATTACATCAAGCTATTTTTTCCTCTGATCATTGAACAGTCGTCATCTGGAAGAGGCGGGAGCCTTCTGCGAAGCATCACAGGCTGTGAGACTGCTGGCTTCATCCCGGAGGCACCTCCAGTTTAACACGCTAACCTTAAGGAAGGAACAGAGTCGTTCTGTAGGGTGGGTTCCTAAGATGCTGGCTTCTGAAAAGCAAGAAGGCCACTGATGCGGTTGGGGTTGGGGGCGAGAGAGGGGTGTCAAAGGCAAGAGTCCAAGCTGTGTCTTCATTCCGTTGGGACGCACTCTTCCGTTGCTCTCCTGGGAGGTGGCTTTCTCTGTTGCACCAGCAGCTGCTGAACACAGACCTGGAAAGAGCTGCGTTCTGGCAACGGATGAAAACACTATGCCTTCAAAACACATTTTTGTCAGCCTTCGGCTCGGCCTCTGCAGAAGTACTCTTGCCATCAATTCTTGCTTCTTGCTACTACTACAGTAGCACGGTTAAATTGATTATTAGCGTTATTATCTCAATATATGCACAGCTTTATATGATGAGAGGGGGAAAAAAATAAAGCAAGAAAAGCAAGATAGGAACGATGGAGAAAAAATGTCTTTTCATTGATTGGATTGTTAGCTTACTGTGAAGATAAAATATGCACATTCTGTATTAGGCCTTTGTTGGCCACTTATGGAGCACAAAGAACTAAATTAGCACTAATTACCAGGAGCTGAGATTAGTCTCTCCTAGCCTGTGGAAAATACAAAGGTGAGTTTTAATAGCAGAGCAAGGAGATTAAGCAACACGAATTCTGACAAGAGCTGTAAGAAAAGGGCAAGTAAATTATCCTTTGTGATCTAAAAATATAAAATGAAGTTGTACCAGAACTCATTATGGCATTCCTTGAAAAAGCCACAGCTCCTTTCTTCATAAAAATTCACCGTAGGACAAAGAGGCACTATCACATATATTCTGCATGTGTAAAGAAACGACACACAGATCTCCAAAATTCTTGAGTCCTATTTACTTGTGATCAGGAATGGCATTTGTTAAGTATTAGCACTGCTGCCTAAGTCTGGAGCTTATAACGTTTATTTTCTTTAAATACCTCAGTTGCACTGACACTGGCTGCTGTATAATCGAACAAAAATGCCATACAAGAGGAAGGCACGTGGCCCACTTCAGAACATTTTCTTTCTAAACACTTCTTGTTTAAATTGAAAGAACTCAATCATACAAACTAAATATAGCTGAGAACAGCCATAAATATGCAAGGGTCTC